>Ga0207707_10000141_pt1 | contig 74736 bp, 64 predicted proteins | sample KBSC83BmetaG_FD_184336 | JGI IMG/M metagenome (GOLD analysis project Ga0207707, IMG submission 184336) | Corn rhizosphere microbial communities from Kellogg Biological Station, Michigan, USA - KBS C8-3B metaG (SPAdes) (version 2) | ecosystem: Host-associated > Plants > Roots > Rhizosphere ... | reverse complement strand
AATGTCTGTTGCAGATCGAGGCTTGCGCCGCGCCGGTGCCTCAGCGCGACGGTGGCATCCAGCTCGTCGTCCAGCCGCGCCGGTTTGTCGAACGCCACATCGATCCCGCGCACCACGAACAGCACACCGAGATCCTCGCGCAATTCCGTCTGCCCCAGGCCCCGCGCGCGCAGCCATTCGGTGCGGGCGCGTTCCAGAAACCGCAAATATCCGGCGTGATACACCACCCCGCCGGCATCCGTATCTTCCCAATACACCCTTAGCCGCCAACTGAATGTCGGTTGAATCACTTCGACCCCGCCGGCTCGAACAGGTTCAACGCCGGATCGATGGCCGCGGGCGGATTCCAGCCGAAATGTCGCCACGCGCGCGCGGTGGCGATGCGGCCGCGCGCCGTGCGCGCGAGATAGCCCTGCTGGATCAAATAGGGTTCCAGCACGTCCTCGATGGTGTCGCGCGCCTCCGCCAGCGCGGCGGCGAGCGAATCGACACCGACCGGACCGCCATCGAATTGTTCGATGATCACCCGCAGCAGTTTGCGGTCCAGTTCGTCGAAGCCGCATTGGTCGATCTGCAGCATTGCCAACGCATCCGATGCCGCCGCGCGGGTGATGCGGCCGCCCGCGCGCACCTCGGCGAAATCGCGCACGCGCCGTAGCAACCGGTTGGCGATCCGCGGCGTGCCGCGCGCGCGATTGGCGATTTCGTCGGCGCCGTCTTCCTCGCAGGCGATGCCGAGGATGTGCGCGGACCGATGCACGATCTGCGCAAGTTCGCCCGGCGTGTAGAACTCCAGCCGCTGCACGATGCCGAAGCGGTCGCGCAGCGGGCCGGTCAGCATGCCCGCGCGCGTGGTTGCGCCCATCAGCGTGAACGGCGGCAGGTCCAGCTTGATCGAACGCGCGGCCGGGCCTTCGCCCAGCATGATGTCGATCTGGAAATCCTCCATCGCCGGATACAGCACCTCCTCCACCAGAGGCGAGAGGCGATGGATTTCATCGATGAACAGCACGTCGCGCGGTTGCAGGTTGGTGAGCAGTGCGGCGAGGTCGCCGGCGCGCTCGAGTACCGGACCGGAAGTCGCGCGCAATCCCACGCCCAGTTCGTTCGCGATCACGTGCGAAAGCGTGGTCTTGCCCAGGCCGGGCGGGCCGAACACCAGCACGTGGTCAAGCGCGTCGTTGCGGCGGCGCGCGGCTTCGATCGCGACGCCCAGTTGCTCGCGCATGGCGCGCTGGCCGATGTATTCGTCGAAGCGGCGCGGGCGGATCGACGCCTCGATCGCCGCTTCCACGCGATCCGCACTGGCGTCGGCAAGCCGTGTTTCCGTCATGCGCGGATTATGCCGGAACGCGGGGAGATAGTGCCCCTTCGGCAGATGGGCGTGCCGGAGCGGAAGACGCGCAGCATCTGGCGCGGCAAACGCCACGCGGCCCTGCCGAGGCAGGTTTGCGCGCAACGCGTCGACAAGACTGTGCGGCGGGAGGCCCGGATTTGCGCGCCTATATTTCCACCTGCGTTCCCAGCTCCACCAGCCGGTTGCCAGGGATGCGGAAGAACGCGGTGGCGGCAAGCGCGTTGCGCGCCATCAACGCAAACAGCTTGTCGCGCCACACCACCATGCCTGCTCGATGGCTGGCGACGATGGTTTCGCGCGAAAGGAAGAACGTGGTATCCATCAGGTCGAAGCGCAGGCCTTGCGTGGCGCAGGCAGCGAGCGCCGCTGGCACGTCCTGGTCTTCCGCGAAACCGAAGCGCAACGTCAGCGAGTGGAATGCGTGGCCGAGATCGCGCAACTCGATGCGTTCGTCGGGCTCCGCCATGGGTGTATCCAGCGTCTCCACCGAAAGGATCACGTTGCGCTCGTGCAGAACCTTGTAGTGTTTCAGGCTGTGCAGCAGCGCGTGCGGCACGGCATTCGCGTTGGCGGTGAGGAATACCGCCGTGCCCGGCACGCGTTGGGGCGGATGTTCGGCGATGCTGGCGATGAAGGAGTCCAGCGGCAAGCCCGATTGGCGCAACTCGCGCAGCAGCAGTTCGCGACCGCGACGCCAGGTCGTCATCACGACGAAGACCAAAAGGCCCAGCACCAGCGGGAACCAGCCGCCGTGCTCGACCTTGATCAGGTTGGCACCGAACAGCGAAAGGTCGATCACGAGGAACAACATGCCGATCATTGCAACCACCACCCGCGGCCAGTGCCACAGGCGGCGCATCACGATCAGAGCGAGCAGCGTGGTCACCACCATCGTGCCGGTTACCGCGATGCCATAGGCCGCGCCCAGGTTCTCCGAGGAACGGAAGCCGACCACGGCGAGCACCACCAGCACCAGCAACATGCCGTTGATCCAGGGCACGAACACCTGCCCCGAAAGCATCCGCGACGTGTGCACGATGCGCATGCGCGGCGCGTAACCGAGCTGGATCGCTTCGCGCGTCATCGAGAAAGCGCCGCTGATCACCGCCTGCGAAGCGATCACCGCGGCGACGGCGGCCAGCACGATCATCGGCACCAGCAGCACGCGCGGCGCGAGCAGGTAGAACGGATTGCTCACGGCGGAAGGGTCGGCGAGCAGCAGTGCGCCTTGGCCGAAATAGTTGAGCAGCAGCGCCGGCAAAACGAAAACCAGCCACGCCATGCGGATGGGCCGGGCGCCGAAATGGCCCATGTCGGCGTACAACGCTTCGCAGCCCGTGACCGCCAGCACCACGCCGCCCAGCGCGACGAAGGCGATGACGCCGTGCGAAACGAAAAAGCGCAGGGCATGCGCGGGGTTGAGCGCCGCCAACACCTGCGGCTCACGCAAGATGTAGTGCAAACCCAGCGATGCGATCACCACGAACCAGACGCACATCACCGGCCCGAACACTGCACCGATGCCGGCGGTGCCGCGCTTCTGCACATAGAACAGCAACAGCAGGATGGCCACGCTGATCGGCACCACCCACCGCGCGAGCGAAGGTTCGATCACCTTCACGCCTTCCACCGCGCCGAGCACCGTCTGTGCGGGCGTGATCACGCCGTCGCCGTAGAAAAGCGCCGCGCCGAAGATCGCCAGCACCGCGATCGTCCAGCGCAAGCGCGGCTCGCCGCGCGCGCTGCGTTGCGCCAACGCCATCAGCGCCATGATGCCGCCCTCGCCCTTGTTGTCGGCGCGCATGATGAAGATCACGTACTTCAGCGTGACCACCAGGATCAACGCCCAGAAGATCAGCGAGAGCACGCCCAGCACGCTGGCCTGCGAAACACCCAGGCCGTATTTCGCGCTGAAGACTTCGCCCATCGTGTAGAGCGGGCTGGTGCCGATGTCGCCGAACACCACGCCGACCGCGCCGATCGCGAGCGCGCGCAGCGAGGGGCGGGGCTGCATATCCGATGCGATTGCATTCATGGGGGAGACTCGCAGTGTGCTGGTTCCGGATTGCCGGTTGCGAAAGGCACCCGGCAATCCGCAATCCACGACCGCCGCTCAAATCTCAACTTGGGTACCGAGTTCGATCAGTCGATTCCCGGGAATCCGGAAGAACGCGGTGGCGGGCAGCGCGTTGCGCGCCATGAACGCGAAGAGCTTGTCGCGCCACAGGGCCATGCCCGGCCTTTCGGTGGCCACGATGGTTTCGCGCGAAAGGAAGAACGTGGTATCCATCATCTCGAAGCCGAGTCCCTTGGCCGCGCAGCGCTGCAACCGCGCGGGAAGATCGGGGTCCTCGGCGAAGCCGTAGCGCAGCGTCACGCGAAAGAACTTGTGCCCGAGATCCTCGATCTGGATGCGCTCGTCGGGGTCGGCGAACGGCGTTTCGAGCGTATCCGCGGTGAGGATCACGTTGCGTTCGTGCAGCACCTTGTTGTGCTTCAGGTTGTGCAGCAGCGCGTGCGGCACCGCGTCGGCGTTGCTGGTGAGGAACACCGCGGTGCCGGCCACGCGCGTGGGCGGGTGCTCGCTGATGCTGGCGATGAACGGTTCCAGCGCCAGGCCGCTCTGCTTGATCTCGCGCATCACCAGTTCGCGACCGCGGCGCCAGGTCGTCAGCACGGTGAACAGCGCCACGCCCAGCACCAGGGGGAACCAGCCGCCGTCGGGGATCTTCAGCGTGTTGGCGCCGAAGAACGACAGGTCGATCAGCAGGAACACCAGCGCCACCGCGGTCACGCGCGCGATGCCCCAGTTCCACATCCGCCGCGCCACCACCAGGAACAGCGCGGTGTCGATCGCCATCGTGCCGGTGACCGCGATGCCGTACGCCCCGGCGAGCGCGTTCGAGGAACCGAAGCCGATCACCACCAGCACGACCAGCACCAGCAGGAACCGATTCACCCATGGGAGGTAGATCTGGCCGATCGCCTCGGTGGAGGTGTGCACCACCGGCATGCGCGGTATGAAACCGAGCTGGATCGCCTGCCGCGTGATCGAGAACGCGCCGCTGATCACCGCCTGCGAGGCGATCACCGCCGCCGCGGTCGCCAGCACGATCAATGGGAGTCGCGCCCAGTCCGGCGCGGCGAGATAGAACGGATTGCGCGCGGCCTCGGGATGGTGCAACAACAACGCGGCCTGTCCGAAATAATTCAGCAGCAGGCCCGGCATCACGAAACCGAACCACGCGAGGCGGATCGGCCGCCGGCCGAAATGGCCCATGTCCGTGTACAAAGCTTCCGCGCCGGTCACGCACAGCACCACCGCGCCCAGAGCGAGGAATCCGCCCCAATGGTGGTGCTGGAAGAACTGCACTGCGTACCAGGGATCCAGCGCACGCAAGACCAGCGGATGCTTGAAGATGTTCCAGGCGCCGATCGCGCCGATCGTCGCGAACCACAGGCACATTACCGGCCCGAACACGCTGCCGACGCGGCCGGTGCCGTGTTTCTGGAACCAGAACAGCGCGAGCAGCACCGCGACCGCGATCCACACCACGTAGTGGTCCAGCGACGGGGCGGTCACTTCCAGGCCCTCGACCGCCGAGAGCACGGAGATGGAAGGGGTGATCACGCCGTCGCCGTAGAACAATGCCGCGCCAAGGATCGCGAACAGCACCACCATGCGCCGCAAGCGTGGGTGTCCGCGGCTGGCGCGCTGCGCCAGCGCCATCATCGCCATGATGCCGCCTTCGCCGCGGTTGTCGGCACGCATGATGAAGCTGACGTATTTCACCGCCACCACCATCACCAGCGTCCAGGTCACCAGCGACAGGATGCCGAGCACGTTGATCGCGTCCACCGGCATCCCGTGCTGGCCGTAGAAGGCCTCCTTCATGGTGTAGAGCGGGCTGGTGCCGAGATCGCCGAACACCACGCCGATCGCGCCGATCACCAGCGTTCGCAGCGCGAGCTTGCCGTCGCCGGCATGCAAGGGCGACGACGACGACGACGCAGCCCTGTCCAGGTCGACGTCGGGATGCTCGTTGGGGGCTTGTTCGCTCATGGCCTCAACGGCCCAGAGCCGCGCGCAGCGCCTTGCGGATGATGGCCTCGGCGGAATCGCCTTCGGCGGCGGCGTCCTTCGCCAGGCGTGCGGCTTCGGCCGGCTTGTAGCCGAGCTGCTGCAAGGCGGCGACGGCTTCCTCCTGCGGCGAAGAAGGTTTGCCTTGCGCACGCGGCCGCGCCTGCAGGGCGATCGCGTCCACGCGATCGCGCAATTCGACCACGATGCGTTCGGCGGTTTTCCTGCCGATGCCCGGAATGCGCGTAAGCGCGGTGATGTCCGAATCGTGCACCAGCCGCGCGAATTCGTTCGTGCTGACGCCCGACAACACCGCCAGCGCGATGCGCGCGCCGATGCCGCTCACCTTCTGCAGGTTGCGGAACAGCGCGCGCTCTTCTTCGCGCAGGAAACCATACAGCGCCGCGGTGTCTTCCCTGATCGCGTAGTGCGTCAGCAACGCCACTTCGCGTCCCGTTTCCGGCAGGTCGTACAGCGTGGACATCGGCACTTCCAGTTCGTAACCGACGCCGCCGACCTCCAGCACGATCCATGGCGGCTGTTTGGCGACCAGCGTTCCGCGCAATCGTCCGATCATCGCCGCCGTCTCCACGCTGCAGCGGGAATGCCGATGCGCCGCGCGCTTTCGCGCGTGTGCGCGTGCGTGATCGCCACCGCCAGCGCGTCGGCGGCATCGGCCTGCAGCTTTTCGCGCAAGCCCAGCAGCACGCCGACCATGTGTTGCACCTGGGCCTTTTCCGCGCGCCCGCCGCCGACAACCGCCTGCTTGATCGCCGTCGGCGCGTACTCGCGCACCGGCAACGCACGGCTCACCGCCGCGCAGATCGCCGCGCCGCGCGCCTGTCCCAGCTTTAGTGCGGAATCCGCATTCTTCGCCATGAAAACCCGCTCGATCGCCGCTTCCGCGGGATGGTACCGGTCGATGATCGCAAGCAGCCCGTCGTAGATCCGTGCCAGCCGCTGCGGAAATTCTTCTTCGCCGCCGACGCTCAGCATGCAATGGTGCACGCAACGCAGCGCGCCGTCGCGGCCGGCTTCGATCACGCCGACGCCGGTGCGCACGCTGCCCGGGTCGATGCCGAGGATGAGGAGACTTTGCATGGGCATCGGCTGCGGCGCCGGCGCGTCGTTCACGCGCGCGGCAACGCGGCGTTCGAATACACGTCCTGCACGTCGTCGAGTTCTTCCAGCCATTCCAGCAGGTCCGAAACCTGCTCCGCGTGCTCGCCGGAGATGGCGATCTGGTTGTCGGCGCGCAGGGTGACTTCCGCGTGTTCCGAACGCAAGCCCGCTTTCTGCATCGCATCTCGCACGGTTTCGAAATCGTCTGGGCCGGTCAGCACGTCGATCGAGCCATCGCCATTGCCCACCACGTCTTCGGCGCCGGCTTCGATGGCGGCATCGGTGACCTTTTCCTCATCGGCGCCATCGGGGAACGAAATCACACCGCGTTTCTTGAACAGGTATGCGACCGAACCTTCCGTGCCCATGTTGCCGCCGAACTTTCCGAAAGCGTGGCGGACGTCGGCCACCGCGCGCTGGCGGTTGTCGGTGACGCAATCCACGATCACGGCCACGCCGCCGGGCGCATAACCCTCATAGCGCACTTCCTCGTAGGTCACGCCTTCGAGTTCGCCGGTCGCCTTCTTGATGGCGCGCTCGATGGTGTCCTTGGTCATGTTGGCCGCGAGCGCCTTGTCGACCGCGCTGCGCAGGCGCGGATTGCCGGCGGGATCGCCCCCGCCCGCGCGTGCGGCCACGCTGATCTCGCGCGACAACTTGGTGAACATGCGACCGCGACGCGCGTCTTCGGCGTTCTTGCGGCCTTCGATGGACGGTCCCCGACCCATGGTGCGATCCCGCGGAGGTCAAGCGCCGCATTTTACCCGAATTGGTGCGACCGACCCCGATTGCCGATCGCTTCACTCGTGCCGGAACCGGCCGGTATTCAAGAAACAAACGGCCTGCTCCGCCGCCTCGGCTGAAAACAGCAGGCCCAGGTGCGATGCCTGCACAACGCAGTGATCCGCAATACCGGGCAGTCGGGTTTCCTCCACCGCGACGGTGCCGTCGTGCTCGCCATGGAAATTCCCGAGCCACGCGCCCAGCCCGTGCTGCAAGATCCCGGCGATCACGCCGACTTCGCGCTCGCCGCTCCAGGCGGGCACGCCGTCGAGCAGCGCGCGCATGCTGTAGCCGAGCATCCTTTCGCCCATCGGCCATTCCAGCAGGCCGCGCGCGGCGGCACTGCCGGAGAGCGGCGTCCCGAGGCAGACGATCCGTCCCGGCGGCAAATGATCCTCGCCGCCGCGCATGCTTTGCAGCGCGACGATGCCGCCGAGGCTGTGCCCTACCAGATGCACGCGCGTCGCCGAGCGACTTTCCGCCAGCGTCCGCATGCGCGTCCGCAGGCGCGACAGGGAACGCTGCGGTTGCGCGACCACGCTCGCATATTCGAACCCGTGCACGATGAAACCCGCGTGCGACAACCGTTGCCGCAGCGCGAGCATCGAGAACCCGCGCATCCACAGGCCGTGCAGCAGGATGATGTGTTCGTTCACCCTTTTGCGGCGTGATCCGCGCGCACTTGCACGTGCAACTCTTTCAACTGCGCGTCCGGCACGCTGGATGGCGCGTCCGTCATCAGGTCCTGCGCGCTGGTGGTCTTGGGGAAGGCGATCACGTCGCGGATGGATTCGGTGCCGGCCATCAACGCGGCGATGCGGTCGATTCCGAAGGCGATGCCGCCGTGCGGCGGCGCGCCGAGCGTCAGCGCCTTCAGCAGGAATCCGAACTTGGCCTGCGCCTCTTCCGCGCCGATGCCGAGCAGTCCAAACACCGCGCTCTGCATTTCCGGGCGATGGATGCGGATCGAGCCGCCCCCGATTTCGGAACCATTCAACACCATGTCGTAGCCGCGGGATACGGCTGTCGCCGCGCGCGCGCGCAAATCTGCCACGTCGTCCACCGCAGGCGCGGTGAACGGGTGATGCAGGGCGACGAAGCGCCGTTCGATTTCGTCGTACTCGAACATCGGGAAGTCGGTGACCCACAGCGGCTTCCAGCCTTCCCCGACCAGGCCGCGGTCGCGCGCGACCTTCAACCGCAGCGCGCCCATGAAATCGCTCACCGCTTTCCATTTGCCGGCGCCGAACAGCAGCAGGTCGCCGCTCTGCGCCCGCGTGAGTTCCAGGATTTTTGCGGACGCCGTATCGTCCAGGAATTTCGCGACCGGTGAATTGATGCCTTCGCGTCCCTTCGCAAGATCCTCGACTTTCATCCACGCGAGGCCCTTCGCGCCGAACTTCGCCGCGTGTGCAGCCAGGTCGTCGATCTGTTTGCGCGACAATTCGGCGCCGCCCGGCACCCGCAGCGCGGCGACTCGTCCCTCCGGATCATTCGCCGGTTCCGCAAGCACCTTGAACTCGATATGCCTCACAGCATCGGCGATATCCACCAACTCCGATGCGATGCGCAGGTCGGGCTTGTCGGAACCGTAGCGGCGCATGGCTTCTTCGTAGGTCATGCGCGGGAACGGATCGGGCAGCTCGACATCGATCACTTCCTTGAACACATGCCGGATCAACGCTTCCACGCAGTCCTGGACATCGCGCTCCTGCACGAACGCGAACTCCATGTCGAGCTGGGTGAATTCCGGCTGGCGATCCGCGCGCAGGTCTTCGTCGCGGAAGCAGCGCGCGATCTGGTAGTAGCGGTCGAAGCCCGCCATCATCAGGATCTGCTTGAACAGCTGCGGCGACTGCGGCAATGCGTAGAACTGACCCGCATGCACGCGCGAAGGCACGAGGTAATCGCGCGCGCCTTCGGGCGTCGCCTTGGTGAGGATCGGCGTTTCGATGTCCTGGAACCCGCGCGCATCCAGCCAGCTTCGGATCGTACGCACCAGCTTCGTGCGCGTGCGCATCATCTTCTGCATTGCGGGACGGCGCAGGTCGAGGTAGCGATACGTCATCCGCAGGTCTTCGTTCGGATTCTCGTGCAGCGCGAACGGCAGGTCGCGCGCGCGGTTCAGCACTTCGATGGATTCGGCCAGCACTTCGTAGCGGCCGGTGGCGATCTTGTCGTTGGGCGCGACGCGCTCGCGCACCGTTCCGGTGACGCGCAGGCAATCCTCGTAGCCCGCCTTGCTGGCGACCGCGAACACGTCGGCGTTGTCCGGATCGGCGACGATCTGCACGATGCCTTCGTGGTCGCGCAGGTCGATGAACACCACGCCGCCGTGGTCGCGGCGCGCATCGGCCCAGCCGCACAGGCTGACGCGAAGCCCGAGCTGTTGCCCGCCGATCAAGCCGCAGTAGTGGGTACGCATCCGGCACAACTCCAAAAGCGAACGCGAAATGCTAAGCGCGGCGTCGCGGGCGCGCAAATGAAAACGCCCGCCTTGCGGCGGGCGTCGTGCATGCGCGTGCGTTAGCGAGGAAAGCGTTACCAGCGACGGTCGATGGTGAACACGGCGGAACAACCGCGGTCCACCCAGATGCCGGCGCGGTTCCAGCCCCAGGTGCGGCCTTCGACGCAGGCCGTGCTCGAGGTCTGGCGCCGAACATAGACGCGACCCTGGTGCCCGACATCGACCTGGCAGAAGGCATAGTGGTACTGCGGGCTGCCGCAGCTCACTTCGAAGCGGCGATCCCAACCCTGGGGCGGACGCCAACCGTAGGCGGCCGGCGCAAAGCGCGCGCGGCAACCGTCGTTCACCCAGATGCCGCCGCGGTCGATGCCCCAGCTGCGTCCCCGGATGCAGGCGCTCTGGGAAAGCTGCTGCACGATGCGCGCGTCCCGCCAAGGCACGGCGCAACGCGTGAAGCGGCCATCCTGGCTCTGGCAGACGACGGTGTCGTTCGGATTGTAGTGATTGCCCCCGTAATACCCCGGCGGCGCATTGCCATACACCTGCGCGCCGGCTGCGCCGGCGATGGTGAGCGCGAAAGCGGCGATGACTCCCTTGTACGTACGCATGGCCTTGCTCCCTCTGGTCAAGGAAGCTCCGAGCAAACCGGAGGGTTTGTCAGAGCGCACCGTCAGTCTCCACGTGTCGCTCTGAATGGAAGCTGGCGGGCCTGCGGGCCGCGCAAGGGGTTCAGCCGCTCGCGGATTTACCCTCGGCAGGAGCGGACGCGGCAGGCTTCGACGCGGCATCCGGTGCTGGTTTGGCCGTGGCTTCGCCGGATTTCGCAGGCTTCTCGCCCGCAGACTCCTCTTTCTTCTGCGGCGGGCCGTCGCCCGCGAGGTTGCGCTTCTTCTCCTTGTCGGATTTGAAATCGGTTTCGTACCAACCGCTGCCGGCAAGCCGGAACGCCGGTGCGGTGACCTGCCGCCTCACCGCCTGCGCACCGCATTCCGGGCACTCGCGCGGATCGGGATCGGAAAGTTTCTGCAGGCGATCGAAGGCATGCCCGCAGGCCTCGCAACGGAACGCATAGATCGGCATGCGTTTGTTCCTCCAACTGACGACCTGCGATTGTTGAGCCGGCGGCGAAAAAATCAAGCGGGTCGATGTCGGGCCGCCTACAATCCGGCGGGGTTCCCGAAGCATGGCGTCATGAAGCGTTCCCCCCTGGTGAAATTCGGCGGTGGCCTGGCGCTTCTCGCAGCCTGCGCGGGCGCGGCGCGCGCGGGCGAGGCGAAAGCGACCGTGGAAAGCTCATGCGCCGGGACTCCACGAACCGCCGCATCCGCATATCGCGACCGCGTCGACGCCATGGACCGCGAGCTGGGCGTGCCCGGCGATTATGCCGACAACCATCTCCTGGCCCCGGTGCCCGAAGCGCCCGAGCTGGTCGTGGCGGGACGCGACATCCGCGGCCGGCCGGTTCGACTCGTACCTTCCGCCGCGACGGCGCTGCAGGAAATGATCGCCGCAGCCGGAAGCGAAAACGTGAAATTGCAGATCGTTTCCGGCTACCGCAGCGCGAATTACCAGGCGGACCTGCTGCGCGACAAGCTGGGCCGCGGGATGAAGATCGATTCGGCGCTGCGCATCAACGCACCGCCCGGATACAGCGAACACCAGGGCGGCTGCGCCGTGGACCTGACCACCCCGCACAGCCTCGCCGCGGATGAAGGTTTCGCGCGCACGCGAGCCTACGCATGGCTGACCCAACACGCCGGCGAATACGGATTCCATCTCTCGTACCCGGCGAACAACCCGCACGGCATCGAATTCGAACCCTGGCACTGGCGGTTCGTGGCGAGCACCGCGCCATCCGATTCGACGAATGCACGCCTCGCGCCGGCCGACCACGCTGACCGGCCCGCGAATGCCGCAACCGGCGGCGCACCGGACATCGAATGAACGCCCTTCGCCACGCTCACGCCGCGTCGGCGGAGTAAAGCTCCAGCAATTCGGCTTCGGCGCGTTCGAGCTCGCTACGCAACTCGCGGTGCCGCGTGTCGAGCACTGCGGCTTGCGCCGCCTCGTTTGCATAAAGCGCAGGATCGGCCAGTTGCACTTCGATCGCGCCCAGCCTCGCTTGCAGATCGGCGACGCGTCGCTCGGCACGTTCCACGCGCTGCGGATTGGCCCTGTCCGGCTTGCGAGCGGCGCTTGCGGAGTTCGTGGTGGCGCGTTGACCGTCACGGCCCTGCGACGCTTCCTCCGCCGGCCGCGAACGCAGCCATGCGGCGTATTGGTCGAGGTCCCCGCTGAACTTCTGCACGCTGCCCGTGGCGACGCGCCAGAACGTGTCGCAGACCAGACCGATCAAGTGTCGATCATGCGACACCAGCACGATCGCACCGGGGAAATCCGACAAGGCTTCGGCCAGCGCCTCGCGCATGTCGAGATCGAGATGGTTGGTCGGTTCATCCAGCAGGAGCACGTTGGGTTTGCGCCAGGCGATCAATGCAAGCGCGAGGCGTGCGCGTTCGCCACCGGAAAATCCGTCGACACTTTCGAACGCGCGGTCGCCGGGGAAATTCCAGCGGCCGAGGAAATCGCGAAACGTCTGCGTCGATTCGTTCGGTGCGAGTTCGCGCAGATGATCGATCGGCGATTGCCCAGCGCGCAGCGACTCCACCGTGTGCTGGGCAAAGTAGCCGATCACCAGGTCCGGATGCGCGCTGCGTTCGCCGGCCAGCAGCGGCAACTCGCCCACGAGTGTCTTCACAAGGGTGGACTTGCCCGCGCCGTTGGGACCGAGCAGGCCGATGCGGTCGCCGGCCTCGAGGCCGAAGCCCACGTCGCGCAGGATGCGGAGATCTCCATAGCCCGCGTCCACGTGATTCAGGCGGATCAGCGCGTGCGGCAGTTTTGCCGGGGCCAGGAAATCGAGGTGCAGCGCGCGCTCGGCGCGCACCGCTTCGGTGCCGGCGAGCTTCGCCAGCCGCTTCACCCGCGACTGCGCCTGCGTCGCCTTGCTGGCCTTGGCCTTGAAGCGTGCGATGAATGCTTCCAGGTGCGCGCGCTCGGCCTGTTCCTTCTGGTACGCGATCTGCTGCTGGTGCAGGTGTTCGGCGCGCTGGTGTTCGAACCGCGTGTAGTCGCCGGCGTACAGGCGCGCCCGGCCGTCGTGCAGGTGCAGGACATGCGTGGACACGCCGTCCAGGAATTCGCGGTCGTGCGAAATCAGCAGCAGGGTGCCGGGATACTTCAACAGCCACTGCTCCAGCCACAGCACCGCATCCAGGTCGAGATGATTGGTCGGCTCGTCCAGCAGCAGCAAATCCGAAGGTTTCATCAGCGCGCGCGCAAGATTCAGTCGGACGCGCCAGCCGCCGGAGAATTCCGACACCGCGCGGGAATGCGTCTCCGCGGAGAAGCCCAGGCCGTGCAGCAGACGTCCCGCGCGCGCCGGCGCGTCGTAGCCGTTGAGTTCTTCCAGCCGGTGATGCGCGGCCGCGACCCCCTCGTAGTCCTCGCGAGCCATCGCCTCGGCCTCGTCGCGCATCGCCGCGGCAACCTGCAAGTCGCCGCCGAGCACGAAATCCAGCGCGGAATCGGGAAGGGACGGCGTTTCCTGCGCGACGCTGGCGATGCGCAATCTGTTCGAAACTTCCAGATCCCCGCGATCGGCTTCCAGCTCGCCCATGAGCGCGGCGAACAGCGACGACTTGCCGCAACCGTTGCGCCCGACAACCCCCACGCGCCAACCGGCGTGCAGGGCGAGATCGACATCGGACAGGAGCAGGCGCTGCCCGCGCCGCAGCGCGAAATTGCGAAAGGAGATCATCGATAAATTATCGCAGAGGCGCCCTCACCTCTTGCGGAACGCCAGCTTTCCCCCCTGGTTGTCCACCACGATCGTGTCGCCTGCGGCGAATTCTCCGGACAGGATTTTCTGTGCGAGCGGGTTTTCCAGTTGCGTCTGGATCGCGCGCTTCAGCGGCCGCGCGCCATAGACCGGATCGAAACCCGTATTGCCGAGCAGCGCGAGCGCAGCATCGGAAATTTCCAGGTCGATCTGCCGCTCCTGCAAACGCTTCGCCAGGTAATTCGTCTGCAACCGCGCGATCTCGCGGATCTGCGATTTGTCCAGCGGATGGAACACCACGATTTCATCCAGGCGGTTGATGAACTCCGGGCGGAAATGCGCCTGCACGACGCCCATCACCGCGGCCTTCATCTGCGTGTAGGCCTCGGGTGAATCCTCGTCGATGCCGCTGGCTGCGATCTCCTGGATCTGGTGCGAGCCCAGATTGCTGGTCATCACGATCACGGTATTGCGGAAATCCACCGTACGGCCATGGCCGTCTGTCAACCGTCCGTCGTCGAGCACCTGCAACAGGATGTTGAACACGTCCGGGTGCGCCTTTTCGACTTCGTCCAGCAGGATCACGCTGTACGGGCGGCGACGCACGGCCTCGGTGAGATAGCCGCCCTCCTCGTAGCCGACGTAGCCCGGCGGCGCACCGATCAGTCGCGCGACGGAGTGCTTCTCCATGAATTCGCTCATGTCGATGCGCACCATCGCTTCGGTGGTGTCGAACAGGAATCCCGCGAGCGCCTTGCACAGCTCGGTCTTTCCGACGCCGGTGGGCCCCAGGAACAGGAACGAACCATACGGACGATGCGGATCGGACAAGCCCGCACGCGCGCGGCGGATCGCATCGCTCACCGCGCGCACCGCCTCGTCCTGGCCGATCACGTTCCTGTGCAGCGCATCTTCCATGTGCAGCAGCTTTTCGCGCTCGCCTTCGAGCATCTTCGAAACCGGAATGCCAGTCCAGCGCGACACGACCTGCGCGATTTCCTCGGCCGTGACCTTGTCCTGCAGCAATTTGAAACCGGTCTTTTCCGCTTCCTGCGCGGCGGCGAGCTGTTTCTCCAGCTCCGGCAGGCGGCCGTACTGGATTTCGCTCATGCGCGCGTAGTCCTGCCGGCGCTGCGCGGCTTCCAGTTCCAGCCGCGCGGCTTCGATCTGCTCCTTGACCTTCGTGGTGCCGGATACCGCGGCCTTTTCCGACTTCCACACTTCGTTCAAGTCGGAGAACTCGCGCTCGAGCTTTTCGATGTCGGTTTCCAGATCCGCGAGGCGCTTCTGCGATTCGGCATCCTTCTCCTTCTTCAAGGCCTCGCGCTGGATCTTCAACTGGATCAGCCGGCGCTCCATGCGGTCGAGTTCTTCCGGCTTGGAATCGATCTCCATGCGGATGCGCGAGGCCGCCTCGTCCATCAGGTCGATCGCCTTGTCGGGCAGCTGGCGGTCGGTGATGTAGCGATTGGAAAGCGTCGCCGCGGCGACGATCGCGGGATCGGTGATCTCCACGCCGTGGTGCACGGCGTATTTCTCTTTCAGGCCGCGCAGGATCGCGATCGTGTCCTCCACGCTCGGCTCGCCCACGAACACCTTCTGGAAGCGGCGCTCCAGCGCCGCGTCCTTCTCGATGTACTTGCGGTATTCGTCGAGCGTGGTCGCGCCGATGCAGTGCAGCTCGCCACGCGCGAGCGCGGGCTTCAGCATGTTGCCGGCGTCCATCGCGCCTTCGGCCTTGCCGGCGCCGACCATCGTGTGCAGCTCGTCGATGAACAGGATGATGCGGCCCTCCTGCTTGGCGAGGTCGTTGAGCACGCCCTTCAGGCGCTCCTCGAATTCGCCGCGGAACTTGGCGCCGGCGATCAGCGCGCCCATGTCCAGCGCCAGCACGCGCTTGTCGCGCAGGCCTTCGGGCACTTCGTTGTTGATGATGCGCTGGGCGAGACCTTCGACGATCGCGGTCTTGCCCACGCCCGGCTCGCCGATCAGCACCGGATTGTTCTTGGTGCGGCGCGAGAGCACCTGGATCACCCGGCGGATTTCCTCGTCTCGCCCGATCACCGGATCCAGCTTGCCGGTTTCGGCGCGCGCGGTGAGGTCGATGGTGAATTTCTCCAGCGCCTGCCGCTGGTCTTCGGCGTTTTCCGATTGCACCTTTTCTCCACCGCGCATTTTTTCGATCGCCGCGCCAATGTTCTGCTTGTTCGCGCCGGCGGCTTTCAGCGCCGCGCCGGTTTCGCCCCTGTCTTCGAGGCACGCCAGCACGAACAGTTCCGACGCGATGAACTGGTCGCCACGCTGTTGCGCCAGTTTGTCGGTGAGGTTGAACAGGCGCGTCAGCTCGTTGCTGACGTTGATGTTGCCTTCCTGCCCCGTAACCCGCGGCAGGCGCTGCAGGATTTCACCCACGCGTTCGCGCAGCAGCGGCACATTGACGCCGGCCTGCGCCAGCATCGGGGCGGTCGAGCCGCCCTGCTGGTCCAGCAAGGCGGCCAGCACGTGTGCCGGCTCCAGCATGTTGTTGTCGCGGCCGACCGCGATCGACTGCGCGTCGGAAAGCGCCTGCTGGAATCTCGAAGTCAATTTGTCGGAGCGCATGGCAGCCTCGCCGGTAAAGTCGAGCAGATGAGTCTGTCAACACTATGCCATGTGGCCGCGCCGTCGGCCCATTGTCTGCAGGGCAAGGAAGAACGAGGAAGATGTATGTCGATACCTCGACGAGTGATGACGCAGCCATGCGGGCAAAGGGCCACGGCCCTCCGGGTTGCTCCGCAGCGGCCGCCATACTGCGGCGCGCACCTTGACCATAGTCCGGCTATGGCACTGCGGCGCGCGACCTTGTCTGACAACCGCTGCGGAAGCAACGCGGTTCACTTGGCATAGCCTTGACGAACCCTAGATGCGGCCGTGCGCGCGCGGCTTCAAGCATCCGCGGCCACCGGACAGCGACGTGGTTTGGTCATTCACGCCCCTTGCGGCACAATATCCGGTCGAGTCACTTTGATGGATCGAGGTGCCGATCACCGACCGCAATTCCACCGCTGCCCTGTCCGCCCCGCCCGATCCCGGCGCGGACGATGGCTGGGGGCTGTTCCTCGATGTCGACGGCACCCTGCTGGACTTCGCCTCGCATCCCCAGGACGTGCAGGTGGACGCGCGCCTGCACGACGATCTGGCATGCCTTCGCCAACGCCTGAACGGTGCCCTCGCGCTGCTGAGCGGCCGCACGCTGCGGCAGATCGACGGTTTGTTCGACTGGCGCGACCACGCAGCGGCCGGCCTGCACGGCTCGCAGTTGCGGCGTGCCGACGGGAGCGTGCGCAACGGCGACGGCGAAACCCGCCTCGCCGCGCTGCACGCGCTGGCCGATTCGCGCGTCGCCGCGTTGCCCGGCGTGCTGCTGGAGGACAAGCACCAGGCGCTGGCACTGCATTACCGCAACGCGCCTCGACAGCGCGGCGCGGTCGAGCGGCTCGCGCAGGAACTGCTGCGGCATGCCGGCCGCGACTACACGTTGCAGCACGGCAACCACGTGGTCGAGCTGAAACCCGCCGGTTTCGACAAGGGTTGCGCGCTGGCCGCGTTGATGCAAAACGCGCCGTTCCGCGGCCGGCAGCCGTGGATGCTCGGCGACGATCTCACCGACGAGCATGCTTTCGAGGAAACCAATGCGCGCGGCGGCGTCAGCGTGATCGTCGGCGCGCGCCGCCCCACGGGCGCGAACTTCGCGCTGTCCGACCCGCCCACCGTGCGCGCATGGTTGCGCGGATTGGCGCTGCGCGTCACCTGACCTTCCAGCCGACAAGGAGCCACCGTGGCCAAGTCAGCCAAGTCTTCTTCCGCATCGAAAAGCAAACGCCCGCGCAAGGGCGAACGCACGCCTTCGAAACGTGCCGCGAAGGACGCGCCCAAGGCGCAGGCGGTCAGGCCGCGCAGCCGCAAGCAGCGCGCCTCCGAACACGACGCGCAACGGAAAGCGGCGCGCATGCGCTCGCGGCCGCAGCAGGCCAACCTCGATCTCGGCATCATCGGCAACGGCACCATCAATGCGCTGGTCGACGGCCGCGGCCGCATCTGCTGGCATTGCGTGCCGGCCTTCGACGGCGACCCGGTGTTCTGCTCGCTGCTCTCGCCGCAGATCGAAGAGTCGGGTTTCTTCGACATTGAACTGGAGAACGAGACCGGGCACGAGCAGAGGTACGCCGACAACAGCGCGGTACTGGTGACACGCCTGACCGCCAGGGACGGCGCCCGGGTGGAGATCACCGATTTCGCGCCGCGCTACAAGCAGCACGGCCGCATCTTCCATCCGATGCAGATCCTGCGGCGCGTGCGCCCGATAGCCGGTTCGCCGCGGATCAGGCTGCGCCTGCGTCCGCTCACCGGCTACGGCGCGCGCAAACCCGAGCGCACCTTCGGCTCCAATCATCTGCGCTTCCATCTGGAGCCGCTCACGCTGCGCGTGACCAGCGACGCGCAACTGCCGATGCTGCGCGACGAGCTGCCGTTCCTGCTCGACAGCGACGTGCACATCGTGCTGGGCACCGACGAAACGCTGCACGAGTCGCCGGGACATTACTTTCGCGATGCGCTGGATGCCACGCTCGATTACTGGCGCGAGTGGACACGCTATCTCTCGATCCCCGCCGAATGGCAGGAGGCGGTGATCCGCGCCGCGATCACGCTGAAGCTGTGCCAGTACGAAGGCACCGGCGCGATCGTGGCGGCGATGACGACCTCGATTCCGGAAGCGCCCGACACCGTGCGCACCTGGGATTACCGCTACTGCTGGCCGCGCGACGCGGCGCTCTCGGTGCGCGCGCTCAACCGGCTGAGCGCGACGAAGAGCATGGAAGAGTACATGCGCTACATCTACAACCTCGCGGTGAAGGGAGACCGCATGGGGCCAGTGTACGGCATCCACTTCCAGGACGAATTGCCCGAACGCAAGGAACCGCACCTGAAAGGCTATCGCGGCATGGGTCCCGTGCGCGTCGGCAACGACGCCTGGAAGCAGCAGCAGAACGACATCTACGGCAGCGTGGTGCTGGCCGCAACGCAGATGTTCTGCGACCGGCGCCTGGTGGCGCCCGGGGGCGAAACCGCGTTCAAGCGCCTGGAGCGCTGCGGCGAGACCGCATACAAATTGTTCGACCAGCCCGACGCCGGCCTGTGGGAGTTGCGCGGGCGGAAATCCGTGCACACGTATTCGGCGGTGATGTGCTGGGTCGCCTGCGACCGCCTTGCACGCATCGCCGGCTGGCTGAAACTGGATGAACGCGCGCGCTTCTGGCACCGTCGCGCCGACCGCATCCGCGGCATCGTGCTGAAGCACGCGGTCCACAAGGACGGTTATTTCGTCGAATCCTTCGGCAGCGAGGATCTCGACGCCAGCCTGCTGCTGTTGGAGGGATTGCGTTTCGTCGAGGCAAGCGACCCCCGCTTCGTGAAGACGGTCGAGATGGTCGGCAGCAAATTGATGCGGGGCGATTTCCTGTTGCGCTACGCGCATCCGGACGACTTTGGCGCGCCGGAAACCAGTTTCCTCGTCTGCAATTTCTGGTACGTCGAGGCCTTGATCGCGATCGGCCGCAAGGATGAGGCGCGGCAACTGTTCGAGAAGCTGCTTTCGATGCGCAATCCGCTCGGTTTGCTGTCTGAGGATCTCGACCCTGCAACCGGCGAGCTGTGGGGCAATTTCCCGCAGACCTATTCGATGGTCGGATTGATCAACGCCGCGCGCTCGCTCTCGACCAAATGGAGCGACGTCCTGTGACTCGTGCTTCGACAGGACGCCTCGTCGTCGTTTCCAACCGCATCGCGCTGCCGAAGGATTCGCGCGCGGGCGGCTTGGCGGCGGCGATGCAGGGCGCGCTGAGTGAAACCGGCGGGCTGTGGTTCGGCTGGAGCGGCAGGATCGTCGCGCCCGATGCGCGCGGGCTGCGCGAGCAGCGCGAGGGCAACATCGAATACGCGCTGCTGGATCTCACCCGCGCGGAATACGAGGCGTACTACCTCGGCTTCGCCAACCGCACGCTGTGGCCGCTGCTGCACTTCCAGCCCAACCTGGTCGACTACAGCCGCGAACAGCACGCGGGCTATCTGGAAGTCAACAAGCTGTTCGCGCAGCGGCTGGCGCCCTTGCTGCGCAGTGATGATCGCGTGTGGGTGCACGACTACCACCTGATTCCGCTCGCTTCGGAATTGCGCAAGCTGGGCGTCGACGCGCCGATCGGTTTCTTCCTGCACGTGCCGCTGCCGCCTGCGCAACTGCTGAACACCCTGCCCGGCCACGAGGACCTGTTTTCGACCTTCGGCGCGTACGACCTGGTCGGATTGCAGACGAGGGACGACCTGCGTGCGCTGCACGACTACCTGCGCGAGGAATGCGGGGCCACGGTCGAACGCGACGGCCGTGCGACGATGCGCGACGGGCACGTTTTCCGCAGCGCGGCGTTTCCCATCAGCATCGACACCGAGCGCGTGGCGAAACAGGCGGCAAATGCCGTGCGCAGCGCCGCCAGCGAGCGACTGCGCGGCAGCCTTGAAGGCCGCGAACTCGCGCTCGGCATAGATCGCCTCGATTATTCCAAGGGCCTGCCGAAACGTTTCGAAGCCTTCGGTCGTTTCCTCGCCACGCATCCGCAATGGCGTTCGAAGGTTTCATTCCTGCAGATCGCGCCGCCCTCGCGGCAGGACGTCCCGGAATACCGTGAACTGCGCACGCGGCTGGAACGGACGGCCGGCGCGATCAACGGCCGCTACGCGGAACCGGACTGGATGCCGATCCGCTACGTCAACCGCAGTTTCAACCACGCGACGCTCGCGGGTTTCTGCCGCATGTCGAAACTGGCGCTGATCACGCCGCTGCGCGACGGCATGAATCTGGTCGCCAAGGAATATATCGCCGCGCAATCGCCGCACGATCCGGGCGTACTGGTGCTGTCGCACTTCGCCGGCGCTGCGCGCGAACTGGAAGGCGCGCTCTGCATCAACCCGTACGACGCGGACGAACTGGTCGGCGCGATCGAACGGGGCCTGACCATGCCGTTGCCCGAACGCCGCGAACGCTGGCAGGCGATGTTCGATTATCTGAAGCAGCACGACATCACCGCGTGGCGCAAAGCCTTTCTGGCGGCGCTGGCGCAAGCAACCTGATGCAAGCGAGACATGCTGCGGATGTGTCGTATTCGTAGCTCCTGGCGTCGAGATTCTCGGCGCTCAAGCGCTCGGTCGATGTCTTGACCAACGCAAATAACGGATCTGAAAAATGATCGCCGCAACAATGGCAAGACACAATCCGGCAGCGGCAACCATCATAAGCGTCGTGCCGAATGACGCTTGTTCACTCCAGATTATCCAGCACAGAACCGCAGGAACTACCAACCAGCCGAACCACAGAAATCCCTTGCCCCGTTTCGGAAACTCCCTCACGTCAATGCGCAAAGCTTCCCAGATGCTCCAAATACCGCAGAGCATCACTATTGCAGCTACGAGAATATGCATATGAGCCTCAGATGTTGCTGGCCGGTGCTTTAGCCAGAATACGCGTTCTGACGATTCGTCAGAACGCGTTCTACAAAGAACTTCTTCTCAGTTGCCGCCCGGTGGTGCCCGATTCTCGTTCGCGCAGGCCACAGTCGCAGCCGTGGCCGCTGCCATATAGCTTCGCTCTAGGGCCGGGACCGCGGGCCACAGATCAGGGTCCGCATACGCTGCGTCCAGTTCAGCGAGCGCAAGAGCAGCTGTCGCCATCGCCAATGCACAATCACCGGCGTCATTCGTGCTTATTTGTCCGCCCTTAGCGGGAGCTACGGGCAAGAGCATCGTCGAACCAGAATTGATCGATACACGGGCCACACTCGCAAAGGACTTCATTTGATTGCGCACCGCAGAGGTCAGGCACAAAAGAGCATTCCGATCTTTGGAAAACTCAAATGCGTGATCACCGCCCACCTGTCGACCGCGCGCATCAAGCCGAACTTCTACAACGGCTCCGATCACCGCGGTCACATTGCTCGGATCGGTGGCGCACTTCCCTGGCTCGACTGTTACGTTGAGCAACGAGTCGCCGTTCGGCAGGGCGCGTAGCTGCATGCTGCCTTGTGGATAAATGATCTGAAAGCTACTCGGAGTAAATATGGACCCCACTGTGCCGTCAGCTGCACTAGTAACACACGATGTGGGTTTCGATAGCACCTTGTGGCCCTGTTTGCCTCCAAGCTTGCGCGGTGCCAAATTGATTCGACGCGGACCAGAGTGACCGAATGGTCGGTCCGACGGACTGCGTCGCAGCATATGGATTGGATCCAAGGATTGACTCTTGGAGTCCTGACTGTGAATCAGCCGCATACACTGGCGAAATCGCAAGCAAGCTGCCAACGAAGAACGCTATCACCATACCTTTCAACATGGCAATTCTCCCAATTGAAATGTCGTGCATCTCATGAAGCGCAAGAACGCAACGGCGCTCAAAAGCAATGGGTGTTATATACTTGACAAACCCACGTCGGAGGGGTAAGCTGGACTCAACCTAGGAGTCCAGTCATGCGTGCCGCCGACCTTTCTTCCCCGCACTTTCATGATGCCGACAAGGCGCGGGAATACCTTGAGGCTTTGCGTTGGCCGGATGGCCCGATCTGCCCTCACTGCGCTTGCATTGGCAATCACTACGCGCTGAAAGGCAAAGCGCACCGTCCGGGCCTGTGGAAGTGCAAAGACTGCCGCAAGCAGTTCAGCGTGACCGTCGGCACCGTATTTGAGCGGAGCAAGATTCCGCTTCAGAAGTGGCTTCTTGCAGTGCATCTCATGTGCGCTAGCAAAAAGGCAGTCAGTTCGCACCAGATTCATCGGATGCTTAGCGTCACCTACAAGTCCGCATGGTTCATGACTCACCGCATCCGCGAAGCCATGAAGCAGGAACATATCGGCCTGCTTGGCAGCGGCGGCGGCACCGTCGAAGTGGATGAAACGTACTGGGGCAACAACGGCAAGCAGCGCAAAGGTGCGCGCGGCTATGCCCACAAAATGAAAGTTGTCTCACTTGTCGAACGCGAAGGCGAAAAGCGCAGCATCGTCGTCCCGGGCGTCACCGGCAAGACGCTCCGCGAGACCTTGAACAAGCATGTTTGCAAGTCCGCGCATCTCATGACGGACGAGCACTCCGGTTACACCCTCGCTGGACGTGAGTATGCGTCGCATGGTGTCACGCGCCACAGTGCCGGTCAGTACGTGGACGGCATCAATCACTCAAACACGGTCGAGTCGAGCTTTAGCCTGCTGAAGCGCGGCCTAGTCGGCACGTTCCATCATGTTGGCGAGCAACACTTGCAGCGGTATGTAACCGAGTTCGACTATCGCTGGAATCACCGCAAGGTGACTGACAGCGAACGCTCGAATGCGTTGCTGTCACAGGTTCACGGCAAACGGCTCCGCTATCAATGACCTGAAAAAGAGAAAGCCTCGCTAGGAGCGGGGCTTTTTCTTTGAGTCTTGATGCCTGTGATCAGGTGGCGTACCCAACATCCTTCGAAGCACATCATCCTCTTTCTTCTTCTCTTTCTTTTTGGCTTCTCGCTTGCCTGGATCACTTTTCATATATATAAGCTCCTGACTGGCACACCTACAGCCTTGGGCAGAGGCTTCTCCGGAAGCTCAGCGCAAACAAGCTCTGTAGCTCCACCTGCCATTGCGCACGCCACGTGTAGAGCGTCCGCAGCAGTCAGTGCAGCGGCTCCTTTACATGCTTCCGTCAACGCAGACTCTTGAATTTCGCTTGTGCATTCTATGAGTTCCGCTTGCGCGAAGAACTTTCTTAGGAAATCGACTTGCTTCGGAAAATTGTTAACTACTGGCTGCGGAAGCGTTTCAAGTTCGACAATCTTGCTAGACAGAAAGACAGCTTCCCTGTCCAGTTCCTTTATAGCCAATATGCGCATAGCCGGCTTATCCGCTCTTGTCGCGAGGATCAAGATCGAAGCGTCTATAAACACTCTGGGTAAAGGGCCGTTAGCGGCCACGTGAGTTAGCTAACTCGCCGAGCAGTTCCTTCGCATCAAAAAGGGGTTCGCCGGAAGCGGCTATTTCCTTACTCGCTTCCCAAAGTAGCTTCCCAAACTCAGTCTTAGGAGTGTAGTCGTCGCTTCCGAACACCATGATGCTCAAGACTCCAGAACTTCCGCCTGCCTCACGAAGAAAAGTGGCTTTCTTATCGCCCACGGCAATGCACTCACCGTTGCCGAGGCTGGCGGTGAGGTTCATACCCGACACAATCTGACCTGCGTCTATCGTGGCGGGCTGGCTCGTGTCGAACGCTAACATCATGGCTTCTTTTCAACCTTTTGCAGCATGTCTTGCCATCGCCCCATGAGTTCGGGGGCGAGATTGATTGTGCCGAATCTTTTTTCATATTCATGCACCATCTGAAATAGGGGCGCGACTAGAGCCTTGGCGTTCTGGGGACTCATCCCCACTATCAAGGCCTCAAAAATGGTTCCAGTGCCTTCCAGTACTTCTGCGCTAGGCGGTGTTGGAGCCGTATCAGTTGGAGTTCCGCGCCGCTGAAACTTGAGGCTAATGTCGAAGGCTGTGGCTGTGACTTCTACAGCGTTTGCGTAGAAGAATTTCGCATCGATCTCCACGGGCAACCTCCGCTGTCCAGTTCAAGCTAGAACTGTACCAGTCGCCCATATGGGTTTGTCAAGTATACAATCGCCAAAGCAATCCTGCACAAAGCTATTTTTCGGGAAGCTTTCACGTTACATCCTGATCGGCCCCGGCACCTGGCACTTGTCGCGTTCGGCGCGTGCGTTCTGCACCGCCTGCGCAGCGCCCTTCAGTTGCTCGATCTCCAACACGGTCTGCCAGTTCTTCGCGCAGAGGCCGCCGACTTTCGGGCCGAGCGAATAGGAGCGGCGCGCGTCGTTCTCGGCGGCCACGTAGTCCTTGGCGCGCACGGCGAGTTCCGCGCGGTATTGCAGGATGTCGGGCGCTTCCGGCGCGAGGCCGAGAGCGGAATCGGCCTTGGAAATCGCGGTGGTGATGTCGCCCGCGCGTTCTGCCGCGTGCGCGGCGTCGAGGAACCCGTCGATGGCCGGGTCGCGCAGCGGCGCGATCTGCACCACCGAGCTGTCCGAATTGCCGGCGGCGCGGATCGCCGCGACGATGTCGTGGTCGGGCGTGCGCATGCTCTGCGGGCCGGGCGCGGGCGGCGAACAGGCGGCCAGCGCGGCCGCCCCGATGCAAAGTATGGCCGATCGATGGAATGGAATTCGCTGCACGTGCATGCGCCTCACATGTTGCCCCTCAATGTTGTATCGCGCTCGCATCCTGCGCCGCAGGCGCCGGATTGTCGCTGCCGACTCCCGCGCCAAAGAAATTCTTCAATTGCTGGAAGAAGCAGTGATCCTGCACCGCGGGCGCGTAGCCGGCGATGAACGGATATTGGCGCGCGCCGGGGCATTCTGACTGCGTGCCTTCGCCGCTCTGCGGATCGACCCAGGCGAAGTCAACGCCGTCGCCCGGCGTGGGCGACAGCGGGCGCGTCGGCAGTTTGTCGAAGATGGATTTCCACACGCGCAGCGCGCCGGTCGCGCCCCACAATCCGGTCGGCTTGTTGTCGTCGCGCCCGACCCACACCACCGCGAGGTGCTGCCCGGTGAACCCCGCGAACCAGGAGTCGCGCTGGCTGTCCGAGGTACCGGTCTTGCCCGCGGCGTGCAGCCACGACAGCGAGGAATCGCCCACGCTCGCGGCGGTGCCGTATTCGGTGACCTGCTGCATCGCCCAGCGCGTCAGCCGCTCCGCCGGTTGGTACTCGCCTTCGCCCGGCCGCACGCTGTAACGCTTGATCGCCTGGCCCTGCGCATCGGTCACACCACGCAGGGTCGAGAGCGGCAAGGCGTGCGCATCGGCGGCGAAATACTGGTAGAGCTGCGTCACCTGGAACGGCGAGAGATCTACGGCACCCAGCAGCAGCGAGGGATTGGCCGGCACGTTGTCCAGGCCGAACGAGCGCAGGAATTTCGCCACGCGATCGACGCCGAGCTGCATCCCGAGGTGCACGCTCGCGAGGTTGTAGGACTTCGCCAGCGCCTCGACCATCGGCACCTGCCCGTGCGCGATGTGATCGTCATTGCCGGGCGACCACACAGTTCCATTCGGCTGGCGCAGCGAGATCGGCGTGTCGTCGAGTGTCGATGCGAGATTCCAGCGCGTCGGCTGCGCCAGCGCCATCAGGTAATAGAACGGCTTGATCGCCGAACCGATCGGGCGGCGCGCGTCCAGTGCGCGATTGAAACCGTGCAGGTCGGAGCGCCGTCCGCCGACCATCGCCAGCACGCTGCCCGTATCGGCATCGGTGATCACCACCGCGCCTTCCATGTTGCGGCCGCGCTTGCCCATCTCTGTGAGCGTGTCGTCCAGCGCGTTCTCGGCATAGATCTGCGCACCCGGATCGAGCGTGGTGAATACGCCCAGGCCGCCTCCGCGCAATTGCGCATCGGAGAAATCCTGGTGCAGTTGCGCGCGCACCGCTTCCATGAAAGCCGGAAAGCGATCCGCCACCAGTTGTGGCGTGGCGGTGACGCCCAGCGGGGAGGCTTTCGCCGCCTGCCACTGCGCATCGCTCAGCAACCCGGTGGCACGGAACATGTCCAGCGCCACGTTGCGGCGAACCAGCGCTCGCTGCGGGTAGCGGCGCGGATCGTAGATGCTCGGCCCCTGGATCATGCCGGCCAGCAACGCGTCCTCCTGCGGACGCAGCGTCTGCACCGGGCGCGCGAAGTAGAACTGCGCCGCGGCAGCGAAGCCGTGCACGGCCTGGTCGCCGCGTTGGCCGAGGAACACTTCGTTGCAATACGCATCGAGGATCTGCGACTTGCTGTAGTGGGACTCGATCAGCACCGACAGCAACGCCTCGTTGAACTTGCGGACGAAACTCTTGCTGCGATCGAGGAACAGGTTGCGCACCAGTTGCTGCGTCAGGGTTGACGCGCCTTGCACAACGTGGCCCGCGCGCAGGTTGGCGAACATCGCGCGCAGGATCGCGCCGAAGTCCACGCCATGGTGGTGCTTGAAGTCGCGATCTTCCACCGCCTGGAGGCCGGTCACCAGCAGTGGCGGCAGCTCGTCCAGCCGCACCACCTGCCGCTCTTCCTGTTCGGCGCCGTAAAGCGCGGCGATGCGCGCGGGATCGAGGTGCGTCTCGTGCAACAGGCGCCCGGAGGTGAGGTCCTTCACCGAATCGATCTGGCCGTGCGAAAGCGTCACGCGCACGCGCCGGGGCAGTTCGCCGCCGGCAGGATCGGCGTACCCGCGCGAAGCGATCACGAAACGATTGCCGTCGCGGCTGAAGGTGCCCGGCACGCGCGCTTCGCCCTGTTCCTGGGTATAGCCCGCCGCGGTGAGCTCCAGCGCCAGCGCATCCGCGCTCATCGCCACACCGGCCGAAAGCAGTTGCGGCCTGGCGTAAACGCGCGTGGGTTGCGAAAACGCGATCTCTCCCACCCGGTCGCGCACGCGCGCATCCAGCACCGCGGTGTAGGGAATCAAAAAGCCCAACGCGAATCCGAGCCCGATCCAGACCGGCCAGCGCGCCCAGGGCCAGATACGGACGAAAACCGCACGCGCGCGCTGCAGGAATGACAAGTTTTTCTTCATCCGGGAAAGGCTCACCCTGCGACCGCGCGCCGGCGCGGTCGTTCATTCATTGCAATGACATATTTTCCGGTATCCGGGCCTCGCCCCGCATCCCCGCGCGCAAACCGGCCAGCATCGCGCGCAGGTTGCGCCAACGCGGCCCGATCAGGACCGAGAACAGCAGCAGCTTCACCAGCACGCGCGGCACGTCCTGCGCGATCCAGGCCGCCGGGGTGCTGGCGCGACGATACAGCAGCAATCGGTTGCGCATGATGAAGAACAGCCGCTGCGGCGCGTGCACGATCACGCCGCGCGGCGCACCCGGCAGGCGCCGGCGCGCGTCGCCCAGCCGGTGTTCCATCCGCGCCGCGCACACGCCGTACAGCGCGAACCCCTCGGCACGTGCGCGGAAGCACCAGTCCATGTCCACGTTGTCGATGAACAGTGACTCATCCATGCCGCCGATGGTGTCCAACGCGTCGAGCGGAATCAAGGTGCCGGAAGAAATCAGGAAGTCGCAGCGCACGTGGCCGTCACAGTCCTCACCACAGTGCAGCTTGCGGTTGAACGGAAAGCGGATGCGCACGAACGGCGCATCGTGCCGCCCGTGCTCGTCGCGGAAGCGCGGCCCCACCGCCGCGACGCGGCCCTGCGGCGCGAGTTCCATCGATGCGCGCAGCAGTTCGGCGACCATCGACTCCGATGGCAGGCTGTCCTGGTCGAGCAGCAGCACATGCCTGAATCCGTGCCCCCGCGCCCAGTCGGTGCCGCGATTGAGCGCGGCGGCCAGGCCCAGGTTGGTCTCCTGCGGCATGAACGCGACGCGCGGATCGCGGGCGCAGAGTTCGGCGACGGCCGGATCGTCGGAAGCGTTGTCGACCAGCACCAGTGCGCCGACCTGAGGCAGGAGCCTTCGCAGCATCACGTCCAGCGCCGCTGTATCCGGGTGCCAGGTGACGACCACCGCGCAGACGGAAGACGCCGCGTCATCGGTCGATGCTGCGCTCAATGTTTGCTCCGGTCGTGGGTGACGCGCAGTTTAAGCGCGCTCACGGCTGCGGATTCCACGTGGCGGAATCCGGAGCGAATCCGCGTGGATGGATGCCCAGCAGGCGTTCCAGTTCGGCGTTGTCGGCGACCAGGTCGGAGTCCAGCCGCGACAAGGGACCGCGCGCGGCCGACACCGCGAGCATCGCGGCGCCGACGGCAAAGCGCGGCAATCTCAGCGGCAGCGTGCGCACCGGCAGGCTGGCACGCACGCGCACGAACATCTTCGCCGCGGTCAGCCGTTCGCCACCGCCGATCGGAATGATGCTTCCGCCCGCTTCCGGGATTCGAAGCGCGGCCTGCACGGCCGACGCCACGTCCTGCGCGTGCACCGGCTGGCGCAGGCCGCGGCCGGGCGGCAGCACGAACACGCGCGAACGCATCGCGCGGCGCGCCAGCGGCGCCAGGCTGCGGTCGCGCCCGACGCCATAGATCAAGGTGGGGCGCAGGATCGTCCAGGCGACGCCACGCGATTCGCACGCGCGCGCCAAGGCTTGTTCGCCCTCGCGCAGCCGTTGCGCGATCTCCCGTTCCGCGGCAACCGGCGATTCGCGCTTGCTTTCGGCGCTCATCGAGCTGGTGGCGACCACGCGTTTCAGCGTCGGCAACCGCGCATTCGAGATCCACGCGGCGAGCGCCGCAAGCGGCGCGAAACAGGCGATCTCTTCGATCGCGTCGAATTCGCCGGAACCGGCGGTCACCGAGGTCGGAAGTTCGCCGCGCAACCAGCGCACGCCTTCGTCGCGACTGCGTTGCGGCAATCGCGACACCGCGATGACCTTCACGCCCTGCGCATTCAACATCGGCAACAGGCAATGGCCGATCTGGCTGCTGGCGCCGAACACCAGCACGAAACCTGTCGCCACGCTCAGTTCCCGTACCCGATGCGGTTGTCCACTTCCGATATGCGTGGATCGTCCGGGGTCAGACGGCGCGCCTCGTCCAGCGCGCGGCGCGCATCGTCGTAGCGGCCCTGGTCGGCGAGCGTACGCGCGCGATCCAGCCAGGCGCCGCCGAGGTTGCGCTGCATCATCGGCAACGCGCCATCGCCGGGACTCAGTTGCGCCAATGTGGCCAGCAGGTCGCCGGCGCGGTCGAGCTTGCCGCCCTGCATCGAACTGGAGAACAGGTTGCGCGCGATCTGCGGCAGCGCCTGCAGGCCGGACTGCGCAGCCGAATTGTTGCCGTCGATGGCGAGCGCGGCACGATACAGATCGTAGGCGCTGTCGCCCGGCGGCAGCATCAGTTCGCCCTTGCGTGCGGCGGCATCGGCCCGACCGACCAGGCGCGCGACATGCGCCGATTGCGCCGGACTCAGCACCGCCGGCGGAGGTTCGCCTTGCGCGTCGTCTTCGTCCTGCGAAGGCGTCGAGGCAAGCGTGTGCAGGCGCGAGCGAGCGGCCGCAAGGTCGGCGGATTTCGGCGCGAGCTTCGCCGCCGCGTCGAGCAACTTCGATGCCTCGTCGGGATGCTGCGCATCCAGCGCGGCGTTGGCCTGCACCACCAGCGCCTGCGCGACGCGGCCGAGGCCCGCGTGCGCCTGGGCGTTGTCGGGATCCGACTGCAGCACCGCCTGGAATTGCGCCAGCGCGTTGTCGTCGCCTTCGCCGGTGAACTTGCCTGCGTGCAAGTCGGTGTCGCCCTGCGCGAGGTGCTGCTCGATTTGCGTCTTCGCGTCCTGTTCGGCTTGCGACACCGTCGCGCGCAGGTCGGGCAGGCCGGCGTAGCTCGGCAGCAAGGACGCGAGTTTGTCCAGCGTACGCTGCGCACCGGCGCGGTCGCCCTGCTGCAACTGCTCCTGCACGCGCGCGGCGAGGCCCGCGCCCACGCGATCCATGCCGTGGCGCGCGACCGCATTGCCGGGATCGGATACCAGCACGCGATGGAACAGATCCGCCGCGCCGCCCTTGCCTTCCAGGTTGCCGGCCTGCAACGCCGCGTTGGCGCGATCGATCAGGGTGTCGGCCGTGGTGCCGCGGTTGTCGGCCTTGTTCAACGCGCTTTCGGTTTGCGCGACTTCGTCGCCGCCGCCCAGCAGGCCGCGCGCCTCCTCCAGCGCGGTGCGCGCTTCATCCAGTCTGTTCGCCCCGATGTCTTCCTGCGCGCGCTTCAACTCGGCATGGCCGACGTTGCGCAGGCCGGCAATTGCATGCTCGCTGTCGGGGTCGAGCGCCAATGCGGCTTCGTACTGGTCGCGCGCGCTGTCGGGCGAACCGGACAATTTTCCGGCCGCCAGCGCGGAATCGGCGCGCGCCAGCACCGCGTTCAATTGCGTGCGCGGCAGATCGTCGCGCAATGCGTTCTGGTGCGTCCACACCCACGCGCCGCCACCGATCACGACCAGCACGAGGATGACGGCTATCCACGGCCACGGCGAGCGGCGCGGCGGCCGCTCGTCCATGCGCGGGCGCCGTCCGGGTTCGAGCGTGAACGGAGGCGGCAGGTCGTCCGCGCGGGCATCGCGTCGCCGCGGCTCCGCGCTGAACGGCGGCAGTTCGTCGTCGATTCGCGGCGGTTCGTTGAGGCGATCGACGTCGCCCAGCACGGGTTCGGTGCGCAGGCGCGGATCGGAGGTTTGGTCGCGACGTCCGGGCATGAAAATCGGAAGCGTTGAATACGGGGATTAGCTTAGCACCCGCCCTTGCGATGCCCTGTGACCGATTCCCGCGTATTCAGCCGGCGGCCAGTCATTTCTTCTTGCCGGCCGCGACTTCGCGAGGGCTTCCTCAACGTGCGGTCAGCCGGTGCGCGTCCATCACGTTGGGCAACGCGGAGAGCCGCGCCAGCAGCGCGGACAACTCGCCGAAATCACGCAGGCGCAAGGCAAAACGCATGCGCACCTCGCCACGCACCGCGTCGACGCGGCTGCCGGAGGAAACGATCTGCGCGCCCGCGTTGGCGATCGCCGCGGTGACGTCGCGGTGCAGGTGCTTGCGCTCGTAGCCGGTGACGGAAATCTCGACCTCGTAGGCGCGCTCGCCGGTATCGCCCCAGTGCACTTCGATCACCCGCTCGGGCGCCCGCGCGCGCAGCCTCGCCAGCGAAACGCAATCGGCACGGTGCACGGTGACGCCGCGTCCGCGCGTGATGAACCCGGCCACCGCGTCGCCTGGCAGCGGTTGGCAGCAACGTGCAAGCGTGGTCAGCAGATTGCCCACGCCCTGGATCGTCAGCGCGCCGGGCGTCGGGGTTCCGGCGCGCGGCGGCGGGCGCCGCTGGATCGCAGGCGGCGTCCCCGCGTCGGCCAGCGCCCTCGCCAATTGCGCGCCCGCGATTTCGCCGAGCGCCAGCGCGACCAGCAATTCGTCCTGCGACTTGTAGCCGAGCTTCGCGTGCAGGCGCTCGGCGTCGCGATCGGCCAGGCCCAGCCGCTTCAGTTCGCGTTCGAGGACCTGTTTTCCCGCCGCGAGATTCGCCGCCGTGTCCTCGCGCCGGAACCACGCGCGCACCTTGCCTCGCGCGCTGGCGGTGCGCAGGAACCCCTGCTGCGGAGACAGCCAGTCGCGGCGCGGCGCGGGCTCGCGGCCGGTGAGGATTTCCACGCGATCGCCGCTGACGGGCTGGTGCGTCAGCGGCACGATGCGGCCATTGACCTTGGCGCCGCGGCAACGATGGCCGACCATGGTGTGCACGTGATAGGCGAAATCCAGCACGGTCGCACCCGATGCGAGGTCGAACACCTCGCCTTTCGGCGTCAGCAGATAGACGCGATCCTCCGCGAGTTCCGATCGCAATCCCGCTAGCAGGCCGGCGCCGCCATCGCCGTCGTCATCGCGCGATTCCAGCAGGCGCCGCATCCAGGCGACGCGCTGCTGATACGCGGCGTCGGCGCCCCCGCCTTCCTTGTAACGCCAGTGCGCGGCGATGCCCAGTTCCGCCGCGCGGTGCATCTCGCGCGTGCGGATCTGCACTTCCAGCGTCTTGCCCTGCGGACCGACCACCGCGGTATGCAGGGAGCGGTAGTCGTTGCCCTTTGGGCGCGCGATGTAATCGTCGAATTCGCCGGGCAGGTTCGGCCACAGCGCGTGCGTCACGCCCAGCGCGGCGTAACAATCGGAGACGCTGCCGGTCAACACGCGCAATGCGCGGATGTCGTACAACTCGCCGAATTCCACGCCCTTGCGCTGCATCTTCTTCCAGATCGAATAGATGTGCTTGGGCCGCCCGGCCACGTCCGCCTCGATGCCGTGTTCGAGCAACGCCCCGCGCAATGCCTTCACGCACTGCGCGATGTAGGTCTCGCGGTCCGCGCGGCGTTCGTCCAGCAGCGCGGCGATGCGCTTGTAGGTCTCCGGTTGCAGGTGGCGGAAGGCGAGGTCCTCCAGCTCCCACTTCAACTGCCAGATGCCGAGCCGGTTGGCGAGCGGCGCGTGGATGTCCGCGGTGAGTTCGGCCAGCGCTCGGCGCTCGCCCTCGGCCAGCCGCGCGGCGGCGCGCAAACGGGCCAACTGCCGCGCCAGGAGCAGGTACACCACGCGCAGGTCGCGGATGATCGCGAGCAGCAAACGGCGCAGGCCTTCGGCTCCGGCGCGTCCGCCGCGGCCTGCGTGCAGCGCCCAAACCGTTTCCGCCTGCTGCTGGCCTTCTACCAGGCGCCGCACGTCTTCGTCGACCGATGTCGAACGCTCCACCCAAGCCTGCGACTGCGTGCGCGCCAGCGCATACCACCATGCCGCGGCGCGCGTGTCGTCATCGCAACCCAGGCCGTCCAGCAAGGCGCAAACGGCAACGGCCAGGACGCGCTCTTCCTTCGGCAGGTCGCGAGCGAAGGGCGGGATGCCCTCGTGGCTCCCGGTGCTTCGGGTTGCGGCAACGGACTGGTTCACATCGATCACGTTTCGATCAGGAAAGCTTGACGAAAGACAGGCAGTGTAACGGTCGCTGCGCGGCTTCCGGTCGGAGTGAAAGCCGCGCATCCCGCTGCTATGATCGGCCCCCATGCGTATTCGAATCGTTGTGCCGGCCGTCCTCTGTCTGCTCCTGTCGGCATTGCCGGCACTCGCGCAGCAATTCTCGTCGCTGGAAGAGCGCATGTCCGCCACCGACTTCAAGGCCGCCGGACTGGACAAGCTGTCGCCCGAAGAACTGAAGTACCTCGACGGCTGGCTGCAGGCGCACCAGAAGACGCGGATGGTCAGCCCCAGCGGCAAGCCGGTGTTCTATGCCGACGAGGACCGCAAGGAATTCGAAACGCACCTGATCGGCAGCTTCGGCGGCTGGAGCGGCAGCACGCAATTCAACTTGAACAACGGCCAGGTCTGGAAACAGGCCGAGTCCGGCGCGTATTCGTGCCCCACGGTCACCAATCCGAAAGTCACCGTCAAACCGATGCTCCTGGGCAGCTGGCTGATGTATGTCGAAGGCTGCAACGAGAGCGTGCGCGTCGAACGGGTGAAGTAGGACACGGGACTCGAAGAGCATAGACAACTTCGTCATTCCGGAGCCGTTCGCGCAGCGAACGGAACCCGGAACCCGCTTTCATGTGCGTGCGGAATCCCGAACGGCTTCGATGGCCCTGAGCAACCGCTTGGGCGACACCGGCTCCGCCGCCCCCAGTTCCTGCGCGAACAGCGATACGCGCCATTCCTCGATCAGCCAGCGCAGGCGCTCCATCGCTTCGCCCGATGCACCGCCGGCCCGCGCACCCAGCCACTCCCGCCAGTACGGCAGCACCTGCAACATGCGCGACTGGTCGCGCGCGGGATCGCCGCGCAGTTTCTCCGCGCGCGCTTTCATCGCGTGCAGGTAACGCGGCAGCTGCTGCAGGCGTTCGCCCGGAAGTTCGCGGAGGAAATGCGGTTGCAAAAGGAATTCGAGCTGCTCTCGCAGGTCGTCGTAACTGGCGCGCGCGAAACCGATCAACGGCGGTTCCAGCAGTGGCCGCAATTCCGCCTGCGCGGCGATGACGGGTTCGGCGAGTTTCATCCTTTCGACCGCCGCCGCGAACAATTCGCCGGCGGTTTTTCCGCGCAGTGCTTCGAATGCGGCGTGGTCGCGCACGTCGGGATCGTGTTGCGAGAGCAGGTCGGCGAACCCACCCTCGACGAGATCGGCACGCAGCGCATCGATGCCGTCCAGCGGCGCGTACTGCAATGCGGTCGTGCGATGGATCGGCAATTGCCGCCGGGCGCGTTTGAATTCGGCTGCCAGCGAGGACCGCAGCAACCTTTCCACGCCCCGCGGGTGCGCGGCATCCGCGTCCGCTGCGTGCTCGAACACGCGCAATGCGACCGCCGAACCGAGGTCCACCAGCGCGGGATACGCGGTGAGTCCACCCTGCGAGCGGACGCTGCGGGGAATTTCGTCGAAATCCCAAGCCTGGACGTCTTCCCGCGCGAGCTCGACGTCGGTTTTCCGTGCGAACGCTTCGCGCGCACGTTGTTGCCAGTGTTCGCGCAAGGTTTGAAGATCACGCGCTTCGGCCGCTGCGTTGCCATGCTCGTCGCGCAACATGAAGCGCATCCGCAGGTGAGGAGGCAATTCGACAGCGTCGAAATCCGAAGCGGCGACGGCCGCTCCCGTGACGCGGGTCAGGAATGCCGCCAGCGATTGCGCCAGCGCTTCATCGCGCGGCTTTTCCGCTCCCACGAAGGCTTGCGCGAAGTCCGGCGCCGGCACGTAGTTGCGCCGCAGGTTTTTCGGCAGGCCGCGGATCAGGGTCGCGGCTTTTTCAGCCAGCATCCCCGGCACCAGCCATTCGCAACGTTCGGCGGCGATCGCGTTCAACAGCGCCAATGGAACGTGCAGGGTCACGCCGTCGGCCGGATCGCCGGGCGCGAAACGGTATTCCAGCCGCAAGCGTTGGCCCGCGAATTCCAGCGAGGGCGGAAACGCGGACAAATCGGCGCGCGCATCGCCGGCCAGCACTTCGTCCAGCGACCAGCGCAGCGCCGCGCGTTGCGCCGGCGCGGCCGCGCGATACCACGCATCGAGCGCCGCGGCGGAGCTAATTTCCGTCGGCAGCCTGCCTTCGAAAAATCCCGCGAGTTCCTCGTCGGATTTCAGCACGTCCGCCCGGCGCTGCTGCGCCTCGATCTCGTGCGCCTGCTGCATTACCCGCGCATTGGCGCGCACGAAGTCCGCGCGCGCATCCAGTTCGCAGCGTGCCAGCGCTTCGCGCAGGAAGATCGAATGCGCGAGCGGCGGGGCCTGCTTCGCGAAGGTGACGGTGCGCCGTTCCACCAGCGTCAATCCGAACAATGTGACCTGTTCGTGCGCGATCACCGCGCCGCGCGCACGCGACCAGTGCGGTTCGTGCCAGGTGCGTCGCACCAGGTGCTCGGCCTGCCGCTCGATCCAGCGCGGCTCGATGCGCGCGCAGTGCATCGCGTAGACGCGGCCGCCCAGGTCGACGATCTGCGCGGCCAGCAGCCACTGCGGCGCGGCCTTCGCCAGCGCCGATCCGGGAAAGATCCGGAAGCGCCGCTCGCGGGTGCCACGGTAATCGCCACGCTCTTCCTTGCGCGCGACGTTGGTGGGAAGGCCGGCGAGGAGGGAGAGGTGGAGGGATTCGTAAAGCTCGGGACTCGGCGCCCGGGACCCGGCCGCGGGAACATCGACCTCACCCCACTTTCCCAACAACAACTGCCGGTGCAGCTCGCGCCACTCGCGCATGCGCAGGAAGGAGAGGAAATGCTTCTCGCACCAGCCGCGCAGTTTCGATTGCGTCAGTTCCTCGTGCGCGACGCGATAGGCGTTCCAGAGATTGAGGATGCCGACGAAATCGGATTTGGGATCGGCGAATTCGCGGTGCGCGGCGTCGGCCGCGTCGCGCTGGTCGGCCGGACGCTCGCGGGGATCCTGGATGCCGAGGAACGCCACGATCGGCAGGACCTGTTCGAACACGCCCAGCCGGCGCGCTTCGACCAGCATGCGCGCGAGCTGCACGTCGATCGGCGTGCGCGCCAGTTCGCGGCCGATGCGCGTCAGCTTCCGTTGCGCGTCGATCGCGCCGAGTTCCGCGAGCCTGCGCCAACCGTCGGCCATCGCGCGCGGCTCGGGCGGATCGATGAACGGGAATTTTTCTACTTCGCCCAGGCCGAGCGACAGCATCGCCAGGATCACGTTCGCCAGCGACGAACGCTTGATTTCCGGATCGGTGTAGCGCGGGCGCGAGGCGTAGTCGGCCTCGTCGTACAGCCGCACGCACACGCCCGGACCGACCCGCCCGCAGCGCCCCGCGCGCTGGTCGGCCGCCGCCTGCGAGATCGATTCGATGTTCAGCCGCTCGATCTGGCTGCGCTGCGAATACCGCTTGACGCGCGCCGTGCCGTTGTCGATCACGTATCGGATGCGCGGCACCGTCAGAGAAGTTTCGGCGATGTTGGTGGCCAGCACGATGCGCCGCGCAGGGCCGGGCTTGAATACGCGGTCCTGTTCGACGGCGGACAACCGCGCATACAGCGGCAGCACCTCGGTGTGGCGATAGTTGCGGCGATTCAGCGCCAGGTGCGCGTCGCGGATCTCGCGTTCGCCGGGCAGGAACACCAGCGCGTCGCCGCGCGGATCCTCCCGCGTGATCTCGTCCAATGCGGCGACGATCTGCTCTGACAGCGTTTCATCGCGTTCCGGCGCACGCCAGCGCACATCCACCGGATACGCGCGACCTTCCACCTCGAGCACCGGCGCGCCGCCGAAATGCGCGGCGAAACGCCCGGTATCCAGCGTGGCCGAAGTGACGATCAGCTTCAGGTCGCGCCGTTTGCGCAACAGCATTTTCAGATATCCGAGCAGGAAATCGATGTTGAGGCTGCGCTCGTGCGCCTCGTCCAGGAGGATCGTGTCGTATGCGATGAGCGAGCGGTCGCGCGACAATTCCGACAACAGGATTCCGTCGGTCATGAACTTGACCAGCGTCTGTTCCCCGACGCGTTCGTCGAAGCGCACCTGGAACCCCACCTCGGCGCCGAGTTCCGTGCCCAGCTCCGCCGCCACGCGGCGCGCCATCGCGCGCGCGGCCAGCCGTCGCGGCTGGGTGCAGCCGATCATCCCTTCGATGCCACGTCCGGCGGCAAGGCAAAGCTTCGGCAATTGCGTGGTCTTGCCCGAACCGGTTTCGCCCGCGATCACCAGGACCTGGTGCGCGCGGATCAAACCCACGATCTCGTCGGTGCGCGCCGCTATCGGCAGCGCTTCGTCGACCGTGATTTCCGGGATGGCAGCCGCGCGGGCGGCGATATTTTCAGGCGTGCGCGGCCTGCGTGGGCGATTCATCGCAGGATGATACGCAACGCGGTCAGACGAAGGCGCTTGCGCCGACCACGACCAGCACGATCAATGCCGCGATCGCCAATATCGCGAGGGCGCGCAGTGCCGGGGCGAACCGCAGCGGCGCCGTCGGCGCCAGCGACTTGCGTCCGTGCAGCATCGGACCGACCAGGTTTTCGTTCTTGCCGATCCAGTACGCCAGCACCACCGCGATGTGCAGGCCGATGAGGATCAGCAGCACGTTCTGGTTGATTTTGTGGATGTCCGTCATCCGTTGCGACCACGCCTCCGGAACGTGCAAGGCCCATGGACCGAATTCGGTGCGGCGGTGATTGCTGGCGAACAGGCCGGTGATCGCCTGCACGAGCAGGCACAGCAACATCGCCAGCACCGACCAACCGCCCATCGGGTTGTGTCCGGGGTTGTGTCCGGCATCGAAGGTCGCGCGCGCCGCCAGGAGCTCGCGCATATACACAAATACGCGACGCGGACCGCGGACGAAATCGGCGAAACGCGCAGTCTGCGAGCCGGCGAAACCCCAGAACACGCGGAACAGGAGCAGCGCCAGCGTGGCGTAGCCCAACCATACGTGCCAGCGCATCGACAGCCAGTGCCACTCCGCCGTGCCGTATTGCAGCAGGATCAGGATCGCCAGCGCCCAGTGGAACAGGCGCGTGGGCAGGTCCCAGACGAGGGTGCGGACGGGAGCCGTCATCGTTCCTTCCAAAACGTGCCAGTGTAATCGACCCCATGACCTTCGGCCCTGCAACGCGTTCCGAACTGGTGCATCATTTCCCTTTCCGTGCCAGGAATCGCCGCCATGCCACGTCGCAACTGGATGCTCGCCGCCGCCCTCGCCTGTGCCTGCGCGGCGTGTTCGTCGCAATCGAATCAATCCTCGACCACGCCTTCCGGCGCGGCGACGGCGCCCACGCCGGCTTCTTCCGCGGCACACGCTGCGAGTGCGCCGGCGCCGGCCGGCACCGCACCGGACGTGGGCGTGGACCTGGGCGGCGTCGACCATGAGGTGAAGCCGGGCGACGACTTCTTCGAGTATGCGAACGGCGCCTGGCTGAAGACCGCGGAGATTCCCGCGGACCGCTCCAGCACCGGCACCTTCTTCGTGGTGTTCAAGAAGGCTGAGCAGCGCACCGCCGACCTGATCAAGGCCGCAGGCGCTTCCAGTCCCGCCGCCGGCAGCAATCCGCGCAAGATCGCCGACTACTACGCGGCCTACATGGATACCGCCGCGATCGAGAAAGCCGGCCTTGCGCCGCTGAAGCCGGACCTCGATGCGATCGACGGCATCAAGACGCGCACCGACCTCGCGCGCGTGCTGGGATCGCGCGTGCGCGCGGACGTCGATCCGATCAACGCCACCAACTTCCAGACCGAGCATTTGTTCGGCCTGTTCGTGACCAAGGGGCTGGAAGAGGACTCGCTGCAGATCCCGTATTTGCTGCAGGGCGGTCTCGCGATGCCCAGCCGCGACTACTACCTGTCGAAAGACAAGGAGATGGCGGCCGACCGCGAGAAGTTCAAAACCTACGTGGCCGCGTTGCTGAAACAGGCCGGCATCGCCGATGCCGACGCGAAGGCGCAACAGGTGTTCGACCTCGAGACGAAGATCGCGCAGGCACAGGAGAGCTTGGTCGACAGCGAAGATGTGCACAAGGCCAACAACATCTGGAACACGACCGATTTCGCGAAGAAGGCGCCGGGCCTCGATTGGAGCACCTTTTTCGATGCCGCGGGCCTGGGCGACGCGAAACGGTTCGACGTGTGGCAACCCTCGGCGTTCACGGGCCTGTCGAAACTGACGACGAGCGAATCGCTGGATGCCTGGAAGGCCTTGCTGACTTTCCACACGCTCGATGAAAACGCGGCGTTGCTGCCCAAGGCTTTCGACGACCTGCATTTCGATTTCTACGGCAAGACCCTCACGGGCACGCCACAACAGCGCGAGCGCTGGAAACGCGCGGTATCCGGGACCAACAACGACCTCGGAGATGCGGTCGGGCAGATCTACGTGCAGAAATATTTCCCGGCATCGAGCAAGGCCGAGGTCGAGGCGATCGTCAAGAACCTGCTGACGGCGTTCGATCAGGGCATCGACAAGCTGGACTGGATGTCGCCGGCGACCAAGGAGAAGGCGAAGGAGAAACTGAAGACGCTGCGCGTCAGCGTGGGCTATCCGGAACACTGGCGCGACTACGCGTCGCTAGAAATCAAGCCGGATGATGCGCTGGGCAACCACCTGCGTGCGGCAAGGTTCGAATACGAGTACCAGAAAGCCAAGATCGGCAAGCCGATCGACAGCGGCGAGTGGTGGATGACGCCGCAGACGGTGAACGCGGTGAACCTGCCGATCCAGAACGCGCTGAACTTCCCGGCCGCGATCCTCGAGCCGCCGTTCTTCGATCCGAAAGCCGACCCGGCCGCGAACTACGGTTCAATCGGCGCGATCATCGGCCACGAAATCAGCCACAGCTTCGACAACACCGGCGCCGATTTCGATGCGCACGGCAAGCTGGTCAACTGGTGGACGCCCGCCGACCTCAAGCATTTCGAAGCCGCCGCCGGCGAGCTGGCGAAGCAATACGACCAGTACGAAGCGCTGCCGGGTCTGCACGTCAACGGCAGGCAGACGCTGGGCGAGAACATCGCCGACGTCTCCGGCCTGACCGCCGCGTATCGCGCCTACCACCTGTCGTTGAACGGTGGACCGGCGCCGACGCTGGACGAACTGACCGGCGACCAGCGTTTCTTCCTTGCGTTCGGACAGTCCTGGCGCAGCAAGACCCGCGATGCGGCGATGCGCCAGCAGCTCACCACCGACGTGCACGCGCCCGGGAAGTTCCGCGCCGAAACCGTGCGCAACATCGACCAGTGGTACGACGCCTACAACGTGCAGTCGGGGCAGAAGCTGTATCTGGCACCGAAGGATCGGGTGAAGATCTGGTGACGAGGGACGAGCATGAAATCTCGTCGTCATTTCGGTTCCGTCGCGGCTTCATCGCGGCGGAACCCGGAATCCCTTTCGAGCCGGAATACCGGCATTCAGTTTCTGATTGCTGCATCCCGCGCTGTCGCGTGATACGTTGCGGCGGTTTCCGATTCCCTTGAACAGGAGCCCGATCATGCTGAAGCGACTCATCCTGCCCGCCGCCCTGCTGTTCGCCACCGGCGGCGCCCCGGCCCAGCAACCGGCAGCGCAACCGCAACCGGCCGGTACGAAAGAGGCGCAGCCCGCGCAAGCGCAGCCCACCAAGGAACAGCAGGAGTTCCGTGCGCGCATGGCCGCCAATGCGCAAGGCGTGGCGCAAACCATCGACAAGGGCGACGTCGGCGCGGTGTGGGACCAGGGTTCGGACCTGATGAAGCAGGCGGTCACGCGCGATGCTTTCGTCAGCGGCGTGCAGGGCGAGCGCGCCAAGTCGGGTAAGATGGAATCGCGCAAGCTGGTGCGGATGTACCGCATCGATTCCAAGGGCGAAAAGAAGCTGCCCGCCGGCCGCTATCTCAACGTGATATTCGCCACCAAGTTCAGCAACGAGCAGCAGCCGATACCCGAGCTGGTGTCGTACCACTTCGACAAGGACAACGTCGTGCGCCTGTCGGGTTATACCCTCGAGCATACGCCCGCACAGCAGCCCGCGAACGGCCAATGATCGAACGGCGCATCCGGCGGTCGCCGGATGCGCTTTCCGGCGGCTTCCCGTTCAGGCAATCCCCAATCCCTCGATTTCGCCCAGCGCCGCCGCATCGAATCCAGCCAACGCTGCGAATGCCCGCCCGCGTTCGGCGTAGTCCTTGAAGCGGTCGAAGCTCGGCGCGCCGGGCGACAGCAGCGCCACGCCGCCGGGTGGCGTGACTTTGGCGGCGCGTTCCACCGCGTTTTCGAAATCGTCCGCGCGTTCGACATGCGCGTGCACCCCCGCGCGCGACAGCGCCTCGATGATCCGCGCCGCGTTGGCGCCCTGCGCGATCACTGCGTGCGGCGGCTGGAGGCCGAGTTCGCGTGCGAAACCGTCCCAGTCCAGGCCGCGGTCGAAACCGCCCAGGATCAGCGTGGCAGCACGCTCGCCGATGCTGCGCACCGCGGCCAGCGAGGCCGCCGGCGTGGTCGCGATCGAATCGTCGATCCATTCGATGCCGTAGCGGACACCGAGGCGTTGCAGGCGATGCGGCAGCGGCTTGAAAGCGCGCAGCGCCGACGCGGCTGCGCGAGCGTCGAGGCCCGATGATTCGAGCGCGGCGAGCGCCGCGCACGCATTGCGGGCGTTGTGCACGCCGGGCAGCGGCAGCCCGGAAAGCTCGAGCATGTGCTCCCGGCCCCGGCGGATTGCCGATTCGCCAACATGCCAGCCATGTACATCCTCGAATAGGATGCGATTTGGATGCGAAGAGGTGCATTGCATCAGCAGCGGCGATCGCGCATCCACGACCAGCGTGCGCGCAACCCCCGCCAGTTTCAGCTTGTCGGCAACGTAACGCTCGCGCGTGCCGTGCCAGTCCAGATGCTCCTCTTCCAGGCTGACGACCACGCCGACTTCGACCGGGCCCGCTTCGCCTGTCTGGAAGCTGGAAAGCTCGATCGCCCACAGGTCGGCGCGCTCGCCGTCCAGTTCCAGCAGCGGCAGGCCGATGTTGCCCGCCAGCGCGGTGCGGACGCCGAGCGCGCGCGCGCAATGCGCGATCATCGCGGTGGTGGTGCTCTTGCCCTTGGTGCCGGTGACGGCGATCACGCGCGCGTCCGGATTTTCCCCGAACCACAGCGCGGTGCCGGAGGTGAACGCGGTGCCGCGTTCCTGCGTCGCCAGGATTTCCGCCTTGTAGGCGCTGATGCCGGGCGACTTGATCACGACATGGTGCGACGCGAGCGCATCGGCATCGGGCTCTCCTTCGATCACCCGCACCCGCGAATCGATCAGTGCGCGCGACTGTTCGGCCTCATCCCGTCTGCAATAAACCGTCAGCGATTTTTCGGGGAACTTCCGGCGCAGCGCGGACAGCGCGGCGCGGCCTTCGCGGCCGAACCCCCAGATCGCGACATCGCGCGATTCAAGTTCCGCGAATCGCATCGAGCGCTCCGATGAAGCGCGCGGGAATCCCGTGCTCGCCCGATGCGCGCAGCCACGGCTCCAGTTGCAGCGACCCGGCATCGATTTGCGGCGCGATCTCTTCGCGGAATCGCGCGACCAACGCGTCTTCGCGCCACTCCGGCCTCGTATTCAGGACCGCGAATGCGGCACGTGCCTCCATCGCTTCGCCCACGCATTCGAACGGCTTGTGATCGCGGTATTCGATCAGCGCGTCGAAGCCCGCGGCTTGCGACTCGTCATCCAGCAGGTTGCGCCCGAAGATCGCCAGCAGCCGGGGCTTGGGCAGGAACGGCGCGAGCGCCAGGAAAACGAAATGGCATTTCGGACAGTGCCCGCACCAGCGATCCGCGGGCTTGGGGCCGAGGATGCGGAAATTGCGGTTGCAGCTGGAGAACGCATCGAAGTACGCGCCGCCGAGTTTCGCGAACGCGCGCGTCACGGCCAGTTCCGAAAATGGCCGCAGCAGCGAGAAATAATCCAGATCCGTCGCGACATGCGAATGCACGTACGCGGCGAACGCGCGCTCGAATGCCCAGCCCTTGCTCCACTGGTGGTTCACTTCGCGCCCTTCGTACTCGAGCGTGGCGCTGGAGGCCGAGCGCTCGTTGGCGAAGGCGATCGAGTCGAAGCCATACAGGATCGCGGCCGCCGTCAGGATCGCGGAATTGATGGCGGTGACCGGTATGTGCCCGTTGTACGCGCCCATGCGGTTGTACTCGAACAACACGGATGACAATTCGCGCGAGATGTTGAGCATCGGCAAGCCGGTGCGCGCCGCGACCGAAGCGATCAGTGGCGAATTGCCGACCCACACGGCGCTCGCCTCCGCGCCGATCGCCTTCAATGCCTCAACGACGACCACGGAATCCTTGCCGCCGCCGATGGGGACGAGCGTACGGTGCGGTAATTCGACAGAATTCGTTTCTTTGTCATCCCGGCCGGGGATTGGCCCGGATCCAGCACCGTGGGTGGCAAAGTCACTGGATTCCGGCCTGCTCCGGAATGACGAGGATAAATTGTCATCGCGAATTGAAAAGCGTGGAAACGCGATCCGCTTCCGCAAATCCAACCCATTGCGATACGCAAATTCCGCCAGCCCGTGCACATACAACTCATCGAGCAACGATGCTGTCGCTTCGTCAACTGCGCCGTTGTCGATTTCGATGCGCGGCGGAATCCAGGCCTTGTAGTAGCTGATGCCGGCGACCAGGTGCAGCAACCGCAATGCGGAATCGAATGCGCGCTCGCGTTCCTTCGGCACCACCGGGGCGCCGGGGAAACCGATCTGCTCGACCAGTTCGGGACCGTCATCGAACGCGTACGCCAGCTCCGCGTTGCCATTGCGGTATTCGCAACGCACGAAACGGAACGCCTGCGCCCCGCGCGGGTCGGCAACCGCGTTCACTTGGAGCCTCCACGCGCAGTCCCGCTTGTCTCCCTTTCCCCAATCGGGGAAGGAAAATGCCACGCGTTCCCCGAAATCCTCATCGTCATTCGATCACCGCCGTTTCCGCCAGCGGCCGCAGGTTGTAGTGCGACGACATCGCTTCGCCGTAAGCACCGGCCTGCGCGATCAGCAACACGTCGCCTTCGCGGGCTTCCGGCAGGCGACGGTCCGAACCCAGCACGTCGCCGGTTTCGCAGATCGGACCGACGATCTGGTAGAGCGTGCTCGATTCTTCATCCAGCCGCGACAGGTTCGCGATCTCGTGCCACGCGTCGTACAACGCCGGCCGGATCAGCGCGTGCATGCCGGCGTCGCAACCGAGGTAATTCAAGGCGCCCTTGCGCTTCACCTGCGTGGCGCGCGCCAGCAGGACGCCGCAATCGGCAACCAGCCAGCGGCCCGGTTCCATCCACAGAAGGTAATGCGGATACGACTGCCGCACTTCGAGCAACGAGGCATCGAGCGCGGCGAGATCGAGTTCCTTTTCGTCCGGGTGCGGAGGCACGCCCAGGCCGCCACCGAGGTTGAGATACGCGACGCTGCCGATTTTTTCCGCGAGGCTGGCGAGTTGCCCATACACGTCGGCCCAATGCGTCGCTTCCAGGATCCCCGAGCCGAGGTGCGCATGCAGCCCGACGATGCGCGTGCGGTTTTTCTGCGCGAGCGCGATGAACGTGTCGAGCTGGTCCAGCGGCAGGCCGAACTTGCTGCCCTCGCCTCCGGTGCGAACCTTGTCGTGGTGCCCGAGCCCGCGGCCGAGATCGACGCGCAGCATGATCTCGCGGTTGGCGAACAGCTCCGGCCAGTGTTGCAGCGGATGCAGCGAATCCAGCGTGGTCGGCACGCCGCGCCTCCAGGCATCGGCGTAGTCCGCGCGCGGCGCGAAGTTGGGCGTGAACAGGCGCGGCAGCCCAGCGCTTTGAGGAACCGCCTCCACCGCATCCAGTTCGCCCGGCGAAACACATTCGAAGCCGACGCCTTCTTCCGCGATCGCGTGCAGGATCGCCGGATGCGGATTGGCCTTGATCGCGTAGTACACGCGATCGACCGCTCTCATCGCGCGCAATGCGCGCGCGCGCGCGCGTACCGTCGGCAGGTGATAGACGTAACGCGGCGTGGCCTGCGCGAGTTCCAGCAGGCGCGCGCGTTCGCCGCGCCACCACGGCGTGCGCGCATGCGCGCCCGACCCCGATCCGTACAGCGACTGCCAGCTCGGCCCGAACAGCAACGCATCGTCGGTGCGCAGCGCGCCGGCCTTGGCCAGCAGTTCGTGCAGGCGCGGCAGCAGACCATCCAGCGCTTCCTCGTCCACCACGAAAGTGAGGTTGAGGTTGTTGGAGGACTGGGAGATCAGGTGTACGCGCATCTGGCCGAATTCGGCCAGCACGGCGGAGAGCCTGTGCAGCATCGAGCGCATGCCGCGCCCGACCAGCGTCACCGCGGCGCACGGCGCGATCACCTTCACGCGGCAGATCTTTTCCAGGTCGGCCGCCAGCGCCGCCACCGCGTCCGAATCCAGCAGGTTTTCGGTGGGATCGAGCGAGACGGTGACATTGGTTTCCGCCGAACCGATCAGATCCACCGACAGTCCGTGCCGCTTGAACAGCGCGAACACGTCGGACAGGAAACCGACCTGCTGCCACATGCCGACGGTTTCCATGGAAACCAGCGTGATGCCGCGACGCGAACTGATCGCCTTGATGCTCGGAGATTCCTCCGGCAACTGTGGGCCGATTTCCGTGCCGTGCAACTGCGGCCGCTGAGTGTCCTTGATCAGCAGCGGCACGCGCGCGCGCCGCAGCGGCGAGAGGCAGCGCGGGTGCAGCACCTTGGCGCCGGTGGTCGCGATCTCCTGCGCTTCCTCGTAGTCCAGCCGCTGCAGCAGGCGCGCGTTCGGCACCTGGCGCGGGTCGGCAGAAAACATTCCGGCCACATCCGTCCAGATCTCCACGCGCGATGCGCGCAACAGTGCGCCGAAATACGCGGCAGACGTATCCGACCCGCCGCGGCCGAGCAGCACCGTGCCGCCGCTCGCATTGCGCGCGATAAAGCCTTGCGTGATGAACACCTCGCCGCGCTGCGCCAGTGCGGCCGCAAACGCCGGGTCGTGCTGCGCATCGACCTGCGCCGACAGCACGCGCGAACGCTCGTTGGCGAACGGCACCTCGCGAGCCAGCAGCGCTTCGCGCGCATCCAACCATTCGGTGCGCAGTCCGTTGGCGCTCATGAAGTCGGCGCCGATCGAACTGGAAAGCAGTTCGCCGTGGGCCTGCACGCCCGCCTGCCACGAATGGCCCGTCTCCCCAGAGCCCCTGTCCAAGGCTTGCATCCCGGGCGCGATGGCGCCCAGCGACTCCAGCCAACGCTCCATCCCCCCGCATCGCGGCAATGCCATCTGCGCGAGCAATGCGCGATGCGCCCCGCCCAGCGTTTGCAACATGGTCGCGCGCTTTTCCGCCGCGCATGCGCACAGCGCCTTCAACGCATCGGTAACGCCAGCCAGCGCGGAAACCACCACCAGCACGCGCGCGCCTTCCGCGCGCCGCGCGCCAGCGAGTTCGAGGATGGTGCGCCAGCGTTCGACGCTGGCGACGCTGGTGCCGCCGAACTTCAGCACGATCCAGGGCGCCTCCGGCGGCAGCGGCGCAGGCGCAGGCTTCGAATCGGTCACGGGTTTCGCGTAGAGGGGCGCAAGGCGCGAAGTTTCACGCGCGTGCCGCAGAAACGCAATCGCGCGCGGACCCGATCGCGCTCCGCATCATCCGGTGAACGCCAGCAGTACCACCGGCAGGGCGAGCGGAACGCCGCGACCGGCATCTCGAAGCCGAAAGCCAGCCACGGCGCGGATGTTCACCCGCCGGGCGCTTCGGACCAGATCAGCGTCGCGAAACGTCCGCTGCGCGCGCCGTCGCGGCGGTAGGAGTAGAAACGCGGATCGGCAAAGGTATCGAAGCCTCCGCCGAATATCCGGGTGACGCCGGCCGCGCGCAAACGTTGCCCGGCCAGCATGTAGAGGTCGCAATGCCAGTGGCCCGGTCGCGTGGGAACGAATGCAGCCGAGGCCGATTCGCCGCGGGCGAGGAAAGCATCGCGCACTTCCACGCCGACTTCATAAGACTTCGAACCAATGGCCGGGCCGAGCCAGGCCAGGATCCTCTCCGGCGGTGCGCCCAGCGCTGCCACCGTGTCTTCCAGCACGCCGGCGGACAGACCGCGCCAGCCGGCGTGCGCCGCGGCGATTTCGGAACCGTCGTCAGCGCAGAACAGCACCGGCATGCAGTCTGCGGTGAGGATGGCGAGTGTCACGCCGGGCGTGCGGGTGACAGCGGCATCGGCTTCCGGCTCTGCGGCAACGAGTCGCGCATGCAGTTCCCGGTCCGATTCCCGATACGGAATATCCGGTGCGGGCTTGTCGAACCGCACGATGGTTCTGCCGTGTACCTGATGGAGCCAATGCGGCGGCGGCAACTGCAGGAAGAAGGACAGGTCGTCGCGATTGGCCATCACCCGCGCGAGGTCATCCCCGCAGCGGGCCCCGAGATTCAAATGATCGAACGGCGGTTGTGAACGGCCGGCCGGACCACGCAGCGTGCTGAACGCATGCACGTTCGACCGGGCGGGCCAGTCCGCGCACGCCCGGCTCGCGTTGAATTTCCTGCGTTGCGCTTCACGCAGCACGAGGGTGGCGCAACGTCCCCCCGATCCGTAGCTTGCGCCCACGGCCGCCTCTCCTCAGCCCGCTGCCCGCGCGCTTTCGTCCCGCAGCGCGGCCAGCAAATCCTGGAAGTCCGCCGGCGGGCTTGCATCGAGACGCATCTCCGCTCCACTCAGCGGATGCGCGAACTCCAGGTGTTCGGCGTGCAATGCCTGCCGCCTGAATCCGCGCAATGTTTCGGCCAGTCGCGGCGAAGCGCCGCGCGGCAGCTTCAGGCCTCCGCCGTAGAGCGGATCGCCGACCAGCGGATATCCCGCATGCGCCATGTGCACGCGGATCTGGTGGGTGCGCCCGCTTTCCAGGTCGCACTGCAGCAGCGCGTGCGCACGGAATTTCTCGCGCACGCGGTAATGCGTGCGCGCGGGACGTCCGCCCTCGCGCACCGCGCGGCGCAGGCGATCGGTCGGATGGCGATCGAGCGGCGCGTCCACCACTCCGCCCGCAACCGGCACGCCGCTGACGATCGCGGCGTAGCGCCGATGGATCTCGCGCGCGGAAAGCATCGCCACCAGCGCCGCGTGCGCGCGCAGGTTGCGCGCGACCACCAGCAGACCCGAGGTGTCTTTGTCCAGGCGATGCACGATCCCGGCGCGCGGCACGTTGGCGAGTTGCGGATCGTGGTGCAGCAGCGCGTTCTGCAGCGTGCCGCGGGGATTGCCCGCGCCCGGATGCACCACCAGCCCCGCCGGCTTGTCGACCACCAGCACGTCGGCATCCTCGTACACCACGTCGAGGCCGATCGGTTCCGGCGTCGCACTGACCGCGGCTTCGCCGGTCACGGAAAGCTCCACCGCTTCCCCGCCGCGCAGCAAGTGGCGCGGCGCCGCGGTCTGGCCGTCCAGCCTGGCCTTGCCGGACTTGATCCACGCCGAAAGGCGCGAGCGCGAGTAGTCGGGGAACAAAGCAGCCAGCACCTGGTCGAAACGGCGGCCGGCTGCGTCCGGCGGAACCTGCGCGCGCAGGATGGCCGCATTCATGGGCCGGTCCGGAATTCCGCTATCATCACCGTTTGCGTTCAAGACCCAAGCCCTTCATGCGCCATTTCATTCCGCGTCCTTCGCTGAAACTCGTCCTGCTCGCGCCGCTGCTGCTGGCGCTGGCGGCGTGTTCCCTGTTCCATCGCGGCGCCAGCAAGAACCCGGGCGACACGCTGCCGGTCGACCAGCTCTACAACCTCGCCACCGAGCGGTTGAAGGACGGCAACTACGACAGCGCCGAGACGCTGTACCAGCGCCTGATCGCGCGTTTCCCGTACGGAGCCTACAACGAACAGGCGCAGATCAACCTGGCCTACGCGTACTACAAGGACGACAAGCCCGAAGACGCATATTCGGCCATCAATACCTTCATCAAGACCTATCCGGCGCAGAAGCATATCGACTATGCCTATTACCTGCGCGGACTGGTCAACTTCGATCGCACGGGAACGATGTTGCAACGCCTGACGCAGAACAGCGCCTCGAAGCGCGACCAGGGCTACGCGCTGCAATCCTTCGACGATTTCTCGCAACTGGTGCAGCGTTTCCCGACTTCCCTGTACGCGAACGACGCGCGGCTGCGCATGATCTGGCTGCGCAACGGGCTGTCGCAATTCGAACTGAACATCGCGGAATACTACCTGCGCCACAAGGCCTACGTGGCTTCCGCCGACCGCGCCGAATACATCATCGAGCACTACCAGCGCACGCCGCAGGTGGCCGATGCGCTGGCGGTGCTGGCCAAGAGCTACGACCTGCTGGGGCGGAGGGAACTGTCGCAGCAGGCGGTGAGCGTGCTGAAACTCAACTACCCGGATCATCCGTACCTGCGCGACCCCAAGCGCTGGCCGAAGACCCACTCGATGTGGCGCGGCCTGGTCCCGCTGTGGGGCGGTTGATCGCAAGCGCGTGACGTTCGCCACGAACGAGCCGGTCCCCTCCACGACAATCGATCGCGCCGCGCAGCGGCTGGCCTTCGCGCGCGCGGCGTTGAACGAACCGTCGCTCACGCTCGAGCGCGCCTCCGAAGACGCCAGCCTGCGCAGTTACTGGCGTACGAGTGGCGCGCACGGCACGGCGATCCTGATGGACGCGCCGCCGCCGGAGAACGAAAAGCTCGCCGCGTGGCTGGACATCGACGCGCGCCTGCGCAACGCCGGCCTGCACGCGCCCGAAGTGATCGCGGAAGATCGCGTCGCCGGTTTCGTGCTGATGGAAGATTTCGGCACGCGGCTGTTCCTGCCGGAATTGAACGAGTCGAGTGTCGGTGCGCTCTACTCGCAGGCACTGGATGCGTTGTTGGTGATGCAGACGCGCGTGGATGCGGCAGGTTTGCCGCCCTACGACGAACCGCGGCTGATGACGGAACTGGAGCTGATGCCGACCTGGTTCCTGCAGAAGCACCTGGGTGCACGAATAGAATGCGACGAATGGGACGTGATCGAGCTGGCGTTCCGTCGGCTGATCGACAACGCGCTCATGCAACCGCGCGCGTTCCTGTTCCGCGATTTCCACAGCCGCAACCTGATGATCGTTCCCGACAACGGTCCGGGATTGGTGGATTTCCAGGACGCGCTGAAGGGACCGCTGACATACGACCTGGTTTCGCTGCTGCGCGACTGCTACATCGAATGGGACGAGGCGCGCGTTCACGACTGGGCGGAAGCGCATCGGCAACGGCTGCGCGACGCCGGCGCGCTGGATGCGAAAGTCGATGCGCAGCAATGGCGGCGCTGGTTCGACCTGATGGGCCTGCAACGCCACATCAAGGTGCTCGGCATCTTCTGCCGGCTGTGGTACCGCGACGGCAAGCGCGGCTATTTGAACGACCTGCCGCGCGTCTGGCATTACGTTCGCAGCATCGCCTCACGATATCCCGAGTTCGCCGAGTTCCTCGCGCTGATGGAAGGGGAGATCGGCGGGCGCGATTTGACGCAGGCGACACCGTGATGAGTGGCTCGAAAAGCGTAGCGAGCGAAGGCAGGTTGCGCGACGCCGGAGCGCAGGAACCGGAGTGTACACGTCAGTACATGAGGATTCCGAGCACCGCCGGCGTGCAAGCTGCCGAGCGCAGTAGCTTTGCGAGCCACTCATGAAAGCGCTGATCTTTTCCGCAGGCCGTGGCGAGCGGATGCGTCCGCTCTCAGATCACACGCCGAAGCCGTTATTGAAAGCCGGCGGCAAGCGGCTGATCGAATGGCATCTGCAAGCCGTCGCTCGTGCGGGCGTGCGCGAGGTGGTGATCAACACCTCGCATCTCGCTTCTCAAATTGCGGAAAGCCTGGGTGACGGTGCGCGTTTCGGCGTGCGCATCGAATACAGCCATGAAGGCGAAACCGCGCTGGAAACGGGCGGCGGCATGCTGCATGCGTTGACGCTGCTCGGCAGCGATCCTTTCATCGCCGTCAACGGCGATATCTGGACGGATTTCGATTTCGCTGCCTTGCCGCGCGAGCCGCAAGGCGTGGCGCACGTGGTGCTGGTGGACAATCCGCCGCACCGTGCGCAAGGCGATTTCGGAATCGCGGAAGATGGACGGCTGCTGCCGTTCGCCGATTCGCCCGGAGCGCAACGCACCCTCACCTTCGCCGGCATCGGCTTGTACCGGCCGGAGTTCCTGGACGATTGGCGCGACGTGATCGGCGAAGTGCCCGGTGCGTCTGAAAACCCGCCGCGCTTTTCGATCACGCCGCTGCTGCGTGCGGCGATATCGAACAATCAAATCGACTGGCAGCACCACCCCGGCGCCTGGTTCGATATCGGCACACCGCAGCGATTGCAGGAACTGGATGCGCGGCTGCGCGAAGACGCACCGATCGACACCATCCCCACCCACGATTGCTAGCTTCGGAGTCCTGCCTCGGCAAGCAACCCGGCCCTCCGCATCCTGCTGCGGGCGCTCACCGGCGCACGAACCTGCGGTTCGTAGCGCGCCGATTCGCCCCCTTGAAAGGGAGGCCTTTCAGCGTTGTAGCCCGGATGGAGCGCAGCGGAATCCGGGAACGTCAACCCGGATTTCGGCGCTGCGCGCCTGCATCCGGGCTACTTGCTCAACTTTTTCCGAAACATTGACCTGCTTGGTAATAGAAGCACCAGATGGCCACGCCATCTTTGGTGCGCAGCCAAGATTCGTAACAACCCAAGCGGTTTGCACCCTGACGCCGGTAACTCCTGAACCGGGTTCCACCGTGATTTTCAGCTTGGTGAATTCGTGCGGATGGGGCTTTGGAGTTGGCTCAGGAGCCTTAAGTTGAGGCCCACGGTTGCATCCACATAGGGACATAAACATCAAAAAAGCGGCTGCAAGACGCCAATGTCGCCATTGCTTCATGTCGTTCCCCCCAGCATCTCCCGCAAAAACGGAATGGTGATCCTGCGCTGCGCGGCGAGCGCAGCGTGATCCAGCCGTTCGAACAGTTCCATCAGCGCGGCGAGGTCGCGCGGCTGGCGGGCGAACAGCCAGTCCAGCACCGCTTCGTCGATTTGCAGGCCCCGTTGTTGCGCGCGCATCCGCAGCACTTCGCGGCGGCCGGCTTCGTCCAGCGGCTGCAAGGCGTATTGCGTACAGGCCGAGAGGCGCGAGATCAGATCGGGCAACTGCAAGTCGAGTTGCGCGGGCGCGGCATTCGCTGCAAACGACAATGTCGCATGCGATTCGCGCGCGCGGTTGTAGAGATCGAACAGCGCGCGCTCGGCGTTCGCGTCACCGGCGATCGCCTGCACGTCGTCGATCGCCAGCAACTCGCTCGCTTCCGCATCGAAGCTGGCGATTGCCTCTGCGCGCGATTCGTCCAGCGAAGCCAGCGGCAGATAACGCGCGTTGCGGCCGCTTTCCAGTGCGAGCCGACACGCGCCGATCAGCAGGTGCGTCTTGCCGCTGCCGCGCGGGCCGTGCAGATACAACCAGCTTTCGTTGCGTCCATCGGCAAGTGCGCGCACGGCTTCCAGCGCGTGCGCATTCGCGCCGGGAATGAATGCGTCGAGGCGCTGGTGCGAAGGCCAGCGCAGGGAAAGCGGCAACTGGCGCGCACTCATTCGGGCGGCGGCTCCCGCTGTGGTTCTTCGTCTTCGTGCAGTTCTTCCGGCGCCAGCTCCAGTTCCAGCGTCACCGGCGCGCTTTCGGCCGCGGATGCGGCGCGCTCGTCGTACAGCGCGCTGCCGACGTAGCGTTCGCGCACGTAGCGCAGCAGCACCATCAGCACCGAGGAAATCGGCAAAGCCAGCAGCACGCCGAGAAAGCCGAATAACTGGCCGAAAGCGAGGATCGCGAAGATCACCGCAACCGGATGCAGGCCGATCTTGCCGCCGACCAGCCGCGGCACCAGCACGTAGCCTTCCAGCACCTGGCCGATGCCGAACACGATTAGCACCATCACGACGTGCTGCCAGTCGTGGTATTGCACCAGCGCGGCGATCAGGCTGGCCAGCAGGCCGGTGATGAAACCCAGGTACGGCACGAAGCTGACCAGCCCGGCGACCATGCCGATCAACGGGCCGACGTCCAGGCCGATCGCCCACAGCGCGACGCCGTAGAAAACGCCCAGCGCGATCATCACCAGCAACTGCCCGCGCACGAACGCGCCCAGCACCGAATCCGATTCGCGCGCCAGCCGCCGGATCGTCGGCTCGACATTGCGCGGCAGCAGTTCGTCGATCTTCGCGACCATCACGTCCCAGTCGCGCAGCAGATAAAACGTCACCACCGGAACCAGTACCAGCGAAGTCGCCCAGCCGATGACGGTGAAGCTGGAACGCGTGAGGTAGCCGAGCGCGACGGCAACGACGTTGCCGACCGTGCCGGCGTGCGCCTTGATGTTGGCGACGATGCTTTCGACGTTGAACGTGCTGGGCGAGAGATTGAGGTGCTGTTGCAGCCACGGCAGCGTCGTGTTCTGGATCCACGCGCCGTAGCCCGGCAACGCGGAGACAAGATGCACCACCTGCCGCTGGACCAGGGGGATCAGCAGCACCAGCGCGCCGGCGAGCACCAGCACGATCACGAAGAACACGATGCTGGTAGCGAGCGTGCGGTTGCAGCGCAAGCGCTCCAGCCGGTCGGCAAGTGGATCGCCCAGGTACGCCAGCATCGCCGCGATCACGAACGGCGTCAGCACCGGCCGCAGCAACCACAACAGCCAGCCGATCACCAGCGCGATCGCCAGCCATTGCCAGCGTCGCGAAACCGCGTTGGTGGCGGTCATCTTCCGCTCCTCGCCCGAAAGGCGTCGCGCGCCCGCAGGCTCCAGCGCACGATGTAATCGGCGCCGCTGATCACCGTCAATACCGCGACGATCCAGGCGTACGGATGTGGGGACCAGCGCCAGCCGAAGCACGCCGCGCCTAGCACCAACAGCACGAACAGGATCTGCGCCAGCGTGGTCGCCTTCGACCACAGGCTCGGCCGCGCCTCGAAACGGCCGATGAGGACGCGATAGAGCAATGCGCCGATCACGATGACGAGATCGCGCGCCAATACCAGCAACGCGAGCGCGAAGTCGACGCGGCCGATGTATGCGAGCGCGAGATAGACGCCGACCAGCATCAGCTTGTCGGCTGCGGCGTCGAGCAGCGCGCCGAGCGGACTGCGCCAGCCGAAGCGGCGCGCCAGGAATCCGTCCACGCCATCGGACAATCCCGCCACCGCACCGATGGCCAGCGCCGCGGCGTAGCGCTGATGCAGCACCATCACGATCAGGGGCACCACCAATGCGATGCGCAGGCAGGTGATCGCGTTCGGCAGGTGCCGCAGGACCCCCGCTTTCGAAGGCGAGTCGGTCACGTGCGGCGATTCACGACCGCTCACTTGGTCCAATGCAACGAAGCATCCGCGCCCTGGTGCGCCGGCGCAGCCTGGAAATGTCCGCCGCCGGTCAATGCATTCAATACATCGGGCAGCGGCGCATTCCATGAAAGTTGCAACAGCACGCCATCGTTCTGTGCGGCGATCGGCGTGACGTCCTGCAACTGGTCGGACTGGCGCAGCGTGGCGAGCAGGGTCGCGAAATCCTGCGCATTGCCGATGCCGTCCACCCACCAGGTGCCGTTGCCGCCCGCGGCGACGGCCGCGCCACCGGAACCCGCCGAAACGGGAGCGTTCCCCGCGACCGCGGACGCGCCCATCTGCTGCAACAGGTGCTGGATCGAGCCCGGATCGAAATCCACCTGCAATTGCAAGCCATTGCCGCCCGGTACACGCTGATACTTGTAATTGCGTACGTAACCGGAAGCTTGCCCCAGCACGTCCGCGCCGGGCGTGGTGCCGGGCGCGAGGCCGCCCAGGACCTGCGTGAATGCCGCCGCGATCGCCTTGTCGCGCGCGGCGTCGGTTGTGTCGGCCACCGGGACCGTGGCCGAGTAGCCGCCGGCAGCGGACGCGGCATCGTCCGCATGGGCGTTGACGATCCAGGGCAGCGAAAACGCGAACAACGCTGCAACAAGAAATCGCGTCATGGTCAGGTCCATGGCTTATGACTGCGCCAAGTCTGCCCAATCGCGACCAGCGCGTCTATCATTGTCGGCCTTTGCCGCGCCGCACTCGGGATCCCATGTCCAGCAAGCAACCGCTCACCTATCGCGCCGCGGGCGTGGACATCGACGCAGGCAACGCCGTGGTCGAGCGCATCAAGCCGCGGGCAGCGCGCACCTTCCGGCCGGAGGTGATGGGCGGGCTGGGCGGCTTCGGCGCGCTGTTCGACCTCTCGAACAAGTACCGCGAGCCGGTGCTGGTGTCCGGCACAGACGGCGTCGGCACCAAGCTGAAACTGGCGCAGCAGTTGAACCGCCACGACACCATCGGCATCGACCTGGTCGGCATGTGCGTCAACGACGTGCTGGTGCAGGGCGCCGAGCCGCTGTTCTTCCTCGACTATTTCGCAACCGGGAAACTCGACGTCGACACGACGGTGAGCGTTGTCGGCGGCATTGCCAAGGGGTGCGAACTCGCGGGCTGCGCGCTGATCGGCGGCGAGACCGCGGAAATGCCGGACATGTACCGCGAAGGCGAATACGACCTCGCGGGCTTCTGCGTCGGTGCGGTGGAGAAATCCGGGCTGGTCGACGGGTCGAAGATCCGCGCAGGCGACGTGATCCTCGGCGTCGCGTCCAGCGGCCCGCATTCGAACGGCTATTCGCTGATCCGCAAGGTGGTCGAGCGCGCAGGTTCGCCGTTCGATCTGGACATCGGCGGCGTGGCGTTGGCGGACGCACTGCTGGCGCCGACGACGATTTACGTCAAGCCGATGCTGGATTTGATGAAGCGCGTGGACGTGCACGGCATGGCGCACATCACCGGGGGCGGACTGACCGAGAACATCATCCGCGTGGTGCCGGACGGCCTGGGCCTCGCGATCGATTCATCGACGTGGAAACTGCCGCCCGTGTTCGGCTGGCTGCAACACGAAGGTGGCGTGCCGCGCGAGGAAATGTGGCGCACGTTCAATTGCGGGATCGGTTTCACCGTGATCCTCTCGCGCGACGACGTTGCCGCGGCGAGTGCGCTCCTGGCGAAGCATGGGCTCGCATCGCAGGTGATCGGGGAAGCAGTCCCCGCGCATGACGGCACCCGCGTGCAAATCAGATGAGCAGCAAACCGGAGCCGCGGCCGCTCCCCATCGCCGTCCTCGCCTCAGGCCGCGGCAGCAACCTGGCGGCGCTGATCGATGCGCGCCAGGCCGGCGCGCTTCCGGTCGAGATCGTGCTGGTGGCGGGCGACAAGGCCGAGGCGCCGGCGTTGCGCAACGCCGAAGCGCACGGCATCCCGACGTTCGCGCTCAACCCGAAGACCTTCGCGATGCGCAGCGAATTCGACGAAGCGCTGTTCGCGCGCGTCGCGGAAAGCGGTGCGAAGCTCGTCGTGCTGGCCGGCTTCATGCGCATCATCGATGCCGCGGTGGTGGACCGATGGCGAGGCCGCATCATCAACGTCCACCCATCCTTGCTGCCGAAGTACCGCGGGCTGCATACCCACCGCCGCGCGATCGCCGCGCGCGACGCCGAACATGGCGCCAGCGTGCATTTCGTCACCGCCGAACTGGATGGTGGCCCGGTGATCGCGCAGGCGCGCATTCCGGTCCGATCCGGCGACGACGAAGAATCGCTGGCCGCGCGTTTGTTGCAGCAGGAACATCGCCTGCTCGTCGCCTGCGTGGACGCAATCGCGCGCGGGCGCGTGGAGCTTCGCGAAGGCGCGGTGCGCTGCGATGACGCTGCGCTGCGCCAACCGCTGTGCCTCGACGCGGGCGGGGCCCTGCGCGCGGCGTGAGGCTGGGTTCAGCAAAACGACGCCACAGTCACGCGCTCGTGTCGCAGTTTGCCGGAACCACCATGAAACCGTTTCGCATTTTCCCCGCCACCGCGTTGCTGGTATTCGCGGGAGCGGTGTTCGCCGCACCACTGCCCGCCTTCACCGCGCGCTACCAGTTGCTGAAGGACGGTTCGCCGATCGGCGAAGCCACGATGACTTTGCAACCCGCGGGCAACGACACGTGGAAGTTCTCCACCGCCAGCAAAGGCACGGAAGGCCTGGCCGCGCTGATGAGCGCCAACATCCGGGAAACGTCGACGTTTCGCTGGAAAGGATCTTCGCCCGAGGGGCTGAGCTACGACTACGCCATGGACGCGGCGATCAAGCACAAGGAACGCCACGTGCGCTTCGACTGGTCCGCCGACACCATCAGCGTGGACGACAAGGGCCAGCACCGATTCGCCGCACAACCGGGTGCGATGGAACGCCACACGACGGTGTTGGCGATCGCAGCGGGCCTGCGCGGCGGCAAGCACGAATTCGACCTGCCGGTAGCGGCGCGCGACCACATCGAGATGCAACACTATGCCGCGCAGGGCACGCAACAGATCAACGTGCCTGCCGGCGATTTCAATGCCACGCACGTGGTGCGAACCGGCGGCGGCGGATTCGAGGCGTGGTTCGCACCGAAATATCCGGTGCCGGTGCAGGTCGCACAGAACGACGACGGCGAACTGATGATGAAACTGGAGGGTTACGAAGCGCGCTGAACGCGATCAGCTCGGCAACCGTCTGATCTGCGCGCCCAGCATCCCGAGCTTTTCCTCGATGCACTCGTAGCCGCGGTCGATGTGGTAGATGCGGTCGACGGTGGTGTCGCCGCTTGCCACCAGCCCCGCAAGCACCAGAGACGCCGACGCGCGCAGGTCGGTGGCCATCAGGGGCGCGCCGGACATGCCGTCCACGCCGCGGATCACCGCGGTGTTGCTTTCCAGCTTGATGTCCGCGCCGAGCCGCTGCAATTCCTGCACGTGCATGAAGCGGTTCTCGAACACGGTTTCGGTGATCACTCCCGTGCCTTCGGCCACGCAGTTCAACGCGGTGAACTGCGCCTGCATGTCGGTGGGGAATGCGGGATAAGGCGCGGTCACCACGTCCACCGCTTTCGGCCGATGACCGCGCATGTCGAGTTCGATCGACTCGCCGTTAGTGTTGATGTGCGCGCCGGCTTCTTCCAGTTTGGCGAGCACCGCATCGAGCGTATCGGGGCGCGCGCGCTTGGCCAGCACGCGGCCGCCGGTGATCGCACCGGCCACGAGGAACGTGCCGGTTTCGATGCGATCGGGCAGCACCTCGTAGTCGGCGCCGTGCAGACGCTCCACGCCTTCGATCACCATCGTCGCCGAACCCGCACCATCGATTTTCGCGCCCATCGCGATCAGGCAATTGGCAAGGTCGACCACTTCCGGTTCCTGGGCTGCGTTTTCGATCACCGTGGTGCCGGAGGCCAGAGCCGCCGCCATCATGATGTTCTCGGTACCGGTGACGGTGACCACGTCCATCGCGATGCGCGCCCCCCTCAGACGTTTCGCATGCGCCTTGATGTAGCCGTTCTCGACGTTGATCTCCGCGCCCAGCGCCTGCAGGCCCTTGATGTGCTGGTCGACCGGGCGCGAACCGATCGCGCAACCGCCCGGCAGGGACACTTCCGCCTGCCCGTAGCGCGCGACCAGCGGGCCCAGCACCACGATCGAGGCGCGCATGGTCTTGACCAGGTCGTAGGGCGCGAAAAAGCGCTCGGTGGAACGCGGGTCGACGTGGATCTTCATGCGCTCGTCCACCGTGATCTGCGCGCCCATCTGGCCGAGCAGTTCCATCGTGGTGGTGACGTCGTGCAGATGCGGCACGTTGCCGATCGTCACCGGCTCGTCGGCGAGCAGGCAGGCCGCGAGGATCGGCAGCACCGCGTTCTTGGCGCCGGAGATCCAGACCTCGCCGTTGAGCGGGGTGCCTCCGGATATGACGATCTTGGCCATTTGAATTCCTAGTCCCGTTGCCGAGCTCGCGCGTCCGGCGCTCGCCAAGCGACCCTGCCCTCGCGCGATGCGATTCAACGCATCGCGCAAGCGATGGGTTTCACCCCGCCGCTTCCTCCGGCGTCACCGTCTTCAACGCCAGTGCGTGGATTTCGCCGCCCATCCGCTCGCCCAGCGTGGCATACACCATGCGGTGGCGCGCCAGCGTCGGCTTGCCGGCAAACGCCGAAGCCGTGACGCGCGCCTCGAAATGCACGCCATCCGCGCCGTAAACCTGAGCGGTTGCTCCGGGCAGGCCTTGTTCGATCAGTTGCTTGAGGGTCTGGGCATCCATGAAAAACGAAGGCATCGGGGAAGGGTCGACAGCCGAACCGCCGGAACCGCGCCTGGTCCTTGTCATCCGTTCCGGGGGTCTGCGCGTTGGAACACGTTAGAATGCGAACCGTGCATCTTAACGGAAATATCGTGGCACTAATACGACAAACGGCCGTCGCATTTCACCCCGCCAAGGAATGGGGTTTGTCCTTAGCCGGGCAAATGGCCGCGCCGTCGGCCCTTTGCCTGCAGGGCAAGGAAGAACGAGGAGGATGTATGTCGATACATCGACGAGTGATGACGCAGCCATGCGGGCAAAGGGCCACGGCCCTTCGGGTTGCTCCGCAGCGGCCGCCATACTGCGTTGCGCAGCTTGGCCATAGAAGTGCTATGGCGCTGCGCCGCGCGCCTTGTCTGACAGCCGCTGCGGAAGCAACGCGGCTCATTTGACCAGCTAAGGACAGACCCGAATGAACGCCTTGATTGCCGGAGTCCCCGCCGAGGTGCACCCCCATCCCGCCAGCGACGCGCTCGCGCGCAGTGCCCACACGGTGATCGCCACCGAAGCCGCCGCGATCCGCGCGCTGGAATCGCGCATCGACGGCGAGTTCGTGCGCGCCTGCCGCCTGATCCTGGAATGCGAAGCCCGCGTGGTGGTCACCGGCATGGGCAAGTCCGGCCACATCGCGCGCAAGATCGCGGCCACGCTGGCGTCTACCGGAACGCCCGCGTTCTTCGTGCACCCCGGCGAAGCCAGCCACGGCGACCTCGGCATGATCACGGGCCAAGACGTGGTGCTGGCCTTGTCCTATTCCGGCGAGACCGACGAGCTGCTGACCATCCTGCCGTTGATCAAGCGGCAGGGCATTCCGCTGATCGCGATGACCGGCCGGCCGGAATCCTCCCTCGCGCGCTCCTGCGACGTGCACCTGGATGTCAGCGTGTCGGCGGAGGCCTGTCCCCTCGGCCTCGCGCCCACCGCCAGCACCACGGCGGCGCTGGTGATGGGCGATGCGCTCGCGATCGCATTGCTGGAAGCGCACGGGTTCACCGCCGAGGATTTCGCTTTGTCGCACCCGGCCGGCGCGCTCGGCAGGCGGCTGCTGCTGCGCATCGAGGACGTCATGCACACGGGCGACAAGATCCCCAAAGTGGATGTGAACGCCACGCTCACCGAAGCGCTGATGGAGATGTCGCGCAAGGGCCTGGGCATGACCGGCATCGTCGACCGGGACCAGAAACTGCTGGGCGTGTTCACCGACGGCGACTTGCGCCGCGCGCTGGACGACGACGGCGTGGACATGCGCGGCGCGCCGGTTTCGCAATTGATGACGCGCACGCCCAAGAGCATCGGGCCGGACAAGCTGGCCGCGGAAGCCGCGCAGCTGATGGACACCTACAAGATCCACGCACTGCTGGTGGTCGACGACGACAACCGCGTGGTCGGCGCGCTGAACATCCACGACCTGATGCGCGCTCGGGTGGTTTGAGTTCCGGGACCCAGGACGAGGGACGAGCATAAACAACGTCGTCATTTCGGGGCCGCGCGCAGCGCGGAACCCGGAATCCAGCTCTTCGTGCAAGCAGATCAAAAGCTGGATTCCGGGTTCCGTTCGCGATAACGCCGCGAACGGCCCGGAATGACAAGTTCTTGTCAGGCTGCGCATTCTTGCTAGGCTGCGCATCGTCTGCCGTTTTCCTTCGCCCGTTACCTTTCCGCCCGATGCCGTATCTCGAAAACATTCCCCGGGAAGTCCTTGCGCGCGCCGCCGGGATCCGGCTCGTCGCCTTCGACGTGGACGGCACGCTGACCGATGGCCGGCTGCTTTACGCTGAGGATGGGCACGAGCTGAAGGCCTTCCATGTGCAGGACGGACACGGCCTCAAGCGCCTGATGGCGCATGGCGTGGATGTCGCGCTGGTCAGCGCGCGGATCAGCCACGTGGTCGCGCTGCGCGCCGAGGAGCTCGGCATCGACCACGTCTACCAGGGCCAGTTCGACAAGCGCGCCTGCCTCGAAGATCTGCTGCACGGCGCGGAACTGGCTCCGGAACAGGCCGCATTCGTCGGCGACGACCTGACGGACCTCGCGCCGATGCGCGCTTGCGGTTTCGCGGTGGCGGTCGCCAATGCGCATCCCTGGGTGATCGAACGCGCGCACTGGTGCACGAAACTGGAAGGCGGGCGCGGTGCGGTGCGCGAACTGTGCGACCTGATCCTGCTGGCGCAGGGCAAGGTCGAAGAAGAATTGCGGCACTGGTCCTGATGGATCGGCGCAGCATCCTCATCGCGATCGTGTTGCTGCTCGCCGCCGCCGGCACGCAGTTGCTGGTGTGGTGGCTGAAGCCGCCGCCCAAGCCCAACGAAATGGTCGGCCCGCCGCGATCCAGCTACACGCTCAACGATTTCACGCTGGACGGGCTGGGCGAGGACGGCACGCCTTCGTTCCGCCTCGTCGCGCCCTATCTCGCGCGCCGCGAAGGCGACGATTCGCTCTACGTCAACGCGCCCGTCTACACGATCTACGGCAGCGACGGCGCGGACTGGCACGGCACATCGCAGTACGGCTGGGTGAGTTCAGACAACTCGCTGGTGAAGCTGATCGGCAAGGTGGACATGCACCGGCCGGCGGTCGGCCAGGTCAAGGCCGCCGAGGTGCATACGGCCGACGCGACGGTCTGGACGCAGGACAAGCGCATGGCGTCGGCTGCACCCAGTATCATTCAGCAGCCCGGCTCTATTATGCGCGGCGTCGGCATGAAGGCCGACTTGAATACCCACTCGCTGGAGTTGCTCGCCGATTTCCATGCCACGCTCACACCTCAAGCTCGCAAGCCTTGATCTGCGCACACCGGCGATTGCGCTTTTAATCGCCGGGGTTTTCGCGTTTGCGACCGCCCAAGCGAAGCAATCCGACAGCGAACAACCCATCCAGGTCAAAGCCGACAATTCGGTGATGAACCAGGACAAGGGCATCATCACCCTGACCCGCAACGTGCAGATCGACCAGGGCACGATGCACCTGGATGGCTACAAGGGTGTCGGCAATTTCGACCTGGACAACAAACTCTCGCATGCGGTGTTGACCGGCAAACCCGCGCACATGCGCCAGCAGATGGACGATGGCAGCCTGGTGCATGGCCAGGCAGACACCATCGACTACACCGTCTCCAACAACACCATTGTGCTGACTGGCGATGCGGTGGTGGTGCACGAAGGCCAAGGCGAATTCCACGGCGCGAAACTTACCTACAACACCGACACCGGAATGATCGTCGGCGAAGGTGGCGTTGGTGGCCAAGTGCACATGATCCTGCAGCCGAAGAAAAAAGCCGCGCCGGCAAGCAAGCCCGCTGCGGCGACTAGCGCATCGAGCGCACCCGCAAAACCCGCGAGCACCGCGCCGACGCTCGATTTGTCCTTGCATCCCGCCGCCGCGCCCCAGCCTGCTGTTGCGAGTTCGACACACTGATGCTCGCCGCGCGCGGCCTCCAGAAGCGCTTCCGTGCGCGCCAAGTGGTGCACGACTTCGCCTTCGAAATCAAACAGGGCGAAGTGGTGGGGCTGCTCGGCCCCAACGGCGCCGGCAAGACCACGTGTTTCTACATGATCGTCGGACTGATCGAAGCCGACGGCGGACGCATCACGCTGGACGGCCAGGACATCACCGGGCTGCCGATGCACGCGCGCGCGCGGCTGGGGATCGGTTACCTGCCGCAGGAACCTTCCGTTTTTCGCCCCCTCACCGTTGCGGAAAACGTGCTGGCAATACTCGAACTGCGCAAGGATCTCGACGCGGACCAGCGCCAACGCGAACTGGAGTCGCTGCTGGACGAGCTGAAGGTCGCGCACATCGCGGGACAGAAAGGCATCAGCCTTTCCGGCGGCGAGCGTCGGCGCGTCGAGATCGCACGCGCACTGGCGGCCAATCCGCGTTTCATGCTGCTGGACGAACCCTTCGCCGGCGTGGACCCGATTTCCGTCGGCGAGATCCAGCGCATCGTGCGCCACCTGCGCGACCGCGGCATCGGCGTGCTGATCACCGATCACAACGTGCGCGAGGCGCTCGGCATCTGCGAGCACGCCTACATCCTCAACGAAGGCGAGGTGCTGGCGCGCGGCACCCCTGCGGAAATCCTGGCGCACGAGCAGGTACGCGAGGTGTATCTGGGGCACGAGTTCCGGATGTGAGGTTGCGCGGTGGCAAAGCTCGCGCTCGGCAACTTGCACGCCGAGCAAGCGCCCCTTTGGCCCTCTCGTGGCGGGCAGCAAGAACTATCCGTTCGCACCGGGCCGCGTTAGGATGCAAAATCCGCACCTACCACGGCCCCGTTCCTCCGCATGAAGCCCGGCATCCAGCTCCGCCTCCATCAACAGCTCGCGCTGACGCCGCAGTTGCAGCAGGCCATCCGCCTGTTGCAGTTGTCGCAGGTCGAGCTGGAGACCGAGCTGCGCGAACTGGCCGAGACCAACCCGCTGCTGGAGATCGACAACCCCGACGATCGCGGCGATGGCGAGTCGGCCGACTCCGGCGAAGCCGAGTCCATCGAGGAATCCGCGCCCGAACCCGAAGCCGAATACGAGGCCGATTCCTGGGACGAACGCACGCCGGGCGGCGGGCTGGAAATCCCGAGTGGGTCGCACTCCGACGACGACGACGCGCCGGAACACCAGGACGCCGCGGTCGAAGGCCTGCGCGAGCACCTGATGTGGCAACTGAACCTGGCGCGCTTCACCGACCGCGACCGCGCGATCGCCGCGGCGATCATCGACGCGATCGATCCGGACGGCTATCTGCGCGAAGGGCTGGAATCGGTGCAGGCCGCCGTCACCGGCCTCAGCCCGCCGCCGGAACTGGAAGAGATCGAAGCGGTGCGCCATCGCGTGCAGCGCTTCGAACCGGCCGGCGTCGCCAGCCTCGACCTGCGCGATTGCCTCGCCGTGCAGTTGCAGCAACTCGATGAAGGCACCGAGGCGCGCGAACTGGCGCTGCGCATCGTCTCGAGCGAGCTGGAGCTGCTGGCCAAGCGCGATTTCCAGAAGCTCGCGCGAAAGCTGGACGCGGACCCCGAGGAAGTGATGTCCGCGGCCACGCTGATCCGCGGTCTCGATCCGCACCCCGGCAGCGCTTTCGATCCGGCGCCGACCGAATACATCGCGCCGGATGCCTACGCGGTGAAAAGCGACGGCCGCTGGCGCGTGGCGCTGTCGCCGAATTGCCAGCCGCGCCTGGCGATAAACAAGCACTACTGCGACCTGATCGCGCGCGCCCGCCGCAACGACGCGGCGTACCTGCGCGGCCAGTTGCAGGAAGCGCGCTGGCTGATGAAGAGCCTGAAGGCGCGCGCCGACACGCTGTTCCGCGTGGCGCAGGCGATCGTGCGCACGCAGAGCGCGTTCCTCGACTACGGCCCCGAGGCGATGAAACCGCTGGTGTTGCGCGAGGTCGCCGACGAACTCGGCATGCACGAATCCACCATCTCGCGCGTCACCACGCGCAAGTACCTGCACACGCCGCGCGGCACGTTCGAGTTCAAGCATTTCTTTTCCTCGGGCGTCGCCACCGACGACGGCGGCGCGGCTTCGGCCACCGCGATCCAGGCGATGATCCGCAAACTCGTCGCCGAGGAAGACCCGCGCAAGCCGCTGTCGGACCAGGGCCTCACCACGGAACTGAACAGGCGCGGCATCCAGGTCGCGCGCCGCACCGTCGCCAAATATCGCGAAGCATTGCGCATTCCCAGCTCGGCGGAGCGGCAGAGGGCGGGATGAGAACGTCCGTTGTGTGAAGCGCGGAACTTTCTCTTTACATCGCTGATCGCAAGATAGAGGCGAGCTCGTCCTTGCGATCGTCACCGATCGCAAGGACCAGGAAGCGGCCGTCCGGCCGCACTTCTCGACAACAACAGGAGAAACTGGCCCTCCAAACCTCGCGTCGCCTATCACTGCAAAGGAACCAGCCATGCAAGTCCAGATCAGCGGCCATCAGATCGACGTCACCCCCGCCCTGCGCGATTACATCGACAGCAAGCGCGAACGCCTCGCGCGGCATTTCGATCACCTGACTTCGCTCAGCATCGTCCTGGAAGTGGAGAAAACCCGGCTGGCGCACAAGGCCGAAGGCACGCTTTCGGCGGCGCCCGGCAAGATGCTGCATGCCAACGCGGTGGAAGGCGACATGTACGCGGCGATCGATGCGCTGTTCGACAAGCTGGATGCGCAGGTCAGGCGGCACAAGGAAAAGCTGATGGAAGGCCGCCGCGACGGGGAAGCGGGTTACGGGACCTAAGGCCTTCCCGGGCGGGGACGCGCCCGGCCGCCGGCGCTGGCACAATAGGCCGCAAGACCGCCGGCGATCCCGACTTGAACCGTCTCTCAGCGCGCGAGTTGTACGACAGCGTCCACGAACGGCTGGCCCTGCGCTGGATCGACGGCCGCCGCGGCGAATCGCGCGCGCTCGAGCCCGGCAAGGTCGGCGCGCGCCGGCCTTCCGAGGCCGGTTACCTCAACATCATCTATCCCAACAAGATCCAGATCATCGGCAGCGAGGAACTGAACTACCTCGACGGGCTGGAGTCGCGGCAACGCTGGGAAACCGTGCAGAAGATCGTGGCGCAGCAGCCGGTGGCCCTGATCGTCACCAAGGACCAGGCCGTCCCGGCGGACCTGCGCGAAGCCGCCGAGGAAACCGAAACGCCGCTGTGGGTTTCCGCCAAGCGCGGCCACGAGGTGCTGACCTACCTGCAATACCACCTTGCGCGCGCGCTGGCGCGGCAGGTCACGCTGCACGGCGTATTCCTCGAGGTGTATTCGATCGGCGTGATGATCACCGGCGCTTCCGGCAGCGGCAAGAGCGAGCTGGCGCTGGAGCTGGTTTCGCGCGGGCACCGGCTGGTCGCCGACGACGCGCCCGAGTTCACGCTGATCGCGCCCGACGTGATCGACGGCACCTGCCCCGACCTGCTGCGCGACCTGCTGGAAGTGCGCGGCCTGGGCGTGCTGAACGTCCGCGAGATGTTCGGCCATACGGCCGTAAAGCCGTCCAAATACCTGCGCCTGATCGTGCACCTGCAGCCGGTGAACGCCGGCGAGGAAGCCGATGCGATGACGCGCCTCACAGGCGACACCGGCTGGCGCGAGGTGATGGACGTGAAGGTGCCGCAGATCACCGTGCCGGTGGCGCCGGGCCGCAACCTCGCCGTGCTGGTCGAGGCCGCCGTGCGCAGCCACATGCTGAAATCGAAGGGGCTGGATCCGGCGCAGGTGTTCATCGACCGCCAGGCCCACCAGTTGCAACGCATGCAATGGTAAGCAAGGACGAAGAAACCCCGCGCCCGCGCGTGATCGTGCTCAGCGGCTTGTCCGGCGCGGGCAAGACGGTGGCGCTGCGCGCGTTCGAGGACCTCGATTTCTATTGCGTGGACAACCTGCCGACCGCCCTGTTGCCGTCGCTGGTCGCGGCATTGACCGGCGGCGAGCGCGCAGGCGTCGCGCGCATCGCGGTGGGCGTCGACGTGCGCAGCCGCGGCGACCTGGAGCGACTGCCCGAGGCGCTGTCCACGCTGGTCGAAACCGGCGCGCAGGTGGAATTGCTGTTCCTGGACAGCAGCGACGAAGTGCTTTTGAAGCGCTATTCGGAAACCCGCCGCAAGCACCCGCTCTCGGCCAAGCGTTCCCTGCCCGACGCCATCGCCGAGGAACGCCGGCGCCTGCGCCCGCTGGTGGCGATCGCCGACCGCGTGCTCGACACCGGCGAGATGAACGTGCACCAGTTGCGGCGCGCGATCGCGACGAACTTCAGCGCAGCCGATGGCGGCACCACGCTGCTGTTCGAATCCTTCGCCTACCGCCGCGGCCTGCCGCCGGACTCGGATTTCGTGTTCGACGCGCGTTGCCTGCCGAATCCCAACTGGGATCCGCGCCTGCGTCCGCTTTCGGGCAAGGACGCGGCGGTGCGCGAGTTCCTGGCCGCGCAGCCGCTCGTGGACAACTTCCTGCGCGACATCGTAGGCCTGCTCGAGGAATGGCTGCCGCGCTTCGAAGGCGAGGACAAGAGCTATCTGACGGTGGCGATCGGCTGCACCGGCGGCCGGCACCGTTCGGTGTACCTGGCCGAGCGGCTGGCCGAGCATTTCCGCGGGTCGCGCGAGCAGGTTTTGACGTTCCACAGGGAACTCGACTGATCCGGGCGGGTCCTTGCAAACACCGCCCCGCCGCCGCATATAGAATGGCGGGCCAGCCATGACTCCCGCCCTTCCCCTGCACGCGCCGGAACCCGATGTCCACGTCGGCGTGCTGCTGATCACCCATCACGCGATCGGCCACGCGCTGGTGGATGCCGCGCGCCACGTGATGCCGCGCCTGCCCCTGAAAATGGACGTGGTCGAAATCAGCGACTGCTCCGATCCCGCGCGCACGCTTTCGGCCACCGCGTCCGCGGCGCGCGCGCTGGATGCGGGCGCGGGCGTGCTGGTGCTTTCCGATCTCTACGGCGCCACGCCCTGCAACGTCGCGCACAAGCTCGGCCACGTCGGCGTGCACGCGCGCTGCGTCTCCGGGTTGAACCTGCCGATGCTGCTGCGCGTGCTGAACTACGCCGACAAGCCGCTGGACGAACTCGCCGAAGTCGCGGCCAGCGGCGGCAAGGGCGGGATATTCATCGACAAGGCGTGAGCGACGGGAGACGAGAAACGGGAGATGCGGAAGCAAAGCGCCCCGGAGTTCCCGCGCGTTTCTTTTCGTATCCCCTCTTCCCTCTCCCGTCTCACGTCTCACAGCTGGTACCGTAGCGCCCAGCCGCTACGGATGCCGCGAATGCTGGAACGCCAGATCACCGTCAGCAACAAGCTCGGCCTGCACGCCCGCGCGTCGGCCAAGCTGGTGCAACTCGTGCAGGGATTCCGCTCGCAGGTGTGGCTGCTCAACGGCACGCGCGAAGTGAACGCCAAGAGCATCATGGGCGTGATGATGCTGGCCGCCGGCATCGGCACGCCGCTGACGCTGCGCGCCGATGGCCCGGACGAGGAACAGGCGCTGGATGCGGTCGCCGCGCTGTTCGACCGCAAGTTCGACGAGGGCGCATGAGGCGCCTGCTGCCAGGCATCGTCGCGGCATCGGGCATGGCGCTCGGCCGAGCGCGCCTGGAACAGCCGGCGCGCTTCACCATCGACACCTCGCCGCTCGCGCAGGACGAGATCGACGCCGAGATCGCGCGGCTGGAACGCGCGCTCGCCACGGCGCGCGCCGAACTCACCGAATTGCGCGGCAAGCTGCACGGTGCGCTGGCGCGCGAAGTCGGCGAGTTCATCGATGCGCATGCGCTGCTGCTGCACGATGCAGAACTGGTCAACGGCCTGCGCGACCTGATCCGCAAGGGCCGCTATCGCGCCGGTGCCGCGCTGAAGGCGCAGCGCGACCGGCTGGTCGCAGTGTTCGACGCGATGGACGATCCCTACCTGCGCAGCCGCCGCGAGGACGTCGACCACGTGATCGCGCGCGTGCAATCGGCGCTGGCGCGGCAGGCTTCGAGCGAGGAAAAGAAACTCGCTTCGCGCGTCGGCGAAATCCTGGTGACCGAAAGCATCGCGCCGGGCGAACTCGCGCATCTTTCAGGCCACGGCGTGCTCGGCGTGGTCGCGACTTCCGGCAGCGTGTATTCGCACAGCGCGATCCTGGCACGCAGCATGCGATTGCCGATGCTGGTCGGCGTGCGGGGCGCGCTGACCGACCTGCGCGACGGCGACCTGGTGCTGGTCGACGGCGAGCGCGGCGAAGCGGTCGTGCACCCGACCGCGCAGGACCTGACGCGCTATCGCAACTGGCAACGCGACGCAGCACGCGAGGGCAAGCGCCTGGCGCGCCTGGCGAGCGCGCCGACGCTCACCGCCGACGGCGGCGAACTGCGCCTGTACGTCAACGCGGAATTGCCGGCGGAGATCGCGCAGGCGCGCGCACTGGGCGCCAGCGGCATCGGGCTGTACCGCACCGAGTTCCTGTTCCTGAAACGCGACCGCCTGCCCGACGAAGAGGAACAGTTCTGCGCCTATCGCGATGCGGTGCTGGGCATGGGCGGGCTGCCCGTGACGATCCGCACGCTCGACCTCGGCGCCGACAAGTCCGAGGGCACGGGCCTCGCCCTCGACGCCGAGCCCAACCCCGCGCTCGGCGTGCGCGGCGTGCGCCTGTCGTTGCGGCGCCCGGCGATCTTCGCGATGCAGTTGCGCGCGATACTGCGCGCGGCGTGCTACGGACCGATGCGCATCCTGGTGCCGATGGTGACGGATCCGGGGGAAATGACGGCGGTGCGCACGCTGATCGAACACTGCGCGCGCGACCTGCGCACCGAAGGCCACGAGATTCCCGACCAGTTCGAACTCGGCGCGATGATCGAGGTGCCCGCGGCGGCGATCGGCGTGCGCGCGCTGCTGGAGGTGAGCGATTTCCTCGCGATCGGCACCAACGATCTCGCGCAATACGTGCTGGCCGCCGACCGCAACAACGATTCGCTGGGCCAGCTCTACGATCCGCTGCACCCGTCGCTGCTGCGGCTGCTGACGCACGTGATCCGCATCGGCCATCGCGCCGGCAGGCAGGTGACGCTGTGCGGCGAGATCGGCGGCGACCCGAAATTCGCGCCGCTGCTGGTGGCGCTCGGCCTCGCCGATTTCAGCATGCACCCGGGCCGCATCCTCAACATGCGCGACGCGCTGGCGCGGTGCGACCGGAACGCGCTGCGGAAACTGGCGCCGCGATTGCTGACGGCGAAATCCCGCGAAGAAGTGGCGGCGTTGTTGAAAACCACGTAGGGCGGGAGTAGCGCAGCGAATCCCGCCTTCGCAATCAAAGGCGGGTTATCACCCGCCCTACGATTCCTGCGATTTCGCTTCCCGCTCCGCCACCGTGAACGCCACCTTGTCGCGCAGGTAGACCGGGAGCGCGCGTTCGGGCGGCAGGACATCTCCCGCTTCGAATCGGGGCAGTGCCAGTCGCGCCACGTCGCGCGCCTGCGGATAGCGTTCGCCTTCCGCCCAGAGCCGTGAAGGAACGCGCGAAAGCAACGCATCTCGATACGCATCCCAGCCACTGCCGATCACGTTCCAGCCTTCCGCATCCGGCAACGACAAGTCTTCTGCGCGCGCCACGCGCTCTTCGTCGAGCGGTTGCGCCAATCCATTCGCATCGAACGCGAACGCGCCGGCGTACACCTCGCCCATGCGCGCGTCGATCACCGCCAGGGTGGCCGCTTCGTTGCGCGGCGCCTGCATCGCCAGCGCCGCCAGCGATGAAACGGTCACGACGGGAAGGCCCAGTGCAAACGCCAGGCCCTGCGCCACCGAAATCGCCAGCCGCACGCCGGTGAATGCGCCCGGGCCGCGACCGACCGCGACGCCCTGCAATTGCGCGCGCTGCAACCCCGCCTCGATCAACAACGATTCGGCCATCGGCAACACCAGCTCCGCGTGCCGTCGCGGCGCAAGTTCGCTGCGCTCGGTCAGCGCACCGCCGTGCAACAGCGCGACCGAGCAATATTCGGTCGAGGTTTCGATGGCGAGGAGGTTCATCGGCGGGAGACGGAAGACGGGAGAGGGAAAGCGTACAGCATGCCGTCATCCCGGCCACGGAGCTCCTGGCCACGGATGGCGGAGCTCAGGCGAACAGCTCAGCCAGAAAGGAAATCCCGCGACAACATCCGCCGGGCTCCGCGTATTCCGTTACGCCGGCTGCCACAGCTCGATGCGCGTGCCGTCCGGATCCATGATCCAGCCGAAACGCCCGATCTCGTCTTCGTGCACCTTGTCCTCCACCTGCACGCCCGCGGCGCGCAATTTCGACAGCAGCGCATCCAGGTCGTCCACGCGGAAGTTCAGCATGAATTCCCGCTCGCTCGGCGCGAAGTGATCGGTGTCGTGGCGGAACGGCGACCACAACGTCAGCCCGGGGCGTTGTTCATCCTCGGGAAACATCGCGCCGTAGTCGCTCATGTCGATGCCCAGGTGTTCCGAGTACCACGCGCGCAACGCCTGCGGGTCGCGCGACTTGAAAAAGACGCCGCCGAATCCGATCACCTTCGCCATAAAATTCACTCCCCGAAAAATTCCCGGACATCCGCCAGCACGCGCGTGCGCGGCATGGCGGGAAGGCTGTTGAGGAACACGCGGCCGTAGCCGCGCGTGATCAGGCGAGGATCGCACAACACCAGTACGCCGCGGTCGTGCACGTCGCGGATCAGGCGGCCGGCGCCCTGCTTCAACGCGATCACCGCGTTCGGCACCTGCCATTGCGTGAACGGATTGCCGCCGGCGCGGGCCAGCGCTTCCAGCCGTGCCTGCAACACCGGATCGTCGGGCGCGGCGAACGGCAGCTTGTCGATCACCACGCACGAAAGCGCCTCGCCCGCCACGTCCACGCCTTCCCAGAAACTCGCGGCGCCCAGCAGCACGCCGTTGCCGCTCGCGCGGAAGTCGTTGAGCAGCTGGTGCCGCGGCGCCGTGCCCTGCACGAAAAGCGGATATGGGATCTTGCCTTCCAGCAGATCCGCCGCGCGGCGCAAAGCGCGGTGAGAGGTGAACAACAGGAACGCGCGGCCCCCGCTCGCCTGCAACACCGGCAGCGCCGCCTCGACCACGCGATCGGTGTAGTCGCGCGCGGAAGGTTCCGGCAATCCGGCCGGCAGATAGCACAGCGCCTGCTTCGGATAATCGAACGGGCTGCCGAGCGCCAGCGTCTGCGGATCGTCCAGCCCGAGCTGGTTCGTGTAGTGGTCGAAGTCCTCCGCCACCGACAGCGTGGCCGAAGTGAAGATCCACGCGGCGTGCGTGGCTTCGCGCAGCGCGCGCAGGGGCGGCGCAAGATCCAATGGCGTCGCGCTCAGGGCGAAACCGCGCTCGGAGATTTCATACCAGCGTACTTCGTTCTCGTCGGCGCGATCGGCGATGCGCGACAGGCGCTCGCCGATCGCCAGCGCGCGCTCGTGAACGTTCGAAAGGCCCTTCGAACGTTCCGCCTGTCCGCCCAGCGCGAGCGCCAACGTGTCGAGCGCCTCGTCCAGCGCGATCAGCGCGTCGTGCGCGTTGGCGTCGGCCTCCAGTTGCGCGAACGCGCCGCGCTGCGGCAGCGGATCGAACGCCAGCCGCGCCTTGCGCAACGCGTCGTTCAACCCATCCAGCGCCGGTTGCAACATGGCGAGCGCGCCCGGCTGGCCCGCGCATTCGCTCAATGCATCACTGGCGAGTTCGGCCAACTGCCGCGCGCTGATGCTCACGGAAAAGAACTGCCCGGCCAGTTCCGGGATCTGGTGCGCCTCGTCCAGCACGAACGCGTGCGCGCCGGGCAGGATGTCGCCGAAGCCCTCCTGCTTCAGCGCGAGGTCGGCGAACAGGAGGTGGTGATTGACCACCACGATGTCGGCTTCTTGCGCACGCCGCCGCGCCTTCATCACGAAGCAGTCGTCGAAAAACGGGCACTCGCTGCCGAGGCAGTTCTCCGTCGTCGAAGTGACGCGCGGCCACAGCGGCGAACCCTCGGGCACTTCCGCCAGTTCCGAACGGTCGCCGCTGCGCGTGCGCTTGCCCCAGGCGCGGATCGCCTGCAGGTCGTCCGCCTGCGCGCGCGACGAGAACGTGCCCTCGCGCGCGGCCTGCTCCGAACGATACAGGCACAGGTAATTCGCGCGACCCTTCAGCAGCGCGGCATCCACCTTCGCGCCGAGCACCGAACGCACGCGCGGCAGGTCGCGATGGAACAACTGGTCCTGCAGGTTGCGCGTGCCGGTGGAGACGATCACGCGCTTGCCGCTCAACAATGCAGGCACGAGATAGGCGAAGGTCTTGCCCGTGCCGGTGCCGGCTTCCGCCACCAGCGTGCCGCCCTCCTCGATCGCCGCCGCCACCGCGTCCGCCATCCGCCGCTGCGTTTCGCGCGGTGCGAAGTTCGGCACCTCGCGCGCGAACGGCCCTTCGGCGCCCAGCAGCGCGGAAACCGATTGGGAATCGAGGGCTTCGGTCATCGGGCAAGTATCGCCGAGCGGGCCGCTTGGCGAAACCTGGCCACCCTGCCCGTCATTCCGGGGAAGGCCGGGATCCAGTGTCTTTGCTCTTCCTTTCCCGTCCGGGCGATCGCTCACGGCCGATCCAGCGGACTGAACACGCCGCGCCCGCCGCGGTTCAGCACGTGCGTGTAGATCTGCGTGGTCGCCACATCTTTGTGGCCCAGCAATTCCTGCACGGTGCGGATGTCGTAGCCGTCCTCGATCAGGTGCGTCGCGAAGGAATGGCGCAGGGTGTGACACGTCGCGGGCTTGACGATACCCGCGCGCCGCACTGCGTTCTTCACGGCACGTTGCAACACCGACTCATCCAGATGATGCCTGCGCACCCTGCCATCGAGCGGATCGCGCGCGCGATGGGTAGCGGGAAACACGTATTGCCAGCCCCACTCGCGTGCCGCGTTCGGGTACTTGCGCGCGAGCGCGTACGGCAGATGCACCTCGCCGTAACCAGCATCCAGATCCGCCGCGTGCAGCAGTCGCGCCGCCGCCATCTGGTGACCCAGCGCATCGGCCAGCGCCTGCGGCAGCGGAACGTGTCGATCCTTGCCGCCCTTGCCGTGGCGCACCGTGATCTCGCGCCTTTCGAAATCCACATCCTTGACCCGCAACCGCAAGCACTCCATCAGTCGCAGGCCCGCGCCATAGAGCAGACCCGCCATCAGCCAATCCCTTCCTTCCAATTGCGCCAGCAGGCGGCGCACCTCCTCGCGCGTCAGCACCACCGGCACCCGACGCGGCCGCTTCGCGCGCACCACGTCATCCATCCACGGCAGTTCCACGCCGAGCACTTCGCGATAGAGGAACAGCAGCGCAGCCAACGCCTGGTTCTGCGTGCCGGCAGCGACATTGCGCTGCGTCGCAAGATCAGTCAGAAACCGCCCGACCTCGACTCCGCCCATGTCCCGAGGGTGTCGCTTGTCGTTGAAGAGAATGAAGCGGCGAACCCAGCCAAGATAGGCCTGTTCCGTACGCAGGCTGTAATGCTTGACCCGCAATCGCTGACGCACCTGCTCCAGCAACCGCGGCGGCCGCCGCCCACCCCTTACACCTGCACCTTGCCGTGCGAAATCCATACACCCGCCATCCACCGCATAACGCGGCCATGCTGCTCTGCCCGCCCAGGGACAGACAGCGGCCAAAGGTGCGCTGGCGTGTAGGGTTTTTCCGATTGTCAGACGCGAAAGCGCGCGCGATACTCCGGTACAACACCCCGCCCAGGGGCAGAATTAAGCGTTAGGCGGCAGAGAGTTCAAGTTCATTTGTTCGGTTGTCGTTTGCGTTCCGCGCTCGCTTCGTCGCGGTGTTG
>Ga0207707_10000139_pt1 | contig 74831 bp, 69 predicted proteins | sample KBSC83BmetaG_FD_184336 | JGI IMG/M metagenome (GOLD analysis project Ga0207707, IMG submission 184336) | Corn rhizosphere microbial communities from Kellogg Biological Station, Michigan, USA - KBS C8-3B metaG (SPAdes) (version 2) | ecosystem: Host-associated > Plants > Roots > Rhizosphere ... | reverse complement strand
CTCGCCGGAGGCGTCAACGCGCCGCCATTCGGCCCCCGCTCCTCGGTGTCTGAAAAGCCGGTTCTTTTCACAAGCCGCCCCTGCGCGCAGATTACAGCCGACAATTGTTTCCACTATGACACTAAGTGTCAATAGCGATTGTAACTAGGCAACACTCGTCAAAAGATCACTCTTTGGGCAGCTGCGCTAAACAATGTGCGGGAGTTGCCTCCTCATTCATCGGTGCGCATAGCTGGAAGAGCCTCGGTTAAGACTAATTGACACGTGATGTCTTATTCGACACATGGTATCATATCTGAGGGACTATAGTCGAACCAAGGACGGTCAGGAAACCGCGCAGAAGGCGAATAAATCCAACCAGTGAACTCCGATCTTCTTCGGCTGAACGAGTTCCACAACGCAGAAAAATAGGGGGCTTATCGATGAGCACTATCATCTCGGTAACAGGCGGGCTTCCGGTTCCGGCAACTGACCGGCAAGTTATCAAGACCGCAATATGCGCGACACTAGCTTGGTCGTGCGATCTCTTTGACCTCTTCATCATCCTGTTCGTGGCGCCGCAAATCGGGGATCTCTTCTTTCCTTCCAGCAATCCGATTTTGTCGCTGGCGGCCGTCTATGCGTCCTACGCAATCACGCTGGTCATGCGTCCGCTCGGATCCGCAATCTTCGGCCCGTACGCCGATCGTCACGGCCGCCGCAAGGCAATGATCGTCTCGGTGGGTGGCATTGGCATCGTCACAGGCCTGATGGGGTTTCTTCCCACAATCAATCAGGTCGGCCTGTTGGCGCCGGCGTTATTCATCGGCTTGCGTGTCCTTCAAGGCGTCTTTGTCGGAGGCGTCGTGTCTTCTTCGCATACGATTGGCACTGAAACGGTGGGGGCGAACCGGCGTGGGTTGATGTCCGGCATCGTTGGTGCTGGCGCGGCCATCGGCTCGCTGCTTGCCTCCGGTATGTATTTTGGCGTCTCGCACATCTTCTCCGGCGAGAGCTTCCTGATTTGGGGTTGGCGCGTAATGTTCTTCGGCGGCTTTGCAGGCGCGATCCTCAGCGCCTTCGTTCACCATGCCGTTCAGGAATCGCCACTTTGGTTAGGCGCCGAACAAGTGAAGCATGCACCCTCTTCGCCATTGAAAGATTTGCTCTCCAGGCGGTATCTCGGCATCAATACGGTCAATATGATGATCGTAATTGGGGCTGCCACGCAGATCTATCTCACCCAAAGTTACCTGCCGGCATTCCTGAAATTGGTGAACAAGGTGCCGGCCTACGATCTCGGCGGAATTCTAGTGACCGCCAACTTCGTGGCCATCGTCGCTACGCCGCTGTTTGGGGCTCTATCCGATAGCTTCGGGCGCAAGCGCGTGTTTATGTTTCTCGCTGCGGCCAACCTCGTCCTCATTCCGCTGTGCTACGTCCGACTGACAGGATTGACGTCGGACTCGCTCGGTATGATCTACCTGTACGCCGGCATCCTGACGTTTTGCGGCAATGCGGCGCTGGCGCCTATTATGATCTTCCTGAACGAACGCTTTCCCACAAAGTTGCGCGCAACGGGAACGTCGTTGTCGTGGAACGTAGGATTCGCGCTCGGTGGCATGATGCCGACATTCGTTACGCTGGCCAGTCAGACATCGCAGAACATCCCCTCGACAGTGCTTGTTTTCCTGATCGTAGCCACCGTGCTTTACGGTGCAGGCGCAATCCTCGTTCCTGAAACGCAAGGAAATATGGACAAGGTCGCCGAGGCAGTTTGATGCCGGAGCGAGTGAGGCGTGACCACGCCGTCGCCTCCTGGCCGACGGTAAGCGTAACGCGACAAGCGAGCGTCGCTTGGTCGCGAGTTAGCGTAAATAACTAATGGCGCATCGTTACGCTTGCAGCGACTGGATCCCAAACAAAATAGCGGGCTACGGCGCCCGCTATTTCGCTTCTTTATTGTCGATCTTAAAGCGACAGGGGCTCCGTGAGCTCGGTGTAGAACTGCGGTCGGCGATTACGCACGAGGTCAGTACCCGGCCGGATCTGCTTGTCGCGAGCCCACGTCAGGTTGAGATAGGCAAAGACATAGTCACCTTGATCCTTCCCAGCCCGATGCGACAGCGACGCGTTTGGATTGACGACCGCGCTGCCGCCCTCGACTGCGGCGTCGGTCCGGTTCGCTACGATGAGAAAGGTCTTGTTTTCGAGGGCGCGCTCCTTGGCGAAAAGATCGAATTCTCGTGATGCCCGGAAATTCGACGGACAAGCGATAACGTCCGCTCCCATACAGGTAAGGATACGAGCAACCTCGAAGAAGCAAACCTCATGACCGGTCATCAGACCCACATTGCCGAATGGCAGGGCCAGAACGCGATACTCCTCGCCCGCCGTAGCCCAGTCAGCCTCGGCCGGCGCCAGGTGCACCTTGCGGTAGCGGTCGACGATCTCTCCAGTCGGACCGACGACGAAGCTCGTGTTGTAATACTCGCCTTTGACTTCCTCGACGAGGTTCAACACATACCAGGCCTGCCGGTGCTTGGCGACGACACCGAACTCCTTCAACACTTTCGAGGTTAGTTTCGCCGACTGCTTGGCTTCTGCAGCCGTCGGGTGTCCTGACGTCATGAAAAGCTCGGGGAAAACAATTAAACGTGCATTTTCCTTCCCTGCTTCATCGCCGTGCTTGAGCGCACGCTTCAGCGTAGCGTCAGCGTCGTTGCCATGGTTGCAAATCTGCGTCGGAGAGGCGAGGACAGAGATTGATCCCGGTACGACCGGAGTTGCGGCAACCTTCGCATAGGGGAGCGATTCATAAGACTCGCGCAGGATTCCGTATGTCGAGGGACGACGTCCGCGCATCAGGCTGTCCCCCTTCTGCCGAACTGCGGCAACCACGTCCGTGTCGACTTCTGCGTAGACGATCTCGTGACCGAATTGACTGCCACGGACGACGATATTTCCTTCAGGGTGCACAATTTGGCTGAAGCCTGGATATGTCAGGCCTTCTTCCGTTCCCGCCTTGTCGGCACAAACCAACCACAGTTCGTTTTCGTTGGCGCGCGCCGGCTCGTGAAGCTCGTGTTGCTCATGCGTGGTTGAATTGGTGATGTGGCAAATGATCTCAGCGCCCTTGAGCGCCAGCATGCGCGCACCCTCCGGGATGCGGGCATCGGCGCAGATGAAGAGGCCGATCTTGCCGATCGGTGTATCGAACACGGGATAGCCCGTGGTACCGAGCGTAAAATAGAACGGATCGAAATCGAACAGAAAATTCTTCTGATATTTTCCGATAAAGCCCTCCGGACCGATCAGCGCAACGGAATTATAGACGTCGTCACCGTCTCGTTCGGACATTCCAATCGCAACATAGACGTTGAACTGTTTGCACAGCTTGCCTATTCCGCCGGTGAACTCACCGGGAATTGTGTCGGAGACCGACAACGCATGGGCATGATCTTCCCAGACGTAACCGGCATTCATGCACTCCGGAAACACGACGAATTTGGCACCATTTTTGGCAGCCTCCGTGATGTTCGCCAGGACTGACGCCAAGTTTTTCTTAGACTCGCCCAAATGCGAATAAGTTTGAACTGCCGCAACCTTCATTTTAGCCATCGAAAGCCACCCTATTGTTTCTTGCAGGTTTTTACTCGGATCCAAATCTGTTTCTAAAATGACACATCGTGTCAAGGCTTTTCCAGGCAGTTTTTGTGACTGTTACCACCTCATAAATACAGTGAGGCTGCACCCGTCATCAGGCCGCCGCTATGAGTGGCCGCGTCTATCCGAGACGCAAAGAATGTTCAGCGAACAGAAAATGATCGCATCTGCGCTAATAGACGAAGGCGCTTTTAGCGCCTTCGTCCTATTAGTTTAGGCTCAACCAATGACCGCTGGATCCTGACGAAGCACCCGCCGCGAATAGTAGTAGAATGTCGCGGCGATCGCACGCTGCTTTAAGCGGTAATCGTGGGCTTCCTTGGCAAGCTCGGGATCGATCGGCTGAATCTTTCCCGCGCTCATGGCCATCAACTGGAGCCGCGCCGCGCGCTCGATAAACAACGCGAGTACCGTTGCCTCCTCCACGCCGGCGCAAGCCGTGAGTTGGCCGTGGTGCGCAAGCAAGATCGAGCGTTTGTCACCGATTGCCTCGGAGATAATGCGCCCTTCTTCATCTCCGATGGGCGTTCCTGGCCATTCCGGAAGCCACGCACAGTCTTCATGGAAAAGGCTCGTGTCCATGTGGGCGACAGCGAGAGGTACTCCAATCATGGACAAGGCGGAAACGTAAGGCGCGTGCGTATGGATGATTGAGCGGACCGCTGGCTTGGCACGATAGATCCACAGATGGAAACGATTTGATGGATTCGGCATGCCCTCGCCTTCGAGGACATTGAGATCATCGTCCACGAGGAGAAGATTTTCCGCTGTGATCTCTTCCATGCCGAGACCAAAGCGCAGCATGTAATAGGTGCCTGGCTTCGGTCCGCGCGCGGTCAACTGGCCCGCGAGCCCTGAATCGTGACCGTCAGCTGCCAGAATCCTGGACGCTAACGCAAGTTTTTGACGATCAGACCATTCCGGCACGACGAAATGCTTGTTCATACGCTGAGTGGTCTGCTCGTGATACTCAGCCTTGTCTCTGACAACCACGTTCATAGGATTATCCTCCGATCTAACGACATATTTTTATCTGATATGACACATTATGTCACGCACTAATCACATCGATTCGCAGGCCCTGAATCCAGCCATTCGACCCTGACTCCTGCATTTACAGCCAATTGCCAAACTGCCGCCATATCGATGCTGCCGGCCGCACGGCGTGTCCTAGTGTATGATGTTTTTCACCTCTGAAATTCGCGTTGAATGCAAACAAATGGGAGCGGATAAAATTGCTTGCGAACCATCAGCTGCGGCTGAGCTTAACTATTTTCTGTGCGTTTGGGCGTCGGTCCTGTTGGATAAAGACGTCCATGGCGGTATTTACACCGCCACTGACGGGAACTTGCGACATCTGAAGACCCATCTCGCAGCCGGTGAGGGCCGCCAGCAACGTAAGTTCGTTGCAATCTCCGAGATGACCGATCCTGAACATCTTCCCTTTCGCCTTGCCAAGACCAGCACCTAGGGAAAGATTGAAGCGCTCATAGATTATCTTGCGAAGCTGATCCGCATCCTTACCTTCCGGCATTACCACCCCGGTCAAAACGGGTGAGTATAAATTTGGATCGCGGCACTGGATCTCGAGCCCCCAGGCGCCGACTGCTGCGCGGCAGGCTTCGGCAAGCCGGCAATGGCGTGCAAACACCTCGTCGAGGCCTTCGGCAAGAATCATGTCGAGCGATTCGGAAAGCGCATAGAGAAGGTTCGTATTCGGCGTGTAAGGCCAATGGCCCGTCTCATTCGCCTTCAGGATCGGTCCCCAGTCCCAATAGCTGCGCGGCAAAGTAGCTTTCTTATTCGAGGCCAGTGCCTTCTCGGAGATTGCGTTGAAGCCGATACCCGGTGGTAGCATCAATCCCTTCTGCGATCCGGAAATGGTGACGTCCACACCCCATTCGTCGTGCCTGTAATCCGCGCAAGCAAGGCCGGAAATAGTGTCCACGAACAACAAGGTCGGGTGGCCCGTCTCATCGATCGCACGGCGCACAGCGGCGATATCGGAAGTAACACCGGTCGACGTCTCGTTATGAACGACGCAGACCGCCTTGATCTGACGGTCCTTGTCGGCCCGCAATCTCTCCGCGATCATGTTGGGCTTAACGCCCTGGCGCCAACCTTCATATCCGGGCAGTCCTATGAGTTCCGGCTTCAGTCCCAAATGCCTGGCCATTTCATTCCACAACGCGGCGAACTGGCCGGTCTCAAACATGAGGATTTTGTCGCCGGCGCTCAGAGTGTTTACCAGCGCAGCTTCCCAGGCACCGGTACCTGACGAGCCGTAAATGATGACAGGCTGTGTCGTCTTGAATACGCTCTTGATGTCCTGGAGTATCCTTTGGCCAAGCGCACCGAACTCAGGACCGCGATGGTCAATTGTCGGATAGCTCATCGCCCGGAGCAGGCGATCCGGCACCGGGCTCGGTCCCGGGATTTGGAGAAAGTGGCGCCCGGAAGCGTGAAAATCCAGCGTTAGCATTGCGCTCTCCCAACAGTCCTTGGCTCCAGCATCATGCCTGCGCTCGCGCGTGGCCTGCCGACACATATTCCCGCTACACTCAATTATGAAACATTGTGTCCTTTAAGATACCGCGTAGCACAAATCGCGAAAAAAACAACCACTAATCTCTATTGAGGAACGTTCGAGCGGCTAAAAAAGCACGACTGCCGATCGTGTCGAGGCGTCTCGCCGCAGAGCACACTTGTGATAGCGCAAGTTCTATGTGACACCTTGTGTACCAGCCTTGAGCGTCTCAGAGGACACTATGGGAGAAATGACAAATTTGTCCGGCGTGAACCGCCCCCTGGAGCCTGACCAAGCTGCGCGGCCGATAACGAGGGTCGTGATAGCCAGCGCATTCGGCACTATCATCGAGTGGTACGATTTCTTCATCTACGGCACCGCCGCAGCCCTCGTGTTTGGCAAAGTATTTTTCCCAACTCCTGATCCCGTTGTCAGCACTTTGGCGGCATTCAGCGTTTTTGCTGTCGGATATCTCGCACGGCCGCTCGGTGGCATCATCTTTGGACATTTCGGAGATCGCATCGGCCGCCGCCCGATGCTGGTTATCTCCATCATGCTGATGGGCGGCGGCACGTCCCTCGTCGGAATCTTGCCGAGTTACGAGCAGATTGGAATTCTCGCGCCGATCAGTCTGATCGTGTTGCGCCTGGTCCAGGCGATTGGTTTGGGTGGTGAGTGGGGCGGCGCGGTGCTGATGGTCGCCGAGTCGGCGCCCGCGAATCGCCGCGGCCTGTTCGGCGGCGTTGTCCAGATGGGTAACCCTTTGGGGCGGCTCATTGCTACGGGGGTGTTCGCCATCGCAACGCATTTGCCGGAGTCGGATTTCGTGAGTTGGGGTTGGAGGCTGCCGTTCCTGGCTAGCGCCTTGTTGATTGCTCTCGGCATCTACATTCGCACACGGCTCGATGAAACGCCGGCCTTTGGACGTATCAGCGAGAAAAAGCAGGTTGCGCGCGTCCCCGTTCTCGAAGCACTCACCACCTTTCGGCGCGAGACCTTGATCGCTATCGGCCTCAAGATCACCGAAGTGGCATGGGTTAACATCCTGTCGGTATTTGCAGTAGCGTATCTGACCAAGCAGCTCGGAATGAGCACCTCTTTCATTCTCGAAGCCGTAACAATTGCAACATTCATAGAGCTCGCGATCATGCCGCTTACGGGATGGCTGTCGGATAAGGTCGGTCGCCGCCCACTCTATCTATTCGGCACGCTATTTGGTGTCCTGTACGCGTTCCCGCTATTTGGGCTACTCGAAACAAGAAATCCACCGCTTGTCATGCTGGGAATTGTTCTTGGTATTGTTGTTTGCCAGGGAGTTGTTTTCTCTCTTCACGCCAGTTTCATGCCGGAGTTGTTCGGAACGAAGGTGCGATACTCCGGAATATCGCTTGGGTTTCAAATTGGCGGTGCGATCGGCGGTGGTCTGACGCCGCTCATTGCCGTTGCTCTCACAGGATGGAGCGGTGGCGCGACGTGGCCGATTTCGGTTTTCCTGATCGTGCTGGGTCTGATCACGACAATTGCAGTGCTGAGTACGCCGGAGACCTCAAAAAAGAGCATCGCCATCTAGGGCCCCCGATAGTTTCAAGAACGTCGGCGTTACAGACGCCCAACGAGCAGTGCTTGTGAAAGAACGTCAAGCATCGATCGACGATCAGCTTAGTCCAAACGTCGCCGTTCCTCCCGTTGTGGGAGCGACTGGTCGCTTCTCGCCAGCAGCCCTACGGCGAGGGAAATCTGCTTCGGTCACTCAATGGCGGTGGAGCTGTGCAAAACTTATTCTCAAGACAGCATAACTTGACAAGTATCTTTTGGCGAAACATTCAGGTCGATTTCAGAATGGGGTACACATGACAGCGATTGTCAAAGCCTAGTAAAATCAAATAATTAGGGCGCGCGCCGCGGGGGATATCGGCAGCAATCACGTGTGCGCGCTTTTCTGCTTGACGATGTTATTACGCTTCGAAGCACTTCTCGCAATGACGCGGATTTCGCCATATGCAATAACCATAACGATACGATATTGAGTTTGCGCTCACATAGCGGTTCATTGATTCCTTCTAGCAACCAGAATTTGGTATGAGCACATGGTCCGTCACGCGCTAAAGGCTTTGCGGAAAAAACTAGATCAGAAAAGGCAACCTGTGTCGCAAAGCTCACCGATCTCACGGGTGAAGCCCGAGAATCAGGGGATAGGCGCACGCATTCGTTTCTTTCGCAAACAGAGAAACATGACACTCGACCATTTGTCGGGCTTATCCAATCTGACAAAAAGCTTCGTTTCAAAGATTGAAAGAGGCATATCAGTGCCTTCGATTTCCACTGCCATGAAACTTGCGGAAAGCTTCAATATTACTGTCGGACAATTGCTCGGAGAGGATAATCACGAAGGCGCGATTTCGATAGTCAGAAAAAGCGAGCGACGATCATTCATGCGAGCGGGTAGCTCGTCAGGCTATGATTACGAAATGTTGGCGGGCTCGAAGAAATTCAAATCTATGGAGCCTTATATTATGCAACCGCCACTCAAATTTCAGGATAAGCGGCTATTTGAACATGTCGGAGAAGAATTTATGTTTGTGTTATCCGGCAGCATCGAGGTCGAGCTCTCAGGTAAAAACTTCCGTCTTAACTCAGGAGATGTTCTATATTTTGACTCGCATCTACCGCATCGGACCCGGTCCTTAGGTAATAAGTACGCCAAAGTCCTAGTAGTTGTAACGGGGACGGTAAATAGTCAGCCCTGAAGAATTCTTAAGCGGCCAAACGAAGTGGTGTAGATGCCAAGTCCGGGTGTGAGGCTGTTACATGTGGCGACTGCAAAACCCGCTATACCGGGGGCGTGGCCAAGCACGCGGATTTTGTGCTCTCAGAAAGCGAGCGCTCTTGTTTCATCATCACGTGTGTTTCGGCGGCCTCTTCAGCGGAAATCACATTGGACATGTAACGGCACTCCCGCCGGCTGAATGCACGATAAAGGTTGGTTTTCGACAATTTGCTCAGGATTGAGTGACAATCAAGTCCGCCCAGCGAGTGCTGCCTGGTCAGTGGCAGTATCGCTAAAAGCCACACAATGGCGCAATTGCGGAGACGACGGCGATGGGCAATTTAACGGTCTGGGTGGATGCTGGAAAATCCGCGGTTAAATCTTTATATGCGATGATTGAGCAACGTGGGTCTTGGACCGGATGGAGTCTTGCGGAAGCCGAGATTATATCCTGCGAAATACAGCCGGTGTTCGTTGAACTGGCGTCGTTCTACGTACCAAAAATCACCTATGCGTTCGAGATTGATGAGAGACGTTATAGTAACGCAGATATTTTTCCACGTTGCTATCGGTACCGATATACGGCAGCACAGGAAGCGTTCAAGGCATATTCCAAAGGGACCGTCGTTTGCGTCAGATACAATTCGTGCGACCCTAACCAATCAAACCTGTGGTGCATTAAGGCAAATATATCCACCAAACAATCTTAGGTAGAATGGATATTGATCATCCCGTTTTTGTCCACCAGGCCGGACCTTTCGATATTACCACTGCCCGACGGACAAGGCACGCGCATCACCTTCAACAACGGTGGCCATCAGGACGTGAAGCAACTCATCGCTGACGTGCGGCGGCAGTTGAACATAAGCGCGTAGGCTCAGGACGCCGTCGCCTGGGCGAACCATTCCGCCGATCAAGTGAGATCGTGCACTTTCTTGAGTGCTGCCCAATGTCGCAGATGTGTCAAACCCGGACTTTAATGGAAATCCGGGATATTTCTGCTTCACCCCAAAGAGCGGACATTCCAAATCCAACATTACGCGAATCCGGCTAACGGGCGTCTTCGTTCAGAGGCGCATGTCATCGTCGCTGATCACCATGATGACCGGATCGCCTTTACCGCGTTGCCACTCATGGCGCGGATCTTGGCGACGCTTCAGTTGTGGACGACCAGCAATGTCGCGCCCGCACGGAAATATTCGGAAGGAATGACAGCGATTGTCATCCCGGCAGTTGCACAAAAACAGTGTCGGCGTCTTCTCTTGCCGGATAAGTCGCAATCGGTTCGCTCACAGGCGGCGATCGTACTTCACCCGTTGGAACATGAAACAGCCCTTGATGCAGGGGGCATTCAATGCAGTCGCCGTCCAAATATCCATCCGAAAGCAGAGCGAAGCCATGCGTACAAATATTGTTGGTCGCATAGACCACCCCTTCGATGCGATAAAGAGCAATACTCAATTCCCTGATCTTGACGCCCAGAACACTTCCTTCCTCAAGGTCGCTCGATCGAGCGACCACGTGCCATGCCACAGTCATTCTCCTGTCTTGAAAGACGCACATCAGCTAATGGACCGAGATAATGCGTTTTAATCAGCGTCAGATCCTTGACCCGAGCGACGAACTTCCGAGTTAGGAAAATAACGTTGCTACGAATTTGTGCCGTGTATCTGTGCAAGCGTGATAACTTTTTCTTTCATGATGACGAGTTGGGAAACCATACACCACAAATATCGCCCCCGGCTGATTCAGCCGTAATGATCAGTGGTGTGTGATTGGTTCAATTGGGAGGCGACACATCTTCTCGGCCTCCAGGGCAACACTTGACGTTGATCATTTCCAAGATCGTTGCACCGCATCATTAACCTTCAGGGTGGCGTATTCGCCTTGTCGCCAAGACGCGTGGGCGAGTTCAGCTTCTCCAGATAGAGCACGAACGCGCTGTGGTCCCAGCGCTCGTAACCCTGGTCGTAGAGATCTTTGAAGATGTCGCGAACTGATTTGACAATTGGCAGCTGGGCCAAGCCGATCTCCTTGGCGGTGGCTAGTACTGTGTCGAGATCCTTGACGAAATTGCGGATTGGCGCGCCTGGGCGAAAGTTGCGGTTGATCATGCGCCGGCCATGTTCCTGCAGCGCGCGGCTATCCGCGTGGCCGCCGGCAAGCGCGAGTGGAATCTGGGCCGGATCGGCGCCGCCAGCGCTCGCGAATAGCAGGCCCTGCGCCACACTAGCGATGTTGCAGGCTACCATGATTTGATTGGCGAGCTTGGCAATCTGTCCGCTGCCGGCCGGACCGATATAGCTCGCCCGCCCCATCGACTTCCAGACTCCTTCTTGCTCGGCGCGGTCGAAATCGGAGCGCTCTCCGCCTGCCATGATCGCCAGCGAGCCCTCCGCCGCGCCGAGGCTGCCACCTGAGACGGGAGCGTCGAGATGGCCGACGCCGCGCTCCTTCAGCCAGGTCGCGTGCTCCTTGGCCATAACCGGAGGAATCGAGGCCATGTCTATGAATACTGCACCGCGTTTGATCGCATCCGCGGCCCCGCTTTTAAAGAACACCTCGCGTACGACTGGTCCACTATCGAGGATCGAAAGGACATAGTCGGCTCCGTCAACGCAATCGGCTGGATCATTCGCAACGCGGGCGCCGATCGCGGCGAGCGGCTCTGTCTTGGCCTCGGTGCGGTTCCAAACCGCGGCCGTGAAACCTGATTTGATCAAATTGGCAGCCATCGGTGCACCCATGATGCCGGTACCGAGAAAGGCCAAGTGGTGAGTCATTGGAGGCTCCATGTGAGTTGTCGTTCGCTCAGACCGGCGTTTTCATGATTTCTGTTCGGCGAAACGCTACTGTGCCGCCACGCGCGTTGAACTGTCGTGCGCGGCGACGAGACAATCCATCGCGGCCTGCACGCCGCCCTTGTTATGCGGGATGCCGGCGAGCGACAGCGCCATTTCGGTGGCGGCAAGTGCACCCATCAGCATCGTGTCATTGGTGTCGCCGAGATGACCGATACGAAACATCTTCCCTTTGAAAGGCCCGAAGCCCGCGCCGTAGGAGATGTTGAAGTGTTCCAGCGCCAAAGCGCGCAAAGCGTCGGCGTCGTGGCCGTCCGGCAATAAAATGGCGGTCAAGCTTGGCGAATAATATTTTGGATCTCGACAGACGATATCGAGACCCCAGGCTTTCGCGGCGCGGCGCGTTGCTTCCGCCATGCGGTGATGACGCGCGAACAGGTTATCCAGCCCTTCCTCGTGCAGCATTTCGATAGCAACTGCGAGACCATGGAGAATCTGAGTTGCTGGCGTGTAGGGGAAGAAGCCGGTCTTATTCATTGCTATCATGTCGTCCCATCCCCAGAACGACTTCGGCAGTGTGGAAGTTTTGCTGGCGGCGAGGGCCTTGTCGCTCACGGCATTGAACGACATTCCCGGCGGCAACATCAGGCCTTTTTGCGCGCCGGCGATCGTGACGTCGACGCCCCATTCGTCGTGTCGGTAGTCGGCGGAAGCAAGCGAGGAAACGGTATCAACGAGCAGCAGCGCCGGGTGGCCGGCCCTATCGATCGCCTTGCGGACCTCGGGCACCGGGGAAAGACAGCCGGTTGAAGTTTCATTGTGAACGAAACAGATCGCTTTGATCTCGCGCTTCTTGTCCTCGCGCAGACGAGCTTCGACAGCAGCGGCGTCGACGCCAGTACGCCAATCTGTAGGGATGAGTTCAGGTTTCAAGCCGAGCCTCTCGGCCATTTTTCTCCACAGCGCTGCAAAATGGCCGGTCTCTACCATAAGCACCTTGTCGCCGGGCGATAACGTATTGACCAGCGCTCCTTCCCAGGCGCCGGTGCCGGTGGCCGTATAGATTATGACCGGATTGGTGGTCTTAAAGATTGTCTTGATGCCTTCGAGGCATTTCTTGGCCAGCTTGGCAAATTCGGGGCCACGGTGGTCGATGACTGGTGTGTCCATCGCCCGCAACACGCGGTCCGGGACCGGCGTTGGTCCCGGAATATGCAGAAAATGGCGACCGACAGGGCGTGAAGAATTCTTCGACAATCGCGTTGCTCCTAAACCCCAGATTCAGTCAAAGGACCAGAGAATGTCCGTAGCCGGAGAATTGAAGGACATTGTTAGCGTACGTCTCGCCATATCGCGCCTTCAACACGCGGAGGCGCCGAACAGGTTGAGGAACGTCATCTTGACCTTTAACGTCCACCGGTTCGACGCCTTGGTTCGTTCGCGACGACGAGGCTATAGTGGTGTCGCGAGAAGGCTCGGTATCGCAAAGGTATCGAGCAGGACCATCTTCTGACTGATTTTCAACCCTGTCCCGTTCTTCACCAAGCGATCGCGATATAGTCCGGTCGCAAACAACCTCGTCTGACCCTCCTGCTCGGTCTGAAAGACACTAAAAGGTGCTTCGGCGAGCACACTGTCTGGGCCAATTGCAGTGATACGCGGGGTGCCGATGATGTGGCGATCGGTGTGGATATTGTATTTGCTGGCGACTTGAAGCGTCTGAATACGATCCTCCAGCATCCCGCGCGAGTCGCAGAAGATAAGCGCCGCCGGAAGACCGCGATCGAAGTTTTCCTTCGGCATCACTTGATAGGAGCATTCCTTAGCGAACAGATCGAGCCATTCGTCGTACTTTCCCCCGTCTGCGAAAAATCCATAGTCTGCGTAAAGACTACAGACAGCAAAGAGATCGACACTCATCGCTCTGCTCCGACAGGTTCAATGCCGATGACTTCGGCATAGTACGACCAGAAGCCACGCACTGACACGTCGTTGGCTCGATAATCCCGGTCCGAAATGGGGCCGGCCCCACCAAGTTCGATCACCTCGGAGGCTCCCTCGCCTTCGGCCTTGGACGCGCGGTGCGCGATTTCGATCGCCTCGCCGTCCTCCATCGAAACAAGACCAGCCGGTCCGACGAGATTGGTCTGGCGGAGACGATGAAGGGTCATTTCGGGAGAATCGTCGGTAAAGCCGATTAGGGTTTGGAAAATCTCAAACTCGTCAGGGCCACGTGGCCTGATCTGACGGGCCGCGATGCTATTTGCGATTTGCTGCACCACGCAGTTCGGGAAAATAGAAAGGATCGCCACACTCAGATCGTCCGGCCCCTCAGGAAGGAAATCGGCAAGCGATGGCTCGCGAAGCTTGAGGCCAGAGCTCTGGACCTGTTCGCTCGCATAGGTCTCGAGCGAATTTTGATGAGCAACCTCGTCTTCAGCACGGCCCCAGGTGACGCAATGCCGATGCCTGGGATCCATCGTCAATCCGCCGACCTGGCTCGTGCGATCGAGACCGTAAGTGCCGAAGAAATCATGCAGGAGGCTGGCGTGGTAATTGTCGCGCGGATTGACCGCGTACTCCTTCCAATTCCCCCGGACCCTTTGGCGGTGATAACCAAGCACGCGGACAGGACGCTCAAAAATGCGCTTCAGATAGTTGCGCATCTTCTCTCCGAGATACTCCTCGATCGACTCGGCCTCAGTTGACAACGTGCCAAACAGAACACCGTAGACACTGGCGACCCTGACCTTCTGCAGGCCATGTTTGGCCATATCGAAATTCTTATCGAACCCCCCCTGGCCTTTGACACCGCGGCGGAACGGAACGCCGATTAACTTTCCATCCTGTGCAAAGCACCATTGATGATAGATGCATGTATGAGTCTTGGCGTTGCCGGTGAGCTCGCGCTGGACTATCGCACCGCGATGCGCGCAACGATTGACGAACCCTTTGATCTCGCCGTTTTCGTCGCGATTGAAAATGATAGGGGTCTCTCCCAAGTAGCTTGCCCGGAAATCTCCCGCCTTAGGAACCTCAACTTCGAGCCCAATAAAGCTCCAGGTGGTGCCTCCGAAAATCCTCTCTAACTCGAGCTGGTAAATTGATGGATCGTGATAGAGCCGATAAGGCACACGACTGTAATCCTTGCGCGGCCAAATCGCCGATGTCACCGGCTCTGCCCGTTCGCTTATTGATGGTCGGTCCAGCATCGCTACCTCCCTTTTTTGAGCTGCCTGGAAAATCCCCCGTCGCAGCTATCCGAAGTTGCCATTTGTAGAAACGAGAAATTTTTAATTTCACACTTCAATGTACAGGAGAAAAATGCGGACGGCAAGCGTTCTTTTCTCTGGTTCATGTCTGAGGCGGTTTGGATTGTGACTGCTTCTCGACCCTATTGCCCAAACGCAAAGCAAGAGCGTCGCTTGTCGCCTTCGAAATCAATACGCAGCTCCGCGTCGTATGATGAAAGGAGCTGATCCGAGGCGCAGGCGTTCTGGTCGTGACCCGCACGACTTTACATCGATAGGCAAACGGGACTGAGCAATGTCAGCCGGCGACTAGCAAGACTTTGAAAATCGTCAGACTCGGCGTTTCATTCTGTTGAGCGAACGCCTTGGGTCGATTGAGGCGACGCTTCGCGTCGACCCCTCAATAGATTTTACGACGGGATAATTCTGTGGCCGTCATGCTGCAATCAAGATGGCAGCTACGAGCCTCAAGGACTTTGTCCGAGAGCCTACACTATCATGCGTCGTTTTCCGCGAGTGCGGTTTTGGCAAGCTTCTGTCTGGATTGCACCAAAAGCTCGATCGCATAGTTTGTTGTGGCAGCGATGTGCTTTCGCGCTTCGCGTTCACATAGCTCAGGATCCCGTTTCAGAAGTGCCCGAAATATCTGCTGATGTTCGGCGAAGCTCTGTCGCAGCCGGGTCGGCAGATAAAGGGTTCGAAGCCGAAGCGCTTCCATCTGCGAGTAGATGGCACTCAGAGAACGCTCAAGCGTCTTGTTGCCCGCGGCCTCGAGAATTGTGTTATGAAATTTGATCGTTGCGCCCGCGTATCCTTCGGTATCGCCGCTCGCAAGACAGGACGACTGCTTCTCAAGAGTTTTTCTTAATTGATCGAGCTGTTTGTCAGTCAAATTCTTGGCTGCGAGCTTTGTGGCCATGCCTTCCAGGACTTCGCGAACCGCATAAAGTTCGCGCGCCTTTTCCTCGCTGAACGTAACCAGGTAGACACCCTTGCGGGGAACTATTTCCACCAGTCCCTCGGCTTCCAAGCGATTGAGAGCGTCGAAGACCGGAGTCCGGCTCACGTCAAGGCTTTGACATAGCTCCTCGATCGCAACTCTTCCGCCAGGAGAATATTTGCTGCTTAGCAATATCTGTTTGACCGCGGAATAAGTTGCCTCTGTGATGTTGGTCCGTGGGATTTTCCCCATTTCTGCACGCTAAGTCCCAGCTGATATTTATGATTCCTGATTACCTTGTCTTCTACCGCACGTCGAGGGTGTATTCCAAGATGACGGTCCCATTCGGCTGACTGTAGTCCCTAGTTTGCCGAGTCCGGCCTAAATTAAAAATGTTCCTGAAATTAAAAATATTTGACATCACAGGATTCTGAAATTAGAAATTACACTCGCTTTCCTAAAAAACCTTGCTTGGAGATGTTTAAATCAAAGGGGGACTGAGCCTATGACGACGGTAGTAGAGACGGCAGTAGCGAGCGATGTTTCGCAAAAGGCTTCCACTATTAGCCACGTCGTGTGGGCGAGTGTTCTCGGCACCGCGATCGAATGGTACGACTTCCTCATTTATGGAACGGCTGCGGCGCTCGTGTTCAACAAGCTGTTCTTTCCGAGTTTCGATCCTTTTATCGGCACGTTGGTAGCTCTCAGCTCGTACGCTGTTGGATTTGTCGCCCGTCCCATCGGTGGTGCAATTATCGGCCACTTCGGCGATCGCGTCGGCCGCAAAGCAATGCTTGTGACGACAATGATGATCATGGGGGCCGGCACATTCCTGATCGGATGCCTGCCCACTTACAATCAAATTGGCATTTGGGCACCAATTCTCCTCGTGACGTTGCGCTTCGTTCAGGGCATCGGCATCGGCGGAGAATGGAGTGGCGCGGTCGTCATGGTAATCGAGCACGCTGGGAACCGTCGCGGCTTCTGGGGAAGCCTTGTGCAGATAGGATTTCCCGTCGGTGTCGCGGCCTCGGCCGGAATATTTGGGTTGATGACCCAACTCCCCGAAGAGAGCTTCCTCAGTTGGGGGTGGCGCGTCCCGTTCTTAGTCAGCATTGTCCTCGTTGCAGTCGGCTTTTTCGTGCGATACCGACTTACCGAAACGCCGGCTTTCAAGGAAGTTGTCGTACGACAGGACGTGGTAAAGCAGCCGATTGTTGAGGTATTGCGGCGTGACTGGCGGAGCTTCCTACTCGCCGTAGGGATCACGGTCTCCGAAGTGGGCTTGGCCTATCTGTTGACCGTCTTTGTGATCAATTACTCGACGACGATGCTCGGTCTCCCGCGCCAAGTGATCCTGAATGCGGTCGTCTGTGCCGCGCTGGTCGAATTCATAACGCTCCCACTTGCAGGCTGGCTGTCTGACGTATTCGGACGCAAGGCTCTTTACATGACCGGCGCGCTCGCCTCGATCGCGGTGGCTTTCCCGTTCTTCTGGCTATTTGAAACGAAAGATACCACCATTATCACTATTACTCTCATCGTCACGATGACGCTGACACACGCGCTGCTGTTCGGGCCTAAAGCCGCCTACATGCCAGAATTGTTCGGCACCCGGGTTCGATACAGCGGAGCAGCGCTGGGCGCCAATATCGCTTCCGCAATCAGCGGTGGATTTTCGCCTCTGATTGCGACGGCGCTCTTGGCGTGGGCAGGTGCGTCATGGGCGGTTTCCGCTTTCATAATCGGGCTCTCAGTCATCACCGTATTTTCTGTGCTCTTTGCTCCCGAAACCGCGCGCACCCCGCTTAAATACTAGTGGTTCCGACGAGAGCGGAGTGGCTCCATGCAATCAGTCGTCATCGTAGGCGCTGGGCAGGCTGGCGGCTGGACAGCCAAGACGCTTCGTGATCAGAAATTCGTAGGTCAAATCATCCTGGTGGCCGAGGAGCAGTATCCACCCTACGAGCGGCCACCACTATCCAAGGAGGTGCTGCTAGGTACCCGAAGTCCTGAAAGTACCTACTTGTGGACGATCGCAAAGCTCGCAGAACTCCAGATTGACATAATGCTCGGCTGCCACGCGGTCTCTCTGGAACGGCAACATAAGACTGTGATGTTATCAAGTGGCAAGGTTCTTGCGTATGAGCGTCTCATGCTCGCTACCGGAAGTCGGGTCCGGAAGCTTGTCATCCCAGGAGTAGATTTGCCGCGTATCCACTATATGCGCGGGATTGATGATACACTCGCAATCAGCCAATCGCTTTCTTCTGGATCGCGTCTACTCGTCGTGGGCGGCGGGTGGATCGGACTCGAAATTGCCGCTGCAGCGCGTCAACGAAACGTTGATGTAATTTTGGCCGAATCTTCTAGTCAGCTTTGCTCGCGTGTTTTGCCGACGGACATTGCGCATTACCTGCAACGACACCACGAACGCAATGGCGTCCGTATCTTGCTCAACACAACTGTGACTAGCTTCAACGGGAAGGAACATTTCGAGTTTGCCCAACTATCCAATGGAGATCGATTGACCGCGGATACTGTTGTGATCGGAATTGGAGTTGTTCCGAACTCAGAGATCGCAAGTGACGCCGGTCTAGCAATCAACAATGGCATTATTGTCGACGCATCCGGTCGGACATCGGATGACTCGATTTACGCCGCAGGAGATGTTGCCAATCAGCCTGATGGTTTGGGGGGACGTGTGCGGCTCGAATCGTGGTCTAACGCACAGAATCAAGCAATTGCTGCGGCAAAGGCGATGCTAGGCGCAGAATCCCTATACCAAGATATCCCCTACTTTTGGTCCGATCAGTACGACATCAAACTGCAGATCCTTGGATCCTTCAAAGGCCACGACCGCATCATCATGCGCGGCGATGAGGGTAGGCAATTCATATCGTTTTATATGAAGGGCGACAGAATCGTCGCGGTTGTTGGAGTTAATCGTCCGCAGGACGTGGCTATAGCGCGACGGCTTATGCAAAAAAACTTCGTGATTGACCCTAAACGTCTCGTTTCCGTTGCCAGTCTCAATGAAATCCTTCGTGGCGCACCTATATCGCTATGAAGGGCTCATGGTTCATCTTCGTCGCGTTTCCTAGATCGAATCACCTATTGGATCGCGTTCTGCATGCTTAAACCCAATCCAATTGAACCCACGAATACCCTGTATTTGGCGAGCGGTCCCTCGCCGGAAGTTAACGAGATGCTGCAATCCGCAGGCCTTCGGCCGACTCGTCAGCGAATGGCGCTGGGTTGGCTGCTGTTCAGCAAGGGTGAGCGACACCTAACCGCCGAAATGCTTTACGAAGAAGCGCTCGCCAGCGACATTTCGGTCTCACTAGCGACGGTCTATAATACGCTCAACCAATTCATCACCGCCGGATTGCTGCGCCAAGTTAGCGTTGACGGGGCAAAGAATTACTTCGACACCAACGTATCATCACACCAGCATTTTTATGTCGAAAGCACTCGCGAGTTGATCGATATTCCAAATAACAGTCTGTCATCTTACCATCTATCCGGAGTGCCCATCGGCTACGAGATCAGCCGCGTCGATATGATCATTCGACTCCGCAGGGCCTCTTAACCAAAGCCCTTGGATTTGCCGCTCCGATTGCTCCGTATTAGCGGCAACACGGACGCAACCAAAAAACGACGGCGATAAATCTTAATTTTCAACCGCCTTGGCCTTCGAAGTCTTCCGTTTCCATAACCGCCCATTATGCGAATTGGCGCCTTATCGATCGTTGCTTTTCTGGTCGTTGCCAATCTGGCAGAAGCCTAGGCTTCCAAAAGCCTCAGCAATTACGGCGAGACTTTTTGGCAGACGCACCACAAGGCGTGGGGCCATAGCATGCCGTCCCAGCAAGAAAACTAGCTATGTTCATGGCGTGTCCTATTGGCGGCCGAGAATGGTGATACAGGCCGCAGCCTCTTCGTAGCCGTGAAAGCCACCGCCGTTTTCAGCGATCGCGAATCGCGCACCCCTTACCTGTCGCTGTTCGGCTTCGCCGCGCAATTGAAGAACGAGTTCATAGATTTGACCTAGGCCGGTCGCGCCGATGGGATGCCCCTTGGACTCAAGACCTCCCGAAGGATTGACAGGAATGCGGCCTCCTAAAGCCGTGTCGCCACGTTCGGCTAGCTTGCCGCCGTCTCCAAAATCGCAAAACCCCAGGTTTTCAACCTGCACGATTTCTGCGAAGGCCGAGGCATCGTGAACTTCAGCGACGGACATATCCTGCGGCCCGATGCCCGCGTGATTGTACGCCTTCAGCGCCGCCCGGTGACAGATATGCTTTTCGACCTCTTCGGGCTTTCGGTCGCTACCGGAGCCGAGGACACTCGCACACACCTTGACCGCCCTGCTCCGATCGAACCGGTCGAGCGCATCTTCGCGAACGAGAATGGCTGCGGCTGCACCGTCGCTGATGGGTGCACACATCGGGAGCGTCAGCGGCCAGGAAATCATTCGTGCGCCAAGGACCTCATCGATGGAAATGTCATTGCGATACTGCGACAACGGATTGAACGTCGAATGGTGGTGATTTTTTGAAGCGACAGCTGCCAATTGCCGTTCCGTGGTGCCGAAACTCTTCATGTGAAATTTTGCCAGTGCCGCGTAGACGTCCATGAAGACGCTCCTCATGTTGGCATCGGCTTCCCGCCCTGGAGGCGGGTTCAGACCTTCGCCGAGAAGAAGTAGTCGACGGGACATTTCATCGACCCCGTGGACATCCCATGCCCCATCGAAAATCGCCATGCTCTTGGTCTTGTCGCGGTTCGCCATCTTTTCCGCACCGACTGCAAGTGCGACATCTCCAAGGCCGGCCTTCAAGTGCGCATAGGCAAGATGAAACGCCGTGCTCGCGCTGGCACAGGCGTTTTCAACGTTCGCGATCGGAATTTCAGAGAAACCCATATCGCGCAGCGCGATCTCGCCCCCGACCATGTACTGTCCTTCCATTGGGGACTGCGACGTGTTGGCAAAAAACGCAGCGCTGACATCCGCCATGGCCGCTCCTGCATCTGTCAGCGCGCCGTTTACAGCTTCCCGTGAAAGATCCTTGACCGTTCGATCGAAAAATTTTCCGAAGGGCGTCATACCGACGCCAACCACATAAATGTCGCTCATTCTGCTCTCCATATATTTTCCGAGATAACGTTCAATGAGCTGCGGGCCAGCAAGCAAAGATCCGCTAGTGCCCGACAGTACGACACCGCTGACGGTTTGTGTTTTCAGTCGTTCGCAAGAGCGCGCAGCGTATGGCGCAGGCGTGCATGCGCGGGATCGGCCTGGGCCAAGCGTCCGATCGCATCGAGCCGCCCCTCACCGATCTGAAGCTCCAGATCGCGCAACGACTGCGGGTCGATCTCCTCCCGGAGCAGCGCGAGAGCCTCGAGCGACAGCGGCTCGAACGGCTTCAAACGCTGCGCAAAGTGCATGTCGAAGCCGGTATTATCCTGGACCTGTTCGGGTGTGGCGCCTGGCATAAGCGTCTCCACTTCGAGCATTCCGCCGCTCGCAAAACGCATTACGGCTAGGTTTGTGACGATCATGTGCGGATTGGCACCGTCCTCGAGTCCAGGCCCGCTCACAAAATCCACGCGCGGGACGAACGTCTTGCGATCGTGCCGCGGAACGTACATGTACAGCGCCGGCTCGAGCGGCAACCCGTCTGGCAAGCCCGCGGCGCCCGGCAGCCGAACCCGCGGTGCTTCATAGGGACCGATGACAACGTTGTTCGTCCGGCCAGTCGCATCTATTTGCGCCGGCCGCAGGAATTCCTTCCAGCCGCCCTTGCGGCCCGTCATATGATTCGGCAGGTAAGCACCGTTTACGTCCCAGTAATCGAAACGAAGCACGCTTCGTCGCAACACCTCGAATTCGTAATCGACGCACGACAATTTGTGTCCCTCGTCGACGAACACGTTGCCGACGGGGCAGAGCCGGATCGAGTTCGGCGCGTGCGTACACTGCGCAAGCAGGTAGCCGGCGGTTGGGAGAAATGTGCCGATTCCCTCCAAGAGGACATCGCCATCATTGATCTCACGCAGCATCGCCGCGATCATGTTCTCGGCGATGGTCGTCTCTTCAAGACGCGGCATCATGCTCCTCCGTCACACGCAAGAGGTATTCCTGCAGACTTAGCGGCAGGAGCACGAACCGATTCAGATACGATAGGCTACCGGAACTGCGAGACTCCTTGAGGTAGTTGGCGATATGCACGACATCGGTCGGGTAATTCGGATAGCAGCTCGTTGGATGGGCGCCGCCCGGCGCCTCGACGACGGCGTGGACCATGAAAGAGACGACATCGGCGCTGCCCTGGGCCTCCCGGATTTCTGCGGTCGATGCGATGCGTTCTGTGGTCACGATCACTGTCTCGGCTGCCATTGCCATTTGCGCATCGAGGCAATATTGGCCACCCAGCCAAACGTTGCCGCGCTCGTCTGCCATCGGCGCATGAATGAGAGCGACGCGCGGCGACACAGCTGGAAACCAGGTCAGCTCCTCGCCCGTGATCGGACAAGGAGCGCGCTTCAAATCGTGTCGGATGCGGAAATAGTCCGTGCCGACCTCGCAATCGCGGCCGGGCAGGTAGGGTACGTGCATGAGCGAAGCTTGCAGCCCGTAGGAGATCGTGAATTCCGTCTCCTCCACAATCGCAATGTCTCCGCGCTGGGTTGCATATCTCAAGGCCGGTGCAAGGCCGAGGAACTCGAGCCCCATGTAGCATGTGCGGATCGCGCGCAGCTTTCCCGCGAGAGCTAGCAGCTCCGCCTCAATCGAGCTCGTGAACGTTAGGAGGGTCAGGTCCCCAGTGCCCGAGCGGATGAGTTCCCGAATGAACGCCATTGGCTTGCGGTAGAGGGTCATGCCGCCTACGCCGAGGACGTCACCGCTGTGAACCATCGCAACGGCTTCGCTCAGGGGGATGATTTTCGATGTTCTGCGCAACGAGACCATGTGAATTCCTGCCTACGATCACGGCCCCGAATAGGCTGCGAACTATTAGCGCACCCCTGTGGGCAGCAAACCGATTGAAAGCCACGGGAACGCTGCCACTACGATAAGGCCGATGAACAGCGCACCAAGATAGGGCCAGACGCACCGCATCGCTTCGTTTGCATCGACCTTGCCGATCGCACAAGCGGCGTAGAAGCCGATCCCAAAAGGTGGCGCAAATAGCCCGATACCCATGGCAAGTATCGCAACCATCGCATAGTGAACCTCGTGGATCCCAACGGCCTTCGCAACGGGGAATAGCATCGGCCCAAAGAGCACGACGGCGGGAATGCCTTCGAGCAATGAGCCCAGGATGATAAAGGCGACGATGGAGGAAGCCAGGAAAACAGGCGCACCGCCGGGTAGGTTCGTCATCACCTGAACGAGTTGGCGGGAGAAGCCCGACTGGGTCAAGGCCCATCCCATGGCCGTCGCCGAACCAATGATGAATAAGACCGCGCCGGACAGGACGGCCGTATCAACAAGAATCGGGAAGAGGCGGCGGTAATCAAACTTCCGATAGACAATGAGACCGACCAACACTACGTAGGCAATGCCGATAGTAGACACTTCGGTTGCGGTCGCGATCCCCTCCACAATAGAAACCCGCATGACGAACGGCAGCGCCAGCGCAGGAAGTCCCACCACAAACGTATAAGCCACCGCAGACAGACTCGCCCGTTGGGGCCGCTCGGTCCTATCTGAGCTAGCGCGTAACCGGCACAGGAATGCGAGCGCAAGCGCGAGCACAAGTGCGGGAAGGAGGCCACCCGTGAACAGCGCCGCGATCGACACGCTCGTCACTGAGCCGATCGCGATCAGAACGAGGCTCGGCGGAATTGTCTCCGACATCGCCGCAGAGGCGGAGAGCAACGCACCCATCTCCCCTTCAGGGACACCCCATTTTTTCATTTCGGGAAATAACACCGGTGCAACCGCCGCCATGTCGGCAGCTTTCGACCCGGAGATGCCCGATATCACGTACATCGCTGCGAGCAGCACGTACGATAGCCCGCCGCGAACATGTGCCAGCAGGGCAAAGAGGAAGCCCATCATCGCTCTAGCCATGCCCGTGATCTCTATGAGCATTCCTAGCAGCACGAATGCGGGAACAGCGAGAAGAATTACATTCGATACGCCTTCGTCGAGACGGCTGACAATGACCATCAGCGGCACATGCGTCGTCGTGGAAAGATAGGCTACGGTCGCGATGCCAAAGGCGAATCCAATCGGAACGCCAACCACGACGCAAGTGCCCACGATACCGCAGAAGAACACCAGAAGGTTATAGTTCCCGATCGTAAGAATTATCGGCTTCAGTAGCCAGATCGTCATCGACGCAGTTACGAGTATGGCAAGAACAGCAAACACACGGCCCGACGACGTCTCCGTCAGCATTCGGTAGAGGGCAATGGTCAGCATAAGCGAAATCCCGACCCAAATCCCACTTGTGCGCCACGCATTCGAGATTCCTAACGCGGCCGTCGTGATATCGATCTCTTCAACGGAGTAGTCGAACGATGGTATCCACAATGCGATGAGAAACAGAAGAGCGACACCGATACTTAATGTCTCGCATAACATCTTTGTTTCGCGCGAAAATTTTGACACGATGGTCGTCAGCCGCAAGTGCTCGCCGCGTGCCAGCGCCACGGCTGCTCCAAGCATGATGAGCCAGAGAAAGGATGCGGAAATGACCTCGTCCACCCAGACCAAAGGATAGTGAAAGAAATAGCGCGTCACAACTCCTAAGAGCACGAGCGCTACCTCAACAACAAGAATCGCTGCACTCAGGAACTCGATCGCCAAGATCATGCGCACGTATCCCGCAAAGAACCGTGGCGTCCGCCTCGCTTTCGAGCACTCCTGTAGCAACCTCGATCCCCCTGTCTCTATTTGAAATTGGCGGCGAACGTGTCAGGTGGCGTAGCTCGTAAATTCCGTCGTGATCGCACGAGCGTGCGCATCCGTGACGACATTAACGACCGCAGGGCGTCCAGCCGCGACCTCGGTCGCGGCCCGCATCAGTGCCGGCCCGATATCCTCCACTTTTTCCACGTACTCGCCGTGGCAGCCTAGCGAGCGAGCCATTTGGTCATACCGCGTATAGCCCAAGTCGCGCCCCGGTTTGTTCCGCTTCGGATCTATGGCCGTCCAACCACCATTCAGGCTAATGACGACCAGCACAGGCAAGTTGTGGCGAACTGCCGTGTCGAGCTCCATGCAATTCATGCCGAAAGAGCCGTCTCCATGGAGCACCACGACGCGCTTGTCCGGCTTGCCGGCCTTGGCACCGATTCCGAAGGGCAGACCTACACCCATCGTACCGAACGGACCCGAGTTCAGCCGGTGTCCCCCAACGAAACTTGGTATAACCTGTCGGGCATAATTCAGGATTTCCTGACCATCGACGACCAGGATATCGTCGCGATTAAGAAAATCCCTCACTTCCTTGCAGAGCCGCAGGGGATGAATCGGAACCTGCAGGTTCTCGAGTCTCGTAATCGCCTTCGCACTACGCTCCTCGTTAATATTCGCAAGTTCGCACCGCCATGGCTCGTAGAGCTCCCGCGAGAGCTGACCAGGGAGCGCATCCAAAAGTTGGGCCAACGCTGTCTTTGCATCCGCCACTAACCCTAACCCTGGCGAGTCACTGCGCAGAAGGCTCCCCGCGTCGATATCAATGCGAATAAATCGAGCGTCGGGACTGAAGCGCGGAGGACGCCCGAACCCGAACACGTAGTTGAGGCGGGTGCCGATAACGACAACGACATCCGCCGTCTTGAATGCGTGCGAGCGCGCATGCGAGTATGCGTATTCGTGATCTTCGGGGATAACGCCTCGCCCTTGCGGAGTTGTATAGAAGGGTATCCCCAGCATCTCGACGAAGCGACGCAACTCGTCGCCGGCTTTCGACCACAGCGTGCCGCTCCCCGAAAGCACTATGGGTCGCTTGGCGTCACTCAGGATGTTTATCGCCTGCTGAATGTCCTGCGGCGACGCGGCCGGCTTGGCGACGACCCAGCTATCCGCCGCGGCGGGCCAGACCACATCCTCGTCGTCAACCTCGTGATAGAGCACGTCCCCCGGCAGGTCGAGATAGACCGGACCAGGCTTGCCCGATGTCGCCTGCCGGAAAGCGCGATCGACGAATTCGGGAATACGCAATGTGCTGTGGACCCTCTCCGCCCATTTCGTCACCGGCCGCATAGCGGCAATCTGGTCGATCTCCTGGAACGCTTCGCGGCCCTGCAACGTGATGGGGCTTGCGCCGCCGATGGCGACGACTGGGGAAGCATCAATCAGGGCGTTCGCGAGTCCCATTGTAAGGTTCAACGCGCCGGGTCCCGATGCGCCCATGCACACCCCCACGCCGCACCGAACGCGCGCATAGGCGTGAGCCATCATCGCCGCCGCCTGCTCATGGCGGACGTCGATCATGCGGATACCGGCTTCGCTGCAGGCGTTTTCTGCCTCGATGAGAGGGCCGCCCATGAGAAAGAACAATAAGTCGACGCGCTGCTGGAGCAGCGCTCGCGCTAGGAGGGTATTGCCCGTAACCTTCATAATGACTCCTTATTGGAAACCCACTCCGGCGTGGCGCATCATTCAGATCGCCTGTTCTGCCTGCAGTTTTCTCAATTCCGCTTCCGAAAGGCCGAGCAGGCTGCCGTAGATCGACGCATTGTCGGCCCCAAGCAGCGGCGACGGCTCCACGACCACGTGCGACGCTGACATCCTGACTGGCCACCCCGGGAGCTTGAATTCACCGCGCACTGGATGATCGACTTTGGCGATGGAACCGCGTCGTACCAGATCCTCATCGGCCAGCAATTCGCCAGTATCGAGTACTGCCCCGGCGGGTACGCCCGCCTCGCCAAGCAGTCGCATCACCTCAAACTTACCATACTGTCGCGTCCATTCGGAGATGATGAAGTCGATGTAGGCCACGTGAGTGTTACGCAGCTCCGGAGTCGCAAAGCGTGGATCGCCGACAGATTCGGCCTTGCCGATCACACGCAGCAGAGATTCCCACTGACGGTTGTCGGCGCGCGACGTATAGATAAAGCAATAGTCGTTCGAACCGCCACCCTTGCAGGGATATAGCTCGCTCGGCGCCGTCGTCCCCATCAGGCTCTGATTACCCTGACGCCGCGCCGGCGCTCCCGAGTATGCATGCGCGGCGAACGCCATGCGCGCGAAATTCAGCGTCGATTCCTGCATCGTGACCTCGATGCGTTGTCCACGACCGGTCAGGCGACGCTGATAGAGCGCAGCAACTATGCCGATCGCACAATGCAGGCCTGTGCCCGTGTCCCCGAGCGTCACGCCAGGCTTCAGGGGGCGCCCGTCGCGCTCGCCCGTTACCGAGATCGCTCCGCCCATCGCCTGCGCGATCATGTCGAAAGCACGATAACGCCCAAAACGGCCGTCGGGAGGAAAGCCCATGATCTGCGCATAGATGATTGCAGGATTGAGTTCGCGTACGGCATCATAGGAAAGGCCGAGCCTCTCGATAACACCAGGCGTGAAATTCTCGATGAAGACGTCGGCCTTTCTGATCAGGCCCCGCACCAGCTCAAGCCCTTTTTCCGACTTGAGATTGGCTGTGACACTACGCTTGTTCGAGTTGAGGATCATAAAGTAGTACGAATCTGCGTTCGGCAGGTCCGCCGATGCGCGGCGACCCTGCTCGCCGCGGCCGGGCTGCTCTACCTTGATGATCTCCGCGCCCAACCACGCCAGAGCCTGCGTGCAGGAAGGTCCAGCCTCGAACTGGGAGAGATCGACAACTCGGATACCCGCAAGAGCCGCACGGTCGCTTTCGCTATCCTCAGTCAATTTTTCAGCTCCACACTTTTTGCTGGCAGCAAGGTACTAACGCTCGCGTCTCTTGCCGCCTGCGTTTCTTCATGGTCAATGTCGCCGTCGGCTTTGAGATACGTACCAAACTGATGCAGCGCGCCGGCGCGCGTAACGAGGCCTGCTCGATAGTCGGCCTGCACCAGCTCTGGGCGTCTGGTGAATGGGTCGCCGTAGCCGCCCGCGCCAGCGGTCGAATGGAAGATCTGGTCGCCGGCCTCGACCTTCAGATGAACATGCGTTTTCAGCTCAAGATCAGACGACTTGCCCCTGTGCACGAACCGCGTGCGTGGGATGGCCCCCGGCGAACCACCCTCAAAGGCTGGCGGCGGTCCCAACCGAACGCTACGCAGCATTGCGTGCCCCGCACTACGAAAGCGCCACTGGCGTGAGACGGCGACCGATCCGCGATATTTTCCCGCCCCAGCGCTGTCGGGCTCAAAACCGAATCGATCGAGAATGACAGGATATTCCGCCTCAAGAAGTTCGGCCGACGCGCATCCATAGGAGCCGAGGAAGACCGGCGCCACACCATCGATCCCGTCCTTTGTCGGCCGGGCACCCCAACCGCCGTAGAACAGGTCAATGAAAGCGAACTCCTCGCCGGAATCCGTTCGTCCGCTGTAATGCAGCAGATCCGCACCTTCGCCTATGACGGGAACGCGATTGGGCATTGCGGCAGCCAGCGCCCGATTGACAACGTCAAAGATGCCGTAGAACACTGCTGCTCGTCCGCCGGTAGCACCGGGGAAGATGGGATTGAGAACCGTTCCCGCGGGGGCAATGACTTCGATGGGCTCCGAGAAGCCGCGATTCATGGGCAGATCGGGGCCGATAATGGTCTTCAAGGCCGAGCTCACTGCCGCCTTCGTCATTGTCAACGGCGAGTTCAAGGCAAGATCGACCTGATCGGAGCTGCCCGTGAAGTCGACCGTGATACGATCGCCAGATACCTTCAGCGCTAGTTTCAAGACAATATCAGCGCCGCCTTTCTCGTCGTCCGGAAGGACGTATTCAGCATGAAAGACGCCGTCGGGCACCTGCGCGATCGCGGCACGGGTACTTTGGCATGCATGATCGATGACATGATTGCATGCTGACTCATACGCCTCCCAGCCATAAGAGCGGATCAGTCTCTCTGCCTGCTCGGCACCTTTGAGGCAACCGGCGACCTTAGCATGCATATCACTCTGCCACTCGTCCGGTACGCGCACGTTCGCCCTGACTAGACTGAAAACCGGATCATCCTGTGACAGGGGATTTGCCAACTTCAGGATCGGTATGCGAATGCCCTCCTCGTAGCTCGTTCGGCATTCACTGCTCGAGCTTCCAGGCAGCCGGCCTCCCACGTCGCTATGATGCGAGTAGGCAACGCAGAAGGCGCCGACTCTTCTATCGACGATAACAGGTACGACAACAGCGATATCCGGCATATGCGTCATGCCTGCGTAAGGATCGTTGGTGATGATTACATCGCCTTGTGAGAAGTCCGACCCATAACGCGCTAAAACGTTCTTCAAAAGTTCGTCGAAGATTGCAAGCTGCATCGGCGCTGCAAAGCCCTGGCCGACGACGCGTCCGGCCGAATCGCACACGGCGGTGGCAAAGTCGCCGGCCTTCATCATCGCTGACTGTCCGGTGCGCCAGATCACGATCGCCATCTCTTCGGTTATGGCGGCGAGTTCGTTTTGCACGATTTCAACTACGACCGGGTCAAACTCGCGATTCATTTGCCGCCGCCTTCCACTTGGTCCAGGACAACAACGTTGTGATCAGCCAGCAGCGACGCGGTCCATCCCGGGGGCACGACGATCGACGTATCCCACTCTTCGATGATAAGCGGACCCCGGACCGCGCTCTCGACAAGTCGCTGACGGCTTGTGACCGCAATGCTCCGCCAGCCAGTCTGCGGGCCGAAGTACGCCTCCCTCACGGTCGGGGCGACAAGTACACGTTCGTGTGCATGCACGGCCACCAGGGCGAGGTCGGCAATGCCGGCTGGCGCCGTCGCTCGCACGCGCAATCCGACAACCTCTGCCGGCGTCGAGCGCGCGTGGCCGTAGGCGGCACGATAGGCCGCGACGAAATCCTGCTCGAGACGGATAGCAAAGTCGCTGGCGAACGCCGGCGCAGGCACATTCACTGCCGTGTCTTGGCCACGATACTTAATATCGACTTCCCGCATGGTACGAATGCCATTGTGGGAGATGCCCTCGGCGCGCATCATCTCCTTCAACTCGCGTTCAATCATGCAGAACTCGCCGTCGAGCCGCGCAACGTCCAGCGATTTGAGCGGCATCACGAGCGTCCTGACCGCATCGTGACGATAGTCCGCCAGCAGAAGACCAACGGAGCTGAAAATTCCCGAAAGGGGTGGCACTACGACCTTCTTGACGCCCAGGATTTCGGCGAGGCTCGCCGCATGAAGAGGGCCGGAGCCACCGAAGGCAATCAGGACCGCCCCCCGCGGGTCAATGCCGCGGTCTGTCGATGCCGCCCGCAATGCCCTGATCATTGTGGCGTTCGCAACGCGCACGATACCGTATGCCGCCTCAACCGGAGACAGCTTTAGAGGTCCCGCAACTCGATCCTCGATGGCCTTTAGCGCTACGTCCCGGTTTACGAAGAATGTCGTCCCGGCAATGCCGTGCGGGTTGAGGTAGCCAAGTACAACATTCGCGTCCGTCACCGTCGCATCGCTTCCACCGTGTTCGTAGCAAGCCGGACCGGGCGACGCGCCAGCACTTTTTGGACCAACTTTCAGTGCGCCACCGGGGTCGATCCACGCGATGCTACCGCCGCCTGCGCCCACTTCGGAGATGTCCAGAGATGCCACGCGGATGGCATGTCCCTGACCGCCAAAGAACCGTAATGCAACATTTGCCGTCCCGCCGACCTCGCTGCCGGGGCGCTCCAACGGGAGGCCGTCGCGGATCATTGACGCCTTGGCCGTTGTACCGCCCATGTCGAAGGACAGCACGTCCTTCAACTCGAGCGTTCGGGCCAGATGCGCCGCGGCCAGAACGCCGGCGGCCGGGCCTGACTCGATAATCTGCACGGGTCTGACACGCACCTGACCGGCGTCCATAACTCCACCGTTCGATTGCATCACGAGCAAAGAGGCGTCCTCGACGCGCAACTGCGCCTGCAACTGGCGGAGATACGAATCGACGATGGGCATCAGCGCCGCGTTAACGGAGGTCGTGCTGGTCCGTTCATACTCACGCATCTCCGCGAAACCCTCAGATGAGACGGACAGCGGCAGCTTCGGGTAAGTCGAGCGCACGTAATCGGCAATCAGCTTTTCGTGCACGGGATTGGCATATGAGTTGATGAGACAAATCGCAATTGCCTCCACACCGGCTTCAGCCAAGACTTTCACTGCTTCAACAACGTCGTCGCGATTTATTGCGACGTCGACGGAGCCGTCGGCAAGGATGCGCTCGCGGACTTCGATACGAAGCGACCGCGGAATGATGCAGGCAGATCGTTCCCAGTTGATGTCGTAGATGTTTGGGCGTCTTTGGGAGCGCATCTCTAGGACGTCCCGGAAGCCCAACGTTGTGATGAGTCCAACCTTGGCGAGGCTTTGTTCCAACAGTGCATTAGTGGCGACGGTCGTGCCGTGAACAAAGTTCGGCTTTTCGTTTGCACTAAGAGATACCGCTTTGACCATGTCGGCGCCGACAGTCGAAAGCACCGACGGTATCTTGGTCGTTTGGAGCGTCCCGTTCGTTTCAAGGACGATGACATCGGTGAACGTCCCACCGACGTCGAACGCAACCAGTCGGTTCGGCCTAGCTGTTGTTGTGGATGCCTTGCTACGAATCATGCCGATGCCCTAGGCCAGCGTTGAATGAGGACGTACCCGGCCTCACGTCAGGCTGCCCACGTTTTGTTCGAGCAGCGCCCAAGCCTCGGCTCCGTATTTTTGCTTCCATTCCACGTAGAAGCCGGCCTTCCTCAGTGTGGCCTTAAACTGCTCGGTGTCAGGCATATTGAACACGACACCCTTTTGCGTCAGATCCGTCTCGAGCTTCTTAGCGGAATCGGCATTGTAAGCGCGCTGCTCGATACCGGCAGCGTTGAAGTTTTTGATGAAGATCTCCTGGAGGTTCGTGGGCAGCCTCCGCCAAGCCGCCGCATTCACTACCGGCCAATAGCCATCCCAGATGTGGTTTGAGAGCGCACAATATTTCTGAACCTCGTATGCCTTGAGCGACTCGAAGCCCGAAATCGGTAGCTCGCAGCCGTCCGCAATCCCCGTCTGCAGCGCGGAGTAGAGCTCGGCGACGTTGATCGCGACAGGTGAGGAACCGAGCGCATTGAACATCGAAAGCCACAGCGGGCTGACAGGGACTCGTATCTTGAAGTTTTTTAGATCCTCGGCTGTGTTGATCTGCTTCTTGGAGCTGAAGATCTGACGGAAGCCGCTGTCCCAAATGCGCGCCGGCAGGAGGAGGCTCACCTTCTCGAACGCTTTCTGGATTGCGGCACCAAGCGAGCCGTCCATCGCGGCCCAGACCGACGGGTAATCCTTGAACGCGAACCCCACCGCGTTAATCCCTGCGAGCGGTACGAATGTCGACAAGGTTGCGCCTTGCAGCCCAAGCATTTCGAGCGCACCCGAACGCACCTGCGAGAGCATGTCGGTGCTTGTTCCGAGCTGACTGCTAGGAAAGATCTCGACTACTAAGCGGCCACCGCTCTCTTCCACAATCTTTTGTGCAGCCTTCCGGGCATAGGTAACGAACGGGAACGTCTCAGGCGCGTCCGTACCGCATTTGAACCGGAACTCCGGAGTCTGAGCGTAACCCCGGAGCGGATTCATGCCGGCGGCGGCTCCAATGCCCGTTCCGATGAGTGCTCTACGCGTGATGAAATGCTGTCTGTCGGCAGGTTCACCTTCCATCGTCGACTTCATATACTTGGCCACCATTTCCGCTCCCTCCGTTATCGTTTTTCATGTTTCGTTACAGTGCCGGCTTTATCGCCACTGACCGTCATGTTGCATAGGCCGTGAAATCCGCCGTCTGAGCGCGTGCCTTCCAATCGGTGACTACGTTCACGACCGCCGTCTGACCGTTTCGCACGGCCGTGGCCGCACGCTCGAGCGCAGGGCGGATATCCGCGGGATGCTCGACATACTCGGCATGACAGCCAAGGCTTTCGCCTAATTTGTCAAAGCGTGTGTAGCCGAGGTCACGGCCGGGCTTGTTGCGAAGCGGGTCGGCCGTCCATCCGCCGTTCAGACTGACCACCAGCAGAACGGGTAGCTTGTGGCGCACCGCCGTATCGAGTTCCATCACGTTGAGACCCAGAGAACCGTCTCCATGTAGAACAACGACCAGCTTGTCCGGCATTGCTGCTTTGGCGCCGACGCCGAAAGGCAAGCCGACCCCCATTGTTCCGAAGGGCCCTGAGTTCAATCTGTGGCCAGCAACGAATGTTGGAATCGTCTGGCGCCCATAGTTCAGGATCTCTTGCCCGTCGACGACCAACACCGCATCGCGATCAATCCAATCCCGCACTTCCTTGCAAAGTCGCAGCGGATGGATCGGAACCTGATCTGTCGCAATTTTTGCTTCATTCGCGTCGCGGCGAGACGCGTTGTTGTCAGCAAGGCGCCTGCGCCATGGCGCGAACGTCTTTTTTAGCGTTGCGCTGTCGAGTGCTTCCCCCAGCTGTTTCAAGACTGTCCGAATGTCGCCGACGATGCCGACGTCCGTAAACGTGCCCGCTTCGATTTCCGTTGGATCAATATCGATCCTTATGAACTTCACCTTCTCGGAAAAGCGCGGCGGCTTGCCGTAGCCGAAAATGTAGTTCATGCGCGTACCAGTTATGAGAACAACGTCGGCCTCGCGCAGAGCAAGGGAACGCGACCCTAGATACGAAAATTCATGATCATCAGGTACGATCCCGCGACCTTGCGGGGTCGTGTAGATCGGAATTCCAGTGCTATTAACGAATTCCGTTAGGACCTCGGAAGCGCCACTCCACAGCGATCCCCCGCCCGAGAAGATGAGCGGTTGACGCGCTTCGCGCAGCAAATCGACAGCCCTAGCAATGTCCTCACCCTTGGCCGAGATCCGTGCGGGTCCGTCTTGGAGGAGTAGAGTCTTCGGCCACACGACATCTTGCTCGGGCACGTCGGTGTAGAGCACGTCCCCTGGCAGATCCAAATATACCGGGCCCGGCTTGCCCGACATGGCCATGCGGTAGGCCTTATCAATATACTCCGGTATGCGGCGGGCATCGTAGATGCGCTCCGCCCACTTCGTGACGGGGCGCATCATCGCCACCTGATCGATCTCCTGGAATGCACCTATTCCGTAATAGCCAACGGGACTGGCCCCTCCAAGAGCGATAACCGGTACGCAGTCGATGAGCGCATTCGCAAGTCCGGTGATCAGGTTCGCCGCGCCGGGTCCAGATGCTGCCATGCAGATACCCGGCTTCCGGCGCAGCCTGGCATATGCTTGCGCCATGAACGCCGCCGCCTGTTCGTGGCGCACATCGATCATGCGGATGCCCTCCGCAATGCACGAGTCCATGGCTCCGATCATGGGGCCACCCATGAGGAAGAATGCGGTATCGACACCCTTTCGCTTCAGCGTCTTCCCAATAAGATCATGTGCTTTTACCATCGGAGTTTTTCGAAAACCTTTCTTTGTTTTGAACCGCAGCATCCGTTTTACGCGGGCTCTGCGAGGCGTTTTAGATCGCCTTACGATGCCGCAGCCCGGCAATCTCAGATTCGCTCAGGCCTAAGAGGTTGCCATAGATCTCATCCGTGTGTTCGCCGAGCACAGGTGGCGGTGTCAGCTCCACGTGCGAGGCCGACATGCGGACGGGCCAGCCTGGAACGATCAGTTGGCCCCGCACTGGGTGTTGCAAGGTCACGAACATGCCTCGCGCCCGCAAATGCGGGTCGTCACGAAGCTCCTGAGTGTCAAAGACCGCACCGGCGGGGACCCCAGCACTGACAAGTGCGTTCATAACCGTGCGCTTGTCGTACTTCCTAGTCCATGCCCCAACCATGGCATCTATCTCTTCTCGGTGCTTGTACCTAAGCTCTGGCGTTGCAAAGCGAGTGTCGTCTTTCAGCTCAGGCTTCTCGATTACGTCAAGCAGACGGTTCCAGTGGTGACTTGATGCTCGCGACGTGTAGATGAAGCAATAATCGTTAGCCCCGCCACCCGCGCATGAATACGCTTCGCTTGGTGCACTTGCCGCCAGCATGCTTTGGTTGCCGACCCTAGGTGCAGGAGCGTCGTTCATCTCTTGCGACGCGAAGGCGATCCGCAGGTAATTTATCATCGCCTCTTGCATCACGACTTCGACCCGCTGGCCGCGTCCCGTTGTGGCGCGCTGGTAGATGGCACCGATAATGCCGATAGCGCAATGGAGGCCTGTGCCAGTGTCTCCGAGCGTCACCCCTGGCTTCAGCGGCGGACCGTCGCATTGTCCAGTGACCGACATCACGCCACCAGCGGCTTGCGCGATCATGTCAAAGGCCAGTGCCGACCCGAAAGGGCCGTCGGGAGCAAAGCCCTTTATCTGTGCGTAGATGATCTTCGGGTTGATCCTGGCCACCTCATCGTAGCCGAAACCGAGACGCTCGATAACACCGGGCGCGAAATTCTCAATGAAGACATCCGCAGTCGCTATCAGTTTGCGAAGAACCTCACACCCCTCCTTACTCTTAAGATTGGCGGTCACACTTTTTTTGTTAGGATTGAGGAGCATGAAGTAATGCGAATCTGCATTGGCATCGTTTGAGGATGCGCGCCGGCCCTGCTCACCCTTTGTAGGTTCCTCGACCTTGATCACCTCCGCGCCAAGCCAGGCAAGTGCCAAAGTGCAGGAGGTCCCGGCTTCGAACTGGCTGAGGTCAACGACACGCACCCCTGTCAGTGCGGAACGCCCGTGACTAGAGGCATCCTGGCCGAATTCCGTCTTATTTGACATCTCAACCCCTGAACACTTGCATAGAAGCGGCTAGGAACATCGCCGTGGCGGTCACCACAGGTTGCGGCGAAAGATGTCGTTGACTCTCAACCAATGCCTCTCGGAGCTGCTCTTGTGATAAACTCGCCGGCCTGGAAGCGCGAAACCATGCTCGCGACCCCGATAGAGCTCGATACGGTACTTGACGTTAGTATTGGCGAAGCAGGCTTCGAGCTTCTTCATCGTCTCGGCCGTCGAGAAGTACACCTCGTGCTCGGCAAACCCAAAGTAGATCTCGCCTTTGATCTTCTCTGTCGTCAGATGTGACGAGTCGGAGGCGTCGCTGATGAGCGGGCTCCCATACATCGACACTGCAGCAGCCACACGATCGGCAAGGTCGCCCGCGCCGCGGTAAGCGAAGGGGCCGCTCATGCAATACCCGAGGATACCGATCTTTCCCGACCGTGCCGCCGTCTCGGATTCGAGGTGCTTAAGAATAGAGCGGAAGTCATTCATCACCATGGTATTAGTGAGATGCTTGTTGAGAGCCCACATCAGATCGAGCTGCTTGCCATACGCTGGATCGGCGAAACGATCGACGTTGATGTCCACGTATCGCTCACGCCGGTAGTACAGATTCGGCATGACCACGAAGTAGCCCGCCGTCGCCAGTCTCCGGCACATGTCGGCCAACGGCTCGCGTGCACCAGCCGAATCCATTCCGAACAGGACCACGGGGTATGGTCCGCCCTCGTCGGGATAGTAAAAGTAGCTGTTCATGACCCCATCGGGGGTCGTTATATCGACCATCTTCTCGAGCATGGTGCGTCTCCTTTCCGTGCCAGTTAGCGGATGACATTCGGCGCAAGGACACCATCGGCACGCACAGCCGACCCGTTGATTGACGGCAACTTAAGCGCAAGAACCAGCAATCCGGCCGCTATCAGGAAGCCGGCTTCCATCAGCATCGCGGCGGCAAAGCTGCCGGTGTAGTCCCGCGTCCATCCGATCAAGTATGGACCGACGAAACCGCCGAGGTTTCCAACGACACCGATCAATGCGATGCCGCCTGCCGCGCCGCGTCCGGTCAGGAACGTAGTGGAGATCACGTAGAGCACACCCATGATCGCGTAGATGCCGATCGTTGCCACAGTGATCGCGACCATCGACAGTGCGAGCGAACTCGCAAAGACGCTTGCGATCAGGCCACCCCCAGCCACGATCGCCGCTAGCAAGAGATGATGGATGCGCTCGCCGGTCTTGTCGGCGTGCCTGGCGTAGGCAACCATCGCAATGGCGCCAAGGGTATAGGGTATCGCGTTGATCAGACCGACTTGAAAGTTGCTGACGCCCCCAAACCCCTTGATGATCTGCGGCAACCAGATGACGACGCCAAACAGGCCGCAGAGGAAAAAGAAGTTCACAAACGAAAGCACGATGATCCGACGGTCGGTGAACATGTCCCGGAGCGAATAGCCGTGCGTGCTTGCGTTGCTGCGGCTTTCGCGCTCCAGCGCGCCGTTGAGCGCGGCCTTCTCCCTCTCTGTGAGCCAGGAGGCGTTGTTCGGCCGTTCCGTCAAAGCGAACAAACAGCAGATACCGAGTAAGATTGCCGGCAATCCCTCGATGATGAAGAGCCATTGCCAGCCGCTCCATCCAGCCACGCCATCCAAGGTGAGCAGGTAGCCAGATACGGGAGACCCGATTAGGCTCGATACGGGCGCACCGACGAGAAACATGGCGATCGCTTTCGAGCGATGCTCAGCCGGAATCCAATAGGTGAGATAAAGAACGACGCCTGGCGCAAAGCCCGCTTCCGCCAGACCCAGAAGAAATCTCATGATATAGAAACTGATAGGACCAGTGACGAACACCATGCTGGCCGAAATCAGGCCCCATGTGATCATGATCCGCGCAATCCATACGCGCGCGCCAACGCGGTGCAAGATTAAGTTGCTTGGCAGCTCAAAGAAGCAATACGAGATGAAGAAGAGGCCGGCGCCCCAACCAAACATAGTGGCGGTGAGTCCAATCTCCTTGCTCATGGTGAGGGCGGCGAATCCGACGTTAACCCGATCGAGAAAACTTATGATGTAGCCAACAAACAGTATTGGCATTAAATGCCAGAATGCTTTCTTGATGGCGCTATCTAGATCCGATTTCGCGCTTTCGCTCTGATGGGTCATGTTTTTCTCCCCGGGGAACCACTCGCGTTCGCGATATTTGCGCGGATCATCCGCCCTGGCCGGATGAATCGGAAATACCGTGTTTGTATGTTTGCTATAACTGTTTTATTATAGCTGGGCGTGCGCGCGTTCTCGGAAGGTGACGCATGCTGCCCTCAAGGGGAGTACGGTCTTGGATCTGCGACAGTTGCGCTGCTTCGTTGCGATCGCGGAAGCGGGAAGCCTATCCAAAGCGAGTGCGTACCTCGGCGTAGCGCAGCCGGCGATCAGCTTGACGCTGGCATCGCTGGAGCGCGAACTCGGAACGCAGCTCTTCGACCGCGGAAACCGCGGCGTCGCTCTGACGGGGAGCGGCTCCCTGCTGCTGAAGCACGCGTCCAACATCTTACAGAATGTCAACGAAGCGATCTTAGGATTGCAGGCGCCACTCTCCATAACTGGCGTAGTTCGCATCGGGCTCCCTGGCACCGCCTCGGAGATTATGGGCTCGCTCATTGTTCGCCGCATCATCGCGACCTATCCCGGCATTGCCATCTCGATCACCGAGGATAGCGTGAAGGAGCTTCGCAGGATGCTGCTGCAGGGTCAGATTGACCTGGCCCTTCTTGTCAACGAATCTCATCAGGCGTCTTTGGAATTGCATCCTTTTGTGATCGAGCACTACTGTCTGGTCGGCCACGCCCGGCTCGCGAACAAGTCGAAGAGTATCGATTGGAAGGGGCTCTCTCAGCTCCCTCTTCTCTTGTCACCCCCCGGCACGTTCTTGAGAAAGCTCGTTGACACTTCGGCCGCTGCGAACGGCATCCGTCTGGTCCCAATTGCCGAGATGAGCTCAACCCATCTGCTGAAGGATGCCGTGCGAGCGGAACTGGGGTTTACGATCTTGACCGACAGTTCAATTTACGTAGCGGTCGATGCCAAATCGTTCTGGACCCGCCGAATCATAGACCCTGAGATACGCGCGTCCCTCGTTCTGGCCTCGTCGAAAGTTCGTGCGGCGAGCAGCGCTCAACAGGCTGTAAAACAACTGCTTTTGAACCTCGGTCGCGAGCTGGTTTCGGATGGGCGCTGGCGCGCTTAGTGCATTCTCGGCCTGAGTACCGCGCAGGTCGGCATCTTGCTGCGCGGGCTGAAATTCGATCGCGGTGTTCCCCATGGCCGTTGGACAACCCTTCAAAATGCTCGATATCCGCCATCAATCAGAATGCAGTCGGCCGTGTGATACGAGGAAGCGTTGCTCATCAAATACACCGCAATCCCACCGAAGTCTGAAGGCTCGGCAAAGCGTCGCATTGGGATGCGCGGAACCGCGGCATCCATGAATCTCTTATCGTTCTGCAACCCCTCTGTCATCTTGGTCGCTGTCCACCCGGGAAGTATTGCATTTGCGGTGATCCCATATCTGGCGTGTTCGACGGCCAGCCCCTGGATGAATGAATTTACAGCGGATTTTGATGCAGCATAATGTTCGTTCCGGGCCGTACCGAACAATGCTGCCATACTGGATGTTGCAACCAGCCTGCCGAATGGATCCGCCTGACTTGCGCGATACACCATATGTCTTACAATCGGCTGAAATGCGTGAAATACACCATCGAGGTTGACAGCAAACATGCTGCGCCAATCAGCGTCAGTTCTTTCAATGAAAGAATTTCGGCCGCCGCCCCCAATGCCAGCATTTGCGAAACAACCATCGATTCGCCCGAATTGCTTTAATGTCTCATCCGTTGATCGCTCCGCATCCTCGCGGACCGAAACGTCGCAGATTTGAGCGTGGATTGGCGTACCAAATTTCTCAACCCGCCGCATAGCTGCGGCATTTTTTCCGGCATTCCTTCCCCAAATAGATAGGGCGCAACCGTGTTGCGCGAGCGCCTCGGCGATCGCCAGTCCGATCCCACCGTTTCCTCCGGTGACAACAGCGACTCGGCCGCGCAAATTAAACATGGTGCTCATGATCGCTCTCCGATTTGCGGAGGGAGCATCCTGTTCTTCGCGCCCTCCTGACCGGCTTCGCTATCGGTATTTAAGAGACAATCCGCCATCAATCACGATCTCCTGCCCAGTGATCATCGAAGCCGCAGGCGACATGAGAAAAGACACAGCTGAGGCAACATCATCGAAGCTCGGATTTCTCAAAAGAGGCGTTTGCAGCCTCTGCCGCTCAAGCAGCTTTGGAAGGTCCGAAACGAGCATTCGAACTGCATCGGTAGGCAGGGCAGAAGGAGAAACGATGTTAATCCGTACATCGCGTGGCCCGAGCTCGACGGCGAGATAGCGTACTAGAGCCTCAGCGAGTGCTTTAGGTACCCCGATAGCGGCGTAGCCGGGAATTACAAATTTTGCACCTGGGCTGGAAACAAAGACAATGGAACTGCCGGATCGCAATAATGGTAGGGCTTCCCGAACCAAAAAGAAAAGTGAACTCCCGTTGATCTGCATGGTCGCGCAATAATCGGCGGCAGATAGTTCGAGTATCGGTTTGGACAGAGGATAGACTGCAGAATGTACGAGCTTGTCGATATGCCGGACCTTTCTGGCCACTTCGCCGAGGATGTGCGTAACTCCGTCTTGCGAGCCGATATCTCCCTTGACTAGATGCGCGCGAGCCCCGGTCACTTCGATCTCGGTCAGAGCATTGTTTGCTGCCTGATCGTCGTGGGCATACGCTAGGAAGATATCATCGTCTTTCCGCGATAGGGCCCGAGCAATGGACAAACCAATACCCTTCGACCCTCCCACCACAAGCACAGGCATTTTGCTTCTCGCTAGTTGAACAGAAATGGGCGTTTTGGCCGCGCAATAATTCCTAGCGTGAGATCTTGATTCCAACCTTCTCGCGATCCCAGATTTTATCCATGCGATTGCTGGCCGACTGCTGGAGTTTATATTTTTCCACTTTGCCGGTCATGGTGCAGGGCAGAGTTTCCGTGAACTCCAGATATCGAGGCACCATGAAGTAGGGCATGTTCTCACGACAATGCTCGATCAGCTGTTTCTCAGAAAGCTCAGAACCTTCTCTGACGATGACGCTGACCGCGACTTCATCCTCGCTGTGTTCCGACGCCAGCGGATACGCAGCCGCATCCCGAACAGCTGGATGCTTGAGGATGATCTGCTCAACTTCGTAAGAGGAGATGTTTTCGCCTCGCCTGCGAATTGCGTCCTTCTTACGGTCTACGAAGTAAAGATAGCCGTCCTCATCGAAGTAACCCCGGTCGCCGGTATGAAACCAAAGATTTTGCCATGCCGTCACCGTACGTTCCCAATCGTTGTAATATCCCCGCGGCATAATCCAAGGTTCACGGTTCCTGACGACTATCTCTCCTGTCGTACCGACCGGAAGTGGCTCATCCTCTTCACCGACGATCTGAACGTCAAATCGATGATTTGGCTTTCCCGCGGACAATCGCTTTGATTCCGGATCGGCGCTCGTCGTGATGCTCACAACGCCAACATCGGTAAGGGCATACAGGGACTGGATTGCCACAATACCGAAACGTTGTTTGAACTCATCGTAGAACGCGGCTGGCGTCGGGACGAGCATGCATTGCTTCACCCGATGGTCTCTATCAGCGGAACTTGCGGGCTGGCTCCACAGAAAGTTCGTCATCGATGACATGATGTTGAACTGGGTCGCTCCGCATTCACGTACCTCTTTCCAAAAAGCGCTCGTAGAGAAACGGCGTGTGATAGCGATCGCGGCTCCTGCGACCAGCGCCGGAACAGTCGCACATTGCCAGGCATTGCCATGGAAAAGAGGCAGGCAAATATAAAGAACGTCATCCGGCGTGTAGCCATACGCCTCGGCCATGATGAGACCAATCGTCAAGGCCGAGTGATGCGTCGCCAGACTGGCCTTTGAGCGGCCGGTTGTTCCAGAAGTATATAATAGCATGAAGGGGTCAATATGCTTCGGGCATAGATCAGGCCTTGCGACCGCCGCATGCCTGACGAGTTCGCGGAAATCCCGTAAGGTCACAGTGCACGAAAGTGCGTCGGCTTCGACCTCATTGTGCTCATCAATCGAATAGACCGCCTTGATCGTCGTGCGGTCAAGGATGGCCGCGATTCTTGCGACGTATTCGCTATCGCAGACAGCATATTCGGCGTCCGATTTCTCGATGTAGAGCGCGAGAAGTTCGCCTTTCGCCGCGGTATTAAGCGGGACAGCGACGGCCCCGATTTTCGCCAGCCCGAGATACAGCAGAACGATCTCAGGCTTGTTGTCGATCAGGATGGCGACCTTGGTGCCATGACGAACACCGGCGTCGACCAACCCCCCAGCAATCGAGCTCGAGAGTCGATCAACATCGGCATATGAGTAAGTTCGCCCCTCGAAGAGAATGCAGGGGCGGTCTCCTTGAGTGACGCACTGCTCCGCCAGAAGAGTGCTGAAAGTTAGTTGCTTCAAGTCCATCTCTCGCTTCTCACGTTCCAGGGCCGACTTGCTCTCGTATCTTCGCAAGGTTGCGGTGCAAGTCGGCCCAATGCCCATTTGGCACCGGCGGCTCGGCTGGGCCGCATTTTGTCGTCAATTCCTTATGAGCGGACATTTGCTCTTCGATAGCGGCAGAAATGCCTGGTCCGCAGGAACCGTCTCTTCAATCGCAAAATAGTCCCAAGGATATTTCGATTCTTCGGGCGACTTAACGCGCGCCAGGTAAACGTCGCTTGCGAACTGCCCGTTCTCACGGAGCTGAGCGTTCTTGAACAGTTTGGTCTCAACCGGCATCTGTTTCATTTTAGCGACGACGGCTTTGCCATCATCAGTCCCAATCGCCTTGATTGATTGCAGATAATGAGTGATGCCCGCGTACATTCCGGCGTGATAAAAATCCGGCATACGTCCCTGCGACGCCATGAAGCGTCGGCTCCACGCTCGGGTGTCGTCGTTAGCGTCCCAATAGAATGACGTTGCGGTGTACATTCCCTTCGCTGATGCCAAGCCGAGAGCGTGGAGATCGGCGAGCGTGAACAGGGTGGCGGCCACTGTCTGTTTTTTCGTCAGGGCGAACTCGGCCGCGGATTTGATCGCATTCACCGTGTCGCCACCGGCGTTTGCCAGACCGACGACCTGTGCGCCGGACGATTGTGCTACGAGAAGCGCAGACGAGAAGTCCATCATGTTTAGAGGGTGCGCAACGTCACCAACGACCTTGCCGCCGGCCGCGACGACCGCATTGCTCGCGTGCTCACGCAAGGAGTGTCCACCTGCATTGTCGACCGTTAGAAAGAACCAGCTGGCGCCGCCTCTTTTTGTGATGCCTGTCGCCACGCTCGATGCAGTGACGTAGGTATCGACGATCCACTGGCTTGAGGTCGGCGTGCAATCCTCGCTGGTAATGCGCGAAACAAGAGCGCCGGTCACAATCGCTGCGCGATTCTTCTCGGCGGCGAGCTTGATGACAGCCAAGGCGATTGGCGAACCTGTCAAATCGACAATGGCATCGACCTTATCGACGTCGAACCATTGCCGCGCGATACCGACGGCCACATCCGGCTTATTCTGATGATCGGCCGAAATAATCTCGATACGTTTGCCGAGTACTGTGCCGCCGACGTCTTCGATTGCCATCCTGGCAGCCTGGACTGATCCGGCGCCGGTAAGGGTTGCATATGGGCCGGACAAGTCGGTTAACACGCCGATACGCACAACGTCATCGGATATCTGGGCAGCGGCAGGTCCAGCAGAAAACGCCGACATCATCGCGGCGATGATGATAAACGTCTGACGCGATTTCACAGTGCCTCCCCTTCACTCCCGTGCAGTTTCAACGGTTTCGTCCAGCACGAGCGTGAACGGAATCCAGGCTGGGGCTGACCCACGTTCGCGCCGATCAACGATTGCTGGCCAGTCCGTTGGTTGAAACGACCTTGCCACCGCTCAGTCTTGCGCTGAGCTTTCATCCGATCAGAATGTTTACTTACCGTCAAGTTAAAAATCTATCCACCGAGACGATTGGGTTGGCCGAACGACCGAACACGGTCGCGCCCTCACGCCGTCAAAGGGCTGTAAAGCCGCCATCGACGGTGAAGGCTGAGCCCGTCGCGAATGAGGCGCGATCAGAAAGCAGCCACGCGACAGCTTCTGCAACCTCGTCCGGTGATCCCCAGCGGCGCTGCGGCACAAGTTCAATGAGGCTGTCCTGGCCTCGCTCAATTACCAGTTCGGTCATTGGCGTGCGCACAAACCCTGGACAAATAGCGTTGATGCGGATGTTCTTGCGGGCGTACTCAGCCGCGGCAGTCTTGGTCAGGCCGACTACGGCATGCTTGGTGGCCACATAGCTGGCGGATTTCGGTAGGCCGACGACACCAGCGATTGAAGCCATGTTCACGATAGAACCACGCCCCTGAGCCAGCATCTGGCGAATTTCATGCTTCATGCACCGCCACACGCCCGTCAGGTTCACGGCAAGCATGATTTCCCAGGCAACTACTGGAATCTCGTCGGTGCGCAATCCGCTGGCACCTGTCGCTTCCGGCGAGACCCCCGCGTTGTTGAAGGCCCCATCAAGGCTTCCCCACGCCGCCACCACTGCCTCGACAGCGGCGACCACCTGAGCATCACTGGTCACATCCATTCGGACGCTCATCGCGTTCCCGCCGCTACGCGTGATTAGATCGACTGTTTCCTGTCCGCCGGTGTCCCTGAGGTCTGCTACCGCGACTTTGGCTCCTTCACGGGCGAACAGGATTGCGGCCGCTCGCCCGATACCCGAACCCGCTCCCGTCACGAGAATGGACTTGTTCTCCAGCAAACGTGTCATCAGAGCATCCGGCATCACTTGCTCCTCTGGGGCCTAGGCATCAGGCCTTTTGGATTGGCCGCCGGGGCTGCGGCGGCTCTCCATTCACGTGAGCCGGGAACAAGGCCTGCGTCCGCCCGTCCGATCCTTTGCGAACGAGCCCGCGCTGGCGAACATGTTCGCTCTCTAGAGCTTCGTGCAAGTCCAGTACCGGCGTAAGGCAGCAATCGACGCGCGCAAAACGATCGATGCATTGGGAAAGGGTCATACGTTGGAAGAACGACGCAACGTCGGCCCGGAGAGCGACTTGCGGGGTAGGCTCTTGCTGGCGATTTATCCAGTCGGGCCTCTCAGCCGCCACGCAGAAAGCTTGCCAGAACTTCGGTTCAACGGCGCCAAGCACCATATGCCGTTCGTCCGCCGTCGTGTAGGTCTGATAATACGCGGTGCCCCCGGTGAAGAGACCCGTGTCGGCTCGCGGGTTGATCCCGGAGGCCTCCATCTCGGAGAGCTGGAGCATCTGCAGAGGCATTGCAACATCGGCCAATGCTACCTCAATCTGGCATCCTGTTCCATCACGGTCTCGCACTTGTAGCGCGCCGAGAACCGCGATTACCGCGGTCAGCGCTGCCGTACAGTCGGCTACGGCAGGCTCGTAGAACATCGGCTTTTCGATCCCGTTTCTCGCGAGAATGCCGGCCAGCCCAAGAAAATTGGCATCATGACCGGCGGCGGATTCCAGAGGACTTCCCCGACCGAAACCGTTGATGGCGCAATACACGAGCCGGGGATTCATCTGCCTCAGCGTCTCGTACTCAAGCCCGAGTTTGGTCATGACATCGGGCCGGAATGATTCGACCAGGACATCGGCCCTCTTTACCAGCGCGAGGAACCTGGCCCGGTCCGTCGGCTCCTTGAGATTCAGCGTCTGCACGGTTTTTCCGGCAGTGATCGTTTCAAAATAGACTGGACGCCCGTGAGCATCCTTCGGACCGATTTCTCGGATCTCGTCGCCACCGGGAGGTTCAATTTTGAGGACGTCAGCGCCCATGTCCGCAAGGTACAGCGTCGCAAGAGGTCCAGGAAGATGGCGGGACAGATCGATTACTTTGATCCCGGAGAGGAATTTGTTCAGACGGGACATACTATCTATTACTCCACTCGTTCCAGCCCATCGAAACGACACTGCTGGCTGAGATCGCAATCCGGTGCGTATCGGGGTGCCGATGACATCGTGCAGTCGGGCGGAACCAGACGTGAAGTGGGTTACCGTTAGACGCTTTAGCGCCGCGTGCCGGCGTCATCGACACGCCCGTACGGTGTAGTGACCCGACGTCAATGACTTTGCGGTCCTTGTGACCGTATGCGCGCTCCGCAGCACGATCATTCGAAGTTCGGCTCACGCTTCTCGATGAACGCCTGGACTCCTTCCCTCCACTCGGCGGTGGCCGCTAAGGCCGTCAATGCTTCCAGGCCGAAGCGACGCGCGCTGCGGAGGTCGACGTCTTCGGCAACGTAGGTCGATGTCTTTGCCTGCGAGATAGCAGTGGGGCTGAGCTGAAGAATTTTGCGAGCCAACTCGAGCGCACGCGGCAAGAGCTGATCCGGATCCGTCACCTCGTAGATCAGCCCTGATCGCTCGGCCTCGGTCGCCGGGATATGCGTGCCCAGCAGAATCCACTCAAGCGCTCGACTGCGGCCAACGTGCCGGATCAGCTTTTGTACACCTCCGGCGCCCGGCGATGCTCCAAGCCGCACCTCGGGAAGTCCGATCTTCGCCGTCCGCGCCATCAGGCGAAAGTCCGCGGAGAGCGCCATTTCGCAACCGCCTCCCAATGCGTAGCCATTAATCGCGGCAATGACTGGGAATGGCATCTCCTCGAAGCGATCGAATAGCCGCGCTAACGGTGCAAGATAGCGGTCTCGCCACTCCATCGGAGTGTTTCCGATTGGCCTGTTCAAATCTGTAAACAGGCTCAAGTGCGCCCCCGCGCAAAAGGCCTTGCCGGTCCCGGTGATAATGAGCGCTCGCGCCCGACCCTGCTCGGCGAGGTCAAGGACACGAGCCAGTTCCGACAGCAGTTCAAGGGAAAGGGTATTCAACTCGTCTGGCCGGGTGAGGGTCACAAGAGCTATCCGACGCATCGGCCAATCGAGACGCAGCGCCTCTCCGTGGAGTAGCTCCGGCACATTGGGCTCCGTGTTATGGGTCATCAGTTGAAATCCACATCCAGCCCGAGCTCACGGGCAATCAACAACAGCTGGATTTGGCTGGAGCCATCTCCGATCGTGCAAATTCGATTGTCCCGGAGATAGCGAGACGGCGGGCAGTCATCCATGAAGCCCCATCCACCATGGATTTGAACAGCGAGATTGGCGCATTCGCTGCCGATCTCCGTCGCATAATATTTGGCCATGGCAAGATCTTTGAGTTCCGCTTTGCCCTGATCGGAAAGCCACGCCGCCCGATATACCAGCATCCGCGCCGCCTCGATCTTGACGGCCATGATCGAGATCATCTCCTGGATGAGCTGCAGCTTGCCAATTGTTCCCTGAAAAGCCTGACGCTCATTTGCATAGGCGAGCGCGTGGTCAAGACTTCCCTGAGCCAAGCCAAGCGAACACGCACCCAAGAAAACACGTGCCTGCTGAAACCCCTTGTGCGTGATGTACCGCCCGCGACCGACCTCGCCGATAACGGCTTCTGGTCCCACCTTGCAGTCGTTGAAATAGAGCGGTCGCGTGTCGGAGGACCGCCAACCCATCTTGCGATAGGACTCCCCGATGTCGTAACCTGGCGTCCCCGTGGGGACATGAAACAACGTGAACTGCTTTTTCGGCGCATCCGTCCGGCTCGTAACAGCCATGACCATGGTGAACGAACTGATATCTGTGCCTGGGTTGGTAATGTAGGCCTTTTCGCCGTTAATAATCCACTTGCCGTCATCTGCACTGCGCGCCCGCGTGGTCGATCGCGCGGTGTCGGACCCGGCCGACGGTTCCGTGCCAGCTAGTGAACAAATCTTGCGTCCCGTAACCAAGTCGGGCAGCCATTTGCGCTTAAGTTCTTCGTCGGCGAAGCGGGAAAATGTCAGGGACGATGCAGCGTTCACCATCGTCGTCACCGCCAGAGATTGGTCGACGCGAGCAAGCTGTTCGAGAGCGATGACCATATCCAGAGTACCCAAACCAAGACCGCCGTAATCCGGGCTGTGTGGGATGGCGGGGATTCCGAGTTCCGCGACCTTGAGGAACAGCTCGGTCGGGAACTGCGCAGCCCGATCCCGTAGTTCCGCGCCTGGCGCCACCTCATTGCGAGCAAAATCAGCGACCATGTCCTGAAGCTGCTTTTGGTCTTCGGTCAGCAGGAAATTCATGGAAGGGCCTCCATTGCTTGATTTCTGATCGCTCCGACGGGCGACACCGTGTAGCTCCGTCGCATCACCGATATTCTACCAAGTGGTTAGTATATTAACTTAAAAGTTTGTTTGTGCAAGTACGAAACTGGTGGTTTTTCACCATGTTGCCGTGCTCATTCGCGTGGATGGGCACAAAATTGTTTTATCGCAGGGTTACCTTCCTGACCGAAAATTGGTAGTCTGACGTAGCAGTTAACTGTCTTCCGCCAGAATTCTGGAAGGCCGGCAACATCACAGGAGCTGAGATGCGATGGAACAAGTCGGTCCCGACGCGGACCGAACTCCGTGATGCAAAGCGCGAAGCCGTCCTTCGCGAAGCCGCACTCTCCTTCAATCGCCGCGGATTTCACGGCACATCGCTGGATGAGGTTGCCCAGAAGCTCGGTATCACAAAGGCCGCTATCTACTATTATTTTCCGAATAAGCAGACGCTCCTAAAGGCATGTTTCGAGTCCGCTATGGATGCGGCCTTCTCAAATCTCGATCGCGCCAGGAAAGAGGGCACAAGCGGTCGCGAGAAGCTGCGTATGACTCTTGCCGGCTACCTTGAGCACATCATCGATGAGTTGAGCATTTCGGTCGTCGCCATGGAGGACGATGTTCTCGCCACCGACGAGCGCGACGCAGTAAAACGCAGGCGCGATCAATTCGAGTACGCCATGCGCGACCTCGTGCGCGAAGGAATACAGGATGGCAGCATCGTGCCATGCGATCCGAAGCTTGCCGTTTTTGCACTGCTGGGCGCGGTCCACTGGGTAACCCGCTGGTTCCGCCAGAACGGCTCCTGGTCCACAAGCCAACTCGCCGCAGCACTATCAGAGCTTCTGGATCGAGCGCTCAGTACTCATCCAACACCAGAACTAACTCGGGACGTAGCTCTCGCACGTGTTCCGAAGAAACGTCGGGTCACAAACGCTGCTATCCCCTCCGCTTGATCGGCTGCATATTCATCTAGGGTTCTCGCATCCGCCGGTGTCTAATTCAGCGCAAAAAATATCAAACGCCTGCCCCCTTGGCACGACAACCGTCTCCTCGCTGGACATCGCAATAACGTTTTGACGGCGCATTCGCCGACGCCTCATCCCACAATTCAAGAGATTGCGCCGAACCGCATCCACGGAGCGGACGCAAAGTAAATGTGCAGATGAGGACGCGTTGAAGCCGCGCGGCGGGCAGCGCGGCAATGCGCCCATTTCCCGAAAGCCTAGCCTGAGTGAACGTTTCCATATTGAAGGTTGCGCATTACTGAAACGACTGTATACTAACTTTCCGGTTAACTCACTAACTTTACCGTTTGGCTCTCAAAGTCCCGGCGAGGGTGACGATGAATGTTTATGTATTAGGTGTCGCGACGCATCCGCCCTCCCTCAGGGAACAAGGCTTGCGGCTCGAGGAAATCGCTTTTCAAACGTCAGCTTCCGCGATCAATCTGGCAGGAGTGAGCCGACGTCAGATCGACAGCGTAACGCTTGGCGCTTGCGACGAGTTGGACGGTCGGCCGATCTCGAGCATGCTGATGACAGCACCGGCTGGGGGCTACCATACCGACGAGATAAAGGTCACCGATTCCGGAGCCTCTGCGTTATGCTTGGCGGTCGGCCGCATTCTCGCCGGAGACTGCGAACTTGGTCTGGTTGCGAGCTGGTGCAAGAGTTCGAAGACCGACGTCGAAACGGTGATGCGTTGGCGCGGCGATCCGTTCTTCACGCGGCCGCTCGGAATCGACGCCGTAATAGCTGACGCTCTGTTTGCGCAGGCAAGCTGCAAGTTCGGCATAACAGAAGCGGAGGCGTCTCAGCGCGTCGTTGACGCATATGCCCGAGCTGCCCGGAATCCACGCGGGATGAACTATCCCGTCCCCTCTCGTGCCGACGTCGACATCTCGCCCTACGAGTCTATTCCTTTGCGCTCCGCGCAACGCGCGCCTCTGACCGACGGTGCCGTTTCAATGATCGTCGCCTCCGAAAGTTTCTTGCGCGCCAATCCTGGCTCCAAAGCGCTCGCTCGTGTAATGGGCGTCGGTTGGGCAAGTGATTCCTACCGTCTGGATGGAGAACGCCTTGCGTCAATGAACTCCGCACGCCAGGCATGGCATGCAGCACTGCGACAAGCCGGATTGCGAGGCGCCTCAGAACTCGACGTTGTCGAACTCGAGTGTCCAACAAGTTACCACGAAGGCGCATATGTGCGCACGTTCGGGATTGAAGACGAAGGAAAGATCTCGCCATCCGGCGGAACCTTCGCGCAAAATCCATTATTTTGCAGCGGGCTCGTCAACACGGTCGAAGCCGTGCTTCAGGTTGCAGGCCGGGCCGGACCGATACAGAAGCCTAATGCTGCGCGGGCCGCGGCACATAGCTGTCACGGATTTGCCCAGCAAGGAAACGTCGTAATGGTGTTCGAGAGCGTCGGAGGACCGCAATGAGCGAGAGCGTTGCGGTACTCGGAACCTTCCAGACGGTGTTCAAGACCCATCATCCGGAACACACTTTCGTCGAGCAGGCACAGATTGCTGCCGCCGGGGTGCTGGAAAATGCGGGAATGACACCTGACGATATCGACGCAATCATATTCTCGCTTGCGCCCACGTTCTTTATGGGCGTCGCAGATGCCGATCGCTGGGCGATCGACCATATCTTCGGTGCGGGCAAGCCAATTATGCGGGTTCATACCGGCGGAGCCACTGGCGGTTCAGCGTTGCAGGCGGCCTGCACGCTGGTGCGCTCAGGGATGCATAGATCGGTATTGGTTGTCGGCGCTGAGCGGGTCGCAGAATCGCCCGATGCACAGAACATTCTCAACCTCATTTTCGATGTGTTTTACGAACGCGACATGCCCTTATCGACCAACACATCGGTCGGTCTCTGGGCCACACGCTACCACCAGCGTTACGGTGTCACCCAAGAGGATATGGCTCGGGTCGTGGTCCGTGCTCGCCGAAACGCGATGAAAAATCCCTACGCGCATTTGAAGGGCGATATCACGATAGACGACGTGATGAAATCGAAGATGATTACCTATCCATTGAAGCTCTTCGACATTTGCCCCCGCTCTTCCGGAAGCGCGGCGATGATTGTCGGCAATATTGAGATGACGAAGCGGTTCTGTTCCCGCCCCGCCTTCGTCAACGGCATTGGTAGCAAAACGGATACCTACTGGGTCGGTGACCGGATGACTCCGACTGCGGATTTTGACTTCTTCGATTTCGATATTGCGGCCGCCGCTTCGCGCGAGTGCTACGGGCGCGCAGGGATTACGGATCCGGTCAAACAAATTCAGGTCGCCGAGATTTACGATCCCTACAGCACAATGCATCCAGTGCAGCTTGAGCAACTCGGCTTCTGCAGCCCGGGGACGGCCCTCAGACTTGAGCGAGACGGCTATTGGAACGTCGACAGCGGCGCTGTCGCAATCAATCCTTCCGGGGGCACCCTCTGTACGAACGCGATCGCGGTAACGGGTCTCGTACGAGCCATCGATGCAGCCAACCAGGTGATGGGGCGAGCCGGAGCCATCCAGGTTCCGCGTGTAAAAAACGCTTTATCGACAGCCGTTGGAGGTATTGCCCAGTTCTTCAACTGCAGTGTCTTCGGCGACGAACCACATGCTGACCGAGCATAGGAGATCCCAAATGATTAATGAAAACGGTGCGCCGGGCGTGATCACAGAGCAAATCACGCTGCGATACGATTACGCCCTCGGCGAAGTTGCAGGCCTTTTTATGGCAGGCCTGAAAGAAGGAAAAATCCTGGCCACACGCTGCTCGAAATCCGGACTCACATATCTTCCACCTCGGGCCTACTGTGAGCGTACGTTCGCTAAATGCGATTCGTGGGTGGAGGCTGGGCTGGAAGGCGTTATTGAGGCCTCAACCATTGTGGTGCGCGGGTTCGAGGGAAAAAGAAAACCGCCGGTCGCAATCGCCTTTGTCCGCCTAGATGGTATCGATTCCGCGATCGGAAATTACGTCGATGGGCTTAATCTGACCAACTACGAAGCCTCCATGAAGAAACTCGCACCAGGCAATCGAGTTCGAGTTCAATTCGCCGAAGTGCGTCAGGGGCGGGTGACGGATTTCAGCTTCATTTGTGTAAATTAAAGCAATCGTTTTCCGAGTCGCCGATGGCGCGCGCGCCGCGTTCAGTGATCAAATCCATGATGTCCCGAGCACTCGAATTTCCACGTCCCACGCCGCCAAAGCCGGCGGAAATGATCGAAGTCGCGTCAGGTATCTTCTGGGTCCGCCTCGAACTTCCGTTTCGGCTCAATCACGTGAACATCTATCTGATTGAAGAGGGAGACGGCTTTGCACTCGTCGACACTGGCATCGACAATGAGGCCTCGCGCGAAATTTGGGAGAGTCTTTTCAAAGGACCGCTGCGCCAACGCCCGCTGACGCGAATTCTCGCCACACACTGTCACCCCGATCACATCGGCCTTGCCGGATGGCTCAGCGATCGGTTCGATCTGAACCTTCTGATGAGTCAGACAGAATACCTTGTTACACTAAATATCCGTCTTGATCCAGCTGCGCTCAATTCTGAGCCTTATGTAAGCTTTTATCACTCGCACGGCCTTGATGATTTCCACACGGAACTGTTGCTCGGCCGGGGCCTGCAGTATCTGAGAATGGTATCCGATTTGCCTCGTACCTTTAGCCGCGTAATTGCAGGTGAGACCCTCAACATTGGCGGGCGGGACTTCGAAATCCTAACCGGAGGAGGTCATTCGCCGGAACAGGTAATGCTCTACTGCAAAACGGAAAATCTGCTGCTGTGCGCGGATCAAGTACTTGCCAAAATTACGCCGAATATCAGCGTGGAAGCAATGGATCCCGAAGGTGATCCGCTTGGAATCTATCTGCGATCCCTCGGCGATCTCAAGCAGAAACTTCCCGAAAATATCCTTATTCTCCCCGGTCACAATCTGCCTTTTATCGGCCTGCATACACGTGTCGACGAACTTACAATGCACCATCATGCCCGATGCCTCGCAATCCTGGAAGCTTGCCGCAAAGCACCGCACACCGTTGCAGACCTCGTTAGGGTAGTGTTCGGCCGCGTCATTGACGATCCGCACCAAATGACTTTTGCGTTTAGTGAAGCGCTGGCCCACGCAAACTATATGATTCGCCGTGGGGAACTTCGGATTGGCAAGACGATAAGCGGGGTAGTGCTGCGAGCAGATCAATTGATCGACTGATCCAGTCTCGCCGACATACGGAGGGCAACTTGGCGTTCATGACACGCTGAGCGATCCGCGACCGGTGCGCTCTTCTAGGCATTACATGGTACGATACAAAGCTCTTGGTCAAAGCGGCGCAATTGAAGGTCGCGCCGATCACGATAGCAAGCCGCCATCGCCGGAAGGTGCAAGCTGCTGCACACGGCCATTATGGCGGGCGTAAATCAGCCGGTGTTTTGCTGCGCCCTACTCGCTCTTATCGCTCAGTGCTTCAAGTTGCTTGACCGCGATTTCCAACGAACGATCGGAAAGCCCGCGACCAAGTTCGCTCAGCCGAGCCAATGCCTCAAATCGCTGGGCGGTCAGTTTTGTGCGCCCACGCGGGTTCTCAAAGAACTCGGCGATCGGAATTTCCAGCTTTGCGGCAATTGCCTCCAAGGTATCTAGGCTTGGGAGGCCCTTCGCCCGCTCGATGTTGGAAACGGCGTCCACGGATCGACCGATCAGGCCCGCCAAATCTTCTTGGGTCAGCTGACGGACTTTGCGTGACGTCTTGAGCCTAATGGCGATACGGCGTTTGAGGTCCATATCCGGAGTGTTCTCCGGGTTATCGCCGCCTTGAACCGAGCAAAGTCGGTATTTATACTTGAATTCCGTAATAATATACGGATTTATGTCCACCGGTTGGACTTCTGTCCGGGCTGGATATGAAACGCAAGGATAAAACAGGCTTGTTTGCAGGCGTGCGCGAGGTTGCGGACAAAGCATTGGGCGTCAGCGACTATGCAAGTAAAGGCGCAGCCGTCTCTTTAAAGGAACGCGGCTATCCGGCTGAAACCGCAAGGCTGGTGCCGCATCTATTTGAGGTCATCAACCGAAACTGGATTGTTGCAGTTCGGGGTGAGCAGCGTTCGACATCGCAGGAAAACTTCCGCTGGCATTACCCACAAACCAAGATTGCCGATCTCAATAAAAGTCCTGAGGTGACGCTCGAACGTGCCCTCATCTGTGCGCTGCTCAGGGCTGGTCGGATAGATTGGTCGAACCAAGTCCCACTGATCTCTGGAATTGCCGGACCGCATGCTTTCAAGAGGCGCGCCGTTGACCTCGTTCAACGACGGGGAAAAAGCAGTTTTGAGTTTGTCGAACTGAAGGTCGACAGCGACACGCCAATCCATGCGGCGGTCGAGATATTGGTCTATGGCCTGTTCTGGCTGTTGTCGCGGCGGGATCGTCAGGCGCTCGGTTACGCCAAAGGCCCCATACTGGATGCCCGGGACCTCGCGCTTAGCGTTCTCGCTCCACGAGGTTATTACGATCGGTATTCCGTCAAGCCAATGGCAAGCGCTATCAGCGAAGGTTTGCGCAAACTGGGCGAGCAGCATGGCGTGACAATGGGGTTTAGCTTTACCACCTTCCCGGCATCATTCTCTTGGCCGCGCAATCCCGGTAAGCCTCCGAAGCCAAGCGACAAGGAGCTCATCGCTCTGCTGGACGCCCGCGAGGTCGTTTAGTCCATGCGGATTCGGATCCACCGCGGCGCCCATGAGATCGGCGGCAACTGCGTAGAGATCGAATCTAGCGGCTATTCGATCCTGCTCGATCTCGGGCTACCTCTCACGGCTGATGCCGTGGACTCCTCCCTTCTGCCGGACATGCCAGGACTTGCAGATGGATCGAACCCATACCTCCTGGGCATCGTCTTGTCGCACACCCACGGGGACCATCACGGCCTGACCGGTCTCGTCCACTCGACCGTCCCCATATTCATGGGCGCCCAAGCGCGAATCGTCCTGCTGGCCAGCCAGCCCTTCGTCCGCCACAGCCCGCTTCCGAAGACAATAAGAAGCTATGGCAATCAACTGGCTTTCGATCTCGGACCCTTCCGAATTACGCCGTATCTGGCAGACCATTCCGCATTCGACGCCTACAGCCTACTGATCGAGGTGGGTGGCAAGCGCATATTCTATTCCGGAGACCTGCGTGCGCACGGTCGCAAGGCTCGTCTGTTCGAGGATTTGCTGAAACACCCGCCCGAAGCCATTGATGTCCTCCTCCTGGAAGGAACGACATTAAGTCGCCCCGACGTGGCAAGCGCCTCAGAAACGGAGCAAGAGCTTGAACAACGAATTCTCAGAATAATGAAAAGCTCTCCTGGCCTCGTGCTCGCAGCCTTTTCCCCGCAGAACATTGACCGCTTCGTCACGATATTCCGCGCTACCAGACGCGCTGGCCGCGTCTTCGTCGCGGACGTCTATCTCGCGCACTTGTTGAACCAGCTCGCCTTACCGAGCCTTCCTCAGCCGACGAATGGCGTCATGAGGGTCTATTTGCCTGATAGCCAAAAGCGCAGGGTCATCGCAGATCGCCTGTTTGACGTTGTCTCTCGCCATCGCTCCGCGCGGATTTATCCGGAGGAAATCGAAGCGAGCCCTCGCAAGTGGGTAATGCTGTTTCGGGATTCGATGACCCGGGATATTGACCGTTTGCCTGCCCACACGGCGACCACGCTGATATACTCGTTGTGGCCGGGATATCTTGACCGAGACGGCAGCCGACTGGCGTCTTGGTGTCAAAGGCATGGCATATCGCTTAAAATTGCTCATACGTCGGGTCATGCCGATCCCAACAGCATTGTTCGACTGGCGCATGCACTTGATCCCCGCATGATCATCCCGATGCACACGGAAGCACCGCGGATCATGGAATTGCTGGTCCAGAACGTCCACATCTTGAACGACGGAGATTGGCTCACGGTTTGATTCAGCCGACGCCAAAAGGCGTCAATTTGGGTTCGCTTGTCGAGCCAGCGGGGATTTAAACGGTTTGGCCGACATCATTTCCGCTCTTGAGAGAATCCGGTGCACGAAAATTTGATCGGGGTCGCAGTTTCCCGAGCCAGTGGGACCTGGAGCCTTTCTCTGCCGCGATCGGCGGCGGAGAGCTGACGACGCGCCTTGCTTGGTGCCTGCGAATGGCTCGCGCTTCTCTGCAGCCGCGCGATAAAGTCGATAGTGCGGCGTTCAGGTCTCCACGACGCAACAACAACTTCAACGCGGGTATCAGAGCAAGTCTCGCGTTGATGAGCAGCTATAAATTGATCGTCAGTGGATTCATATGGCGAGGCGAGCGATTTACGAAAATGATCTATGGTGGTGGCAGAAACAGAGGGCTAGCGGTCGCAACGATTGCGGAAGCGACGGTCACGATTTTGAAGGCTGCTCGCAACTCAAAAATGATAGGTTTCAACGATGGAAATTACACACCAACCGTGCCCGAGCTCGCGATTTCCATATATGCGCCTTGGTACTTACGGCTCGACACAAGATCGCAAAACGAACATCTGACAAGATTGTTGGAGCCCGGTTCAATCACAACGCTGTTCGAATTGAATATCTGGACCCCCGAGAAGAAAGTACTGAACGCTGAATACGGCGGCAGCGGCGTTGACATCACATCGTTTCGTCGCGGTCTCTGGGAGAGTTATCTGCTAAATGCTGCTGAGCGCGTTCCGATTCCCGTTGCTATCAAGTCGCGCTTGCCGATCCCAAAATTGCCGGCGACTGAATGCTCAGATCAATTTTGTATCGTGATTACGGAAGACCTCGGGGCCAAGTTGCGGAACATCCCGCCGTTCGATCCCCCCTTTTCGAAACATTAGGGCAACAAACGTAGCTTGCGTTTAACTGCCGAGCCCGTGGGAATTTTGCCGTGCCGCGACGCGCTTCACGATCGGGCGTTCTGCGATTCAGCCAATAAATTTTCATATATATCAGGGGCGCGATAATTGCGCTCACACCTCTTACGACCCTCACGGCGGCAACGAAGACATTCGAGGCCGAACGTCGGCTGTTGAGTTTACTATGCAATACCATGTCGACCACGAATCTAAATCGACGAAGGTCAACAATTCCGATTGCGTTGGCGTCCGCTCTAACCGGGCATTGGACAAGCACAACGGCTGTTGTCGCATCGCACGTACCTACGGACGAATCGCGGGTCGATCAATTCTGCGAGGGAAACGTTTTGATGAATGAAAAACGATCTCTAATTCCGTTTGGCAGAAATTCGCCCCGCCTGCAAATTGAGGAAATACCGATTTCGCAACTTAAGCGGAATGCGCGCAGTCCGCGTGTCCATCCCGAAAAGCAGATTGCCATGCTGGCCCGAAACATCGACACGTTCGGCTTTGTGATTCCGTGCATCATTGACCATAGGAACCACCTGCTCTGCGGCAATGCTCGAGTCGAAGCTGCGGGGCGGCTTGGCATGGAGACCATTCCGGTTATTCGGGTCGGTCATTTGAATGACGTAGACCAGAGGGCGTTCATCCTAGCTGACGCTAAACTCGCGGAGCACGGCACCTGGAACCCTGAGGTCCTCAGAGAGGAAATTCAGTTTTTCACTGATTTCAACATCAACTTCGACTTTGCCACCATCGGATTTGAAACTGCCGAAGTGGACATTATTCTTGAAAGTGCGGAAAACCAAGTCGGCGATAATCTCACCGACATCAGTCCTCAACAGCCCATTTCCCGCTTGGGTGAGGTTTGGCAAGCCGGCAACCATCGCATTTGCTGCGGCGACGCGTTATCCGCACAGTCCTATGAGGCGGTGTTGAATGGCAATCTAGCCGGATTGGTCATTGCCGACCCCCCGTTCAATGTGCGCATAAGCGGCCATGTGGGCGGATCTGGTGAGGTCCAGCACCGTGAGTTCGCGATGGCGTCCGGCGAAATGGCGCCCGATCAGTTTACTTCTTTTCTCACAAATTCGATGAGAAACTTAGCCACGTACTCGCGCGACGGTTCGCTCCACTACGTCTTTATGGATTGGCGGCACTGTCCGGAGATTCTCGGTGCCGGCAACGCTATCTATGCCGAACTGAAGAACATATGCGTGTGGTGCAAGACCAACGCCGGCATGGGCTCGCTTTATCGCTCCCAACACGAATTCGTGTTCGTCTTCAAGAACGGCCATGCGCCCCACATCAATAACATCAATCTCGGCGTTCACGGCCGCAATCGCTCCAACGTCTGGGATTATGCAGGGATTAACGGCTTCGGAAGGCATCGCGACGAACTCCTTGCGATGCACCCGACGGTTAAGCCTGTAGCGCTCGTAGCCGACGTCATCAAGGATGCGTCGGCCAGAGGTGACTTCGTTCTGGATGCGTTTGGCGGCTCCGGCAGCACGCTCTTGGCCGCCGAGAAGACAGGACGGCGGGCGGCCCTCATCGAAATTGACCCGCTGTATGTCGACGTTGCCATACGGCGCTGGCAAGCGTCCACGGGCGGAAAAGCCTTTTGCGCGAGTTCTGGGGAGACTTTCGCCGAGCGTGAAGCGGCCAATGATGCCGCTGCTGGTTCTGTTGCGAAGGGCTAGCGGAAAGGAATGCGCTCGTGACCGAAAGTGACAATAGCGCTGGCTATAAGCGTCCGCCCCAGGGAACTCGCTTCAAGGCCGGACGCTCAGGTAATCCGAAGGGGCGTCCGAAGGGCGGATGCAACCTAAAAACTGACCTCACCGCCCTTATGAAGAAACGCATTCCAATACGTGAAGACGGCGAATTGCGCCGGGTCAGTGGTCAGGAGGCAATACTGCTGAGCCTGTTTGAAAAGGCGGTCCGCGGAGACCTCAAAGCATCCGCGCAGATCATCACGATTTTGATGAAGATAGATAGCCGAGACCCCGTACCGCCCGAGCCTGTTGTCGTCACTGATAACGATCGAGCGATTGTTGAAGATTTTCTGCGCCGCAATGCAGTATTTATCAAAGAGGAAAATTAATCGTGATCCAGCTCACTCCAGCAGAACGCGATGCCATTCTTCGCAATGACTTTCCTGCATTTACACAAGCTGCTTTCCATTTTCTTGAACCAGACAAAGAATTCGATCGTAATTGGCATCAAGAAGCGATCAGCCATCTTCTGACAGAGTCGAACGGGAAACAAACCCGCAATTTCATCAACGCACCACCGCGGTCGCTGAAGTCGTTTCAAGTATCAATCGCATGGGTCGCCTTCAAACTCGGGCATGAGCCGACCCATAAGTTCATCTGCGCTAGCTATTCGCGCGATCTTGCCAACCACCTTGCCGCGCAATGTCGCAAGCTTATGCAATCGGATTCTTATTGCAGGTTGTTCCAGACCAGACTGGTCAAGATCACCGAGGACGAATTGGTTACCACCAAGGGCGGTTATCGATTGACGACGTCGGTTGGAGCGACTTTGACCGGCTTGGGCGGCGATACATTGATTATTGACGATCCGCTAAACGCAAACGATGCGTATTCAGAGCCCCTCCGAAAGAACGTCAACACCTGGTTCACTGACACGCTAATGTCACGCCTAAACGACAAGAGAAACGGTGCGGTCTTCGTTGTTTCCCAGCGCCTGCATCAGGAAGACCTGACTGGAGTGCTTATCGAGAAGGGTTGGGACGGTCTTGTGTTGCCAGCAATTGCCCCACGCAACACATTGATTCATGTCGGAAGCTTTAAGCATTTCTGGAAAGAGGGAGAGCCGCTGCAGCCACGCGAATCGCTTGAGCTTCTCAAAGACCTGAAACGACAATTGTCGCCCGCGGCGTTCGCCGCGCAATATATGCAGGATCCTGTGCCCGAGGCCGGCAACATGCTTAAGCGTGACTGGCTGAAATGGTGCGAATTGCGTCCAGTTCGCCAGTCTGGCGATCAGGTCGTGCTATCCTTGGATACGGCGATAAAGGTCAAAAACACCAGCGATTATTCGGCCTGTCTTATATTGCTCGTGCGTAATAACAATGAGTACTACCTCATCGATGTTTGGCGGCGAAAGGTTGACTTTCCTGAGCTTTGTACTGCGGTGACATCCTTAGTGGCGCAGCACAAGCCGAATGCAATTTTGATTGAGGAACAGGCCAATGGCTCGCCGTTAATCGATCAGTGTTGGCGTAATGGATTGACGGGCATCATCGGAAGGCGCGCTGTCGTCGATAAAAAGACCCGCATGAATGGGGAGACCGCAAAACTCGAGGCCGGCTCTCTGATTTTGCCGAAATCCGCGCCCTGGCTTGATGATTTTCTGCTGGAATATCTGGCGTTCCCAGGCGGCAAGCACGACGATCAGATCGATGCATTGTCGCAATTCTTGAATTGGCGCACCACGGCTGAGGCGCAGACCTCATTCAGTTGCGACTGGGGCAGCGGTGAATCCAGCGGCAACAGCGGCTGGTCGGGGCTGGGGGCGCCTTCGCCCGAAGAACTTCTATGGTGGCGCCGTGGCTAAGGAGCTCTTCTCTACCGTTTCAGCAGTGTCGACCCGCAAAGCAGCTATCCCGGCATCCTTTCCGGCTGAACCCTCGTGGATCATAAGATGATCGAGCACCCCCGTACAAAGCCACAAGATTGCTCCTTATTTGCTCGACTTCGTGCGCGTGTGGAGCGTCAGTGTACCAAATAAGGAGGAATTATGGACCACGCTGCGCAGCCATCAACAGGCATGGTCTGATACCTTTTCGACGCAACCTCGTTGCTGAGCTGTCGCGAATATAGGCTCTCGATCTCCTCCTGGCCCCGCCGATCCCGGGGCTCGTGTCGGTGGCAGCACATGATGCTGTCGTTGACCCCAGGGAGCGCCAGATGGCCACCAGCAAACCGAAATCAAAATCCGCAAAGGCTGCACGCAAATCGTCTCGTACACCAAAGCGCCCCGCCAAGAGCAACGTCCCGGCTCGGCTGAAGCCCACCGTAACTAATGCCCCGGCTTCAAAAGCGGCATTGTCGAAATCACCGGCGGCGCCCTCCAAACAGGCGGCCGTGCTGAAGATGCTGCGCGAACCGAAGGGGACCACGATCGCCGCGATCATGAAGGCAACGGATTGGCAGCAGCATTCCGTCCGGGGATTTTTCGCGGGCGTGGTCAAGAAGAAGCTTGGCCTTAACCTCGTCTCCGAGAAGGTAGACGATCAACGCATCTACCGGATCGCCAAGTCTGGCTCGGCGCGATGAAGGTCGTGCAACAGACCGCGCCCACTCAACGCGCCGATCCCGCTGTCGAGGATGAGCTGGATCGACTACCGGTGATGCCGATAGCCCAGCTGCGTATGAGGTATAGAGAGGTTTTCCGGACCGAACCGCCAAAAGCGCTCGGTCCGGATCTGCTGCGACGCAGCATCGCGCACCGGATTCAGGAGAAGGCCTATGGCGGCCTGTCCCGCTCGGCGCAGCGACTGTTCGATCAGATGATGAAGGCATATGCGGCGAAGCCGAACGGCAAGCTGGTGCTGCAGCGCCGGATCAAGCCGGGCTCGGTCCTTGTCCGGGAATGGAAGGATAGGAGTCACCGCGTCATGGTGCTGGCGGAAGGGTTTGCCTATGAGGGCAGGACTTTTGCCAACCTCTCCGAAATTGCAAGTCTGATCACCGGCGTCAGGTGGAACGGCCCGAGGTTTTTCGGCCTGCGGTCCAAGACGCAAGAGAGCGACGAGGCTGCGGCTCCTGAACGGTCCGATTCCGCAAAGCGAAATGCAGAGGCCGCATCGGCCCGTTCGAGCCATCTGAGCGGCGGAAGCGATGATCGGAAGCGGAACACCAGCAGTACCGTGAAAGTCGCCTCAACCGGTGACCGTCATGGCCGCTAACGCTATCAAACCGGTTCGCTGCGCCATCTACACCCGCAAATCCACCGAGCATGGCCTGGAACTGGAGTTCAACTCGCTCGATGCCCAGCGGGATGCCTGCGAGGCCTATATAAAGAGCCAGGCCTCGCAGGGATGGAAGGCCCTTCCACAGCACTATGACGACCCGGCCTATTCCGGCGGCAATCTCGAACGTCCTGCCCTTCAGAAGTTGTTGAAGGATATCGATGCCGGCCGGATCGATGTCATCGTGGTCTACAAGATCGACCGGTTGACCCGGTCGCTGGCCGACTTCGCCAAGCTGGTCGAGGCCTTCGACGCCAAATCGATCTCGTTCGTCGCGGTCACCCAGCAGTTCAATACCACGACCTCCATGGGGCGATTGACCCTGAATGTCCTGTTGTCCTTTGCCCAGTTCGAGCGCGAGCTATCCTCCGAGCGTGTACGCGACAAGGTCGCGGCCTCACGGCGCAAGGGCAAATGGACCGGGGGTACCGTGCCGCTGGGGTATGACGCCAAGGACAAGAAGCTGGTTATCAATAAGGCCGAGGCCGAGACCGTGCGCTATGTGTTCCAACGTTACCTCGAACTGCAAAGTTTTGGGAAGTTGGTGGAGGATCTCGACCGCAGGGGCATCGTCACCAAGCGCCGGGACACCAAGGTCAGGAAATACAACGGCGGGATACCCTTCACTTACGGTCCCCTCGCCTACTTCTTGAAGAACCGCATCTACATCGGCGAAACCGGCCACAAGGACAAATGGTTTCAGGGAGAACACACCGCCATCGTGGATCGAAAGACCTTCGATCAAGTCCAGCAGCTTCTTGCGTCCAGATCCGCCGGCCGAAGAGCCCTGCGCTCCGCCAGCGAAGCCCTGCTGACAGGGAAGCTGTACGATGACCATGGGAACGTTATGAGCCCGAGCTTCTCAACCAAGAATGGCATTCGATACCGTTTCTATGTCAGCTCGGCGCTGTTGCGTGGAAGGAAGACGGAAGCTGGGTCCATCGGGAGAGTCGCGTCAGCGACTATCGAAAACCTCGTCGTTCAAGCGCTGCAAGATATCGTCCTGTCAGACCCACCGATCGACGACGCGGTGCTTATCGATCGCCACCTGGCGCGGATCGAGGTTGGCCGGAAAGGTGTTACCCTCTCGTACCGAGGGGTCTCCGAGCAGGGCGTGGACGACGCGATGCCCACTGCTCAGATTCGCTTGCCATGGTCGGCGGATATCCAAACAGCACCTCCATCAACGGAACGCGGCGGAACGGAATCCTCGGCTCAACCCGATCCGAAAGCCGTGCAGGCTATCGCTCGGGCAAAATCCTGGGCGGCGGCACTTTCGGATGGGAAATATGGGTCAGTAGAGGAACTGGCAGCGAGCGCTAAGCTGCATACGAAAGTGGTCAGGAACGAACTCCGGCTCGCTTTCCTCAGCCCGGACATCGTGGATGCAGTCCTGAATGGTTCCGGCGGTTTCGGCCTGCGCGATCTACGAAGGTGCGCGGCCCTGAACTGGCGCGTCCAGCAAACTGAACTAAATGAAAGACATCAACAGAGCCCCTGACTCCACTAGCATCCGGCAGGATGCTCTCATTAACTTTAGCCGAAGATTTTAGTGCGACTCATCATCGTCAAGTACTAACCTGCCCTTTAACCGCCCGAATCGATGCGGATACTGGTCTAGGGCAGAGCATGATCAGGACAGTCTGGCTTGCGGCTATCTGTCTGGCGGTGCCCAGTGCCTTGGCCGTCGGCAAGGCTTTGATGACGCGGGCCGACTCCGTAATTACAGAGCGACCGACAGACCTGACGACCATTGGCGCTGGCCTCACTCAAGACACGCTAAGCAAGGCCGAGGCGCCGATTTAGGCGCTTTTTTAGTCGGGGCCACATTGGGGGGCCACATGAGTTCATCTATGTCCGACAGCGTTAGCGAGCGCCGCTTATCATTTGCCAAATTTCTTGCCGACATGTCGCCGGAAGAAACTGCGCGCATCAACGGATTGAACCGACGGGAAGCGTTAGAGGAACACGCGCGTTTCACGCAAGCTTTCAAGGCCGGGCAATGCTCTTTTTGTGGGGGAGCATTGACGAGCTTCGATGCGGCCCAACCGTGTCGCCACTGGCTTCTAAAGCCTGACGGATTCGGCAAAGAGCATTTCGAACAACTTGCCGAAAAGTACAGTCTGAGCGTTCTTGAAAATTATCTACGGTGGGTGGCGAACGAGGAAGCGCTTGCGAAGAATATTAACGACCTAGCGGACGAAGGAACCGGTAAGCTTGTCGAGCTGACAATCAAGTACAAAAATCTTCAGTGGTCGTTCTCCTGCGCCGCAAGTGACTTGGATGGGCACGAAGGTGGCGGCGAGCACTCAAAGCGGCCGCATTATCACTTTCAAATGTATGTCGATGGGAAGCCGTTCATCCGATACAATGATTTTCATCTTGCTTTGTCGGATGTGGATGCCGGCTTCCTTGAGTTCAAACGTGCCAATCCCGGTAAGGTCAAGACGCGCGTTGCCGGCGGAGCTGGCATGGACGAACTGCTCGACGTTGTACATCGAAGATTAGCTGGTTCAGCTATAGGCTGCGGCGCTGTAGCGCCTCAACGCCATCATGATGGCACTGATGGCCAACGCGGCGTTCTTAGGTTTTGTCATGATTACCTCGTCGCAAGTCGTGCAAGATCAGTTGGCATTTTCCATTTGGGTTCGGCGCTAACCGGAACATGGCCGGCCTCAATCGCATCGAGAATCTTGGATTTCAGAAGATTGCCGGGCTCGTCTAGCTCGCCGAATTCCTGCAGATTCAAGGAGCGCAGGAACGACCAGCCGGCACCTTGCTGCCGGAATTCATCTATGAATTTGTGGTGTGCGAGAAGTGCATCGCCGAGTGCCGTCATCACAAATCGTTGGCGGCCACTTGGACCACCAAACAAACGTGCGACGGCGCTTCAGAACGGGTGGGAGAATTCGCTCACTTGCTGGCGTGGGCAGTTGGATTGAAGATGCTAAGACATGCTAACGCGACTGTGACGCCGACCATAATCAGCATAATGAGGTACACGACCATCCAAATGATGTCGCGAGTCCAAAAAAGGAAGCGTGTTGTAGGTGCAAAACCCGAAGCGAGCGAAACATAGATGGCCGCGCACGCTACGAGCAAAATCCCCGAAGTGATTCCGCATGCAATGATGGATTTTGTCCTGATAGGACGCTTTGACCTTGTGATCACCGCGGCAAGTACCAGGACAACAACAAAGCCACAAGCTACGGCGCTCTTACTCGCAATCGACTGCCAACCCTCGAATACAAAGATTGTGCCCTCAAACGGCTGAAACACCGCATTGAGAAAGGCTACAATCTGGCTGATGATTGCCGTGCCAAACACCTTTCCCGCGTCCCTCATAGTTGCTCTCGCTGACTATTTTGGCGGATACGGAACGTAGACCGGAGAAAAGACGTTTCCGACAACACGTTTTTTTTCTCGATCCAAGACAAGGTATTCTAATTCTCGAAGGGTCCAGTCTCCCGTTCCCTTGACTTCAAACCCCACCGTCGTCGGTTCTTTGCTGGCCGAGAGCGGGACAATGTCCCCCTTATTTCCTGCCACGATCAATTTTTGTAGCGACTCCATCTCCCCCCTCAAGTCCGGCACTATCAAATAGGGAATCGCCCCGTCGGTTAAAGGGGCGTCGTCTGCGTCTCTGATGCGATAGGTAACATAGGCTTGATAGGAGCGAGGGCCTGTCGCCCTGACTCCCGTAATGCCTTCGAAAGCGAACAAGGCAGACGAGGGTGATGTTGGATCTTTGTGTAGGAAGATTCGGAAAGGTGCAACAATGTCGCTAAACTTTACGGCCTTTCCTTCCTCTTTTCTCCCTCCTGTTCTTTGCAGGGCAAGACAGTCTTTGCCTTTTTCGTCGTTCAGTTGCTCTGCGTCTTCCGGTCGAGCCCAGAACTGCGCCTTCAGACTTTTGTCGCGCAGATTTCCAAAAACGAGGCAGCCTTCGGGATATCCCACCGGCAATTCGCTGGAGTACTTCGGGCCGATAGCCGACCTATTGCCCGGGATAGCTTGCTTGATGCCGGGTACGAACCAGTTCACCTCCACGACGTTCTTTGGGTCGTTGTTGAAAATGCAATGAAGATAGACGGTGGGCTGCTGCGGAGTCGGCTTTCTCGAATTGGTCGTAAAGTCCCAAGGTGGATCGCTTTGATGACGCTTCTCAAGTTCTCCGGTGCAAGGACCAGTTGCTTTCGGCAGGTACTTTTCGATTTCTTGACCTAACGCTTGCGATGCAAAAGTTATTGCGCAAAAGGTCACAACCAGTTTTAGCGGTAAGTCACGATGCATGGGATCGCTCTGCGATTAGACAACCTGACCAAGAGTTTAAACCTAAGCACAACTGAGGTTAAATGTCGATTCGGTGAAACGTCGAAAGGCTTGGGCTTTCGGCGGCTTCTCTGCGTTTTTCGGCACGTTAACGAAAACGTAGACGTGGCTACGTGCGCTAATGTCGCCCGTATGGCCGCCAACTAGCCAGAATTTCGGTGTGCCAGAATTTGTTTTAACTTGAACGGACCAGGCTTTCTGACAGCGCTGATCGGTTAGCAGCAGGTCAGCGCCCATTGCGCTCCTAGATGTCGGAGATACTATGAATCCGCACTTTACGAGTTCACCCACCAAATCTTAACCCGAGATCGGTACGTCAGGCCGGAGTATAAACCGGACTAGGGTAAATGTCCGGGTTGGGTCTTGGCCGTGTAAAAACACCCTTCCAAGGAGGTCGGTGAGAAGCCAGGACCGGTTCGGTCTCAGGCCACGATCGCTGCCATCAGCGGCTTGGTCCCGACGATGTTCAGGACCCGTGTTAGATTATAGGCAAGGACCGAGAGAGCCATCTCGGCGGCTACTTTTGGAAGCGCTTTGGTGAGGAAGTGTGTCGCTCCCATGCGGGCCTTCACGGATGCATGTTTGCATCGTCCGAACAGTTCCCCGGCCTTCCGCCCTGCCTTACGCAAGCACGAAACAGCCACGGCTCAACGTAACTCCCCGCCCACATTCCCCGCCCCCGCGCGCTCAGCTTCTCGCTGCGCCGCATCGTACTTGCGCTTGGAGTACATCGGCCAATCCAACACGAGCCCATTGCGAACCAACCACTCCGCAACGTCAACGCCATAAAGCCAACATAGCGCGACTGTGGGCCGGTATTGGTCCAGGCTCACGGGCGAGCAGTCGACCGGTCTTCGCGCAATGAAAGCGTCAAGTCCGTTTGCTGCCTTGGCACCGCAACGATATTGATTGCTGTCATCGTCACGGCAGAGCTGATTGCTCTCGGGCGCGTCAATGCCCCAAAAGCGAATGCGCGTGCCGTGAATTTCGAGCGTGTCGCCGTCGATGATGCTAGCGCGACCGATCAAGTCGTCAGCGAATGCGGGAAACGAGAGCAGGCAAGCTGCGGCGAAAAGAATCCGACCGAACGTCATGCTAATGGCACTGAAATAGCACCGACTCTCCTTTCATGCCGAGCATGCCCTGTCCGTTGAACGACCACACCATTTTCATCGTGCGAACGTCAAAAATTAACAAAGCAACGCCCAAGGTAAGTTGCTCTTCGGCCTGCATATAGCTCGTGCTGTTCGAGGTGATTTTAAATTCCTCGGGCTGAGCGACCCCGGCCGATACGTCCGTCGCCTTCATGAGCGAAAGCCGCTTGCCATCGTCGCTGATTTGAATAGCAACTTTCGATGCCTCATATTTCGTCCAGACAGTCGCCTTGCGGTTAAACCGATCATCGAAGACGTTAGTATCCGCGAGCGGATCGCACCCAAACGATTGCCCCGGTCGTGGCGGCCTAACAAACTTCGGATCGGGGTCCGGCGCGGGAAACGTCAACTCCGTCTTATCCGCAGCAAAGACCAAGCCTGGACTGAAGTAGCCAATGCCTCCGCCAACGATCAACGCGACGAGAACGAAGAAAAACAGTCGCACAGCAAACCCCTCCCCAACTTCCAAAACACAAGCCTGCAACACAGGCCGACGCTTATCAGCCCCGAACTGTTTCAGTCTCGCCCGCGCCGCGAGGGAACGCGGCCTTGAAGCTTTGACCGACCAGATAGGCGGGAGCTAGGTGCCACCGTTCCGGGTGTTCGTTCAAAAACTTAAGCGCAACAGCAACGGCCTGCGCGCTACCTCCAGTAGGATTGTCGGGAGGGCAGATCAACCGTGAAAGCGACATCTGATAGAAAACTCCCAAGATATAACCCGCGCAGTCCGCCGGCAGTGTGTTCCCCCGCCCTGCGACAAGTTTCGACCAGTTCGGTAGTCGTCATAGAACTGATGACATAGGGCTGCTCTGCAAAAGCCGACGCTTGAGAGACGATGAGCAGCAAAATTGCAACTAGATTTCGCATCAACAACCCTGACTTGCTCAGAACATAAAGAGAACGCTCGGTGTAGTCAACTCGGACACTCCGATGCCTGAAGCAACCGCGCCCAATCCACAATCGGACGCGGAGCAACTAGAAGCCGCAGTGGATCAGGCAATTGCGGCTTGCGGCGGTGACGCGCGCGAAGCCGTGAAGGCGTTGTTGATTGCGAATGATTTTCTTGAACGCGAACTTGAGATGCAAGTGTCGCGCGGATACCTACATATGAGCTACTCGAGATGCTACGGTGCAGCGTTTACCTGAAGTCTTGCCGGCCTTCGGTGGTGAACTTGCCGCGTTCGGACAGGTCGTGACGAGGAGGTCAGCGGTCGCTTGATTTCTTTATGGCAGGTCTGTTCTGCGGGAACCGTCGCAAGGAGTGGAAACAGCATGTCGGACGAACAGGAAGGAGCGGTTTCGGACCGCGCGCCTTCCGAAGGGAGTGATTCCCTGCCCGTTGACGACGCCAACGCGGCTGACGGCAATGTTTTGGACGATCGCGCCGATCTCGCCCGCGCCTTCGCCGACTCTTTCGCTAAGAATCCTCAGATTTTAGGTGCCAGTGATATCCTGACGCTTGAAGTCTTCACCCCGGCGGAACGCGCGGGAATTCTGGCGGCAGCTCTCATGGGACTGTGCGACCAGAGCGGCATGCGAGCGGTCAGAGGGTTCGTGGTCATAGTGCCACCCGGAACGGACGTTCACGCCGCGGAGACGGAGGCCGGCAACGAGATGGTTGCCGCCATCAGTCTTCTGGCTGGGCGCGAGTTCTCGGCAGAGGAGCAGACGGCGTTGCGAAGGCAACTACGCTTGGTTACCGCCGCGGATCGGCGGATCTCGTCGGTCCTTGATCTCATCGGCCAGCAGAACGAGAGGACGGCGGTCATCGTCACCGAAGCGGCCGGCTATCGAGACGAGACGGTCCAGCCACATGTCCCGGCAGGTGCCGAGACGCCCCTTCTGCACCAGGACTTTTGGGTGCCACAGTTCCACGCGCTCGCTTCCGCGGCGACGAGCGTTGCGCGCGAACGCATCCTCTATGTTGCACTGGACGCCAACGAGCTGAGCCCGAGCCGGGAAGAGCTTTCGGAACTGCTGACATCGATCGATCGTTGCGGAGTCTTGGCAGGAACCCGAGACGAGGATCCGGAAATCTTCCTGGCGCAACAGGTCGGCCAGTGGGACGCCTGGATACGAGAGGGCCGGCTGGGCCGCGCGCTTCGCGATCTCAGACACCTGCCGCGGAGCCTCGCCAGTCAGAAGGCCCTGCTCCGGATTCAACTGATGCACAGGGCCGGGCATTATCCGCAAGCTTTGCAGGCCATTCGCGAGGAGATGGGGCCTGGCCGCAAGCTCGACGCAACCATGCGCGTGAAGCTCGCGCGCTTCGCGCTGGATGCGAACGCCTCGAGGCTCGCAACGGAGGTACTAGCGCCGGCGATCGCGGAGCTTGACCGTCTCGAGGAGCTCGAGAGCGCGCTTGCGGTTGCGCATGAGATCCGATCCAGCGAGCTTGAACAGCGGGCCGCGGACCGGATGACGGCCCTGTTTGTGGATAGTCCGGGCCTGCGGATACGGCACCGACGGACGCTGCGTGAGGTCGGCGACTATGCCGGGGTGGCAGCATCCCTCGCAGGGGAGGCAGGAGCCGAGGCGAGAGCGGAGTACTATGAGCGGCTCGCTCGGTACCTGTCGGTTGCGGGGGTCCCCGATTATCACGCCCTGATCGCCTCGGCCAAGGGGCAGGTCGAACTGGCCGAGACGCTTCGCCTTTCGTGCGTGCGCGATGCGCTTCGGCGGCAACTCATATTTCACGCGTTCGAGTTCGCGCTGCCGGCGCCGAAGACCGCGTCACTGCTGACGAGATGGCAGGACCTGGTGCTGGAAGGCTTGGAGCGGGTGTTTTTGCTGTCGGGCCAGGGTGGATCGCTGGTATTGCCATTCGACCGCTCCCTGGCCGCGTTGGTTGCGCTGGTCGATAGCCTTGGCGCCGACCCGGCAAACCAAACCTTAAGGGTGCGTCTGGCCAAGCTCTTGGGGCCATCTATCGCAGGCATGACGGGGCTTGCCCTGATGGCTTCCGTCGCGATGAAGCTGGCGTCACGTCCAGTAGAAGCCGAGCCGACAACTGCTCCCGGTACCGCGGGCGCCGATTGGCTCTCGGAGCACGAGCCATTCCTCCGATCTGCGTTCGAATGGCTCAAGGGCGAAGAGCCTCTCGTGATCGGGCGGACGGTACTCCCAAGGGAGCTGGTCACCGAGCCGGCGGATGAGGTTCTCTCCGCCATCACGCAGTTTCTGTCACTCGCTCCGCTCAACTCCCGCGAGGATGCGGCAGACCTGCAGCTTTGGCTTACGTTCGCGGTTTCGGTCGCGCCGCACAGCTCGGACCCAGATTTCGACCTGCGTCTGATACGACTTGTATCGGAGAGGCTGGTGGGCGCCGGCTACAGCCAATTGGCGCGCGATTTGGCCGAACAGGCTGTCCTGACCAGCACGGGCACGCCGCGCCGCCGCCGGCTTGGGTGGTTCACGATGGCCGAGGTGTACCATCGCTGCCACAACCATCTCGAAGGTCTGGTCGCCTTGGCCTGCACTCTTGCTGCGGACAGCAAAGGCGATTCCGAGCAGATCTGGCAGGAGATGGTGGCGCTCGCACGTCTACTGCGAGATTGCGGGCTATTCGACAAGGCGAGGATCGCCATCCAACACGCGAGGGAGCTGATCGGACCGCTAAGACTGTCTGAGCGCCATCGCAATCGGCTGGATACGCTCGAGCTTCAGACACGGATGAAGGAGACATCAATAAAGGGATCCAGCCGCAGCGAATTTGAACGCCTGCTCGCCGATGTCGCACGCAACGGCGAGAACGTACTGAAGGTCGGCGAGTTGACCGAGCCGGTCGCAGCGATGCTCGGGCAGCTCTTGCGCGCCGCCAGAGCCCAGGAAATGACCATTCCGGCACGAGCTGACGCGACCTTTACTCAACTGTGCGATCAGATGGGGGGGAATGCCGGCGCACTGGTGAGGACCGTATCGGCAGACGCCGTCTCGGCAGAGGGCCTGCTCAATGTCCTAAGAATGCGGGATGAGCCCCGCTATTCCGAGGACATCGGGTATGACCTGCACCATGTCGCGACGATTGCGGGACAGGCGCTCGTCGGTAACGAATTTATCAAGAACCCGACCGAAACGTCATTTGCGCTAGAACTGTTGGCCGATCGCGGCGTCGCCATCCCTGGATGGGACGAGGCGGCCATGCCACCTCCCCTTCCCCGCCGGATCGAGGAGCCGGCCGAGATTGCACGCGCGATCTCGCAGAATGGATTGAGTGTCGTCCAGATCGGATTCGATGCGAGCGGACATCTGGTGCGTCTGACGACCATTAACGGCGAGCTCCGACCGCCGGTACGAGAGGTGGACGACGTCTTCCATCGCGAGCGCTTCAGCCGCTGGGCGTCGGATTACCCGTACGCATATGGCATCGACGAGAGCACGGCCAACCTGTTCTACACCACAACGGCTGATCTGAGATTATCGGACCTGCCGGAAGGGCCTGTTATCGTTGTCGCAGATGCGAGCGTGCAACCCTTCCCACCGAACATCTTCTATGTCGATAACGAGTTCGCGGGCAGAACGCGCCCGATCGCGGCCGCGCCCTCGCTCGGATGGTTGCGCGCCGCAAGGGCGATCGGGTTGATCGGCGACGGCCGGCTTTGCGCGTGGATCTCCACGGCCGCCAGCCAGGCCGAAAACCATACCCTTTCCATGATTGCGGAACGTCTCGAGCCGAGCTTTGGCGCCTACGGCTTCGTTATCGACAACGGAGCCCAGCTTCCGGCAGCGTTTGCGGGAGCGACAATGGCCGTGATCGCTGCGCACGGGAACGTTCACCCGGACGGACGATACTTCCAGCTCGTCTCCGACGAGGGAGTCTTGAAGGTATCGGCGGCTGATCTAGCCGGCGCGCTCCGAAATGTCGACGTGGTTATCCTGTTCGTCTGCAGCGGCGGCCGGACCGATAAGCACCCGGCCGCGAACACGACCATCGGACTCGCCAAGCAGATCCTGGATCGCGGTTGCCAGGCCGTCATCGCTTCGCCGTGGCCTCTCGATTCGCGAGTGCCTTCGCATTGGCTTCCTGCCTTTCTCGAGCAATGGCAGAACGGTCGCTCCCTCGTTGAGGCGAATTTCGAGGCGAATAGGGTCGTCAACCAAAATTTCGCTCAGGATCCGGCCAGGGGACTGGCAATGACGGTCTTCGGAAACGCGACTCTCCAACGCCCCAACTCATAAGAGAAAAGAAGAGCGGAGAGAAATGGAAGTCGCCGCCGTGGGCGGCCCCTGATCGCTCCCGGGTCCCGAAAACTGTACTCTGTCGGTGGCCGATAACACCAACGCTTTGAGCACCGGCTTCCGCTTCCCTAAAGTAGTCGAGCCAAAACTGCGCCCACACCACGCAGTTCTGATCGCGCCCGGTCTCCGGCTCTCGTCTCCGAAAAACGAGAATATTTCAAATGTAGGCCGGAGACTATCGGCGATTTCGCTCCCAAGTTGTTCAAATTTGGAATAAAGAGACGGACGGAAAATTCACAAAAAGCCGCAATTGGCGGGTACTTATCGGATTCCCGGGCCCACAATCTATAGCTGAGTGACTGCCTGGCTGGGGCGGGAGGATTCGAACCTCCGTATGGTGGAATCAAAATCCACTGCCTTACCACTTGGCGACGCCCCAATAACGTGTGCCGGAAAGGGCGGGACTGGTCTCCCGCACGCTTCTCTCAGGCAACGCCGGTCTATAGACGCAGTTGAGCCATATCAACCGGCTAGGGGGAAATTTTGCCCCTGGGTCAAATCCCCGATTTCTGCCCCGGATGTCGGGCTGTTTCTCTCCAATCGATCTCTGTTGCCGCCCACGCGAGCCGGGACTTCCTTTCGCGCCAAATCTATGGCCTCCCGGGCCGTTTCGCCCGGTAGAGAGTTGAGAGAACATCGGTTTCGTGGGAAGACGGCAGCCTGCTGCCCCCTGCCGAAGCGAGACCACGGCCATGACCTACCGCGCGCCTGTCAACGACATGCTGCTGGCCCTCAATCATGGCGCGGGCCTGCAGGCCGCCGTGAAAGCCGGCCATTACGGCGATTTCGACGCCGACATCACCGCCGCCGTGCTCGAGGAAGCCGGACGGTTCGCTTCCGACGTGCTGGCGCCGCTCAATCGCGTCGGCGACGAAAACGGCATCAAGCTCGAGGCCAACAACGTGACCACCGCGCCCGGCTGGCCCGACGCCTACCAGCGCTGGACGGCGGCGGGGTGGAACGCGGTGTCGGGGCCGGAGGCGTTTGGCGGCCAGGGGCTGCCGCTCGCGATTAATGCTGCCTGCACCGAAATCTGGAGCGCCTCGAATATCGCGTTCGGCCTCTGCCCGCTCTTGACGCTGAGTGCGATCGAGGCGCTCGACGCGCATGGCAGTGATGAGCTGAAAAACATCTACCTCGAAAAGCTGGTGTCGGGCGAATGGACGGGCACCATGCAGCTCACCGAGCCGCAGGCGGGATCGGACGTCGGCGCGCTGCGCACCCGCGCCGAGCGGGCAGGCGATGGCAGCTATCGCATCAAGGGGACAAAAATCTTCATCACCTATGGCGATCACGACATGACCGATAACATCGTGCATTTCGTGCTGGCGCGATTGCCCGATGCGCCGGCGGGCACCAAAGGCATTTCGCTGTTTCTGATCCCGAAATTCCTCGTCAACGCCGATGGCTCGCTGGGCGCGCGTAACGATATCTACGCCAGCGGCGTCGAGCACAAGCTCGGCATGCATGCCTCGCCCACCTGCACCATGACCATGGGCGATCACGGCGGCGCGATCGGCTACCTGGTCGGGGAGGAAAATCGCGGCATGCTCTGCATGTTCACGATGATGAACCAGGCGCGGCTCGGCGTCGGCCTCGAGGGCGTCGGCATCGCCGACCGCGCCTATCAGCAAGCGCTGGCGTTTGCGCAGGAGCGCCGCCAGGGCCGCGCCATCGGCAAGGCAAGTGATAAGGACGGCAATGGTGCGGATCCCATTATCGTGCATCCCGACGTCAAGCGGATGCTGATGCAAATGCGCGCGCTGACCGCGGCGGCGCGCACGATCTGCTACGCGACTGCCGTGGCGCTCGATATTTCCGTGCGGGCCACCGACGCCAAAACGCGCAGCGCTGCCGCGGCGCGTGGCGCGCTGCTGACGCCGATTGCAAAAGCGTTCTCCACCGACATCGGCAATGAGGTCACTTCGCTTGGCGTGCAAATCCACGGCGGCATGGGCTTCATCGAGGAGACCGGCGCCGCGCAGCATTATCGCGATGCCCGCATTACCCCGATCTACGAAGGCACCAACGGCATCCAGGCGATCGACCTGGTGACGCGCAAACTCGCCGCCAATGGCGGCGAGTCGGTCTGGGCGTTGCTCGACGAGTTGTCCGGTATC
>Ga0207707_10000137_pt1 | contig 75096 bp, 68 predicted proteins | sample KBSC83BmetaG_FD_184336 | JGI IMG/M metagenome (GOLD analysis project Ga0207707, IMG submission 184336) | Corn rhizosphere microbial communities from Kellogg Biological Station, Michigan, USA - KBS C8-3B metaG (SPAdes) (version 2) | ecosystem: Host-associated > Plants > Roots > Rhizosphere ... | reverse complement strand
CCTTTGCCGCCTTCCTTGTGCCACGGCGTGCGATCGCCGCTCGTCACCCACAGGCCGCGTCCCTTCCACCCTGCATGAGCGTCATCGATCCGCCCTTCCATCCCCTTCATGTAGAAGCCCAGCGGGTAAGGAATGCGCAACGTAACGAACTCGCCACGCACCAGCGCATGCACGCCGTCGAAGAGATTGCCGGTGGCGATGGGGACGTCGGCGCCGAGGCCGAGCGTGTCGTGCTGATCGACCCAGGTGTAGTAACTGGACTCGACACTGAATTGCGGCTCATCCGCGAAACCCGGCCCGGGGAGCTTGTGCAGCGTCCAGCCCTCCGGACACTGATCGCCGGTAGCCTTGGGTCCGTTCAACGGGCCCTTGCACTTGCGGCGGTCGAACTCGCCCAGGTGGCCGCTGCCTAGCGACACCCACACCACGCCGTTGCTGTCTATGTCTGCCCCACGCACGCCGAAGCCGGGCAACGGCACGTTGTAGATCTCGCTGAGCTGCGTACGCGGGTCGAAACGAATCAGCGCGCCGGGAAACTGGAACGCCACCGATCCCCACACCGAGCCGTCGGCCGGGTTGGGCATGACCGCGTAGAAAGAGCCCGCGATGCGCTGATCGAGCTTTGGATTCGGCGCCTGACCCGGCTCGACCCATTCATCGCGGCGCCCGTTGCCATTGGTATCCAGAACAAACGGTGCCCACCCCTGTGAGGCCGCTGCATCGCCGGTCGCGAGGAACTTCCTGCTATCCAACCAACCCACGACGGGGCCGCCGCCGCTGGTCCAGATCGTGTCGTTCGCGTCGGCGGCGAACTGCAGGTGATGGGTGCTGAAACAGGTGTCTACGAAGGTGTACTTGCCGCTCTTGGGATCGTAAACGGCGAGCTGTCGCCCGGAGCGCTCCAGCGGGAAGGCCTTCGCGGACGGATGCTCCGAGCCTCGCTTGCAGAACGCCGGATTGTCCGGAGCGCGAATGCGCGCCGTGTACCATACGCGGCCCTGCGCATCGAGCATCGGATTGTGCGCGTTCGCTTTGCTGTTCCAGATGCGCTCGTCACCCCAGTAAGGTGAAGGCGCAATCACGGGGTCAGCGTGCGTGCTGGGCGTATCCGCATCCCGCACGGGGGCGTGAAACGTCGTGGCCACGCGGCGCGTGGGATCGAAGATGGGAAACTCATCCGTGCTCAGCTCCGGCGAGCCGTAGAGGGGGCCGTAACCGTTGACCGTCGGATGGCGGCGGTCGGTTCCCGAAAGATCGTGCAGATAGGATTTCGGGCTGGCCCAATCCTGGACGGTGGCCACGACATTGCGCTCCGCGCCCGTCGGTCGTTTCGGCGCAGCCGCCGGCAGCTCGCCCCGCGCGATGCGATCCGTCCAGTCCGCGAGATACTTCAGCGGAACTCCGTGCAGTTGGCCGAGCGCAATGCCCACCATGTCCCGACCGGCCTGGCCCGATTGGATGCGCCGCACCCACGCATCCTGCGAGGAGCTGAACTTGCCCAGGCTCGGCGGCAACGTTCGGGTGGCCAGATTGCCGAGCTGGTGACAGCCGACGCAGCCCATGTTCTTTATCCACATGAGGTATTCGTTGCGGCCGCCGTGCAACTGTGCAGTCTCCGAGGGCTGCGGCAACTTCAACATCGCGTACCAATACGCCGCCGGATAGACGCGGGCCGCCGTCGCGGCGTCGGGGGCGGTGACAGCCGTCAGGTCGAGGTGTTTTCCGGGAGCGCCCTGGACGGGTGTGGAGTCGGTGAGTCCATAACCGCGCACCCACACCTTGTAGGTTGCCGCGGGAAGATCGGGAATCAGATAGCGGCCTCGATCGTCGGTGACGACGATCTTCGCGTAGCGCGTTGCGAAAGCGTTGGTCTCAGCGATGACCCAGACGCCCGCCTCCGGGCCTTTGGAGCTCGTGACGATCCCTGCGATATCGTCATTGTCGATCTTGATCTGGCGCGCAGGCGACTCCGGGGCGGCAGTGGCGCTCGCGACGATGAGGGCGGCGGCAAGGGCTGTGCACGGCCGCGAGCTGCGGCAGACGGCCGGTGAGGCCGCTGGACGGGACGGTGACATCACTTCAATCGCGCCTTTTGAGAGTTGTGCCCGATTCTAGGCCGGTTGCCGTACGGAAATCTCCGGCCTGCATATAACTAATTGATCTATATGGAAAACGTCGCATCCGGGTCGGGCACCCTGCAGCTTGGGGCGCGCGCGTCCGGCGCGCGGCGGCCGACACCCTGGCACTGTGCTGCGCGTCACAATGCGCGCGCGGAGCGCACCCGATCGACCCACGCTTCAACCCGACATCCTTCTTTCCCAACACAACACATCCAACACGCGCCGGTGTTTGAAACTGCAACGGGCGTACATATTTCCATCGCATTTTGTGCGGCGCTACGCGCTTTATGTCGCACCCTTAGGCCAAACTAGCTGCAACGTGGCGGTTGTTCCTGGCTGCATGTTCTGCAGGCACGGCTCATTGCAGCGGCAAGTGAGCGTTGCGACCTGGATCACACATCGGCGGAGCGCCCTTTCGCGCTCGAGCAGTGAGTGGTTCACGCCGACACAGCAGCTGGAGAACGGATCGCAAGCGGGTTTTACCTCTGGAGGACGGCATGAATATTCGGATCAAGCAAGCGTTGATAGCCGCCGGCATGGCGACAGCGATGGCGCTGCCGATGTCGACTCAGGCTTCGGACGGAACACTCACTTTCACGGGCGCCGTGACGGCCAACAGCTGCACGCTCAAGGTCAACGGCGTCACCGGTGCGACGGCGACCGTGGCGCTCCCTACCGTAGACACGGCGGCGCTGTCCAATGTCGCGCCCAGAACGACGGCGGCCGGAACGTTCTTCAGCATCGACGTCAGTGCCTGCACGGCCGTGCAGGACATCGGCGGCACTGCAGCGCCCAGCACGGTGCAGATCTATTTCGAGGCCGGCCCGAATGTCGATGAGACGACGGGTGGTCTCATCAACACGGCGGTTGGCGGCAGCAATGTGGAGGTGAACCTCTACAACGCTTCCGGAGCGACCGTGGTCGGTACGCAGATCAAGCCGGGTACGCCCACGAATCAGCCCCCAACGCAGGTCGCCACGACGGATGCCACGCACTGGTTCTATGCCGGGTACTCGACGGCCGGCGGCGGCGGTGCCGCGGCTACCGCGGGTGCAGTGAGCACGTCGATCACGTACTCGCTGGTCTACCTGTAAGCGCGATCGGAGAGTGACGAGTACCGGAGCTCACACCTGAGCAACTGTGCGCAGCGGCCCCTGCGGCGGCTGCGCACAGTGTCCCCGACTGAAAAAAGATGACGATGCGGCAACGCCTGTCGATGTGTGCACTCCGTGCTGGCAAGATCGTCCCGCTGGCGTTGCTCGTTGCCACGCTCTTCACAGCCGCTCCTCGTGCGGCCGCGGGCGTCGTCGTCGACGGCACCCGGGTCGTGTATCCGGCGGCCAAACGCGAGGTGACGATCAATATCGACAACCCCGGGAGCGTTCCTTCGCTCGTGCAGGCGTGGCTCGATGCAGGAGACCCGCATGCAAGACCGGGAGACTCGAAGGTACCGTTCGTCCTGACGCCCCCGTTGTTCAGGCTCGATCCCACCAAAGTGCAGAGCCTGCGTCTGGTCTACACCCACGATCCGCTGCCTGCGGACCGTGAATCGCTCTTCTGGCTCAACGTTCTCGACATTCCCCCGCGTGCCGCGGCCAATTCCGATGCACCCAATCAGCTGGAGCTGGCCTTCAAACACCGTATGAAGGTGTTTTTCAGGCCGGCGGGTCTGTCGGGCTCGGCGCTCGATGCGCCCGGGCGAATGACATGGAAGCTGCTGTCCAGGGACGGGAAACTCGTCGGCATCCAGGCGAACAACCCAGGTCCTTACCATGTCTCGATGTCCAAGATCATCGTGACGCTGGCGGGCCAGCCCATCACCATTAACGCGGATATGGTGGACCCGTTCGCGAGCCGCAGCTTCGCTCTGCCCCAGCCGGCCGCCGCGCCCAGCGGGCCGGTCGCCCTGGAATACTGGTTCGTCAACGACTATGGCGGCAGCGTAAAAGCCACGGCTTCTGCGTCGGCGGCACCCTGATCCGGATGCTAGCCCTGTGGCGATCCGCGACGGGCGTGGAAGTCTTCCGGAACTGCTGACTTGCCTTATTCTGGCGGCTGCATGCGCGCCGGCCACCCTTTTTGCAGCAACTGCGCCGGCGGCGGCGACAGCAGCGGCGCCCGAGCAGACCGCCGCCACGGCGCCTGTGCAAATCGCGACTGCAGCACCCGCGCAGATCTCAGCCGCGGCACCCGTGCTGACGGCCGCTGCAACGCCGGTGCAGGCCGCCGCGGCGGCGCCTGTGGAGTTTGACTCGGCCTTTCTGCGTGGCGGTGCCCAGGTCGACGTTTCGCGCTTCTCACGAGGCAACCCCGTGCTGCCCGGGGACTACCTGGTCGACCTGCAGGTCAACGGCAAGTGGATAGGCCACGCCTCGGTTCGATTCGTTGCCCAGCCCAACAGCGATATCGCCCTGCCTTGCATCGAGCGCACGCTTCTCGCGCGCCTGGGCCTGGATTTCCAGAAGCTGTCGGAGTCGGCACGCGCCCAGGTGCAGAACGCACGCTCGGGAGGCTGCGTGGACCTGCCAGCGATGATCCCGGAAGCGACGGTGTCATTCGACCTCTCTCAGCTGCGGCTGGATATCACCGTGCCCCAGGCCGCCATGCTCCACAAGCCCCGTGGCTATGTCGGACCGGAGCTCTGGGACACCGGCGTGACGTCGGCCACCCTGGGCTACAACCTCAACGCCTATCGCTCTGCCAGCTCGGAGCTGACCACGACCGTGGGCCATCTGGACCTGGCACTGGGAATCAACTATGGAAGCTGGCACTTGCGCCAGCGATCTTCGCTCGAGGTCACCTCTGACCAGCCCTCCAGCTACCAGAACATCGCGACCTTCCTGACTCACGATATTCCCGCGATCCGCAGCGACCTGACGGTGGGCGACAGCTTCACCGATGGGGCCGTGTTCGACAGCTTCGGATTCCGCGGAGTCTCCCTGGCCACCGACGATCAGATGCTGCCGGACTCGCAGCTCGAATACGCACCTGTGGTGCATGGGATTGCGCGCACCAACGCGCGCGTCCTCATCACCCAGAACGGCAACACCATCCTGGAGACCACCGTGTCGCCCGGTGCATTCGAGATCAACGATCTGTACGCCACCGGCTACGGCGGCGACCTGCACGTCACGATCTATGAGGCCGATGGCAGCCAGAGCACCTTCACCGTGCCGTACGCCTCCGTGGTACAGCTGCTGCGTCCCGGGGTCTGGCGCTACACTGCGGTGGCCGGCGAAGTGCAGCAGCCCTCTCTCGCCGGGACCGAGCGTTTCGCTCAAGCGACGCTGCAGCATGGCTTCAATAACTATCTCACCGGCTACGGCGGGGCGATCGGTGCAGAACACTACGTCGCCGGGCTGCTGGGGATCGCTGTCAACACCGCAATGGGCGCGGTTGCGCTCGATGTGACCGAGGCCAGGGCGGCGGCCCTCGCGGATACCCATTCGTCCAGCGGCCAGAGCCTGCGGTTGTCGTTCAGCAAGCTCGTTACCCGGACCCACACGAACATTGCGCTCTCCACGTACCGCTATTCCTCCAGCGGCTATTACTCGTTCAGCGACGCGCAGACGGCTCCACAGGCCGCAGGCACGGAACCCGGTCCCGACACTGTGGGTCGCGCGCGCAGTCAATGGCTGGTCAACATCAACCAGACCCTGCCGGGTCGCTGGGGCAACTTCTACGTGTCTGCCTCGGTACGCAACTACTGGCAGTCCGCGGGAACGACGGTGCAGTATCAGGGCGGCTACACCAATCACATCCGCTTCGGGCGCACGAGCCTCAGCTACAGCATCTCGGCTGCGCGCCAGAAAAATGTGATGACCGGCAAGCCCGACGACCAGTTGCAGCTGAACTTCTCACTCCCCCTCGGCCACTCCCCCCACTCGCCCATGCTGTCCGCCACCCTCAACCAGGACACGACTGCAGGGGTGCGCACTCACGGTGGACAGCAACTGATCAACGGCACGTGGGGGGAGAGCAACCAGCTCAGCTACAGCGCTTCCGCCAACCAGTCGGCGGGTGGCAACTCCTTCGCCGCCGACGGCCAGTATCGCAGCACTTACGCCGGCCTGTCCGCCAGCGTGAGTGCGGGAAGCGGCTATTCACAGCAATCGGTGGGCGCCACAGGCGGTGTGGTAGTCCATCCGGGCGGCGTCACCCTGGCAAACCAGATGACCGACACCATCGGTATCGTGGAGGCCATCGGCGCCCAGGGCGCCCGGGTAACCAACAACGTGGGGACTACGATCGACCGCTCGGGTTACGCCGTGTTGCCCTTCCTGATGCCCTATCGCCTCAACAGCATCAACATCGATCCCGATGAGGCCGTCTCGCCGGACGTCGAATTCAAGAGCACCAGCGAATCGGTCGCACCGCGGCTGAACTCTGTGGTGATGATCCGCTTCCAGACCGTGAGCGGGCAGGCCGTCCTGATCACCGCCCATCGGGACGATGGCTCGGTGGTGCCGTTCGGCGCCAGCGTTTACGATTCCCAGGGAGGCGAGGTGGGTCTGACGGGGCAGGACGGTGGGATTTACGTACGCGGCATTGCGCAGAGCGGCATCTTGACTGCCCGCTGGGGCGATGCGCCCAATGAGCAGTGCGCGTTCAAGTATCAGCTACCCCCGCAGCGCAAGGGAGACAGCCCCCTGGTGCGGATCGATGCCGCGTGCAGGGCCGAGTTGGTGGCGCAAAGCGGGCATCGCGGCGGCGGCGAGAGCGAGGGTAAGCAGTAGCCATGGCGCAAACGAACCGTTGGCGGCGGTGGCTGCTCGCGCGGGGCTCGACCAGCCTCCTGTTGCTCCTGGCGGGCGCTGCGGCCGTGGCGCAGACCGTGAGCTTTTCGCCAGCTACGTTGTCATTTTCGCCTGCGGGACCTTACTCCGTCCCCCGGGACGCCGCCGTAGGTAGCGAGGTGGCTCACGCGCTTGCCGCGGCCACTGCCACCGGAGTCACCTGCGCATTGATCGAAACGGCGAGCGTCAATGGCACGGAGGTTTCCGCCGGAAGCGGCATCTATCAGACGAGCGTGAGCGGCATCGGAGTCAGCTTCTATGTCGTCAATGGCCCGACGCAGACACTGATCACCTCCACGAACGGCGGCTACACCTCGGGGACCATCGCCGCGCCCGGCAACGGCGCGCTACCGGGGATTCAGGCAAACCTGCTGGTCACCGGGCAAGTCGTCTCCGGCTTCTCGCTGTCCGCCCTGCCGAGTGTCACCGTGACATTCACTCCAACGGGCGGCTGCAGCTGGAGTACCGGAATCGTCAACACGCTCCCGACGAGCGCAAGCAATGGCGCTGTCGTACCAATCACCTGTACCGTCACGACTGCTGCCGTCAGTGTAAACCTGCCGGTCATATCGCTGAGCGCACTGAGTGCCGTGGGCAAGACCGGCGGCGACACGCGCTTCCCCATTGGCCTCAGTTGCGCCTCGGGCGCCAATGTCTACATCACTCTGAGCGACGTGACGACACCCGCGAACACAACTCCGCTGCTCACGCTGGCCTCGAGCTCGACCGCCCAAGGCATCAAACTGAGAATTCTCAACAGCGCGGGGCCGGTCAGCTTCGGGCCCGATTCCGCGGAAGCGGGAACGACTCATCAATGGCTTCTGGGTCCGTCCGCTAGCGTCAACGGCGTACCGCTCACGGTGCAGTATTACCGTGATGACACGAACCCCGCGGGCACTGCCTCCGCCACACTGTCAGCGGGCAGCGTTCACGCGCAGGCTACGTTCACCATGAGTTACCAATAGCCGCGATACTCAAGGTCGCAGCTCCGCTGACAGATCGAAGCGCTCGAAGCGCGCGCCGAGCCAGCGAATACCCAGCCAGAATTCGACGCCGAGGAGTATGAACACGGCCGCTACGGCGAGGGCGGCCGCCACGAAGGCGCCGAGCAGCCATTGCGTGAGAGCAAATGTCAGTGCCGCACCGATCGCCGCCGGTACCACCGCAATCGCTGTGACGAGCAACTGCCCTGCGATCAGGATGATCCGTTGGCCCATCACCTCGATACCCCGCTCGGTGCGATCTCGTGCCAACTGCGCCCAGGCCGGAAAGACCACGGCGGCCGCATTGGGCACCAGGCACTGGATCGCGATGAACGGCGGAGCAAGCACGGCGATACCCAGCGCGACTCCACCGCGATGCGCAGGCGTGAACCAGGCAAATCGCTCCCCCGGAAACAACAGGAAAACCGCAAGCAGATAAATCCAGGCGGACACGGTGAGAATCGTCAGCGGCGTGAGCAATTCGCCCATCACGACTTGCCAACCGCGTAGCGGGTAGGTCTTGAGAATATCGGAGTTCGGCAGGTCTGCCCGCAGGTCCTGGCGCGCCGTCATCGGTCCGAACAGCAGGGTCGCGACGAGCAGGAAGCCGCAGGCCGCCATGGCCGCGAAGCGCGGACCCTCCAGCGAGGGCTGATGCACGAGCCATTCGGACCCGATCAGGACGACCGCCACCATTACGACGGCAACGCGCGCCCTGTAGAAAGCACTGGTCGACAACAGGTTCTTCCACAGGAACGCCACCTCCGGCCGTCCTCTGTGCGAGAGGTTGAACGGCGCACGCTGCGCCTTGCGCGCCGTGCTCTGCCCGCGCCAGTCGCCCTGCTGAACACGCCGGACTCGCGTAGCCCGTTTCTCTGCCCGCGCGATGGAAGCTTCTTCGAAAGACACCTCGGTGTACACGACCCAGAAGTAGTGCGCGGCGAGCACCCCCAGCGCCGGCCCAAGTGCAAGCAGGAACGCGCGCCCGCTCCCGGCGAAGTAAGGGGCCAGCAGGACTCTCGGGATCGCCAGCAACCAGGGTAACGGACCGAGGTGGAGCTGCGACACCCCGTAGCTCGTGAACGCGTGCAGTCCCTGGAGGTCGCCGGGTCCCGGCAATCTCAGCGTGCTCCAACCCCACGCAAGGAGTCCGCACGCCGCAACCAACACTGCAGCGGCCGTCAGCGCCCTTTGCCGAGCGGAGGTCACGCTGCGATTCAGAAGCTTCGAATACACGAACGCAGTGCCGGTGAAATGCAGATTCAGCACGGCCAGGATGAGCCACCATCCGATCGCATGGAACCAGGGATTGGCCCCGAAGGACCTGCCGCGACCGAGCATCACGGTAAGAATCAGCGCGCTGAACACGATGCCGAGCTGCGAGCCCAGCAGCCGATAGTGAACCAGCATGCGCCGGTTCACCGGCGCGGGGAACAGGAATGCGATCTCCGCTTCGCTGAATGCCAGCGCGGCACGCCGCGGGATCGCCCAATTCGCCAGCAGCACGATCAGCAGCAGGAGCGCACCCAGCTGGGGAAGCAGCGCGAGCACCTCAGGCGGAATGCCCGGCCCCCCCGCCGCCAGCGGATATCCGGCATGCACCCCGTGAGCGCGTCGAACGAAGGCCAGATACAGGTACGCCGCTCCGACCAGCGCTCCCGCCAGATATTTCGGCTGCTGCAGGCGTCTCAGCCGCGACTTCACCTGGCCCAGCAGCGAGGTCACCCGCAGATACAGCAGGGCGCGAGCCATGGTGGCGACGGTACTCACGATTCGCTCCCGCCCGTGGCCCGAATGAACACGTCCTCGAGACTGGCTCCCGCATCGCCGTTGCTGAATTGCGCGTGTACTCGAGCCATCGTGTCGTAGGCGATGCGCTGTCCCTTCTTGAGAATCAGCACGTGCGAGCACACCTCTTCCAGCAAGTGAAGGAGGTGCGAGCTCAACACCACGGCGGCACCCGCCCGCGCGCGCCGCAGAATGGAGTCCTTCATGCGGCGGATACCCAGCGGATCCAGACCGGTCAGCGGCTCATCGAAGATCATCACCGTCGGCGAGTGCAGCAGCCCGCAGGCGATGGCGAGCTTCTGCTTCATCCCGCGCGACAGCTCGGCGGGTAGACGATCGGCCCGGTCCGCGATCTCCAGCTCTTCCAGCAAGGGCCCGGCCAGCGCCTCATGATCGGCGACGCCGTACAAACGCGCCACGAAGGCAAGGTGCTGCCGCACGGTGAGATAATCGAACAGCCGCGGCTCGTCCGGAAAGAAAGCCAACTCCCGCTTCGCCTCGATCGGCTCGCGGGCCAGATCGTGGCCGCCGATGCGCACTTCACCGGCCGTGGGCGGAATGATCCCCGCCATCATCCGCAGTGTCGTGGTCTTGCCCGCGCCGTTCGGCCCTACCAGGCCCAGGACCTCCCCGCGCTGCACGCCGAAACTCAAGTCCTGCACGGCCGTGAAATCGCCAAACGACTTGCCGAGGCCGGTGATCTCGATCATCCGTCATCCCACACCGGAAGAATGGAGCGCTGAGCTTACACGAACCCTCGCAGTTTGAAGGGTTTCACGGCGATGAGGACGCGGATGTTGCCGCGGCATCTCAGGAAGCCGACGGATACGGCTCCCGCAGCACCACGGAGCCGCTCTCCAGCAGCGACTTCAGGTTGGCGAGGATCTTCGGCCAGCCGCCGGATACCGCCGTGATGAGTCTGGAGGGCTCGCGCTCGATGCTGTGGGTTATGGAAAGCCTGACCGCCGTTCCGAACCGCTCCAGCTCCAACGTACACAGCGACTCGCCCTCGGCGTGCAGCTCGGGCTTGCTTTGATGGCGCCAGCGGATTACCAGGCGCCGCGGCGGCTGGGCTTCGAGGATCTCCCCGGCATCGGAGACGGTGCCCCCGGGCTGCACCATCTGCCACGCGGATCCTGCCGTCCAGCCGCTCTCGCAGTACGTGCCGAACCAGTACTGCTTCATGAACTCGACATCATCCGTCAGGGCGGACCACAGCCTCTCGGGTGTGGTGCGAATGTAGGTCACATAGACAAAAGTCGATCTAGCCATCGGCTCTCTCCAGTCGTCGTTTCAGATCCGTCAGCGCCTTCAGGCGCGGCTTCTCGAACTTGGCGATCCAGCGCTCGTAGATCTGCTGCAGCGGCACCGGATTGAGAAAGTGCAGCTTCTCGCGGCCGCGGCGCACGGTGGCGAGCAGGTTCGCCGCCTCCAGCAGGTCCAGATGCTGTGTCACGCCCTGGCGCGTCATCTGCAGGTGCCGGCACAGCTCATTCAGCGTGCGGCCGTCATGGGCATGCAGCACGTCCAGGAGCTTGCGCCGGCTCGGGTCGGCGAGGGCCCGGAACAACACGTCGGTGTCGTCGCGCTCGGTCATGTGCAACAGGCAAGCATTTACTTGCCTCAATGATAGGCAAGTAACTGCTTGCATGTCAACAGAGCGGGCTTGACACGCGCCGGTCTTTGTAGGACTGTATGCATAATATCATACAGTGCGCTTCCACCGTGTTGGACTTGCATATCGAGAGCAGCGGAGTCCCCATCTACGTGCAGATTCGCGAGCAGGTCATGCACGCAATCGGCAGCGGGGCGCTGCGTCCGGGCGAGCAGTTGCCGACCATGCGTCAGCTTGCCGTCGACTTGAAGGTCGACCTCAACACGGTTCGCCATGCCTATGACGAGCTGGAGCGCAGTGGAGTGATCGTGATTTTGCGGGCGCGCGGCACTTACGTGGCTGAGAAACCGCCGCCCGTGGACGCTGCACGGGAGGCGCGCAAGGTCCAGTCCCTGGCACAGCAGGTGATGGCACTGGCCACCTCCTCCGGTATCGATCCAGCCGACGTCGCGCATGAGTTGCTGAGAGTGGCGAAGCAACGTGGGAGCAAACGATGAGCACTACAGAGCGCACCCTTCCCTACGGTCAGAATTCCCCCGCCACGGTCATTGCCGTGGTGCTCGCGCTTGGTGCAGCGCTATTTGCACTGATCGGAGCCGGGGGCAAGTGGCCGCCCGCGTGGATCGTGGCCGCGCTGCTGGCGCTCGGCGCAGCGTTAGTGCCGCTGTCGCTGCTGATGGCCAAGCAGTGGGAGAAGGCGGTCGTGCTGAGGTTCGGCAAACTCCACGCCATTCGCGGACCGGGACTGTTCATGATCGTGCCGTTCGTCGACACGGTGACGGCGTGGATCGATCAGAGAATCCAGACGACAGAGTTCAACGCGGAGCAGGCCCTCACCCGCGACACCGTCCCGACCAACATCGATGCGATCCTGTTCTGGCAGGTGCACGATCCGGAGCGCGCGGCACTGGAGATCGCCGACTATCGCCAGGCCATCCTGCGGGTCGCCCAGACTTCGCTGCGCGAGATGATCGGCTCTTCGCCGTTGAGTGCGCTGCTCTCGGAGCGCAAGGCCGCCGATCTGCAACTGAAGGAGGAGATCGGCCGCAAGACGGCCGAGTGGGGGGTGTCGGCAGTGTCGGTCGAGATCAGAGACGTGGCGATTCCGGCCCAGCTGCAGGATGCGATGAGTCGGCAAGCCCAGGCCGAGCGCGAGAAGGCGGCGCGGGTCATCCTCGGCTCCGCGGAGGAAGAGATCGCGCAGAAGTTTCTACACGCGGCCACTACGTACGGACACAACCCGGTTGCGCTGCAATTGCGCGCCATGAACATCATCTACGAGACAACGAAGGAGCGCGGTGCGACCGTGTTGATACCCTCCTCGATGGTGGACAGCATGAACGTCGCCGGAGTTCTGGGTGTGACCGGGACCACAGTCGCTGCGACACCGCCGGCGGCGTGAGGGCGCGGGGGCACGCGCAGTGACATGCGCCCTCCTCTACTTGGCGCTCCCGGAGTCCGGTTGTTCCTCGTAGATCTTCGTGACGCCGGTAAAGAGCGGATTGCCATTCGCATCCCTGATGACGTTCGCGTAGGCGATGGTCGGGAAGTTGCGCGCCCGCGAGGCCTTCACCTTGACGTGATCACCGGGCTTCAGCGAGGTGCGCTTCCACCCGCGGCGCATCAGGGTCACCGGGCTGGGCAGCTCGAAATTCCACGTCACGACTTTGCCCTTCTCATCGACCACATCCACGTACAGACGTGCATGCGGGCTGCGCCAGTCGAGCTGGGTGACCTTGCCCTCCACTTCCACCACCAGTTTGGAGTCGAACTCCGACTGTGAATGGTGCGCCCACGCGGGCGGCACCAGTGCGAGCGTGGCCGCGATCAGCAATCGCGATATCCGCATGACCTGTCTCACTTGTACAGCTGTACGTCCTGCTCGTTGTCCAGGCAGATCTCCTCCAGCATCTGGGTGTCCACCTGAATGGCCATCTCGATTGTGACCGACCAGGGACGGGTGTACGCCTTCGGATCGTTCACTGCAATCTGCACCTGCATGAGACCGAAGTTGATGCGCTTCAGCCGTTCGGTGAGATGCGCGGATTCGGTGATGGGACTTCCCTGGATATCGAGCCACATGTCATCCCGAATACCATTGGTCTCGATGACCAGTGTGTCGCCTTCCCAGTGCCCGGTCGAATAGCCGTTCCAGGTGGGATTCGGGTCCTGCGGCAGCGGCCGGCCATCCAGATACACCTCTCTGTAGGCCGCGTTGAACTCGTGCAGCATGACCATCTCGTTGGGCGTCTGGATGATCTTGGTGTGCTGAGGAAGCGTCCACGCGCGCGGGTAGTTGGGCGGCTTGCAGTAGGTGTGCGGGTCCTCCCGCTCGCCGTTGGCACGCCTTTTCACCATCTGCTCCCTGGACCACTCGGTGTACGGCAGACCGCCCTTCATGTTGATACCGAGGTTGATCTGCTCGCGCGCCATGCGCTCTTCCTGGACGCAGTCCTTCTCCTTGCAGTAGTCCTTGGCGGGGACGTTGGCGAACCAGATGCCGGAGAAGTCCGGCTTGCCCTCGGGGGTGCGCGGCGCAGGCGCTTTCAGATCCGGTGCGCCGCTGGCCAGTCGCGGGATCCCCGGCGTGGGATAGCCGAGCCACTGGGCCAGAGCCATCGAGGGACTCGCGCCGAGTAACAGCAGTCCGGCCACGAGCCCGAGTGAGCCCAACCGTCGGCTCATGGAACGATCCCCCCTTGCAGCACGCCCTATCCTGCCCCGACCAACTTCGGTCCGAATCCGCGCCACCACGGCGACCCCCAGACGAACTCGGTGGCGATGACCCATGGGAGGATCAGGGCAAGGCCCCACACCCACACTCGATGAATCCGCCCGAGCCGGAACAGGTCATACAGCAACGCCGGCACCAGTAGCAACAGCAGATAGGCGTGCACCGCACCGTAGCTCCGGGGGAATTCGTCAGTACCAGAGGTGCGACTACCAGGGAGGCGAGGCCCCACTTGCGGTGCAGGTCCATGCGCCCTCTGAGCGACAGTGTGGCCTGGATGGCCAGCAGAACGACCCAGGAGGCCATGACGGCGGCGTGCAGATGCACGACCAGCGGCGGAACGGCCATCTTGCCGGTGACGATCGCAAACGAGCGAGGGGCGAAACCGGTGATCGCGACGATGACGAAGAGCCACGCCAAGCCGGCGTGGAAGTGACGCTAGAACCCAACTCCGCTGGCCTTCGTTCCGGCGGGCGCAAATCCCGGAGCGCGACTCGGTGCCATTTCCCCGGCGCTCATGCTGGCGAGGGTACCGGCTTTCTGCGTGATCATGCGGGAGGTGTCCTCACAGGCGCGTGGCGACCTCAGCTCTCCAGAAAGCGGTATCGATACACGTCCCCGGCGCGCTGCACCCGCCCGGCGGAAGGGTCGCGGAAATGGGCTGGGAAACACACCAGCTCCTCATCCGCCGCCCGGGCGAGGGTGCGCAGGCGGGTCTCGCGTGCCATCCCGGGGTCGCCGTCGAACGACGGCGTGACCTCGGGGCGAATCATCTGTATGGGGTGATGGATCACATCGCCCCAGAAGATCGCGCGCTCGCCCCCGCCTTCGGCGAGCACGGAGAAATTGCCCGGCGAATGGCCGAACGCAGGCTCGAGCCAGACGCGCTCGCTGACCTCGCGATGCACTTCGATGTCCGCCTCGATCAGCTCGGCTCGCCCCGCCTCGTAGACCGGCAGCACCGAGTCGCGAAAGGCGCGCAGATGATCGTCCTCCAACTCCTGATTGCCGAAGTGCTCGAAGTCGCGGCGCGAGAACAAATAGCGGGCGTTGGCGAAGGTCGGCACCCACCGCCCGTTCTCCAAACGCGTGTTCCAGCCCACGTGATCAAAATGCAGGTGGGTACACAACACGAGGTCGATGCTATCGGTGGTCAGACCCAGTGCTGCAAGGTTGGCAAGATACGACGTGTGCGCGCGGTTCACATCGGGAATCGAGCGGTGTTTGTCGTTACCGTTGCATGCGTCGATCAGTATGTTGCGTCCACCGACACGCAGCACGTAGCTGTGCATGCTCATCATGAACGCCGATTTCTCGAGCGTAGGGCCCAGCGTTTCATCGGTGTACCAGGCGGCCAGCTGAGCGAGGTCCTGCGGCGAGACCTGCGGCAGGATCAGCGACATCGGCGGACCGCTCTCCATCTCGAAGAGCTTGAAAACGCTCATCTGCCCCAGCGTTACCGGCTTCATCGGCTCTCTCCTGCCCTCAAGCCTTCGCAGCCAGCGGCGGCGCGGCCACTGCCCGTGCCTTGATGGGTGCTGTCTCGACCAGGAAGAAACACAGCACGCAGCCGATGGCTCCGGAGCCGGCCATCATCAGGATCGCGCTGGAGAGCTGCGTGAGGTCCGCCACCTTGCCGGCGAGCGCTACCAGGCCCGAGCCGCCAAGCACCTCCCCTGCGCACACGACCAGCCCCATTGCGGTAGCCGCATACTTGCGCGGCATCGATTCGCCGGGGATGACGCCCATGTAGATCGGAAAGGTGCCGCTGGCGAGCCAGCCCACGAACAGCAGCCCGCCCAGCACCAGCGTGGATCCCTGAAAGTACATCGCCCCCAGTGCGGTCAACGCGCCGACCAGGCAGAAGCCGATCATCACGGGCTTGCGTCCGATCCGGTCGGAGAGCCACGGCGCTCCGAAGCCGGACAGCGCGGACGCAAAGCCCAGCACGCTCAGCAGCGAGCCCATGGTCGGGCCCGGCATGCCGCGCACCTCGATGAGGTACTTGGGCAGGAACGTCCACCCCATGATGAACCACCCCACCATGAACACGGAGATCAAGCAGCAGACGAGCACGTTGCGCACGGCAAGCATGTCGAGGAGGCCCATCTTCGTGCCGTCGTCGACCGCAAGCTCCAGCGCCGATGCCGCATGCGCAGCCTGGGCCTCCTTGGTCGGCTCGCGGACCCAGAGCCAGACTCCGATCGCACACAACAGGCCCGGTACCCCGGAGACGAAGAACGCCGTCCGCCAACCATGATCCTCCGCGATGATGGGCAGGAGCCAGGGCGCGAGACTCTGGCCCAGCAGCGCCGAGAAGAAGTTCTGCATGATCCCGGCGTTGACGCCGCGCCGGCTCGGGGAGGACTCGATCGCCATGATGGCCAGGCACACCGGCAGGAACGGCCCCTCGACCGCACCCATGATGGCGCGTGAGATGAGCAACACCGGAAACGAGGGCGCGAGGCCTGAAAGAATCGAGCACGCGGAGAAGATGATGAGAAAGGCCAGCAGGAAGGGCTTGCGGTTGCCCCTGGAATCCGACCAGCGCGCGATCAGGTAGGCGCCGAGCGCCCACATGATGGAGAGTATCGAGCTGATCAGCGCCGCTTGAGTGTTGTTGAGGCCGAGGTCCTTCGCCACATAGGGAATGAGGACACTCGCGGAGTTGCGATCGAAGAAGGCGAAGCCGAAGGAGATGCCCAACAGAATGAGCAGCCCGTTCTCGTAGTTGAATATCGCGTGACGGTGAGCCTGCTGCGTGAGAGTCATGCGAGGTTTCCCCTTACGCAGCAGGCGTACTGCCTGAAAACTTCATCTGGATCGAGCCGCGGCGCTCGAGAAACCTCCAGACGCCGCGCTCGCGCACGTAGCGATCCTGGAACTCCCCGAAATACACCGGTCCACTCGAGGTGAACGGCGGTTTGCCGTCGGCAGGCGGGGTGGTGGCGATCATCGTGAGACACGAGTTGCCGCGGGCCGCATCCCGGCTTTCAACCTCGATCATCACGTTGGTGGCCAGGTGCTTCGTCAGCAGCGTCTTGGGGCGCGTCAGCAAGGAAGCGCGCACGGCCTCCCGGCCCTGGATCACCTGGTCCGGAACCATCGGCCGCGACATCGAGCCGTTCTCGGCAAACAGATCTGCGGCTGCACTCAGGTCGCCGAGGTCCAGGGCGCGTGAGTAGGCATACACGAGGCGCTCACAGGCCCGTTCGATCTCGATCCGCTCCGCCGCACTCAGGGTCTCGGCCATGGAAAGCTCTCCCGGTTCGATAAGCTGGTTCTCAACGGTTATTGCGCGCGGGCCGTCGCACTGCGATCCGGCGCGGGCACATCAATCGTAGCGGGCGCTAGCGCCGCACGCCCCAGAATCATGTCGGCCGCCTTCTCTGCGACCATGACCACGGCGGCGTTCGTGTTACCTCCGATCAAGGAGGGGAATACCGAGGCATCCGCGACCCGCAGCCCCTCCAGCCCGATGACCCGCAGCTGTGGATCGACCACCGCCATCGAATCGGTGCCCATCCGACAAGTGCTCACTGGATGATGGACCGTGTAGGCCTGCGCGCGAATGTACTCGATCAGCTCGGCGTCGCTGGCTGCGGAGGGTCCCGGAGCACTCTCACGCGCCCGATACGGCTCGAACGCCGACGATCCGAAGATCTGCCTCGCCAGGCGGATTCCCCGTACCAGCGGCAGCACGTCCTCCGGCACCGACAACAGGTTCGGGTCGATCAGCGGCGCGGTAAATGGATCCGGGCTGGCGAGCGTGACGCGCCCACGGCTGCGCGGATACAGCCCCACCGGACTGATCGCAAACCCGTGCCCCAGCGGAAACGGGAAACCGGGTGAGGGTCGCTTGGCGGACTGAAACACGAGCTGCACGTCCGGCCTGTCCAGGCCCGGAGCAGTCTTGATGAACGCGGCAGACTCAAACACGTTGTTGGCAAGCGGGCCGCTTCTGAGCAACGCATATTGCGCGATGCTCACAATGTTTCGCGGCATGGCGCGCCAGGAAACTCCGTAGGAAACCGCACGGTCGGTACTCATGTGCACCGGACTTGCCATGTGGTCGTGAAGATTCCGGCCCACCCCCGGAAGGTGGTGCTGCACGGTGATACCGACCGACGCGAGATGTTCACCATCGCCGATCCCGGAGAGCATCAACAGTTGCGGTGATTGGATCGAGCCCGAGCTCACGATCACTTCCCGCCGCGCGCGCACGAGGACATCTCCTTGAGGCGCGCGGACTCGCACTCCCACCGCACGGCGCCCCTCGAGAACGACCTGTGTAGCCTGGGCCTCGGTCAGTACAGTCAGATTGGAGCGACGCAGCGCCGGATGCAGCAGCGCGCTTGCAGTCGTCTCACGGGTGCCGCCACGAATGGCGACTTGGCGCAGCGCCGACCCTTCCGAATCCGCTCCATTGAGGTCTGCGCGAGGTTGAATTCCCAACCCGGACAGAGCGTTGAAGAAGGCAAAATTGAGCGGGTTCGGGCCGGTGACGGTGCGGATCCGCATTGCCCCGCCGCGGCCGTGGAACTCGGAAGGACCAAAGTTCTCGTTGTCCTCGCTCTTGCGAAAGTACGGCAATACTTCGCGGTAGCTCCACCCTGAGGCGCCGGCTTTCGCCCAGTCGTCATAGTCGCGCGGGTGGCCCCTGAAGTACACCATGCCGTTGATCAGTGCAGAGCCCCCGAGACCGCGCCCACGGGGCACAGGAATGCGGCGACCGTTCAGCTGCGGCTGCGGCACCGACTGAAATCGCCAGTTGATGGCTTCGGAGCGCTGCGCCAGTGCGATCGCTCCCGGGACACGCACGACGAGGCTTCTGCCGCTCCCGCCAGCCTCGATGAGGCATACGTTGCGGCTCGGGTCTTCCGACAAGCGCGCCGCCAGCGCGCAGCCGGCGGTCCCGGCGCCCACCACCACGAAGTCGAACCCTTCCCCCAGATCTGTCATCGGCCGCAAGCCTCGCGGGCTGCCACGCCCGGGCAGTCTAACTGATCGGACACCCGGTCTTGCCTCAGCGCTGGCCGGAGGGCGCGCCATGCGCCTCGTTGCCGTCGACCTCGATCACCATGTTGTTGATGATGTGCCGGCCGACGGTCGGCTGTTGGCCTGGCGGAGTCTTCGCGCGCGCTTCCTCGGTACGCTTGCGCCCGGCGGCAATGAACGCCGCGATGGCCTTGCGTCCCTTGATCTCGCCGCCGCCGTAGTCGAGGACGCCGTCGGGCGTGAACGTGCCGGCATAGCCCTCCGGATCGCCGTAGTCGAAGGCGAACATGTAGCGCGCCTGCAGATCTTCGATGAAGGCACGGTCATCGCCATAACCGGCGTAGGCGATACCGGCGACGCACGTCAGGGCGGCTGCGGTGAGCTGTATGAATCTGCTGCCTCTCATGGAAGATCCCCCCGGATGACACTTTTTCATATTTCTCATTAACTTAAGCCCGCGGTGCGCCGCCAGCCCCACCGCCCTCCCTGCCCGCGTTGTGGCCGCGGGTCCAATCCCCTCGGATGCCGGGTCGGGGGTATGGGAGACGACGTTCGCTCTTCGGGGTAACCTCCCGGAACCTACGGACACCGCCGACGGAAAACATCAAGAGGTAGCTCGCCATGGCATCGAAATCAGTGACCACTCCCTTGTTCATCGGGGGCAAGGAACGAGAGACCGCCGACAAGATGGCGATCGCGGATCCGGCCAAGCCGGGAGTCGTCGTCGGCTACGCCGCCTCGGCCAGTGCACAGGACGTCGGCGATGCCGTCGCCGCCGCCAAGGCCGCCTACCCGGCCTGGGCCGCCCTGTCGCCGCAGCAGCGTGCGGAAAAAATGCTGGCAGCGCTGGCGGGCATTGCCGAGAACCGCGACGACGACGCTGCCATCCTGTCGCAGGAGAACGGCAAGGTCCGCTTGGAGGCCTGGGTGGATTCGCTGGTGCTGGAGCTGCGCTGGAAGCTCGCCCTCAGCCACGCCGACGAGGTCAACGCATCGAAAGTTCTGTCGCCGATTCCCGGCGCCATCCCGGTGCAGACCACCGTGTCCTACCAGCCGCTCGGCGTCGTCTCCATCATCGTGCCGTTCAACTGGCCGATCGCCATCCTCGGAGCTGCCCTGCCGCACGCGCTGCTCGCCGGCAACACCGTCATCGTGAAGCCGCCGCTGACGGCTCCCCTGGCGACCGCACGCGTCGTGGAGCGTATCGCCAAGCAGCTGCCGCCCGGCGTTCTCAACGTCGTCACCGGCCCCGATGCCAACATGAGCGCGCTGATTCGCAACCCCGACGTCGCCAAGGTCTGTTTCACCGGCTCGGTGAACGGCGGCAAGAAGATGATGGAGCTGGCCTCGGGGACGCTCACTCGCGTGACGCTCGAGTTGGGCGGCAACGACGCCGCTATCGTATTGCAGGACGCGATCCTCGATGACGTGCACCTGGATCGGCTGTTCGCGGCCATCTACGACACTACCGGGCAGATCTGCATGAACGCCAAACGTTTGTTCGTGCACAAGTCGCGTGTCGATGAGGTGGTCAAGGGACTGTCCGCGCGGTTGCAGAAGGTCAAGCTTGGCTACGGCCTGGACAAGGACACGACAATGGGGCCGCTGCACTCGCCGGCGCAGAAGAAGTTCGTCGACGATCTCATCCGGGAGGCGAAGGACTCCGGTGCCAAGGTGTTGGAGTTCGCGGAGCTGCCGGGCGGGGACATGCGGGGCGGCAACTTCGTCCGCCCGGCCATCGTGGTCAATCCCGACCTCAAGCTGCGCGTCGTGACCGAAGAGCAATTCGGGCCGGTCATTCCGGTGATTCCATTCGAGGCCGAAGCGGATGCCGTGCGGATGGCGAACGACACCTGGGCCGGTCTGGCCGGCTCGGTCTGGACCGCTGATGCGAAGACGGCCAACCGTGTTGGCGGCCAGATGGTGTGCGGTTACGTGTGGGTCAACGACCACGGCGCTACGCGCCTGGACCTGCGTGCGCCCTTCGGCGGCATGAAGTCCTCCGGCATCGGCCGTGAACAGGGCATCGAAGGCGTCCGCGCTTTCCAGGACACGCGCTCGATCGCCCACCTCGACGCGGCCGCCCTGGCGAGCATGGCGCATTGACGCCGTCGTCCGCGACGGCGGCCCCGAAGGGGCGAGGCCCATGGATGGGCCGAGTAATCCCAGCTTCAGCGGCTGTAGGTGCGGGCCGTCGCCGCACTCACGGTGACATCCAACTCCATTTTGCTTCCGCTGCTCAAGGAGGCGATGTCGCAGCCGAAGACGCCAGGACTCGTCTGCGAGCAACTCCCGGTCGTCGTGCTGGATGACGTGATGGTGATCCCGGAGGGTGCGGTCGTGCCGGTGACATACCCTCCCCCGCCTCAACCGCGCGATCGACGGGGGTAGCCATGCAAAGCGGTACGGATTTCGATGCCGTCGTCGTCGGTGCAGGATTTGCGGGCATCTACGCGTTGTATCGACTGCGTGAGCTGGGTCTGTCGGTGCAGGGACTGGAAGCCGCGGAGGATGTCGGCGGAACCTGGTACTGGAACCGCTACCCTGGCGCCCGCTGCGACGTGGAGAGCCTCTCCTACTCCTATTCGTTCTCGCGGGAGCTCGAGAGCGAGTGGCTGTGGACCGAGCGCTATGCCAGCCAGGCAGAGATCCTGCGCTACCTTCAACATGTCGTGGCGCGGTTCCAGTTGCGCCCGTTGATTCGATTCGACACCCGCCTGGCCGAGGCGACCCTCGAGGCCTCGGGTGCACGCTGGCAGCTTCGTACCACGGCCGGGGACTTGCTCACCGCGCGCTTCCTGGTCATGGCGACGGGTTGCCTGTCGGAGCCGCGTCTGCCGGCGATCCCGGGCCTCGAGGAGTTTCGCGGCAAGCTCTATCAGACCAGCCGTTGGCCGCATGAGCCAGTCGACTTTACCGGCCAGCGCGTCGCGGTGATCGGCACCGGTTCCTCGGGCATCCAATGCATTCCCCGGATCGCCTCCCAGGCCCAACACCTGACGGTGTTCCAGCGAACGCCCAACTTCAGCGTACCTGCGCACAACGCTCCGCTCGACCCGCTCGCGCGCCAGGCCGTAATGGACAGCTATCCGCAGTTTCGGCGGACCTTGAGAGAGAGCGCCACTTCGCTGATGGCGGATGAGCCCCTTCCCGCGGCCATGGAGCTGTCGGCGCAGGAGCGCGAGCAGCGCTATCGAGCGGCCTGGGAGGAAGGCGGCATCCGCCTGCTGTTCTGTGTTTCGGACACCGTAGTGAGCAAGCCCGCGAACGATACGCTGGCCGCCTTCGTGCGGGAGCGGATCAAGGACATCGTCAAGGACCCGGCGGTCGCCGAGCGCCTGCTGCCCAGGGACTATCCGCTCGGAACCAAGCGCTTGTGTGTCGACACCGACTATTTCGCGACCTACAACCGCCCCAACGTCACGCTCGTCGATCTGCGTTCCACGCCGCTCGTCCGAGCGACACCGCACGGCCTGAGCACGAGCGGCGCGGACTTTCCCGTGGACAGTATCGTGTTCGCCACGGGATTCGACGCGATGACCGGCGCCCTTCTCGCCATCGACATACGGGGACGCGGCGGCCGGCGCCTTGCGGACGAATGGAGTGAGGGGCCGCGTGCCTATCTCGGGCTGGCGGCCGCGGGCTTCCCGAATCTGTTCATGATTACCGGACCGGGCAGCCCCTCCGTCCTCAGCAATATGGTCATCTCCATCGAGCAGCACGTGGACTTCATTGCCGACCTCGTCGCGGCGATGCGCACCAGGGGCGCGCAGTCCGTGGAAGCGCAGGCCGCAGCACAGGAGGCGTGGGTCGCCCACGTCGCGGAGGCTGCGAGTCAAACGCTGTTTCCCCAGGCCAATTCCTGGTACATGGGAGCGAACATTCCCGGCAAGCCCCGGGTATTTCTCCCGTACGTCGGCGGTGTCGGTCCCTATCGCCAGAAGTGTCAGGCGGTCGCCGCCGCGGGCTATGAGGGCTTCGAGGTCCGATGATGCAGTACGTGAAGCTGGGGTCCACCGGCCTGGATGTGTCGCGCTTGTGCCTTGGGTGCATGACCTTCGGCATCCCCGAACGCGGCAATCACACCTGGACGCTCACCGCAGACAAGAGCCGCCCGCTCATCCAGCAGGCGCTCGAGCTGGGGATCAATTTCTTCGACACCGCTAACGTCTATTCCGACGGCACGTCCGAGGAGATCGTTGGCCGCGCGCTCAAAGACTTCGCGCGCCGCGAGGAGATCGTGCTCGCGACCAAGGTGCGCGGGCGGATGAGCCCCGGTCCCAACGGGGAAGGACTCTCCCGCAAGGCGATCTTTGCCGAGCTCGACAACAGCCTGCGGCGCCTCGGTACGGACTACGTCGACCTGTACCAGATCCACCGGCTGGATCATTCGACTCCCATCGAAGAGACGCTCGAGGCACTTCATGACGTGGTGAAGGCCGGCAAGGTGCGTTACATCGGCGCCTCATCCATGTACGCGTGGCAGTTTGCGAAGGCCCTTTACATCTCGCGTGCTCACGGATGGACCCAGTTCATCAGCATGCAGAATCATCTCAATCTCCTTTACCGCGAGGAGGAGCGTGAGATGCTGCCTCTGTGCACCGATCAGAAGATCGCGGTGTTGCCGTGGAGTCCGCTCGCTCGCGGCCGGCTTGCCCGGGCCGCGAATGAGACCACCGAAAGAAATCGCACTGACAACGTCACGCCGCAGTTGTACGACCAGACCGCAGAAGCGGACCGCCTGGTCATCGATGCCGTGGGCGCCGTTGCCTCCAAACGGGCCGTCCCCAGAGCACAGGTCGCGCTCGCGTGGCTGTTGCAGAAGGCTCCGGTTACCGCGCCCATCGTCGGCGCCTCCAAAGCGAGCCAACTCACGGATGCGGTGGCAGCGTTGAGGCTGGGGCTCACTGCCGAGGAGATCGCCTCGCTCGAGGCTGCTTACGTGCCGCACAGGATCGCGGCATTTCAATAGGATTCCGGAGCGCGACCGCCGCCGGCACAACTCGGGGAACGCCTGACTGCGCCCGGGAACGCGGATCTGCCTTGCCGTACGCGTTACATCGACATCGTGCCCGAGGGGCGAGTGGCGTGGACCGAGGCGATCCGCAAATCCTGCAGGGATCTGCGGGACGGGGATCGCCGCTGTCGGCAAGAGCCGACGCTTTCCGAGGGAACCATCGACCGCCGGTCTGCTTAGTCGCATGGCATTGACTGATCGTGCCGTCCGACGAAGGAGACTGCTCATGAAGTCGTCGATTGCTCTCACGCTCGCCGCCGCGCTTTCCAGCGCCGCGCTTGCCCAACAGCCGCAACCCTCGCCGCCCCCTCAGGACTCCCCGAACGCGGCCACGCAACAGCCAGCGCCTTCTGCCGCGCCCGCGATGGACCTTGGACAGATCTTCGACAGGTTGAACACGAGCCACACGGGGAAGATGACCAAGGCTGAGGCGCAGGCACATCCGGCCGTCGCCGCCAACTTCGATGCGGCCGACACGAACCACGACGGCGTGCTCACCAAGGAGGAGTTCCTGGCTGCGTTCAGGCCCGCGCAGTAGCGGCGGCAGAGCGGCTGCGGCGCACGCTCATCAGCCCAGCGTTCTCACGGCGCACGGCTCTCCAGCGGCAGCTCTGGAGAGCCGCGGCGTGCTGCTGGAGCTCGGAAAGGCCTCGTCAGCTCGTGGGCGGCCTGGTGTTGCCGCGGAAGTTGGCTTGCAGCAGGTGCGTCAGCGTATGCACATAACGCAACTTGCCGTTCTCGACACGGAACAGATGGCTGTCGGGTGCACCGCTGCCGCCGTTGGGACCACCCGCGCCGAATGTGCAGAACACCTGCACCGTGCCGAGCACCTCATCGACCACGAAGTGGCGATTGACGATATTGACCCCGCCGGGCACTCCCACCTCGCAACTGTCTGACGGAGAGTTTTTGCCGGTGTAGGCGCCGCCCTCGGTTCTCTCGCAGGGGAAGCCCCAGGGAACACGGTCGATCTTCTTCTCCAGAAAGGCGTCCAGGTAGGCGTTGGCCGCAGCGACCAGCGTACTGCGCGAATCGCGCTTCTCGGCCGGGATCGGACCCCAGTTCTCCTCCGAGGAATGCTTCAGGTACGAATCGGCGTTGAAGAGCCAGTAGCCCGTCGTGGTCCACAGGATCTCGATCTCGGCGATCTTCTCGTGGTTGACGCGCAGCCGAGCGCCAAAGACATACGGCGCCGCCTTGTCGGTCACGATCACCTCGGTGAAGCTCTGGCAGGTGTCGGTGTCGAAGATCGTCCGATGATGCTCGATCTTCATCGGCTTGGTGATGAACCCCTTGTGGATGTCCGCAGGCGCCGCGTTTTCCCAGTAGCCGACGCCCTTCGCGAGCGGCAGGCTGGAGGCATCGCCCTTGGTCTGGGCGGCGAGATAGAGATCGACGGCCTCCTGGATGCCTCCCCTCGTGCAGGACACCTCCGCGTGGCAGAGCGCAGGAGTCAGCAACGTGCCGAGCGCGAGATACAGGCCTGCAAGAGTGATGCGTTTCATTGAATCATCCCCCGTTGACTGTCGTGGTGGTTGCGGTGTGGGCTCATTCCAGGTGCTTCGATGCCACGTCCCAGTTGCTGTCGGTGCACAAGCTGCAGTGTGCGCCGACGAACATCGCGGCGGCCTGCTTGTCGCCCTTGAACTGCCACTGCACCCACTTCCAGGCGACGTTGGCGAACTCGCCGCCGCCGGGATGATAGGCCGTGGCCGTATGCCCGGCCCCGTGCCGCGAGCCGTAGAAGGCCGGCAGGCCCTGGATGGCCTCGTAGGTGGCCCTGGAGCGCTCCATCATGAAATCGCGCTCACCCCCGTTGATGAGCAACACCGGCCCATGCAGCTTCTGCAACGCATCGGCCGTCGGGAAGCCCGCGCGCGTCGCGTTGGGATTGCCGGCCTGCATGCCCGAGTTGAAAACGCCGATCGTGCCGACGCGCGGGTCCGCTCCCAGGGCCAGGGAAAGGAACCCGCCGCAGGACTGTCCCATGACGGCGACGTGCCTGATGTCGATCTTGCCGGCCAGCGGCGAACCGGGGCGTGCGTTCTCCTTCCCGGCCCAGTCGATCGCTGCCTCGAGGTCATCTGCGGTGGCCTGGCGGCGCGGCACGCCTTCAGGGGCCGCACCAGCCGTGGTGATGACTAGAAAACCATGCGAGGCGATCGTGGTCAGGAAGCCCGCGTACCGCGGGTTATCGACGGCGCAGCCGCCGTTGCCCCAGATGACGACCGGCAGAGTGTCGCGCTTGGGGAATCGCTCCAGACTCGCGGGTCGGAACGTCCTCAGACCGGAAGCGCCGAAGGCCGGCTCGGCCTTCACCTGATAGGGGCCGGGCTCCGCTTTTGGCGCGCCCTCCACCGGCAATGACGTCGCAATCATCTCAGGCGTGATGCCGCTTGGGGGTTGCGCGCCGCACGCACCGCTCAGTGCGAACGACGCCAACGCCGCAACGGCCCAGGACGTTCTCATGTTGGACTTCTCCCTGGAGGTGGCCCAGCCGGAGCGATCGTGACCCGGCAGGTGCGCGCAGTACAAGCCCCATCACCCGCACCGGCCATTGCGCGGGTCGGCACGCGCGTTGGGGCGGCTCCGGCCTAGAGGTTGTCGAGCAGCAGCGCGGTCAGCTCATCGGGGCGGTCCAGCATGATGTCGTGACCGCTGTCGAGCTCGCAAGTTTTCCAGCCGCGTACCCGCGCCTTCTCGTAGAACGGACGGAAGAACGACTCACGTCCCGCCCAACCGGCGGCATACACGTAGGCGATGCGCTGGATGCGCGCGAGGCCGCCGGTGAGCTGCACGGGCTGCAGGAAACAGGCGGCCGATTGCACCGTGCACTGTCGATCGACCCAGGCCCGGTCGGCCAGATTCACCCCAAAGGCTTCGGCCGTGATCGGCGGGCTCTTCCAGCCGTCGATCAGCTGATCGGCGGGCACAGGAACGAAGTGTGCAAGGCTCTCGCCATCCTCGGGGACGAAAGCGTCCAGAAATACCAGCGAGCGGATGCGCTCCGGAATGCGGTCCGCGACGCCCGACACCACCATGCCGCCATAGGAATGGCCGCACAGTACGATATCCTCGAGCTCTTCCCAACGAATGAGGTTGAGCACATCCAGCGTCTGGGTGCACAGGTCCACTGCCTCGGAAAGCAGGTGCGAGCGCTCCCCGAGACCGGTGAGAGTCGGGGTGAAGACCTCGTGACCCTGCCGCTGCAAGGCTCTGCGTACACGCTTCCAGCACCAGCTGCCGTGCCATGCGCCGTGAACGAGTACGAATGTGGCCATGTCACCGCACCTCGGGCCCGAAGGCCTGCCGGAGAAACTCGTCGCTCTTCTTCAACATCTGCGTGCGCGCCGCCGCATCGTCCAGATAGTGATCCAGGTTGCTCCAGGTCACCAATTCAACGCGTCCACCGGCGGCCTTGAGGCGCGCCGCCATGTGCTCGGACTCCGCGATGTTGACGTTGGTGTCCTCGGCGCCATGGAACAGCAGAACCGGCACTTTGATCTTGTCTGCGTGCTCCACGGGAGAGCCCTCGTGCGTCTGCGGGCCATCCCCGACCATCTGGCTCATCATCGCGTAGCTGGTGTATTTGCGAAACTCCTCCTTCAGCGCCGGCAAGTCGGTCACAGGCGCGACGGCGATGACGGCCTTGAACACGTTCGGGTCCACCACGGCCGACTGCAGAGCCGCGTAGCCTCCGTAGGACCAGCCGAAAATGCCCAGTTTGGCCGGGTCGGCAATTCCCTGGCTCACCAGCCAGCGGCCCGCCGCCAGCACATCGCCGATCGCCACCGGCCAGGAGTGGAAGCCATTCTCCTCGAACCAGGCGTCCCCATAACCGGTGGAGCCGCGGAAGTTCGGCTGCAGTACGGCATAGCCGCGGTTGGCAAAAAACTGGGAGAGCCAGTCGAATCCCCATTCATCGCGCGCGCTGGGGCCGCCATGCGGAAGCACGATGGCGGGCAGCCCTTTCGCGTTCTCCCGCCCGGGAGGCAACGTGAGATAGGCGGGCACCATGACCCCGTCGCTCGACGGATAGGTGATCGGCTTCTCCTTGGCGAGCTGGATGCCCTCCAGCGAATCGCGCACGACCAGGAAGGTCTGCAGCTGTTTCGTCTTCCGGTCGAACAGATAGTAGACGCCCGGATCGTCATCCGTGCCGGCAAAGATCAGCAGTCGGTTCTCGTCTGTGCTCGAATCGACGACTCGCACGGCGCTGCCGGGAAGCGCACGGCCCAACGACTCCAGCAGCTGCTTGACGTCCGGCGACAAGTACACCGCGTGGCGTGTGTCCGTTACGTACGAAACGCCGACCACGCGCTGGCGGCGCCCAAGGCGTATTACGGTATCGACGTCGACGTCCGGGCGGGAGTAGAGCATCTCCTCTTGCAATGACCCATCCAGAGAGATTGAGTAGAGCGCCTTGAGGCCGTCCTTCTTCTTCAGGCCGTAGACGACGTTCAGGTCGCGATCGACCGCGCGCGGTGAGAAGCCCTCGTCCGTCAGCGTGTTGTAGTCGGCAAGATCCTGCCAGTCGCGCGAGTTGCGGGACCGATACAGATAGTGGACTACGCCGGTCTCCTCCCGCCCGCCATTGCTGGTGTTCATCAATCCCATGATGCGAACGACGCCGCGGCCATCGGTGACGTAGTCGACCGCGTTCGGATTGGGTCGCTCGACATGCGAGACGCGCAGGGTGCGGGTGTCGATGCTGTCGACACCCATGCCACTCTCGGAGGACCCAAAGTGGCTGCCGGTGTGATCATCGGGGAGGTAGGCGCGTGCCATCAGCACCGAGCCATTCTCGTCCGGCAACCAATCGAGGATCGCGCCGCCGCCGAGCGCCCAGCCGCGGCTGTACGGGTTCTCCTGAGTGCTCAGCAGCTTGAGGTTCTTGCCGTCGGCATCCAGGGAGACCATTCGCGACCAGCGCAGCAGGCCGGCCAGGGCGTTGCGCGCGACGCCGTAGATCCGGCATGCGAGCCGATCGTTGGCAACCCACGTGCAATCGCCGAGCCGGTCAGGCTTGCCATCGACAAAGGCGGCCTGACGAGGGTGCGCACCCTTCTCCAGACTCAGCGTGAACAGCGCCGATCCCTGTCCAGGGCCGGGAGCGACGTAGGCAACGTGCTCGCCGTCCGGCGAGAGGCTCATGTTCATGACGCTCTCACGCGCGCCGAATGCAGCTGCCGCATCGAACGGCTCGCCCTTCTGAGCGTGGGCCAGCGGTGTGATGAGCGCGAGCGCAATCCCGCAGATGAGCCTGGTTGACATCGGCTTGTTCCCTGTCCCGTAAGGTTCGTATTTTTATATACGGACGGGTGAGCCCGGGCGCGCCGTTGCGCCGCGACCGTGACCCCCGCAGGCTGTGGTGCGTGGATTTTGCACCAGGGCCCAGCTGACGTCCACGTGATACTCCTGCGGAGGTCCTGCGCGATGGCCCGGCGGATGTGGTGGGTGCCCGTTTTTGCGCGGCACTGGCACGAACTCCCCCGCCGACGCCCGGCAGACGGTCGATCTGATCTGCAGCGGGCCCTTGGTTTGCGGCAAGATGGCGCCAGTAGCGCAGTTGTCCGGAGCGGCCATGACCGATCGATCCGACGCATCCTCCTTGAGCGGCTGGGACCTGGCCCATGCCGCCTGCCGGGCGATGCGCTCCCTGAACGGCACGGGCCTCGGGGAATTGAGGCTGAATTCCGCCGGATATCCGAGCCCGCCGGTCACCGATGACGGGGAATGCCCGCTGTCCTGGTGCCCTTCGACCGGCTGGAAGTCCAATCTGCCCCAGGAGGATGACCGGCAGACGCTGCTCGACCTGTATCTCCCGATCACCGGAGCGCGCCCGCAGCAGGCGATCACCGTCGGCCATCTGGGACAGAGCCTGGATGGTTTCATTGCCACTCCCTCGGGCGACTCGAGCTATGTGACCGGCTCGGAGAACATCCTGCATCTGCATCGGCTGCGCGCGTTGTGCGACGCCGTCGTCGTCGGTGCGCTCACGGTCGAAGCAGACAACCCGCGGCTGACGACGCGACTGGTGCAGGGACGCAATCCCCTGCGCGTCGTCATCGATCCGCAGTGCCGGCTGTCTTCTTCTCTGAAGGTATTCGCCGACGATGAGGCTCCGACGCTGCGCGTCTGCGCCCGCGGCGCCGCCGGTGTGCGCCAGGCGAGAGCCCGGGGGGAAGATGTACTGGAAGTCGCCGCCGAGCGCGGTCGGATCGATCTCGAGGAGCTGCTGGAGCAACTCCACGCACGCGGCTGTTGGCGGGTGTTCGTGGAAGGTGGCGGCGTGACCGTGTCGTCGTTCCTGCAAGCAGGCCTGTTGGATCGCCTGCATGTGGCGGTCGCCCCGTTGCTGATCGGCAATGGACGACCGGCGATCCGGCTGGACGCCCGGCAACGGCTCAAAGACTGCATGGCCGTCGAGCCGCGCATCTATCGCACGGGCCGAGACATCCTGTACGACTGCGATCTGCGTGCGAGCACGCCGGGGGCCGCGAGTGGTGGCGAAGCTGGCCCGGTGCGACGTATCGCCTGAAGCCCGGCACGTGCCCCCGATCAGCGCAGCGCGCCACGCGGCGCCGACGGCCGGGGGATCTCGCGCCTGGACGAAGCGCGATCAGCGCACCGCGCCACCCAGCGCCGACGGCCAGCCGATCACATCCTGGTGGCCGACGCGCACGGCCGACTCGCCGCGATCCAGGTAGCCGAGTCGGGTGCTCAGCCAGCGTTCGCACCGCTCCTTCTCCGCGGGAGCGATTTCGATGGCCGCCTCGGCCCAGCCCCGCAGAAGAGATTCCTGTATGCGGGCGTGCGAGCGATCCAATCGCCAATCGCTCCGCGCCGCCAGCACTTGGTATTGCAGCGCTTCCAGCCGGCGGCACGCGAATGTCGCAGCCGCCGGGCCCAACGCGGCGCCGAACCCCTTGTCGATGGTCTGATGGCGATTCACGAGGGCGCGGATCGCTTCGTCGTCCGGGTCGCGGGGCTCGAAGTCGATGCGCCCGTCATAGCTCAACGCAAACAACACAATCGCCTCGCTCGCGCAGCATCGCTGGAGCAGCCTCGCCAGCCAATCGGCGGACACCAGATCCAGCAGCGCTGAAGCGCTCACGACAGCACCTGCCTCGAACAGCACCTCTTCGACACCTCGATAAAGATCGAGGCAACGCATCGAGAACGTGACCCCGACACGCCGGCAGCTTGCGACAAGCTCATGCGCGCACCGGAGATGTTGCTCGTCGGAATCCACAAGCACCCATTCCTGCGCGCCTGCAATCAGCGGGGAGAGATAGCGCACATTCGCGCCGGTACCGCAGCCGAGATCGAAGAAGCGACGAGCCGCACTGAGCGTGCGCACCAACTCGCAGAGACGGTTCGTGATGGACATGTCCCGTGCCTCCGCGTCTATCGGCTCCCGCAATGCAAGCCATTCAGGGCTGAACCCACTCATCGGTTCGCGGCTTCAATAAGAATGCGCGCCGCATCCGCGCACGCCTGCGACCAGCGAGGCAACCGCGCACGCGCTTCGCGCGCGCCTTTTGCAAAACGCGCCAGCACGTTCGGCTCAGCCAACAGGCGGGACAGCGCGTCCCGTAGAGATCTGGCGTCGTTGGGAGGCACGACGACACCCGCGTCCGGAAGCACGAGATCAGGAATCGCGCCCGTTCTCGTGGCCAGCACAGGCAGCCCGTGAGCCAGCGCCTCGGCAACAACCATCCCGAATCCTTCATGCCGAGTCGGCAGCACGAACAGATCCGCCGCGCCAAAACACTGCTCCAACGCAGCCCCATCGAGCTCTCCGGGCATGCGTATCCGCTCCCCGAGGCCTGTCGCAGCGATCTTACGTCGCAGCGCCGCTGCGGTTTCCTGACTGCGTTGCGTGCTGCCGGCACAGGTCAGGCGCCATCGGAGATGTCGAAGATCCGCCAAGGCCTCGATCAACAGGTCGTGGCCTTTGCGTGGAATGACATTGGCTACGCAGAGGATCTCAACAGCGTCATCCCGGCTACCCTGCGCCAGCGGCGCTGCGTCGGTTCCCGGTTCCACGACCGAGATGCGCCCGGACGCCACCCCGTAGGAGGCCAGTCCGTCACGCGTGAACACGCTCGTTACGATCACGTGCCGCACGGAACGCAGGGCAGCCACCTCCGAGCGGCGCAACCGCTCCGCGATGGCGGGCGTGAGACCCTCCTCGAGGGCCAGCGGATGATGGATCAGACCGATCATGCGCAGCCGAGCTGAATGCGCTGCCACGACATCCGGCATGGCTCCCAGCGCCAGCCCATCGATCAACACGAGCGCTTCGTCGGGGAACGAGGCCAACGCGGCATCCGCCTCGGCAAGGGCAGGGTCGGTCGGGAAAGGAAAACCGCTATCCAGGGAGCTGACGAGGATCTGCCAGCCCAACGAGCGCATTCCCTCGATGAGCCGCCGATCATACTGATAGCCGCCCGTCACCTCGGTCAGGCTTCCGGGCACGACGAACCGCAGCACCCGTTCGCTCACTGTGACGCGAGCTCACCTTCGAAGGCTGCCCAGGCCACGTGGGATTCGTGCAGCGTCACGCGCAGAGACTGCACGGCACGTGCCGAGGGGCCCAGCTCGCCGGCGCCGATCTTCCGTGCCAATCGCTCGAACACGGTGCGCGCAAGAACCTCCGTGGTCGTGTTGCGGCCGCGGAAGTCAGCCTCTTCGTCGAGGTTGCGGTAGTTCAAGGCACCGAGGATCTCGCGCAGTGCCTCACCCGCGCGACCGATATCCACCACGATGCCATTCTCATCGAGGTCGCAGCGGCGGAACTCCACATCGACCACGTAAGTCGCCCCGTGCATGCGTTGAGCAGGCCCGAATACGGCGCCGGAGAAACTGTGGGCGATCATCATGTGATCGCGAACACAGACGGTGTACATCGCCACGCTCCTGAAATCAGTCGTAGACCACGCGGTGCATGATGACATTCCCGCCCCCGCGTGCGAGTTGGGCCATCGTCGCCGGCAGGTCGCTGAAGCGACTCTCGCTGTTCACGAGCACGTCGAGCTCCGGGGCCTGCAGAAGGGAGAGTGCGAGCCGCAACCGCCGCGCATGAGTCCAGCGCGCACGATGGGACGGCGAGACGGCGCCCACTTGAGACGACTTGAGGGTGAGTCGCCGTGAGTGGAACGTGTCGCCCAGCGGCACAGTGATGGGGCGATCACCGTACCAGCTGAGCTCGAGGATCGTCGCCTCGAACCCCGCCACCTGCAGCGCGAGCGCGAGCCCATCGGCCGAGCCGCTCGCGTGCACGACCAGGTCCGCATCCTCCCTGGCTCCGCCAGGCAAGGAAAACGGGACTCCCAGCGTTCCGGCCACGTCTGCCCGCGCCGGGTTGCTGTCGATCAACAGCACCTCGCATCCCGGGGTGCGCGCGGCCAGCCACGCTACCAGGCACCCCACGCTTCCGGCACCGATTACCGTCACCCGATCGCCAGGTCCCAATCCTGCGTCCCAGACTGCGTTGATGGCAGTCTCCAGATTGGCAGCGAGCACCGCCCGTCCCGGGGGGACCCCACCGGGAACCGGATGTGCTTCGCTCAGCGGCACGAGGTACTGAGATTGATGCGGATAGAGGCAGAAGACCACTTCACCCATTCGGTTTTCCGGACCTTCCACGACCCGCCCGACGCTCGCGTAGCCGTACTTGACCGGCGCCGGGAACTCGCCCGCCTGAAAAGGCGCGCGCATGCGCCCGTACTCCGTGGGCGGCACGTGGCCGTTGAACACGACAGTCTCGGTGCCCCGGCTGACTCCACTGTAAAGTGCCTGCACCCGGAGATCTCCCGTAGCGGGGGACGGCAGCTTCTCGCGCCGCAGCTGTGAGCTCCCGGGACCCGTGACCCAGAAGGCCAGTGCTTCGTCTGACGGCATGATCATGCGCAAATCGATGGTGTTGCCCGCTATCGCTCGGCTGGAGTATCGGCCGCTGCTGCGCAGCGCCCTGGCCGCGATCTTAGCGCCAACGCTTGCAGCCGTGATGGCCGCGATGTGGGCTGCGCGCAGTCTCGCCTTGAGCACCGGTTTTCCCACCCGCTTGCTGGCCCTGCTGGGCTCTGGTGCCCTCCTCATCCTCTACGGGTTGCCGGCGCACGGCCCGCATCATCGTTTCGGCCCTGCGAACCATATGACGGTGGCGCGCGGCGCCCTGGTGGCGTTTCTCGCGGCACTCCTGCTGGAGACTGTCGACACTCGCGTGCAGTACGTCGCGCTGGGGGCAGCGATCCTGGCGGCTGTCATGGACGCAGTGGACGGCTGGCTGGCCCGCCGGACGCATATGGTCAGTGTGTTCGGCGCGCGCTTCGATATGGAAACCGACGCCGTGTTCATCCTCGTCCTGTGTCTTTGGGCCTGGCACCTCGACAAGGCGGGTGCGTGGGTCGTCACAGGTGGACTGTTGCGTTATGCCTTCGTGCTTGCCGGCGCGCTCGTACCTCGATTGCGAGGCCCGCTGCCTGACAGCTTCCGGAGAAAAACGATCGCCGCGCTGCAGATGGTGGCGCTGCTGATCGTCATCTGTCCGTTCGTGCCGGTACTCGTGAGCGCACTCGTCGCGGCGCTCGCGCTGGCCGCCCTGACGATCTCGTTTCTCCTCGACACGCGCTGGCTGCTGCTGCGCCCCGAACCTGAGCCCCCGGAGCCGATGTTTGAACGCTAGCCTCTCGAAGCGCTGGATCGCCGTTGTTGCGGCACTCCTGTTCCTCAACTTCATCGTCACTTTCGAGAACGTCTGGCCCACGCCGGCTATCCGGTGGGACTGGGAGTTGTCGCTCGAGCTGGCCGTGCTGCTGCTCGCCCTGGCGAGCGCGAATGCACGCTTCGGGCCCACCTCCCCGCGAATGTTACGGCTGCTGGCCGGGGTCGTCGTTCTGTTTGCGCTCGGACGCTACGCGGACGTGACCGCGCCGGCGCTCTACGGCCGCGAGATCAACCTGTACTGGGACCTTCCCAACATAGGCTCGGTGGCCGCCATGCTCGCCCGGGCAGCGCCGATGTGGATCATCGCGGCGGCCGCCCTGGTGTTGGTATCCGTGCTGGCCTCGTTGTATGCGGGCGCACTCTGGTCGTTGACCCGCGTCGATCGAGCACTGCGTTCTCCCCGGACACGCCGTGTGCTCGGATGCGCGGCGGCGGCGTGCATTGCCCTGTTCATCGCCCAATCCGCTTTCGAGCGGTGGCCGGAGGTCCCGAGGTTCGCGACTCCCGTGAGCCACACCTACGCAATGCAGGCGAAGCGTGTCTTCGACACGCTTGCCATCAGCCCCGCGGCGCGCGCGCTACCGCCATCCCCGCCTTTCCAGTCCGATCTGGGAGCGCTCGCCAACCGCGACGTCCTGCTGGTTTTCGTGGAGTCCTACGGACGAGTGACTTACGACCGCCCCGATGTGGCGCGCGAAGTGGCTCCCGCGAGAGAGCAGCTTGCCGAGGCGGCACGGCGCACCGGGCGGTCGGTGGTTTCCGCGTTCGTGACCTCTCCGACGTTCGGCGGCGGCTCCTGGCTGGCCCACTCCAGCCTCATGTCCGGCATCGACATCGCCGACCCGGACCGCTATGCCCTGCTGCTCACCCAGGATCGGCCCACGCTGGCCTCCTTCTTCAAGCAGCACGGCTATCGCGTGGTCGCCGACATGCCCGGCACGCGTGGCCGCTGGCCTGAAGGGTCCTTCTACCGGTTCGACGCTCTGTATGACGCGGCCCGGCTCGACTATCACGGACCTGCGTTCGGGTGGTGGCGCATTCCCGATCAATTCTCCCTCGCCAGCCTGGATGCGCACGAGATCCGCCCGCAACCGCGGCGGCCGGTATTCGTCCTGTTTCCCACCATCAATACTCACATGCCCTTCCGCCCGACCCCACCCCTGCAGAGCGACTGGAATCGTGTGTTGGGCGCCACGCCGTTCGACGCACTGGATGTCAGGCGCTCGGTCACGCAGACGCCCGCCTGGACGGACATGGGTGGAAGCTACGCGGCCTCGCTCCGCTACTCCTTCGAGATGTTTGCCAGCTACCTCGCAGCGCGCGAGGATGAGAACATGGTTCTCATCCTGATCGGAGATCACCAGCCTGCCGCCAATGTGAGCGGCGAAGGTGCTTCGTGGGATGTGCCGGTACACGTGATCACCCGGGCGCCGGAGGTGATCGAATCCCTCGAGCGACACGGCTTCGTCGCGGGCACGACGCCCGCGGCACGATCGATAGGAAGGATGAACGAGGTGGGACCGATCCTCCTCGATGCATTTGCAACACCGCGGACGCAGCGGACCGCAGCTCAGAGGAGTCGCGCTCCCGCACTCGCCAATCGTGCCCCGGGCGCTTCCCGGCGGCCACGAGGGAGCTGAACGCCATGCGAGCGAAGGTATCCGTCGAAGACCGCCTGGATCTGCAGGACCTGATCTCCCGGTATGCGTGGGCGCTCGATACCGGGGATGTGGACGGGTATGTCGGGTGCTTCTTCGAGGATGGCTGGATCCAGCACGATCCTCCGGGCTTGTGCAAGGGCCGCGACGCCATCCGCAAGCTCACCGAGTTTCTGTGGTACCAGCACCCGAACAACTATCTCGGCCGCCAGCACCGCATGAGCCAGGTGCTGATGACACCCGAGGCAGGCGGTGTCCGCATCCGCGCCTTCTGGTCGATCCTGCAGCACGATGTGTTCACCGACCATAACTTCGTATTCGGGCTGGGACTGTGGAACGCCCTGGCCGCCCGCGATGTGGACCAGGAATGGCGGCTGAAGTCGCTGCACGTGGAGATCTGGCGGGGCACGGAGGTCCCGTGGGTCGGCGACAAGCGCGCCTGGACCAAACGGGATTAGCACGAGGCGACCGCGCCGAGCGGCCCCTTTGAGGCCGGCACGTCTCCCGGCGACGCACGCGCCCGAGACTTGCCAATACCGAGACCTTTGGCCACCCTAGCGGCCGAGCTTGTTCCACCTCCATCCGCGGGCAAGGCGGCCCCTCATGTCCGGTGCAGCGAAGTATGCGAGCGCAGTGACCATCGCCGCGGTGGCGATTGTCATCCGCTGGCTCTTGATTCCTTTCGTGGGGCCGGATGCCCCGTACGCCACGATGATGGGAGCCGTGGCGTTGACAGTCTGGCTCTCCGGTTGGGCGCCGGCTGCGGTGACGGCGCTGCTCGGACTGATCGGTACGGCCCTGGCGATCGGGCGACCCATGGGGATGTTGCCTGTCGACGGCATCCACACCGCGGTCGGCCTGGTCCTGTACGCCTCGACCTGCGGCCTGATCATCTGGCTCGGCGAGCAGATGCGCCGCACCCGCGACGCCTACCGGCAATCGCAGGAGCGGTTCTTCCGCTCGCAGGAAGCGGCCATTCAGGGCTACGTGTGGCTCAAGGCCCTGAGCGCGCCCGCAGGACAGATCATCGATTTCGAGATCGAGTACATCAATCCTCTGGGAGCCGCCATCTGCAGATCCAGCCCCGAGCGGGCGATCGGCCGCAACGTTTCGGCGCTCATGCCCGGGGCCTGCTCGACAGGACTGATCGAGTCCCTCCGCGAGGTCACGCTCACCGGGGCGCCGGTGGACACCGAGCTCGCCGACACGACCACCTCGCCGCCGCTGTGGCTGAGATGCATGATCGTGCGCGTCGAGGACGGAGTCGCCATGTGCTTCTCCGACATCACCCAGAACAAGCGGCTCTCCATCGAGCTGCGCGAGCGGGCGACCGACCTGCAGCGCGCGAACGCGGCCAAGAGCCTGTTTCTCGCGACCCTCTCACATGAGCTGCGCAATCCGCTGGCCCCGATTCGCAACGGCCTGGCGCTGCTGAAGGAGCGAATCCCGGCTTCCCTCGGGGACATTCCGGCCATGATGGAACGGCAGATGCGCATCGCCACGCGCCTGATCGACGATCTGCTGGATGCGAGCCGCATCGATCGGGGCAAGTTGGAGCTGCGACGCGAGAACGTGCCTCTGAGCTCGATCATCGACGCCGCCGCCGAAACCGCAAGGCCCAACATCGAGGCGAAGTCCCACGAGCTGCTGGTTCATTATCCTGCGGGCGACCTGCACGTCGACGCCGACGCGACGCGCCTTGCGCAGGTGATCGCCAATCTGCTGAACAACGCGGCGAAGTTCACCCCCGCAGGGGGCCAGATCGTGCTGTCGGCCCGCTCGCAGGCGGACTTCGCGATCGTTCGTGTGCGCGACAGCGGCATCGGCATCCCGGAAACCGATCTCGACAACATCTTCGAGATGTTCGTGCAGCTGGACTCGAGCAAGACCTACGGCTCCGCGGGCCTGGGGTTGGGACTGGCCCTGGCCCGCTCTCTGATCGCCATGCATGGCGGAGAGATCAGCGCACACAGCGCGGGGCCCGGCAAAGGCAGCGAGTTCCGCATTCGCCTGCCGCTGGCCGAGCCTGCCGCGCAGCGCGAGCCGCAAGCCCGCCTGCCGCGCCCCGATCACACCAGCAAACTCATTCTGATCGTCGATGACAATGTGGATGCCGCAACGAGCCTCGCCGCCCTGCTGGAATATCGAGGCCATCGCGTGCGCGCCTGCTTCGACGGTTTCGAGGCGTTCGAGCAGGCGACCAGCGCCCCGCCGGAGGTGGCCTTCATCGACCTCAACATGCCTTTCCCCGACGGGCTCGAGCTGTCGCGCATGATCCGCAGCCAGCCCTGGGGCAGGAAAGTGAAGCTCATCGCGCTGACCGGCATGGGCCAGCCCGATGACCTCGAGGCAACGCGCGCCGCGGGCTTCGACCAACACCTGATCAAACCCGTCAACCCCCAGGATGTGTTCTCCGCCATCGGCGGCGCACACGAGCTCGAGGCCGTGTCCTAAAAGGGCAGCCCCACGTAGTTCTCCGCGAGCGCGGCCAAAGCGTGCCGGGACGAGAACAGGTAGGAGAGCTCGCTCGCCTGCAGGCGCTGCTCGTAAGGGCTGCTGTCCGGAAATCGATGCAACAGCATGGTCATCCACCACGAGAAGCGCTGACCTTTCCAGACTCGCGCAAGTGCGCGCTGCGAATAGCTGTCGAGCCCGCCGTCGCTCCCGAGCCGGTAGTGATCCAGAAGCGCGTGATAGAGATAGAAAACGTCGGAGGCCGCCGTGTTCAGGCCGCGCGCCCCGGTGGGAGGCACGATGTGCGCGGCATCCCCTGCCAGGAACAGATTCCCATGGCGCATCGGCTCGGCGACGAATGAGCGCAGCGGCGCGATGCCCTTCTCGATCGAGGGACCGATGATCATCCCGGAGGCCACATCGGCGGGCAGCCGCCGGCGCAACTCGTCGAAAAAGCGCTCATCCGGCCACTCCTCGACCGAATCGCTCGAGGGCACCTGGATGTAGTACCTGCTCAACTGCGCGGAGCGCAGCGAGCACAGTGCGAACCCGCGCTCGTGCGTCGCGTAGATCAGCTCCGGCGATACCGGTCGGGTGCGCGTCAGTACACCCAGCCATCCAAACGGATAGACCCGCTCGAAGGTGTGCAGCCGCTGGTGCGGGATCGAAAGGCGGCTGACCCCGTGGAAGCCGTCGCACCCAACCACGTACTCGCAATCGACACGCGTGACTTCCCCGCCGACCCCGTACGTCACGTACGGCCGGGAGGATTCCACCTCGTGCAGCTTCACGTCCTGGGCGCCATGAACGATGGCGCCCCCGCAGCGCTCGCGGGCGTCATAAAGATCCCGGGTGAGCTCGGTCTGCCCATACACGATAACCGTCTTGCCGCCGGTCAGGGCCTGCAGATCGACCCGCTCGCGCCGGCCGTCGTGGGCGATGCAGAAGCCCTCGTGAATCTGGCCTTCCCGGTCCATCCGCTCGCCCACCTGAGCCTCGCGCATCAGAGCGGCAAACCCGTGCTCCAGCACCCCTGCGCGGACGCGCCCGAGCACGTGCGCGCGCGTGTGCTTCTCCAGCACGACCGTCTCGATGCCCTGCAGATGCAGCAGTTGTGACAGCAGCAGGCCCGAGGGGCCGCCGCCGATGATGGCAACCTGCGTTCTCATGCCTGTGTCGCAACCCCCTGTGCCATGGACTCTGCGGGCCCGCTGCGCGCACAGCGTTCCGCTGGCGCGTGACGGTAGGCAACCACAAGCGTATCTTCAATCCCGTCCCATCGATATCGATTATCATTGGGAGTGATATCTCGCCATGACCCGATCCTTCGACCTCAACCTGTTGCCGGTGCAGAGGTTCTCCCTGGTGATCAGCGACAGGTGGCTCCGCGATGTCGTCTCGAGCCTGTTTTCCGACGAGTCGGATGAGTGGCAGGGTTGATGAAGGACCGACTTTCAGAACGGTTGCAGCCTGGCAGGCGTGAACGTGTGACCGCGTGCCGCCGCCGCCGCGGCCGGGAACTCCTGGTCACAATGCTGCAGGGAAACCTTGTCAGACCACGCCACTGCGGAGAGGTGGCCCTGAATTTTCGGACGAGCTTCGCCGTACGCACCGGAATCGCCGGCCATGCACGCGAACTTCGCCGCCACGTTCAATATGAAGTCGCTCCTCGGATAGCGGCGCTGCAGCTCCAGGAGGCCCGCTCGCATCGTGGGCCAGTCCGCCAGCGACGCCCCGAACAGCGCCACATCGTCGTCCTCCAGCGACGCGTAGCTCCAATACAAGCGCGCATACTTCACCACATTGCGCTCCCCGCTGGGCTGGAATGCATCTGGTACCAACTGTCGCTTGATCTCTTCCTGACTTCCCCCCCAGCGTGGCATGAGAATCCGCAACATTCTCGTATACAGAGGCCAGTAGTCCGGCCCTTCTACTGCGCCGCGGTTGAAGATCGAGCGTAACTCGTCACGCGTCTTGGATTCGTCCAGGCCCACGTCGAGCGACAGTTGGTACCAGATGGGGTTGGTGTTCGCTCGCGCGACCACCTCGCGCAGACTCACCGCCGCCATCTCACTCCGCTCCCCGAAGACGGCCCATTGCTGCGGACTGATCGACTTGGCGTAGCCGGTGCCGCGCGCCATCCAGGCCCATGACTCGAAGATCATGCTCTGCAGGAGCTCGGGATACACGGAGTCGGGAACACGCCGCCGCCAGTCGGCAGTCCGCCCAAGTGTCTGCAATACATCCGACGGGTGATAGTCGAACAGGTCCACCAGTCCACGGACGATCCCCTCGAGAGTGGATCCCCCGTCGGGCAAATCCCCGAGCGACTCCCGGGACTGCTCCATCCAGTGATCCAGCCGCTGATAGTCCCCGGACATGAAAAGCCTCTGGGCTCGACAACCCGCCGCCCGCCGTGCTGCCGGGCCGTCCGTCGCCGAGTCCCCCGAGGCCGGGGCTTTGCGCACCCGCGGCGGAGCCTCGACGCACTTCCAGCTCCGGCCCGTGATCCAGTTCGTCGCAGCGAGGACCCATGGACTGCTCGCCAGAGCGCGCGGCCGATGATCCAGGCGCGCCAGCAGCACGATACGCTCCGATCGTGCCACCGCGAGGTTGCTGTCCTGCTCGTATTTGCGGATATCGTTGAGCGCTGCCTGCTCGCCCCGAACGGCGGCGACTACGGCGCGCGCCCATTCCAGACGCAGTCGGGAATACTCAGCCGCCTCGGAGCCGTAGTCGCGCTCGTCGGCGGGCAGGGATAGCACCTCTTTCTTCAGTCGTGCGCTGGCGTCCTCCCAGAATGGCACGATTTCCTGTTCGAAGCGCTCACCCAGTGCCGCATCGCTGAGTTGGCCCGAGCCGGCCTGAAGGCCGATCTCTTGCCACTTGCGCAAATTCTCGGTTTCACCCGTGACGTACCACTGGTGGGAGCGCAGGTAACGCTCGGGGCCGGTGAGTTGATCGCCGAGGCCGATCGCCTGCCACACCGCTGCAAGCACGGCCACGAGCGTAAGCGACAACGCCGTTGCCAGCCGAGCGGCAGGAAAGCGCGCACGAGCCTCGGCCGTCAGCGGTCGAATCATGCACGTGCCGAGCATGAGCCCGCTGAGCACGCCGCCGACGTGGGCTGCGTTGTCGATGCCTGGGGTGAAAAAGCCTGCTGCGAGATTGTAGGCAGCGAAAACCAACGTGCTGATCCACAACGCAACGGGCACCCGCACCGCTATGCGGCTGCGCGCATGAACGGAGAAGATGATGAAGGCCGCAAAAATGCCGAAGATCGCGCCCGAGGCACCCAGACTCGCCCGACTCGGATCCCACACGATACTCGCCAGTCCCGACAGCACGCCGCATGCGAAATACAGCAAGCCGAAGACCCAGCTGCCGTACAATCGCTCCGTCAGCCTGCCGATGTTCCACAGCGCCCACATGTTGAGGAGCAGATGTGCAATGTTGCCGTGCAGGAACAGTGCCGTGACCAGGCGCCACCATTGGCCATGGAGGGTCAGCGGCGCGAAGTTCGTCCCCCAATCGACCGTTTGTGGCGCAGCCATGAAGTCGATACGCTTGGCGAGCAGCGCGGTCGAGGCGAACACGACGACATTGGCTATCACCAGGACGGGAGTGATCCACGAGCGGCCCACTTCTCTCAGCCTTGCATCGAATTCCCGAACCTCGGTCCAGCGTTCGAAGGAATGCGAGCGCACCTTCGGCAGGGCCTCTACGAGTGCGCTCGCCTGCTCGATCGATCCCGCCTGAAACTCGACGAAGCGGAATCGTCCCCACGCTGTCTGGAACCGAAACCGAACCCAGTCGCGCTCGCGGAGCTGCCCATCGCCTTGGATGACATCGCTGAGGTCACGCAGCGGAATGAACAGCTCGGTTCGTTGTCCGACACCGAGCCAGTTGCGTTGCCAGCCCGCCAGAACGATTTCTTGCGAGCGCATCTCGACGAATCCTTCCCCGTAGAGGGGTAGCCATCTGGACTTCGCCTCCAGCCAACCACGCAACCCATCGTGTGTCGTGAACCTGACGGCCTGGGGCGGCATGTCGTGGGGCGATTCCTGCAGCGGGGCACCCAGTTGTGAGGCCGAGCGCCGCCGCAACTCGGCCAGAAGGTTCGCGTAGTTGGTGGGGAAGGTTCCCTTGTCGAGGGTGAACTGGAGCTCATTCAGTTGCTCCAGGGAGTAGCGGGTGAAGTCAATGGAGCCGTCACGAAGCCCTTCGTGGCGCCCCCCGCTCACTTCTTGTTCGTCTTCCATAAACGACGCCGATCGTAGTGCAGGCGCGCACAAAACTGAAGGCATCGAACCCGCGCTCATGCGCTCCGGCCCATCATAAGGACAGCCCTAGCTGTTCGTTATAAGGCCTTGATTCAACACGACTGCGACTCGAAGACGATCCGTCAGCCGGAGACGTATTTCAGTCGTCTCAGCTAGCGCGCGGCGAAGCGCGACAGCACCTCGCCCGCCCACCCCATGATCGCTTTGGAGCGGATCTTCCAGACGCCATCGACCTTGGCCACGACGTCGCGAATGTGCCCGCACCAGTGCAGATGCGGCGGCGCGGGTGGGCGGTTGATCGTCGCCCACCCATAGGAGCGCACGACCCAATGGTCGGGCCTGCGCTGCGGATCCGGCTCGAAGACGAACTGAGCCATCTGGTGCTGGTGTCCGGGGAAATCCGGCCGCTGATGGAATTTCAGCACGAGCTTGCGGATCTCCGCCGGCCCCCTGCGGAACTCGATATCACCCCGGCTGGTCTCCTCGGTGACTTCGGCATCCTCGGTGAACAAGGCGACGTAGCCGTCGGTGTCGCCCGTGTCCAAAGCCCAGCTGTAGCGGGCATAGAGCTCGTAGATCTCGGTACGGTCCTGAGCGCTCGGCACCTGCATGGCTTTCTCCAGATCGGGCGATGCAGACAGACTAACCCATCGAGCCGCTCGGGCGCGCTGCCTCCGCAACCGCCCCACCGGTCACACCCACTACGCGGGGAGCCGTCTCGCGAATACCCAAGGCCACCAGGCCGCCGACGGCCGCAAGCCCCAACATGATCCACAGCGGCGCGGCCAACCCGACCCGATCAGCCGCAGCGCCGGCGATAAAGGGAGACAACGCTCCTCCGACCAGCTCGCCGGTCCCCATGCAAATCCCCAGAGCCGTGGCGATGTTCTGGGGCGCGACGCTCTCGGAGGGTATGGTTGCCATGAACAGGGGGAATACTCCGGTCACCAGCCACCCGACCACGAAAGTCGCAGCCACTGCCCAGGCGGACCCTTGGTAGTAGAGCGCGCTCAGCGGAAGCAGGACGGCGATCAGCGGCATCGCGATCATCACTCCGCGGCGGCCGATTCGGTCGGAGATCGCCGGAATGGCGGTGGAGGCAATCGTGGCGGAAATCCCCAACGAGCCCATGAGCCACTTCATCGTGCCGGGGTCGTAGTGCCGAACCTGTGTGAGGTACAAGGGCATGAAAGCCCAGCAGACCACCAGGTAGGACACCAGCAGGACCGACAGAACGGCGCACAACGCGACGTTGCGGTCGGTGAGCACTGCGCGCAACGATTCCGCCGAGAAAGTGCGAGCCCTGGCGGCGGCCTCGACGGGCGGGGGCGGAGCGCGAACCAGCCACGCCAGCAACAAGGCCAGGATCAGCCCGGGCGCGCCGGCGATGAAGAATGCATGCCGCCAACCGAAGGCCTGCGCAAACCCCACCAGCACCACCGGCGCCACGAACGAGCCCATGAAGCTGGAGCCGAATCCCTGCGCCACGCCCATTGCCAAACCGCGATGGCGCGCATCCACGTCGGCGGCAATCAGAGACTGGCTGAGCGGCATGATGCCGCCTTCGGCGATACCCATCAGCAGCCGCGTGCCCAGCAACACCGCGAAACTGGAGGCGATACCGGAGGAGAACGAGCACACGGAGAATGCGAGCGTCGCCAGAATCAACAATCTCTTGCGGGAGCCGGTCCGGTCGGACAGGACCCCGACGCCGAACGCAGCGATCGCCCACGTGAGCGACAGCGCGCTGGAAAGGACGCCGACCTGGGTGTTGGACATCCGCAGGTCCGGCTGGATGAACGGCATCAGAAAGCTCGAGGCGTTGCGATCGAACAGCACGAACCCGAAGTTCAGGCTCAGCAGCGCCGTCAGCACGATCTGATAGGCCACCGGCGCAGGCGCCGTCGTTGTGGCCATGGGCGGATGTCTCAATGAAACCCCCTTTTGCCCGCTAGATGGACCATCCTCCATCGACCGGGTAGGCCTGGCCGGTGATGAAGCTCGAATCATCCGAGGCCAGGAAGGCGACCAGGCCTGCGATCTCCTCAGCCTGCGCCAGGCGTTGCATGGGCTGCCGCGCCCGGAACTCTGCGAGTGTCTTCTCATAGTTTCCCGTCGCCCGCAGGCGCTGCTGCAGAGACGGTGTATCCACGGTGCCGGGACAGATGGCGTTGCAACGGATGCCCCGCCCGACGAAGTCGGCTGCGACGGACTTGGTGATGCCGATGACCGCAGCCTTGGTCGCGCCGTAGCAGAATCTGTTGGGTGCGCCCTTGAGGCTCGAAACGATCGAGGCCATGTTGATGATCGAGCCGCGCCCCCTGGCGAGCATCCCGGGCACGAACGCACGGATCATGCGGAAACAGGAGGTGACGTTGACCGAAAATCCCTGCGACCAGTCCTCCTCGCTGCAGTCCAATACCGTGCCGGAGGGGACGATGCCGGCACAATTGAACAACACGTCGACTTCCGGCAAGTCCCTTGCCAGTTCCCTCACAGCGCCCGCATCCGTCACATCCAGTCGGCGCGTCTCCACCGCGGCCTCGGTACGCAGCGCGTCCAGACCACGAGTATCGATGTCGGTTGCAATGACCCGCGCTCCCTCGGACGCCATGCGAATCGCGCTGGCCCTGCCGATGCCGGCGGCTGCCGCGCTTACCAGCACCGTCCTGCCTTTCAATCTGTCGCTCACTGGCGCTTCTCTGTGGGGGAGATGAGCCCTCATTAGAACGTGGGCGCCGGTCCGGGACAAGCCGCCGCGCGGCGGCCGGCTCGCCGGCCCGCGAGCGAGACTGGGCGCGGCCTGCTTACGCGAGCGCCGCAAACCCAGACGGCCATTGCCACTCGTTCAACGGCGGGCTCCGGTCTATGCTAGGAAACGATGGCTATCGAGTCCTCGAGCAAGGCCGGTCGGGATTGGCTCACGGACTTCTTCCCCGGCTACTTCGCCCTCGTCATGGGAACCGGCATCATCGCGGTGGCAGCCCATCTGCTGAGCTATCGGGTCATCGGTTGGGCGCTGTTCGCGATTGCCCTGGTCTCCTACGGGCTCCTGTGGCTCATCCTGCTCGCACGGCTGGCACGCTACCCGCGTAACGTGATTGCGGATTTCGCGACCCACGATCGCGGACCCGCTTTCCTCACCATCGTCGCCGCCACGGGGGTGCTGGGTAGCCAATTCGACACCTTCGGCGTGCTGACCGGCCTGTTGCCGCTGTTGTTCTGGTTCAGTCTGGCGCTGTGGAGTGTGCTGGTCTACGGCTTCCTCAGCACCGTCACGGTCGGCATCACCAAACCGGATCTGGAGCACGGCCTGAACGGCGCGTGGCTGCTGCTGGTGGTCGCCACCGAATCGGTGTCCGTTCTGGGGTCCTTGCTGGCGCTTCACGATGCGGCGCGGGACGCACTGGTGTTTGTGTCACTCGCCTTTTATCTGCTGGGGTCGATGTTGTATGTGCTGCTGTCGGCGCTGATATTCTTCCGCTGGGTGTTCCGCCCGATGTACCCGGAAGAGATGGGCGCTTCGTGGTGGATCAACATGGGCGCAGTGGCGATCGCGACGCTGGCGGGGGCGCAGCTCATGGCGCTGCCCGAGGTGGCCCATCCGCTGGTTCCCCTGCTGAGCTTCGTCGCCCCCTTCACTGTGCTCCTGTGGGCGACCAGCACGTTCTGGATTCCGTTGCTGGTGATCCTGTTCATCTGGAAGGAGATGCAGCGCGGACCGCGTGGCTATGACTCGGGCCTGTGGTCTGCAGTATTTCCGTTGGGGATGTACGTGGTCGCCACGCACGAATATGCGGCAGTCGCAGACCTGAAGTTCCTCGAATTCATCCCGCATGCGATGTTCTGGATCGCGCTGCTGGTGTGGACGCTGACGTTCATCGGAATGTGGGTGCAGTTGCTGCACCCACATAGACCTGCATGACCGAGGCGGCCGAGGTCAGGTACGAGCCCCTATCGGCAGGACGGTTCTGCCGTAGTCGGCATTGATGACTTCGGCTGCCGACAGGTACGCGGCCAGTGCCGCACACACCAGCCCCAGATATCCGCCGGCTTTGTGCAGCACGGCCGACGAGAGGAAGTCACCCGTGGCCAGCAGGAAGAAGGTTATCCAGAGCGTCAGGAATACCAACTGCAGTGCGGTGTTGTGGCGGAAGGAGGCAATCCACATATAGAAGGTGAATACACCCCACGCGAGCAGGTACCACGCGACGAACCCGGGAGGTGCGCCGCCGCCAAACACGTGGACGTAGGCAACGAACGACAGCCAGAAGGAGCCGTAGCTGAGAAAGGCGACCGTAGCAAAGGTGTTGCCACGCAGATACGAAAGAATGCCGGCGAGCACCTGGGCACCGCCGCCGAATGCCAACGCCATCCCCAGCACCAGCGGCATGGCTTCCTGGCCGAAGATCCCGGCGTTGATCAGGCTGAGCAGCCAGGTGGTCGCCGCAAAGCCGATCAATCCCAAAGGCGCAGGGTTTGCTTTGCTGTCCATGATTCCCCTCGTTGTGTTGTTTCCCGACCCCAGGGCGGAGAATCGCACAATCGCCGGCTCGCCGTCACCGGACCGGTGGGCGGCGCGGCGGGGGGCCCCGGCGGTGCCGCCGGGTGGCGCGTCCGGGGACCCGGTGGTGCGCGTCGGACCGCCGGGCGGCGCACCGGGAACGCCCCTGCCTCATCCATTTCAACCACTTACCACCCACGGCAGCCGCTCTCAGAAATCCGCGACCAGCGACAGTATGAAGCTGCGGCGAGGTAGGACATTGATCAGGTTGGGGCCGAGGACCGAAGGCCCCCGCGCTTGCGATCTTTGCGCCGTACACGCCGAACGTGCACAACCTGGTGACGCGCTTCCCGCTGCTCGATAACTACTACAATCCCTCACGGCAGTCGGCCGACGGCCACAACTGGCTGGTTCAGGGCATGGCTCCCTACATGGATGAGATCCAGTCGCCGGACTGGATCCGCAGCTATCCGGCGAACGGCCAGGGTGCGGTTCTCACGCACGATCAGGAACACGTGCTTGATCTTGGACGGATCGCCGATGTGGCGCGGAATCGCCACCGCGCGCTCCCACGGATTGCCGCCGGAGGCTGCGGAGATGTTCGCCCGCAGGTCCCAGTGGTTGTTCTGGAAGACCTGGGTCGTCATGGTGCGCAGCGTCTTGTAGTTCGGGAGCGCAATCAGGCTGACCGTCGCCTGATCCTCGTGCGTGTTGTACGCGGGCCCGGCGCCGTGCGAGTTGACCTGGTTGGACTGAGCACCGATGCCCTTGTCGTTCGAGACGACGAGCTGATTGTGCGCGGCATCGTAAACCACCGTGCCCGGCGCGGAGGCGGTCGGGATGTAGCCGAGGATGGCATCCGATGCGCCGCCGCTCAGATCCACGACAGCGATCGCGTTGGCAGTGTACAGAGAGACGTAAGCGACGGAACCGACCACCGCGACGCTGGTGGGCTGCGCGCCGAACGCGCCGCGGCGATGGTCGCGGCCGAACCAGCTGCCGTTACCCTGCTGGTCCTGATCACCCTGCTCGTTGCGATCGCCGCTGGAAATCGGCAGTGCGACGCTGATCGTGCGCACCAGGCGACGCTGTGCCGCAACGCAGCCTACTCCGCGAGCGTGAACGTTTGGAGACACCCGCTTTCGAGCCAGGCGGTGCCGCTCGAGCTCCACCTCGACGCGGCGGGCGATCAGCGCCACAAATTCGTTTTGGCCAGATCGATCACTTCGCTGCCGCGACCGCTGAGGATCGCCTTGACCATATAGAGTGAGAAACCCTTGGCCATTTCGACCGTGATCGAGGGCGGCATCGCGAGCTCCATGCGATTCACGACCGCATCGATCAACACCGGGCCCTCGTGGGCCATGGCGGCGGCGATCCCCTCTTCGACTTCGCCCGGATCCTCCAGTCGGATCCCGCGTATACCGGCGGCGTTCGCCACGGCTGCGAAGTTCGGGTTGCTCAGCGCCGTGCCGGTGCTGATGAAGCCCGAGGACTTCTGCTCGATCTCGATGAAGCCCAGCGCACCGTTGTTGAAGACCACGACTTTCACGGGAAGGGAATATTGACTCAGGGTAAGCAGGTCTCCCATCAGCATGGCGAAGCCGCCATCGCCCGAGAGGGACACGACCTGACGGTGGGGGAATGCCGTCTGCGCCCCAACGGACTGGGCCATCGCATTGGCCATCGAGCCGTGCCAGAAGGAGCCCAGGAGCCTGCGTTTGCCGTTCATGCGCAGATAGCGGGCGGCCCATACCGTCGGCAGGCCCACGTCGCAAGTGAAGATTGCGTCCGCCGACGCGTGATCACTGAGTGCCTGTGCAATCTGTTGGGGGTGGATGAGGCCGCTGCCCGGCTTGCCGTGCGCCAACTCGTCCAGATCCGCTCGCGCCCTGGAGTAGTGTTCCTGCGCTTGCTGCAGGTGAGCACTGTTGCGCTTGCGGTCCAAGCGCGGTAGCAACGCGTCGAGGGTGGCGCTGATTTCCCCGACGACCCCCAGGTGCACCGCGGCGCGGCGCCCGATGTTCTCCGGCCGGATGTCGACCTGCACGATCCGCGCCTGGCCGGCGTCGGGATAGAACTGCCGGTAAGGAAAGTCGGTGCCCAGCATGAGCAGCACGTCGCAGTCCCGCATGGCGTAGTAGCCCGAGGAAAACCCGATCAGGCCCGTCATGCCGATGTCGTAAGGGTTATTGCCTTCCACGTACTCCTTGCCCCGCATGGTGTGCACCATCGGTGCCTGCAGGCGTTCGCCGAGCGCCAACAGCTGACGGTGCGCTCCCTGACATCCCGAACCGCACAGCAGCGTGACGCGGACGTCACCGTTCAACATCGCCGCGAGCCGATCGAGATCCTGCTCTGCCGGCACCGTTACGGGCGCAGGAGGCAGCAGAGTGGCCGTTGTCCCGAGAGCGCCGCCCTCGGCCGGCCGCAGCGCTACATCTCCCGGTATCACGACTACCGAGACTCCGCGCTTGGAGTGCGCTTCGCGAATCGCGACTTCGAGGGTCCGAGGCATGTCGTTCGCCCCAGAGACCAGCTCGCAGTAATGGCTGCACTCGCGGAACAGTGACTCCGGATGCGTCTCCTGAAAATAGCTCGAGCCGATTTCCCCCGAAGGGATGTGAGCGGCGATGGCCAGCACCGGCACACGCGAGCGGTGACAATCGAACAGCCCGTTGATCAGGTGCAGGTTGCCCGGCCCGCAACTCCCGGCGCACACGGCGAGGCTCCCCGTGAGATGCGCCTCTGCACCCGCGGCGAACGCCGCCACCTCCTCGTGCCGGACGTGAATCCATTCGATCTTGCGCTGCCGTCGCAAGGCATCCGTGATCCCGTTGAGACTGTCGCCCACGATGCCGTACACCCTCTTCACTCCCGCCAGCGCAAGCGTCTCCGCAAATTGATCGGCGACCGTGGTCATCGGAGGGCTCCTGCAAAGGGGAAAGGGGATCGGAGCGAGGGTATCATTCGGACCATTGAAGCACGCAAGGGATTCCCCGATGGCCGATGTGGACACCGAGCGGCGCCGTTTCCTGAAGAAATCGGGAGCCTGTGTCGGAATGGCCGCCACTTCCGCAGTCACCTCTATTGCCTTCGCGGCGTCCGGATCGCGATCCGTCGTCGCGCACACCAACGCCGGCGCCGTGCGAGGCATCAGCGAAGCGGGCGTCAATGTCTTCAAGGGCGTGCGCTATGGCGCGGACACGACTGCCCGCCGCTTTATGGCCCCTCTTCCGCCACAGCCTTGGACTTCCATTCGCGACGCCACCGCTTACGGTCCGGCGTGTCCGCAGAGCGGGAAAATGCAGGAGCCCGCCAGCGAGGACTGCCTGTTTCTGAACCTCTGGACACCAGGCCTACGCGACCGAGGCTCGCGGCCAGTCCTGCTGTACATTCACGGCGGCGCGTACTCGCATGGGTCTGGCTCGAGCCCTCTATACGATGGCACGCGGCTGTGCCAGCGCGGCGATGTGGTCGTCGTCACCGTCAATCATCGACTGAATGCCTTCGGGTACTCGTACCTGGCGCGCCTCGGCGGCCCGGACCTGGGCGACTCCGGAAATGCGGGGATGCTCGATCTGATCCTCGCGCTCCAGTGGGTGCGGCAGAACATTGCCGAGTTCGGCGGAGACCCTGCGCGGGTGATGCTCTTCGGACAATCCGGCGGCGGCGCGAAGATCGCGACTCTCCTGGCCACGCCGGCCGCGCAAGGACTCTTCCACCGGGCGGCGACCATGAGCGGCGAACAGGTCACCGCCTCAGGACCGCTGCACGCCACGCAACGTGCGCGTGCCCTCCTGGCCGCTCTGCACCTCCCCGAGAACAACGCAGCCCCGCTGAGAGAGGTGCCCACCGAACGCCTCGTGGACGCTCTTGATACTGTCGATCCGATCATCGGAGAAGGAGCGTTGTATTTCGGGCCGGTGATGGATGAGCGGTCGCTGAGCCGCCACCCCTTCTATCCCGATGCTCCACCGCTTGCGGCACACGTTCCGCTGATCATCGGCAACACGCACGATGAGACGCGGCTCCTCATCGGCGGATCCCATCCGGAAGCGTTCACCCTCAGTTGGGAGGAGCTTCCCCAACACCTCGCCGCGCAGATGCGCGCCGACATCGCTCCGGAGAAGGTCGTTGCCGAGTATCGGCGGCTTTATCCACAGCTCTCGCCAAGCGATGTGTTCTTCGCGGCGACGACTGCGAGTCGTTCGTGGCGCCCTGCAATCGTCGAAGCGGAGCTGCGCGCCGCCCAGGGCTCGCCCGCCTACGTCTACCAGCTCGACTGGAAGTCCCCGCACGAGGGCGGCAAATGGGGCGCACCCCACACCCTGGACATCCCTCTCGTGTTCGACAATCTCGACAAACAGGGCTCCATCACCGGTACCGCCCCCGACGCGCACAGCATGGCGGACAAGATGAGCGAGGCGTTTCTGGCGTTCGCCCGCAACGGCGACCCCAACAACCGGACGCTCCCGAAGTGGGAGCCCTACGAGCTGGCGCGCCGCCAGTCGATGGTGTTCGACAATCCCGCCCGGCTCGTCGATGATCCGCGGGGCGGCGAACGGCGTCTGTTCGCCCAAGTGCCCTTCCTGCAGCAGGGAACCTAGGGCGGCGAGAATCGCGAACTACCGCGCCAACCAACCCCCGTCGACGGGCAGCACCGCGCCGTGTACGTAGTCCGAAGCCGATGACGCCAGAAACACCGCGGCTCCGCCCAGATCCTGCGGTACGCCCCAGCGGCCGGCGGGAATGCGGCTCAGAATCTCCCGATTGCGAACCTCGTCGTCCCGAAGAGCGGCGGTGTTGCGTGTGACAATATATCCGGGCGCAATCGCATTCACGTTGATCCCTTTGGCAGCCCACTCGTTGGCCAGCAAGCGCGTGATACCGAGCACGCCGCTCTTGCTCGCCGTGTACGAAGCCACACGGATTCCGCCCTGGAAGGAGAGCATGGAGGCGATGTTGATGATCTTGCCGCGCCCGCGCACGAGCATGCCGCGGGCCGCAGCTTGCGCCAGGAAGAACACCGTCTTGAGGTTCACATTGAGGACCGCGTCCCAGTCGGCCTCGGAGAAATCCAACGCCTCGCTCCTGCGAATGATGCCGGCGTTGTTGACGAGAATATCCACGGCACCGAGCTTCGCGGTGGCTTCCTGAACGATCTCCTGGCTGCGCTGCGCGGAGCCGAGGTCCGCCTGGATCACAACGAACCGGCGGCCCGCCGCACGCACGCGCTCACCGGTTTCCTCGGGGGCGCTGCGGCCGACCGCTGCAATATCGGCACCGGCCGCCGCGAGCGCAACGGCGATACCCAGGCCGATTCCCGCGTTCGCTCCAGTGACGAGCGCAACCCGTCCGGCCAGGGAAAAGGGGGGTGCGCTCATCGCAACGACGAGGTGGGAACCGGGTCCATATCGCGGTAGTCCTGATTTTCCCCGGCCATCGCCCAGATGAACGTGTAGCGGCTGGTACCGGCCCCCATGTGGATGGACCAGGGGGGCGAGATCACGGCCTGCTCGTTGGCGACGACCATGTGGCGCGTCTCCGACGGGCGGCCCATGAAATGGAACACGCGGTCCTCGGGCTTCATGTCGAAGTAGAAGTACACCTCCGAGCGGCGCTCGTGCAGATGGCAAGGCATGGTGTTCCACACGCTGCCCGGCTCGAGCGCAGTGAGGCCGAGCAGCAGCTGCGAGGACTTGCACACATCCGGATGGATGTACTGATAGATGGTGCGTTGATTGGAGGTCTCCAGAGAGCCCAGCTGCATCGGCTTCGTCTGGTCGATCGCGATTTTCACCGTCTCGAAGCGCGCATGTGCCGGCGCGCTGACGAGATAGAATTTGGCCGGCGTCGCCGGATCGCTGGACTCCAGAGCCACAGTCGCGCTCCCCTTGCCGACGTACAGGCCGTCGCGAAGTTTCATCTCGAAGGTGCGTCCGTCGACCGTGGCTTTGCCGGCAGCCCCGATGTTGATGATTCCGAGCTCGCGACGCTCGAGGAGCGCCGCCGCTCCGGCCTCGCGCCCGTGCTGCAGCTCGATGGCTTTCGCGGTCGGTGTAGCACCGCCGACAATGAGCCGTTCAACATGGCTGTAGTGCAGACGACACTCCCCGGCGACGAACAGGTCCGCCAGGAGATAGTGGCGGCGCAACGCGCCCGCATCGAGGCCAACCACCATGTCAGGGTGCGTGGCCTGAAGGGTGTTCATCTGCATGGGGCGCCTCCTCGATCAGATCCATTCATCGCAGCGTCAGATCCGTTCATCGCAGCGAATGATACGCCACCCGCCGGCTGTTCGGTAACCGGTGTCAGACCGATCGGGTCGATGCCGCGCCGCCTGCCATCGCCGGCACGGCGCGGCAGGCGAGTTCCGCGATGCCGTCGAACCGGACGCGCGCCCGCTGGCCACTGCGGATGTCATGGATGCCCGTGGTCGCCCCGGTAGAGACCAGATCCCCCGCCACGAGCGGCCGCCCACGCCGCGCGCAGCGCTGCAGCGCAAAGGCCAGCGCGGCGAACGGTCCACCCGGCAAGGACAACGCTCCGCCGCGGCCCACAGAGACGCCCTCGATGAACGTCTCACAGGTGAGAGAGGCCAGCGGCCGCTCGCGCCACGCCGAGATCTCAGGCCCGAGCAGCAGGCCGGCGTTGTTGCCGAAATCGCAGACCACTACGAGCGGCCCCAAAGCGTTGATGGATGCGAGCGGACTGCCCGCAGTCTCGATGCCTACGTGCAGCGCTGCAGCGAGCTCCGCTGCCTCTGCCGCGCTCCAAGTCTGCTTCGCCGGCGGCGCGTCGGCCGACAGACGAAAGACGAACTCTGCCTCGACCGCGGCAAAGCCTCCCTCGAACACGGGGAACTCAACGACGTCGCTGGCCGCAGACGCGCGCGTGTCACGCGCTGCAGCGGTCGCCGCCGCATTGCGGACCCCGCCGCTGAAGATCGGTCCCACGAGCCGGCCCTCCCCGAGCCGTTGCGACCAGCGAGCATCGATTCGTCCCACCTTCCAGCCCACGACACCGTCGTCCCATGAGTCGATCGCGCGGTCCTGAATCTCGTAGGCCTCCTCCAGTGTCGGCGGGATCTCCCCCGGAAATGCGGCCAGCGCTGCGGCACGCCGGCGCGCTCGGACGAACTGCTCGGCAATCGCGCGGGTATTCATCAGGACCTCGGATGCAAATATTATGGACACCGGCATCGGCAGGCCGCTGCCGCAGATCGGCCGCTACACCACGGCGCCGGCGAAAATCATCGAGCTCAACACGGAGCCCGCCCTGCCGGAGGGCGTCGAGGTGCTGCCCGCCGCCGACGTCCAGGATTCAGTCATCCGCGATGAGGCGGGCGCCGCCCGCGAGCCTGCGCCGCTACGCGGGTCTACGGCGCCACGCAGCGGAAATTCGCAGCCACGTCGATGCTGCCCCGCCCCTGGTAGCGCGCGACCTGGGGATAAGGGCACAGCGGACGAGTGCGCACGACTTTCTTATCCTGCACGTGCGCCGCCTGCAGCACGTCCGGGGCCTTGCCTTTCTCCACCCAGTCGATCATCGCCGTCATCGGATCGAACTGGTCGGTGCCGATCCCGCCACTGCAGTGATTCATGCCCGGTACCATGAACAGCCGGAAGAAGTCGCGCGTTCCGGTACCGTTGCGGGCCACGGCGCGCTCGTAGTAACCGACACCCATCAGCGGCTGGAGCACCTGGTCCGCCCACCCGTAGGTCATCAGCAGCTTGCCGCCGCGGTTACGGAACTTCGCGAGGTCGGTGTCGGTGGCGTTCACCTGCTTGCCCCAATGGTCCAGCAGATGAGTGTCGCGATCGAAATCAAACTTGTGGTAGTCATAGTTGGGCCGGGGCGGCGTGAACACGAGGTAGCGCATCGTGTTCTCCGCCAGGTTGAAATCCGCAGGCGCACGCTCCGGTTGCGCCGCGACGATGAAATTCATCCAGGCACTGGCCGGCGGCGCATTCCCAACGGCGGAGCGAACGATGGCCTCGCTGCCGGGCATGTAGCCGGGGAACAGGGTTCGCCCGTGACTCTGCGGGCCGCTGTAGACCTTCATCACCGCATCGGCCTGCGCGGGCGTCAGACACGCAGCGGTATCCGTTCCGGTCTCGCACAGCGGCACGTCGCGGCGCGCGTCGAACGAGCACTTGCGCGGATCGTCGATCAACCCGTCCTCGAGGCCGTCGACGGCATCGCACTTCCCCATCACGTGCTTGGCGAGCAATTCGAGCTTCGCCGGTGTGAGGTGGGCCTCGCTCACCGCCCGTTGGTTCCACAGGGAGCCCACGGTATAGCCGGTCTGGTCGACCCAGGGGGCATTCACCACCAGCCCGTCGAAATCCTGCGGATAGCGCTGCGCCTCGATCAGGCCCTGGCGCCCCCCGTTGGAGCACGAGTTCCAATAAGAGCGGCTGATCGGCTTGGCGTAGTACTGTGCCGTTAGCGTCTTCGCCGTACTGGCCGTCACATGGACCGCCCAGTAGGCGTAGTCCATGGCTTTCTGCGGATTGCTCAGGACGAACGTGCCGCCGGGCTCCTTGCGCGCATCGTGTCCAGTGTTGGTCTGCGCAAATGCGAACCCCAGCTGCAGCGCCCGGTCGCGCTGGGAAGTGCGGAACGGGTCTTCGAGCGACTCCCCCGCCAATCCGCCATTGCCGATCATGTAGAAGCGGCCGTTCCACCGCGCCGGCAGGCTCACCTCGAAAGCGATCTCGGGTGCCAGCGTGCCGGTCACCCGACAGTGCCCGGGGACGGACTGCGTGGCAGGGATCTGTGCGGCGCGAATGGTCACGATGTCCTTGGCCCGGTAGCCGCCCATGGCCTCACAGGACTTGCCCGGCGACACCTCCGCCTTGGAGTAGTCGACCAGCGCCGCCGCGACCTCCGCAAACGCCTGCGCCCGGACCGCGGGCGCATTCGCCGCAACGGCGGCGGCCAGCATCGATCTCAACAGCAGCGAACACCGGACGCGCAGGCGCATACCTCTCCCCCAAGGCATGGATCGGCCCGATATATAACAGATCGCTGCGGCCGGCGCCGGGCGCGCACGCGGACTAGTGCGTTTCCGGCGGCTTATCGCCGCTGAAGGAGTCGATCACCATCGTCCAGGAGCCATCCTGCTGGCGTCGATAGATGCGCAGAAACTTGCCGTCGGTGGTGCGCGCCGGGCCGCCCGCCTTGGGCGTGATGGTGGTGCTGAAGGTGCCACGCTGATACGCCAGCCTGCCGTCGATGACCGTCTCCAGCGGCTGCCACGTCTCGTGGACATTGAATTGCTCGGCCATGCGCCGGCTGCCGGCATCCAGCCGCGCCTTGCCGGACACGATCGGCTGGTTGGGCATCATCATGATGTGGTCGTCGACGGTCATCGCAATGAGCGTGTTGGCGTCGCCATCGTTGATGGCCTTCAGGTACCGCTGGTTGAATGCGTCGATACCCGCGAGATCCTGCGCGCGCGAATGCGGTGCCGGTGTGCTGGCGCACGCGGCCAGCCCGAGCGACAAAACCGACAGTGCCAGTATGGGTGCCTTCATGATCGAACCTCCTCGCTTACCAGGGCTCGGTCTGGCCGTCGTAGCGCAGGAAACGCCCGGTATCCGCGATCGTCACCTTGTCGATCGTCTTGACCATGTTCTCGACGGTGAAGGAGGTCTTGAGCATTCCCGGAAACTTCCCGTCCAGATACTCCTGGTGCTCGGTCAGCGTCGGGCCCGGGTTGAACATGATCACCGTGACGCCGTCCTTGCGCGTCGAGGCTGCCACGATCTGCATCTCGCGGTTCAACGCCGCCTTGGTCATCCGATAGAAGATGGCGCCCGGCCGCGGCTGCTTCTCCCCGGTCAGCGTGCCGTTGCTGGAGCTGATCGCGATCAGCTTCTTCTGGTGGCTCGCCTTGAGGTTGGGATAGAACGCCTGGGAGACCATCAGCGGGCCCTTGATGTTGACGGCCATCATGGTGTCGAGCAACGAGTATTTCATGTTGCCGAAGCTCTCGACGTTCCAGTCCCCCGGGCAGGCCTCATCGTCGCCCTTGCACTTGCTGCGATCGTTGTAGACGCCGGCGTTGTTGATCAGCACGTCGATCGGCACGTCTTTCAGCTTCGCCGCCAGCTCGTTGACGTTGTCTAGATTGGTGACGTCGAGCCGCTCGATGCGCACGTTCTTGTGCTCCGCTTGCAGCGCCGCAAGGGTTTCCGGGGTCGTGGAGCGGCGGTGGGTCGCAATCACCGTCCAGCCCTTGGCGGCGTATTCCTTGGCGAACTCCAGGCCGATGCCGGAGTTGGCGCCGGTGATGAGCACGGTATCCGCACAGGCAGCACCCGACATCGCCACCAGCGCCAGTGCGAGCAGGCTCGCCCGCAATGAAAAGTTGCATCCGACCATCGTTACACCTTTGCTCTTGGGCCCCCTGGGCCCGTATTGTCCACCTGACCACGGGTCGCGCGTATCCGCCTCGTGGTCGTTGCGGTTCCCCAGAGCATACGCCCCGCTCGCAACAAAGAGACCGCCGCTCGGGTGCACTTGGACCCCGGCCGGAGCGGAAATTCCGGCCCGTCAGCGCCGCCGCCGGCGCGCTCGACCTGAACGAGCCCAACTACGACCTGCTCGGGCGCCGCTATCATGGGGGCGCCAACCTGAAATTCCGACGGGAGCCGCCATGCGTACATCCTTCGCCCTTCGAGTCCTCCTCGGTATGCTGCTGGCGGGCGTTGCCATCGGATCGGCCGCGCCCGTGCGCGCTGACACGGTGCTGATCACCGGCGCGAACTCCGGGATCGGCCTCGAATTCGCGAAGGAGTACGCCGCCAAGGGGTGGACCGTCATCGCCACCCATCGGCGCGACACCACCCCGGAGGTCCTGCAGGAGCTGATCGCCAAGTACCCGAAGGTCCGTGCCGAGAAGATGGACGTGACCCAACGCGATTCCGTCCACGCCCTCGCCGTCAAGCTGAACGGCATGCCGATCGATGTGCTGATCAACAACGCCGGGGTCGTCATCCTGGGCGGCAAGGACGGCGCCTGGCGCGGACCGGGCGCTGACACCAAGGGTCAGAACTTCGGCACCCTCAACTTCGAGGAGTTCGACACGTTCATGCGCACCAACGTGGCAGGACCCGGGCTGGTGACGCAGGAGCTCTTTGCGAACGTCAAGGCGAGCCGCCAGAAGAAGGTCATCGCCATCAGCTCCTCCAACGGCATGATCACCGGCAAGCCGTTGTGCTGCGGCCTGTTCTGGTATCGCGTCAGCAAGGCTGCGCTCAACAAGCTGATGATCACGATCTCCGCGACCGTCCGTAAGGAGGGGGTGACGGTCGTCATGTTCAACCCGGGCGCCGTGCGCGTGGAAAAGCAGGCCGACCTGGAATACCCGGGGATGCTGCCCACGACGATCGTGGTGGCCGACATGATCAAGGTCATCGACAGGCTCACGATCGCCGACAGCGGGCGGTTCCTGCAGCACGACGGTACGACTCAGCCCTGGTGAGAGGATGCGGGCGCCGCGCGGCCGAAGCGTGGAGCACGCGCATCGTTTTCGTGCATGTCCTTGCCGTGCGCTCATTATCTATACTCGCCTCGACAAGCACTTCCAGCGGAGTGACAGTGAAAACGGTCTACACCTCTATCGCCTGCGGATTGTTGGTTGCTGCGGCCTGCGCATTTCCAAGCCTGCCGGCGCGAGCACAACACAAGAGCTCCACGCAGAGCTGCATCGATTACTCGGGCGATCCGGCCGGTTGCCAGCCCTCGACCTTCCCGACGCCGACCGGTCAGATGCCTTCCCGGCGCATCGGCAAGGACGGCAAGATCGATCCGCGCTCTTCCGAGGCCGATGCGCGCAAGGGCGCGGCACTGCTGGAGAAGAAACTGCATCTGTTTCGCAACATCACGCCGCTCCACTGGACACTGACGGTGCCTTCGGTGAAGGACCCTACGACCTCAGGATGGACGGGCGGGGACCTGGATGCGATGGGCGATGCGCGCGGGCTGGGAATTGCCGGCGACTGCATTTTCGTCGGCCACCAGAACGGCCTCGGACACAAGCACGCCATCAACATCTTCAAGATCGCGCGTGATCCGGTGAAAGATGCGCCCACGCAGGTCGGTGAGATCCCGGCCATGGCTGAAGGGGACCAGGGCTTCGACGACCGTGAGCTGCGCTCGCTCGTCTATACCACCCGCAGCGGGCAGGACCGCCAGATCATGGTGCGCAACGGCGGCACCCAGTCCATCGGCCGCCAGATGGTCTACGACATCGACCCGGGCACCTGCCTGGTGAAGTCGGTGAGGGGGCTCTACGACTTCGGTGGGCAGTCGCACGAGTTCTACCTGTGGCACGACCCGGCCAATCCGAATCGCATTCTGGTGTACATGACGATCTGGACACCGGCAGTGCCCGATCCCAACCATCCGGGCCTGCTGGTGGCGGACCTGTATGTCATGGCGGTCACGGATGAGAATACCGGGGAGATCCTCGAGCATCCGCGCATCGATGCGACCTTCACCCTGCAGGATGCCGGAGGGCCGAGGCTCAACGAGAAGCCCGATGCCACGGGCCTGTACTCCGATGGGCGCTTCATCGACTATTCGGTCGACAAGAGCCTTGCGGGGCGGCCCGGAAACTTCAATACCTCCGAGCAGAACAAGCTGCACTCGATCTCGGTCTCCAACGACGGCGAGCGCGGCTACGTGGCCGGCACTACTGCGGGCTTCTATGTGCTCAACACCGAGGCCATCGCCCATCACACCGACGCGGACCTGGCCGATGGCAAGGCGGGCTGCCATCTGCACACCACGATCGTGAGCAGCGGCGGCCCGATCGATGCCGCCAGGCTTCCCGAGCTGGCCAACGATTGCGTGCACATGGTCGTCGACGACGACCCTGGCCTGAAGGCCTTCCTGGCTTCCAGCGCAGCGCCCGAGGTGAAGGTCGAACGCTATCTGGCCCTGGAGTCGCGCTCACGATTGGACGTCTATCCTCCCTTTGACGCCGTACCGACCGGTACCCACAGCGCCGTGCTGGTTCCGGATCGCCCGGCCAAGGTGCGCGGCAACACCCAGGGACGGCCAGCGTTCGTGTGGATCAGCGATGAGAACTTCGGCTGCCCGCTGAACTATGCCCGGATGGTCTCCGTCGAACAGGAAGCCTTCCCGGCCATGGTCGGCGCCTTCGCGATTCCCGACAATCTGCTCGATAATTGCCTGCAGCAGGCGATCACCGAGCCGGACGGCGTCACGAAACGCCGGCCGATCGCGCAGCAGAATCACAATCCCACTGTCTTCAAGGACCTGGTGTTCACGACGTGGTACGGCCACGGTCTGCGCGTCATCGATATCTCCAACCCCATGACGCCGCGCGAAGTCGGCTACGCGCTGCCGGTTCCGCAGGGGATCGCCAGGACCTATCCCATCTTCAAGGACGGCCTGATGTACTGGGCCGACAATCGCACCGGGCTGCACGTTGCGAAATACACCGGTCCGTATGCGAGCGAAATCCCAGCCAAGGGAGTCTACGAAGGCAACGCCACGAGCCCGCATCGTTGAGTCATCTACGAGCCCGCACCGTTGAGTGATCTGAATCGCCGCCAATTGCTCCGCGAGCTGCTTGCCGGCGCCCTGGCCGGGCCGGCTGTGTTCGGCGCCGTCGCGCGTGCTCAGCAGGCGAGCTCGCTGCAGGATCCGCCGGATGAGGAAATAGCCTGGGTATGTCCCATGCATCCCTCCTACACCGCGGCCGCGGCAGGCACTTGTCCGATATGCGGCATGGTCCTCATTCAGACCAAGCCGTACGACACGCGCGACTTCCGGCTGCTGTTCCGCACGGAGCCCGCGGATGCGCGGCCCGGCGAGAAGCTCACGCTCTTCTTCACGTTCCTGCGGCCTGGGACAGGCGAGGTGGTGAGGGAATTCGAAGTCGTGCACACCAAGCGCTTTCATCTGTTCATCGTCAGCGAGGATCTGGAATTCTTCGAGCACATCCATCCGGTCATGCATCCGGAGGGCACGTGGACCATCGATACGACCCTTCCCAAGGCCGGCTGTTACCGGCTGCTGTGCGACTTCATGCCAAGCGGCGGCTCCGGTCAGTTCCTCACCGCTCCACTGGTGACGGCCGGCTATGCGGGAGACCTGCAAAGCGACAGCGCCCATCTGCAGCCCGACCGGACATTCAAGAAGAGTGACGGCGATATCACGGCGGTGGTGACGCTCGATCCGCCCCAACCGGTCTCGTGTCAGTACGTACACCTGAACTTCGACCTCACCGATACGAGCACCGGCCGTCCCGTCACCGACCTGCAGACCTATCTCGGCCAGTTCAGCCACATGCTGCTGCTGAGCGAGGATCTGCAGTGTTATGTGCACTCCCATCCCATCAACCTGGTCGTGGAGACGGGAGATGACTCGCCCACACCGGAGTACATCATCCCGCCGGATGCGGACCTCACGAACATCCGCGGCGGCCCGCGCGTGACCTTCGACGCTCTGATGCCGAAAGCCGGCCTGTTCCGCGCCTGGGCTCAGTTCCGGCGCAACGACCAGGTGCGAACGGTGCAATTCACATTCAAGGTGGCCCAGGGCACGGCTGAGCCGGTCCTCACGTGAAGTCTCGCCCGGCAGCCGCCGTAGGCGCCTCCTGCCTGCTGTTGGCCTGCTCGCCCGCGGCATTCGCCCACGCACAACCCACGACCACGGTGCAGTTCGACCGCGAGATCGTGCATATCCTCGATAACCACTGCGTCATGTGCCACTCGCCAGGCGGACCGGCGTTTCCGCTGGTCACCTACGAGCAAACCTATGCCGCACGCTGGAAGATCCGCCAGGACGCCCTGAATCGACACATGGCGCCCTGGGCCGCGGTGGCCGGTTACGGCGTGTTCGCCAACGACAACGGCCTCACGCAGCGTGAGATCGACTTTCTGTCGTCCTGGGCAGAGAGCTACGGTCCCCGCAACAACGGCGCGGTCTACACGGGAGTGGCCGCCGCTGCGCCGCAGGTCGTGCAGGCACATTTCGACTTCTCCCGCTGGGTGCTCGGCAATCCGGACCTGCGCCTGTCGCTGCCGCCGGCGACGCTCGCGCCGCGCCAGACGGCTACGATCCAACAGGAAACACTGGATCTGAACCTGACGGCCGATCGCTGGCTCAGAGGCCTGGAATACCAGCCCGGCGACCGCCGCGTCGTGCATGCCGTCTCCTTCTCGATCCGTGAGACGGGTCAATGGCTCGGGAGCTGGACGCCGTGGCAGCCGTTCGTGAGCCTGCCACCGGGGCTCGTCTACCGCATGCCCGCCGGATCGCACATCGTCGCCGAGATTCATTACTACGGGACCGGTGAGCCGGTCGTCGATCGTGGCGCGCTCGCCTTGTACTTCGCCTCCGCGCCCGCATCGCCGCGCGCCGTGACCACCCTCACCCTGGAGCCGAATGGCCCGGCAAATGCCTCCAGTGGCTCGCGCAAGCTCGTTGCCACCATGAGCCTCGAGCAGGACACGAATATCCTCGCCTTGCAGCCGCAGATCCTCCCCGGCGTGCAGTCCATCGAGGTCGCGGCGCACAAACCCGACGGCGCAACGCAGGTGCTGTTGTTTGCGAGGGATATTCCTTTAGATTGGCCGACGCCCTACGTGTTGGCGAAGCCCGTGCCGCTTTCGAAAGGCACTCGACTGAGCGTGATCGAGCACTACGACGTCCGCGCAGCGCTTCCGAATGCCGGCGTCGCAGTGACACTCAGTGCGTGCCCGGGAACAACCCTTGCAACGGAGCCGCCGCCGCAAGCACCAGCGCCGCCCGCGAGCACCGTGCAGCGCTTCAAGCTCACTGGAACGGTCAAATCCGTCGACACGGGATCCGGGCGGGTGCTGGTTCAGCACGGCGACATTCCAGGGTTCATGGGGGCCATGACCATGTTCTACAGTGTCGGGAAAGCGGCGGAGCTGCAGAAGCTCACGGCAGGCGATGAGATCCAGTCCGAAGTCGTCACCGGGGGCGCGACCGGCCCCTCGCTGGAGAACATCAAAGTGATCAAAAAGGCGCACTGAGGCGCTACACTTCTCAACTCCCGCCGCCCGAATCAGGTTCGACACATGTCCAAGGCTTACTGGATCACCTGTTATCGCGAGATCAAGGATCCGGCCAAACTGGCCGCCTACGCCAGGCTGGCCGGCCCGGCTCTCGAGGCCGGGGGCGGGCGCATGTTGGCGCGCGGCCTCGCCGTCAAGGCATACGAGAGCGGCCAGCTCGAACGCACGGTGATCATCGAATTCGACTCGGTGGAGCAGGCCCTCGCCGTGCATGAGAGCCCCGCGTACCAGCAAGCCCTGCGGGCCCTCGATGGCGGCGCCGTTCGCGACCTGCGAGTGGTCCCGGGGGTGTGAGCCAGACTGCGCTCACGCGGGCGCGGATGACTATCTCGTCAAGCCATTCACGGCGCGTGATCGCCGAGCCGCCCGTCAGCTCAAGCCTGACACGGCCTTGAAGCCGCGCACCAGCGCAGCTTCGAACTCCGGCGTACCCGGTAGCAACGGGCCGGGACGATTGATGATGCCGTTGTTGATGGCGCCATTGGCCATCTGAAACGCGAAGCGGATGCGCCCGATCTCATCCTCGCTCAAGGAGCGTCCGATGCGCCGCTCGTGACACTCGACCGTGAGCTGCATCGTGCGCAGCCCGCTCGCGCGGAAAGGCTCCCAGAAGACGTGATCCGTGGCGCCCTTCACCAGCGCGGCGCGCCAGAAATTCTGGTAGCGCATCAGATGCTGGTAGCTCGCCAGGATCGCATGAGCGGCGTAGTCCGCATCGGCGGCGAGCGATTCGAACCCCTTCTCGCGCTCGGCCCAGCGCTCCTCCAGATACTCCGATGCGAGACTCTCGAACAGGGCCTCCTTGTCCGTAAAGCGCGCATAGAACGCTCCGACGGAGCAACCCGCGCTCTTCACGAGGTCGTTGATCGAGATCACCTCCCACGGAAGAGACTGCAAGAGTCTCCACGCGGCCGCGATGAGCGCGTCGCGCGTCTTGCGACTGCGGTCCTGCTTGGTGGGCAGCGGGGTACGCAGGCCATTAGCAGGCGCCGCTTGACTCGAATTCCGAGTCCCTGTTCCTATTCTGATCATGACCGCTACAGAACGCCTTCCGAGCATCACCAAAGTTTAGATAAATCATGACGTTTGACTCAGGTTTTGGGAACCCCCACAAGACGACGCGGCGCCAGTGGCTGACCCGCGCCCTGGCCACCACGGCATTGCTGCCCTCGGCACTTACGACGGTAGCGCACGCACAGAACGGCGGCGGGATCACCGCAGGTCCGCCTCCCGGACGGGGCGCGCCAAAACCAGGAACATGGGTCGTGCTCCTGGGCACGCGCGGTGGCCCCGGCATCGATCCGACGCGCGCCCAGACGGCGAGTGCCGTTGTGGTTGACGGTCGCGCCTATCTGGTCGATTGCGGCTACGGAACCGTACGGCAGCTCGCGGCGAGCAACGTCGGTTATCTGCAGGTGAGCACGATCTTCTTCACCCATCTGCACGACGATCACACGGGCGACCTGCCGGCGCTGCTGTCGTATCAATGGACCAATGGCAAAACGACTGCCACGGATGCCTATGGCCCTTATGGCACGCAGCAGCTCATCACGGCGGTGGTCTCCCTGCTGCAGATCAACGTTCAGATCCGCACCGCCGACGAAGGACGGACCGTGAACGTCGACCAGCAATTCCATGGACACGATGTCCCCGCCAAGACGGAGCCGGCGGCGGTGTTCAAGGACGATCGTCTGACGGTGACGGCGATCGAGAACGCTCACTTTCCGGAGCGCTCCAAGGCCCGCATGCCCTATCGCAGTCTCGCTTTGCGAATGCAGACCCGGGAGCGCTCGATTGTCTTCTGCGGCGACACGGCGTACTCACCCAACGTGGTCAAGCTGGCTCGCGGCGCCGACCTCTTCGTCTGCGAGGTCATGGACCCCAGCGTTCTGGAGCAGATGCGGCGGCGCGCACAGGAAGCGGCAGCGCAAGGGAACGAGAACAATATCTGGCGGCACGTGGCCGAGACCCACTCATCGCCGCAGGACGTGGGTCGCATGGCAGCGGAGGCCGGCGTCAAGAGCGTGGTGCTGAATCACCAGGTGCCTGGCCCCGCCGGAGCATTGGCATATCCGGTCACCGCTTTCATCGAGGGTGTACGCAAGGAATTCGACGGCGAGGTGATCGTCGGCCAGGACCTGATGGTCTTGTAGAAAAGCTCAGCTCAGCCTGGCGTCCGCGCGGCGGACACTCAGCTCGAGGAATGGTTGCGGAACTCGCGCCACATCGCGCGGGTCCTCCTGTGGCCCGGAGCTTAAGGGAAAATTAAGCCGCCGGAGCAATGATGCCGTAGGCGTCACCGCATCCGATTCGCGGCCGGCGGCCGCCGAAATTTTTTTTGATTCAGCGAGGACAGTATGACGAATGCCGCCACGGGCCCGATCGCGGCCGTGCCGAATGCAGAAGCCGACGCCATCCGCCAGGCAGTGCGGTACCTGAAGGACTATTTGACGAGCCAGATCGTCGGGCAGGACCGGCTGGTGGAGCGCTTGCTCGTGGCACTGCTGGCCGATGGGCACCTGCTGGTGGAGGGGCCGCCGGGATTGGCCAAGACGCGCGCCATCAAGGCGCTGGCGCATGCGCTGGAAGCGGACTTTCAGCGAGTGCAGTTCACACCCGACCTCCTCCCGGCGGACCTGACGGGCTCGGAGATCTACCGCCCCGAGGAGGGCTCGTTCCGCTTTCAGCGCGGCCCGCTGTTCCGCAACCTCATCCTCGCGGATGAGATCAACCGTGCACCGGCCAAGGTGCAGTCGGCGTTGCTCGAGGCCATGGCCGAGCGCCAGATCAGCGTCGGCTCGGCGAGCTACAGTCTACCGCGTTTGTTTCTGGTCATGGCCACGCAGAACCCGATCGAGCAGGAGGGCACCTATCCTCTTCCCGAGGCGCAGCTCGACCGCTTCCTGCTGCACACCCAGGTCGACTATCCCGATCGCGCCACGACGCTGAAGATCATGAAGCTGGCGCGCCGCGAAGCCATTACGCAGCGCGAGCTTCCGCCGCCCGAGCATCGGCTGAGCCAGGAGACGATTCTCGCAGCGCGCCGTGCAATTCTGGGGCTCACCCTGTCGGACCCCGTGGCTGAATACATCGCCGCTCTCGTGGACGCCACGCGACGCCCCGACACCTACAGCACCCATCTGCGCGAATGGCTGCGGTGGGGAGCGAGCCCGCGAGCAGCCATCGCGATGGAGCGAGGCGCGCGAGCGCTGGCCTGGCTGGACGGCCGCGACTTCGTCACTCCGGAGGACGTACAGGCCATCGCCCCGGATGCTCTGCGACACCGGCTGCTTCTGGACTACAGCGCCCAGGCACGAGGAATGACAGCAGACGCCTGCATCGAGGAGCTGCTTGGAAGGGTGCCGGCGCCGTGATTCTGCCCGATCTCAACGAGCTACTCGCGCTGCGTGGCGCAGCGCGACGTCTGCGGTTGAGCTCGCGCCGCCCCGCCCGTGCGCTGCACACAGGAGGTCATCGGAGCACTCAACGCGGCCGGGGTCTGGAGTTTCAGGAAGTCCGACCGTACGTGGCCGGCGATGATCCTCGCTCCATCGACTGGCGCGTCACCGCGCGACGCGGGCGGCCGCACACCAAGTTGTTTCGCGAGGAACGCGAGCGTCCGGTGTGGCTGCTGGCGGATCTGCACGCGGGGATGTTTTTTGGAACGCGCAAACAGCTCAAGTCCGCGGTGGTCCTGCGTGCCGCAGCCCTTCTTGCATGGACCGCCGCCGCAGGAGGCGATCGTGTCGGCGCCGTCGTCATCGGCAGCTCGTCATCGAGAATCGTCCCGCCGCGGGCACGCGAGGCTGGAGTGCTGCCTGTGTTGGCGACACTCCTGGACCTGCAGCCCACCGCTCCGCGCGCACCCGGCCAGCATGGCCTCAACGACGGGTTGCGTGCGCTGGCGCCTCTCGTCCACCCCGGCAGCCTGCTCCTCGTGCTGAGCGACTTTGCAGCCCTGGATGCCGACATCGACCCCTCGTGGGCATCGCTTGCCGTCCACAACGAGCTGCAGCTCTTGTGGGTCACCGACCCACTGGAGAGCGGTGCGCTACCCGACGGCCGTTACGGCGTGGGAGTACCCGGGCGCTCGCGCTTCATCGAGGGCGCAGGGTCGCGCGCTACCTGGATCGCAAAGTGGCAGCAGCGCGCAGCACGCGTCACGGAGTTGGCAGGCCGCCTGGCAGCCCCGGTGATCCGGCTCGACACGGGTGAGCCGGTCGAGGGCGTGCTGGAGGGAGCGCTGGCGAAGCGGACTGCCGCATGAGCGCAGGCTGGCTCAGTCAACTCGCACCGGACCATGCGCCACCGCCGGCGAGCTGGTGGCCTCCGGCGCCAGGATGGTGGATCGCGGCAGCGCTCGCCCTGCTCTGCGCGATTCTGTGCGTGCGCTGGCTGAGAGACCGCCGCCGCGCAACGCGCCGCTACGCGCTCCGCGAGTTGAAGCTCATCCGCAGCAGCGACGCCGACGGTCCGGCCGTGGCACGGGCACTCCAACAGTTGATGCGTCGCTACGCGATCGCCGTATTTGGGGAAACCGCGGTCGCGAAGCTCGCCGGCGACGCCTGGCTGGCTTTCGTCGTGGCCGAGGGCGGCACCGCGCTCGCGGGTGCGGCCGGTACCTCGTTGCTCGTCGCCGCCTTCGGAAATCACGCCGGTGGCGACCGCCAGGAATGGCTGACGGCGGCGGAGTCCTTCATCCGCAAGGCAGGCGTGCAGCGCAGGAGGCGCCGGAAGTGATTCATCTTGCGTGGCCCTGGATGGCGCTCCTGTTGCCGTTGCCCTGGTTGATCTACCTGTGGAGAAAGCCCGTGGAGCCCAACGGTGCGATCGTATTCGTGCCGCTGGCGATGACGCTGCCCGCGGACACCACGCAAACCGCAGGCGGCTCGCGCGCCGGCCGCTGGATGCTCGCAGCGATCTGGCTACTGCTGGTGGCCGCCGCGATGCGACCGCAGTGGCTCGGCGAACCGCAGCCTATTCCCACCACCGGTCGACGCCTGATGCTGGCGATCGATGTTTCCGGATCGATGGCCACCGAGGACATGGCTGGCGGAGCGAGCCGGCTGCAGGTCGTACAACAGGTTGCCGGGAGCTTTATCGACGGTCGCCACGGTGATCGTGTCGGCCTGATTCTCTTCGGCACCCAACCCTATCTGCAGGCGCCTCTGTCGGCAGACCTCACTACCGTCCACGACTTCCTCAACGAAGCCGTAGTCGGCGTCGCCGGTACCCAGACGGCCATCGGGGATGCCATCGGGCTCGCCATCAAACGCCTGCGTGCGCAGGCCGACGCCGGCCACCCTGCCCCGCCGGGACAGACCGTGCTGGTGCTGCTGACGGATGGTGTGAACGACGCCGGCGCGATGCCGCCGCTGGAGGCGGCGAAGCTCGCAGCGCAATCCGGCCTGCGCATCTACACGATCGGCGTCGGGGCGGCAGACGATGGCGGCGGCTTCTTTGGCGTGGGAGGCGGCAACTCCGACCTCGACGAGCAGACACTGCAGCAGATCGCGAAGCTGACCGGCGGGGAATACTTCCGCGCCACCGATGCCAACGCACTGCAAGCCGTCTATCGGCAGATCGACCGGCTCGAGCCGGCCGCCGGCACGCAACAGTGGCTGCGTCCCGCGGACGAGTGGTTCGACTGGCCGCTGGCCGCGGCGTTGTTGCTGAGCCTGCCTGCCCTCGGGATGCGCCGATGGACCTGAGAGCCTTGAGCGCGTTTCATTTCCTGCACCCGGCCTGGCTGCTGGCATTGCCCGTTCTGCTCGCGTGGGCGGTGTGGCGGCGCCGCTCGCGGGGCGGGGACTGGACGAAGATTGCCGATCCGGAGCTGCTGTCGGCGCTGCGGATCGGGGCGAGCCGGGGAAGCTCTTCACCGTGGTCGCTGATAGGCGCCCTGTGGACGCTCACGGTGCTCGCGTTGGCAGGGCCTGCGTGGAGCCGGCTGCAGACGCCCGCGTTCCGCGCTCCATCGGCCTGGGTGTTGGTTCTGGACTTGTCGCCATCGATGGCGGCGAAGGATACGGCACCGAGCCGTGTGACGCGTGCCCGGTACGCCGCAGCTGACATTCTCGATGCTGCGCGCGATGCCCGCGTCGGACTTGTGGCCTTTGCAGGCGAGCCGCATGTCGTCGCCCCTCTCACCACCGACATCGCCACGGTTCGAGTGCTCCTCAAACCGCTGGCTCCGTCACTCATGCCGGAGTCGGGCGACCGACTCGCGCCGGCGCTGGAGGCGGCGGGACACTTGCTCGAGGCGGGAGCCGCCCGCGGGGGACAGGTGGTGGTCTTGTCGGACGGATTCGCCGATCCGGCAGAGTCGCTGCGCGTCGCCCAGGAGCTGCGGCAAAAAGGCGTGACCGTCGACATCGTCGGCGTCGGCACGCCGGCAGGCGCCCCCGAGCCCGATGGCAAAGGCGGATTCGTGCTCGGTTCCAACGGCGAGCCCCGCCTGACTCGTCAGCAGACCGACGAGCTTCGCAGGGTGGCGAGCGCCGGAGGCGGTGACTTCGTGTCTGCCGACGCGGTAGCGACGAGCCTGCTGCCCGCGCTCGAGCGCTCTCAGCGCGGCGCGGATGCGCACGCGACCAGCACTAGGACACAGCTATCGACCTGGCGCAACGAGGGGATCTGGCTGCTTCCGCTGCTGCTCCTTCTGGCGGGCCTGCTGGCGCGCCGAGGTTGGATATGAGAGGAGCTCCGTTGTGTCTGCTCCTCTGGTGTATCGCGGGCAGCGCCACTGCCGCGGGCAGTACCTGGTCCAATCTCTGGTCGACGCCCGAACAACAGGCGCAGCGCCTGCTCGATTCCAGGCAGGCCGCCGCAGCCGCTGCGCTGTTCAACGACCCACGGCGGCGGGGTTACGCTCAGCTACGCGCCGGGGAGTATGCGCAGGCTGCGAAGTCGCTCGCTCCGTTGCATGATACGGAGTCACTTTATAACCGCGGGAACGCGCTCGCGCATACCGGTCAGCTGCGGGATGCGCTCGCAGCGTATGACGCCGCTCTGAAGCAGTCCCCCCGCAGTCGCGACCTCCTCCACAATCGCGACCTCGTCGCGCGCGCATTGCAGAAGCAACAGCAGCAGAGCCCGAAGGGCCAGCAGGGCAGCAACGGGTCGGGCACCGGCTCAGGCCGCAACGGGCAGCAGAGCGGCGCTGGCGGACAGCAGGGACATGCGGGCGGGCAACAGGCTGGCAGTAACCAACAACAGGGCCCAGCGGGCGGCGGGCAACAGCCTGGCAGTAACCAACAACAGGGGGGCCCAGCGAGCGGCGGGCGGCGGGCTGGCAGTAACGAACAACAAGGCGGCGCGGGCAGCCGCCAGCAAGCCGGGACGAACGAACCCCAGGGACGTGCCGCTGGCGGGCAACAGTCCGCGGCCCCCGCGCAGGCGCAAGCCGGCGGCAGCGCCGGGCAGGACCAGGCGGCGCGGCAAGGCCGGGCGACGCAGCAAGACCAGGCGACGCAGCAAGACCAGGAGACGCAGCAAGGCCAGGCGACGCAACAGGGTCAGCTGACACGGCAGGGTCAGGCAGACTCGCACGACCAGTCGGGAGCTCAATCAGGCAATTCAGCGCAGGCGGCAAGCGCGCCGCAAGCCGCGATACGAGACGAGCGATCCGCGCGAGCAACGCAACCACCACCGCCGCCACGCTCGGAGCAGTCGCTGGCGCTGGATCAGTGGCTGCGCGGCATTCCCGATGACTCGGGCGAGCTGCTGCGTCGCAAGTTCATGATCGAGCACATGATGAAGCAACAGGAAAACGCCCAATGACGCACAGACGCGCCGGCCGATGGTCCGGCCGAAGAATCCTCGTCACGGCACTGTTGCTGCTGGCCGCCGGCGGGCAGGCGAACGCGGCGCTGCGCGCCTGGGTCGACGATCCGCAGGTCGCCCCTGGGGAGACCTTCGAGCTGAATCTGGCGCACGACGGCCAGACGCAGACGCAACCAGACCTGGCTCCCTTGCAGCAGGACTTCGATGTCGTCAGCCGCAGCACCAGCTCGAACATGCAGATCATCAACGGCTCGGCCTCCTCGAGCACGCAGCTGACCCTGACGCTCGCGCCCAAGCGAGCCGGACATCTCACCATCCCTGCCCTGACCTGGGACGGCGACCGCAGCGCGCCCCTGGCGGTGAATGTGGGCGCCGCAGGCGCCAACAACGGCGCCGCGGGCGCCAGTCGAGTGTTCCTGCAGACGGAAGTAGATCCCAAGTCCCCGTATGTGCAGGCAGCAGTCCACGTTACCGTCAGCGTCTATGCAGCGGTGCCGCTGTCGCACGCCGACCTGGAGTTCCCGGCCTCCGATGCCGCACTGGTGCGCGAGGTCGGGTCGGACACGACCAGCACAGCGGAGCGCAACGGTCAGTCGTATCAGGTGGTCACGCGCCACTATCTCGTGTTCCCGCAGCGCAGTGGTCATCTCAGCATTGCCGGGCCGACGCTCAGTGGCAACGTGCCTGCAAGTGCGCGGGGAAGCCACTCCAGCGACCCGTTCGCGCAATTCTTCGGCAACTTCGGTGGAATGCTCACAACCACCAAGCCGATCCGCCTCAGCGGCGAGTCCCTCGAGTTGGACGTGCAGCCGCGCCCGTCCGGCGCTGGAGCGAGCTACTGGATTCCCGCGCAGGACGTCCAGCTGTCGGCGCAGTGGCGTCCGCAGCAGTTGCAGGCGCATGCCGGTGACCCCGTTACAGTGACACTCCATCTGCAGGCCGAGGATCTGACGGCCGCGCAACTGCCGGACCTGTCGACGCTGCTGAAGCTCCCCGACGGGCTCAAGGCGTACCCCGATGAGCCACAGCTCAAAGACACGCCCAGCGGTAACGGCGTCCTCGGCAAGCGCGATCAGAGCATCGCTCTGATCGCCGATCAGCCTGGCCATTTCACCATCCCGGAGTTGCGCCTGAGCTGGTGGGATACCCGCTCGAATCAGGAGCGTCAGGCCATCCTCCCCTCGCAGACGCTCGTCGTGACACCAGCGCCGGGGTCGCAGAGCGCAACCGCGCCTCGTACCCAACAGCCCGGTGCCGCAACCCCCGCACCGCTGACTCTCGCGCCGGCGCATGACAACGCAATCACCGCGCAGTCCACGGGTGAGCGCTCAATCTGGAAGTGGTTGAGCCTGGGCATTGGCGTCCTGTGGTTGATGACGCTCGCAGCGTGGTTCCTGACGCATCGCAGGCGAGGTGACAGACCCGCAGCCCGAATGCATCAGCCGCCTCCACCGGCCCCGGGCAAGTCCGCGGCGCGCACCGCATTTCTATCAGCCTGCGCACGCGACGATGCGTACGCCGCGCGGCGCCACCTGCTCGAGTGGGCCCGTGCTGCTCTCCCGATGCAGCGCATTGCGGGGCTGGGGGCCCTGGCGAAGGTGATCGGGGACCCTGCGATGGCTGATCTGCTCCGCGAGCTGGATCGGGCGTGCTATGTCGGAGAGTCGTGGCGCGGCGCGCCACTCGCTGAGGCACTACAGAAGTGGCAGCCGCGCGAGGCTAAGTCCGCCGTCGCGGAACGTGAGTTGGCGCCGCTCTATCGCTAGCAGGCGGGAGGCATCGGACGCAGCCTACTCGATGTAGCCTCGCTCTCCGTGCAGGGCCAGATCCAATCCTTCTCGCTCCTGGTCCTCGGTGACACGCAGCCCGACCGTGGCGTCGATGACTTTCAGCAACAGCCAGGTCAGTGCCATGCACCAGCCCGCGACTGCGACCACACCGAGCGCCTGAACGCCGACCTGACGGGCCATGTCCATCCCCGCCGCATAGCCGACCCCACCCAAGGGGGCGCTGACGAACACTCCGGTGAGGATCGTGCCGACGACGCCTCCCACACCATGGACGGGGGAGACATCGAGCGTGTCGTCGACGTGCAGCTTGCGCTTGAGGAACTGGGTCGCCATGAAACAGACCAGTCCGGCGGCCACACCGATCACGACCGCGCCCCCCGGACCCACGAAACCGGAGGCAGGCGTGATGGTGCCGAGTCCGGCGACCATACCGGTAACGATGCCCAGACAACTGGGTTTGCCGTAGCGCAACCACTCCAGGATCATCCAGGTGAGCGCGCCGGTGGAGGCTCCGAGGTGGGTCACCCACATGGTCATGGCGGCACTGCCGCTGGCGGTCAACGCGCTGCCCGCATTGAATCCGAACCAGCCTACCCAGAGCATCCCCGCGCCGAGTACCGTGAGCGGCATGCTGTGCGGGGGCATCGCGACGTGCGGGAAGCCTCGGCGCCTGCCGATGTACAGCGCCGCAACCAGGGCCGCGACACCCGCATTGACGTGCACCACCAGTCCCCCGGCGAAATCCAGCACGCCTCGCTTCGCCAGCCATCCGCCGCCCCAGATCCAGTGACATACCGGAACGTAGACCAGCAGGAACCAGAACGTGCTGAACAGCAGCAGCGCGGAAAAGCGCGTGCGCTCAGCCAGTGCGCCGATCACGAGCGCGGGCGTGATGATCGCGAAAGTCAGCTGAAACATGGAGTAGGCGATTTCCGGCGTCGTGCCGCTCAACGAGTTGCGCCCGACACTGGCGAACATCGCCTTGGCGAGGGAGCCGATGAACGCCTGGTGCGCACCGCCGTCGCCGAAGATCAGACCATAGGCACCCGCAAACCAGAGCACGGACACGACGCAGGTGATGGCAAAGCACTGCATCAGCACGGACAGGACGTTCTTCGTGCGGACGAGGCCGCCGTAGAAGGCGGCCAGCCCCGGCAGCGTCATGAAGAGGACCAGCGTCGTCGCTGTCAGCAACCAAGCCGTATCGCCGCTGTTCATCGCTCGGAGCGCCCCCTGAATGCACCGAAAGCGTGCGCAAGGCCGCGATGCTAGCGGCTAATCAGGGCGCGTCAAGCACGTTCTGCACCAAAAACCGGCAGGCGCAACGCAGCGACTCAGGAACGGCTCACCGCCGGACGATGGGCCAGGCTCTCTCGATCCATGGACGGTTCCAGGAGGGTGCACCACGCATTGAACACAGCTTCCACCGACAGCTGATCCACGCGCATCGACTCCGGCGGACCACCCACGCCGATCACCGGAGATCCGGACCCGCTGCGGGGCAACCAGAAGCGCTGGGGCCCGGCACCGTACATGACCGTCACTGGAAGTCCGAGTGCTGCGGCGGCATGCGCAGGCCCCGCGTCGACGGAAATCATGCTGTGCGCGAGCTGGCAAAGCGCAAACAGCCGCCGCAGCCCGGTCTCGGCCACCACGACGCAGTCCAGGCCCGCCTCGGCCTGGATGCCTTGCAGCATATCGAGCTCTTCCGCAGTGCCGCGCAACAGGATCAAGGCGTCCGGCAGCCGC
>Ga0207707_10000136_pt1 | contig 76610 bp, 57 predicted proteins | sample KBSC83BmetaG_FD_184336 | JGI IMG/M metagenome (GOLD analysis project Ga0207707, IMG submission 184336) | Corn rhizosphere microbial communities from Kellogg Biological Station, Michigan, USA - KBS C8-3B metaG (SPAdes) (version 2) | ecosystem: Host-associated > Plants > Roots > Rhizosphere ... | reverse complement strand
TCCAGCGCATGCTGCGCTTGTTGTGGGGCTGCACCAGCCACAGGGGTTCGCCGCGCCAGCCGCGTGCGCGCAGCCATGCATCGCGGTCGTGGCGATCCGCCTCGCGCAACACCAGGCGCGGAGCCGGCAGACCGGCGAATGCGGGTGCCCGCCACGCATCCACGCGGCCAGGCGGTGGGTTACCGCACCCGCGCAGCAAGCGCTCGATCCAGTGTTCGCCGGCTGCAGCCGGCACATCGGTCAGGAACACGCATTGAGTTCGCCGGATGCCCGCGAGTGCAAGCATGCGTCGAATTTTGGCCAAGGCGCGTGGCTCCGTTTCGCACACGTGCACGGGCGCGTCGCGATGCCGGCACAGCGCGCGCAGCATGCGCTGGCGCTCCGGACTGAGCGCAAGCGGCCGATGCCGCGCGCTCACCTGCAGCACTTGTGCGACATCCGGATGCGCGTCATACAACGCCGCGCTCCACGGACCGGTGCCGAGCAGCAGGCACGGTTCGCCGTAACCGCGGTGCAGGCGATCGAGCAACGGCGCCAGCAGCAGCATGTCGCCGAGCCGACCGAAACGGATCACGATCGGTTGCATACGAAGATTTCGATGTCTGCGCTTTCGTGAAAAGTCAGGCCATGGATGGCCGTGGTGGTGTTGATGGCTCGGAAGCGTTTTCTTTTGCGCCGGATCCCCACGAAGGAGCGATCAGGGAAGATCGCATGGACAACGCCTGCCATGCGGCGATCACTTCATCCAGCGTGATCTGGTCGACGCGGTTGCGCTCGGGCAGGCCGCCCAGCGCGACGACCAGGCTGCCCGTCGGGCTGCGCGGCAACCACATCGTCGGCGGCTGCGCACCGTACAGCACGACCAGTGGACAGCCCAGGGCCGCGGCGGCCTGGGCCGGACCGGTGTCGACGGAAATCATCGCGGTCGCGTGCTCGCACAAGGCGAGCAAACGGCGCAGCGGCAATTCGCCGCCGGCGGCAAGCACGCGTTCGGAGCGCGCGCCATCGGCGATCTGTCGCAACAGGGCGGCTTCTGGCGGCGCACCGCACAGAATGACCTTCAGTGCTGGATCGCGCGCCAGGACCGCGCGGATCAGCCCGGTCCAGTTTTCCAGCGGCCATTGCTTGTCGTCGCCGAGTTGTCCCGCGCGGCCACGCTTCAGCGTGCGCTTGTTGCCGGGTTGCAGCAACACCAGCGGCGCAACGTCGAAGCCGCCCGCGCGCAGCCACTCGTGCAGGTCCGTGCGATCCGCATGCTGAACGACCAGGCAGGGAGCATTTGGCGCCTGCCACGAATCGGCCAGCGGCGCCGCCGCGAACGCCGCGGGCGTCATCGCGCCGAAGCGGTGCCAGCGATCGATCCAGTGTTCGCCGCCGCGTAGCATGCAATCCGGGTTGGCAAACACGCAGTGGTCGGCCGGAATGCGCGCGCGCTGCAGCAGCCAACGAATCTTGCCGATGGAATAGTCGTCGCAGACATACACCGGGCCCGGCGGTTGCGCGCGCAGCAACGACACCAGTTGCTGCTGGCTCGCGTCCAGCCAATACGGACGCTTGCGGCTGGGCAGCTTGAGAGTCGCGCCTACGTCGGGATGACCGGCGAACAACGGCGCCAGCCAATCACCCGACCCCAGCACCCCGCACGCCTGTCCGTAGCGATGGTGCAGCATGCGCAACAACGGCGTCAGCAACACCATGTCGCCGAAGGCGCCGAAGCGGATCACTAGGGGTGCGGCGAAGCTGGAAAGCATGGTGGGCTCGCTGTCGCCGGACAGTTTCGCTTGGCCGCCTGTCGGCAGTCTTTCGGCCCCACGTATTCCGCCGAATGAATCCGCGAACGTCCCAGGGGCCTGGCACCGTGCGATGCCGTCGGCGCTGTCCCGAGGCAAGAATAGAGAAAGCAACCAGGCGGGTGGACCACGTTCACAGTGCGGACTTCGCGACGATCGCCACACCGCGGTACACGCCTTCGTCGCGGCCCCACCATCGCGCTCCGACGGCGACATCATCCGCGCGCATGGGGTTCATTGGATCGACGCGGCCGGCTATGCTTGCGCGTCCGGTCTGTGCCGACGGCGATGGCCGGATGGCAAGTCCGATCCAAGAACGGCCATGCTCACGCTTTCCCGACTCACCCCCATCGTCATGGGCCACCAGCGTGCGGTGTACCAGCACCCGCACGATGCGGGCCTGATCGTGAAGACCATGCGCCCGGAATCGGTTGCGCATCGCTGGGACGCGCCCGGGCGTTGGCACAAGCGGTTGCCGCGCGTGCGCCATTACGTCAGCTACCTGCGCGAGATCAAGGAATACATCGCCGCGCACACCCGCGCAGATGCCGATCCGCCGATCGCCCGCGTCGTGGGCCTCGTCGAGACCGACGTCGGGCTGGGATTGGTGTGCGAAAAGGTGCGCACGCCGGATGGCGACATGGCGCCGACGCTGCACCAGTGCTGGGTGGAAAACGGCGGCGAGCCACCGTGGGCGCGCGCCGCGCTCGAGGCCTTCCTGGAAAACCTGCTGCGCCACAACGTGATCGTCGGCGATCTCAACGCCGCCAATCTCGTATTCGGCAGCGATTCCCGCGGCGGGCCGCGCCTGTTGATGGTGGATGGCTTCGGCGAGAAGGGCGCGATTCCGCTCAGCTCGATGTCGCGCGCGTTCAACCGCCATTTCATTCGTCGGCGTTACCGGCGCATGCTGCGCGACCTCGCGACACCGGTGGCGGGCTGGACGGATCCGCGCACGGCGCCCTGATGCCGATTCGCTGAACGATCCGGCGTCAGTTTTCGCTGTCGTCCGCTTCGGCCGGGGCAGCCACGCGCGGCGTGCATCCCGGCGCCACCGCATCGGCGCGGAACATCCACCATTGGCGGCGATTGGACTGCCCGACCCGGTGTGCCTTGGCGCGATCCACGCAATCGCCCATAGCCTCGCCGAGGCTGAAAATCCATCGGTTCGCGGGAGCTTGCGCCTGCCACGCGGTGGCCGCCGCGAATTGCTTTGCCAGCGGTTGGCTGAGGCCGAACTCGCGGGTCGGGCCGGCCGCCATGAACAGGTTTTCCTCGCGCGGCCCGACCAGCCCGATCTGCGCCTGCGGGCCTGCGAAGGCACGCGCCTCGCGCATGATGCCGGCAGCGGAACTCGAATCGTTCAACAGCGGATAAGCCCACAGGCTCCAGATCATCCACAGCCCCGTGAGTCCTGCGAGCAGGCCGACGACGCCATGGCGTGGGCGACACGCCGCCGCCGCCAGCGCCACGACCGCGCCGATGCTGATGATCATCCAGCACAGTGCGTTGCGCTCTTCCTCGAGTCCGCGTGCCGCCACGTGCTCGTTGAAATGGACCACGTCGTGTCCATGCAACGCCATCGCGCCGGCGACGACGATCACCAGCCCACCGACCAGCCCGATGCCGAACGCGCTCCAGCGCAGCCAACGGGTGCGCAGCATGTCGCCGATGTACGGCGCGAGCGCCAGCGCCACCATCGGGATCACCGGCATGATGTAGACGTCGCGCTTGCCCGTCTGGATGCTGAAGAAGATCAGGATCAGGATCGACCAGACGAGTGGCATCGCGACCCGCGGTTCGCCTTCGCGCAACGCACGCCACCAACGCGGCACGCCGCCGATGTACAACAACGACATCGGGAACCAGTTGAACAGCACGATCGCCACGAAATACCACGGTGGCTGCGGGTGCGACCATGAGCCGGTGGCGCGCCCGACGGTCTGGTGGAAGAGGATGTCGTGCACATAGGCGTGGTATTCGGCGGTGCCGCGGAAATGCGCGACCAGCAGCATCGGCACGGCCCAGGCCAGGATCGGCAACACGAACGCCGGAATGCCGAGCAGCCAGCGCGGATCGCGCCAGCCGGGGCGCGCAACGCGATCGGGCGTACGCCAGCACGCCCACGCATAGGGAACCAGCATCAACAGCGCGAGGATGCCGACGCCCTTGGTGATCACGCCCAGGCCCGCGGCGACGCAACCGAGCACGTAGGCGCGCCAGTTCGGCCCGCGCAGCAGATGCAGCAGCAGCCCCCAGTTCGCCAGCGTGATCCAGAACGTGATCAGCGGGTCGATCTGCGCCCGCTTCATCTGGTACGTGAACTGGAAAACGAACAACACGGCGATCGCGGCGTACAGGCCGGCGCGATGGTTCCACAGGCGCCGGCCGAGATCGTAGGTCAGCGCCAGCGTACCCATCGCCGACGCCAGCGAAGGCAGCAGGAACCAACCCCGCCATCCGTGCGTCAGCCAATAGGCGCATGCCTGCAACCACATGAACAGCGGTGGCTTGTCGGCATACAACTCGATGCCGCGGTGCGGAAACAGCCATTGGCCCAACTGGACCATCTGGCGCGCGACCATGGCGAAACGCGGCTCGTCCGAGGGCCACGGATCGCGCAAGCCCAGCCCCACCGCGAGCAGCAACAGCGCGAAGCCGAAAAACAGCCACATCTGCCAGCGCTCATCGCGGGACAGGGGCGGCAACAGGGACTGGAGCGCGGGTGTCGATCGGTTCATGGGGTGCGGTCGCGAGGTGGCGGCCAAGGTACCGCGCTTCGCTTTCGTTTGGCTTGCCGGGGCCGGTGGATGATAAGGCACAACGTCGATGCGGGCGTTGCATCGCCGCTGCATTCGCATGCTTGCGCGGGGTTCCTGCGGGCGCGAGTCACACTTGAACCGTTGCTGCCGACTGAACCGCCATGCCTGCCCGTCCGGGTCTTTCCGCCTGCATCATCTCGACGAGGCCGATCGCATCGAGGCCTGCATCGACTCGCTGGCGTTCTGCGACGAAGTGGTGGTGGTCGATCCGGGTTCCGCCGACGGCACGCCCGCGGCTTTTGCGCTCGCTTGGTCACCTGTCTCGAGGCCGCCCCGGCGACGATGAAGCGACAGGGCGAAGCAGCAGCCGAGCAACAGCTCCAGCGGCGCGCGCATGTAGTCGTTGTGCCACGACAGGAAGTCCGAGGCGTTGACGATCAGCACGATGCCCAGGCAGCCGAGCAACGCCCAATACGTGGCGCCGCCCGCGGCGCCTGCGCGCCGTGCCCGCCGCAGTTCGTGCACCAGCAGCGTGAATGCGGCCAACAACAGCCCGGCGCCGATACTCCCCAAGCCGACGAGCGCCTGCAGGTAGCCATTGTGCAGGTGCGAAGGCACATAGCCGACCATGTGGATACCACTGGCGTCGATCATCGGCTGGATGCTGCGCAAGCCGATGCCCAACAAGGGATGCGCCTGCCAGGCGTGCCATCCGAGCACGGCAAGCTGCATGCGCAAGGTCACCGAACTGGATGGCAACTCTGCCAATTCGCCATGCGCCAGCGCCTCGGCGATCGCCTGTCCGCCGGCGAGTCGCTGCGCCACCAGTGTGTAGCCGACGCCCAGCACCGCAACCATCGCGAGGATTGCCACGCCCAGCGCAATGGCCGTCGGACGGCGCCAGTGGCGGTGGATGTCGCGCAGGCAGGTGAAGGTGGTGAGCGGCACCACCAGTGCCATGGCCAGCCAGGCCGCGCGCGATTGCGCATACAGCAGGCAGGCCAACAGCAGCGTGCCCGCCGAGATTGCCGCGCAGGCGATTGCCACGCGGCCGCTGCGACGCGGCGATCGTGAAAGCGCGTACAAAGACAACAACAAGAGCCCGATCGCCGCATATTCTCCAACGACGTTCTCGGGGTAGCAGAGGCGCAAACGCAGGGTGCCACCAACGATGGCATCGAAACGGGCCCACGGCGTGCAAAAAAGGGCGGCGAGCACGAATCCGGCCACCATCAAACCGAGCAACAACGGTATCCGGCGCGGCCGGTCGGCCAGCCACGCCCCGATCGCGCACGTCAGCACGGCGACCCGGACGGGCTTGGCGTTGAATGAAAGGTGTTCGGAGAACGACAACGCCGGCGTCGTTCGTGCGACGTACGCGGCCTGCAGCACGGCGTAGACAATGAAAGCGAGCATCAGCCAAAACAGCGGATGTCCGGCCAGTTCGCGCCAGCGCTTCCCGCCCGCCACCACCAGTATCAGCAGCGCCGCCGCTCCGCCGTATTCCGGCCGCAGCCAATTGCTGAAGTGGGTCATCGCAAAGAACGCCTGGAAGGCCAACGCCGTCCAGGCCAGCCGCGCCGCCCAGGATGTCGCTGCGCGGCTCAATGCAGCGTCGCGGTCAGCGCCTCGCCGACCCGCCGCACGAATGTGTTGCGGTTCTGGATGAACCACTCGCGTCCGCGTTCGCCCAATGCGCCCAGTTCGGCATCGCCAAGGCCCAGCGCGTGCTCGATGGTTTGTTCCAGCACATGTTCATCGAAGCAAAAGGTCTTGGCCAGCGCCATGTTGCCGGTATCTGCATAGGGCACCAACATGCCGCGCTCCCGCGTGACCAATTCGTTCATCGGCGGCGCGTCCACCGTCACCGTCACCGCGCCTACGCCCAGCGCCTCGACCAGGTAATGGCCCCAGCCATCGGTCTCCGACAGGCACAGGTGGAAGATGTGGCTGTTCTGCAGTCGTTTCAGTTCGGCGTAGTGCGCCGGGTCGGACGCGTCGAGATAGCCCAGCCGATGCACGATGTTCGGTGCGGATGGGCCGGGGTGCGCCTCGCGCGGATGCTGCAGGACGGTCAACGTCGGCCATTCGGGGTGGCGGCGCCACACGGCCATCAGGCGATCCGTGCCCTTGATGCGGCTGCCGCCGGCGAGATGGAAGAACTTGCGCTCACGGGGGACAGTGGGGTCGTAGCGATCCTCGCTGTGGAAGCCGAGCCAGCTGGTCGGATGGCCGAGGCGGATGAAGATCAGGGCCGCGTTGTGTGTCTTGGCCCAGATGCGGTCGATCGAGGTGACGAAATGCTGGTCCCGGTGATCGAACCATTCCGGGTTCGGCAGCGCAACATTGCAGCGCGAGCGTACCAGCTCGTCTGGCCAAAGATGCTCGAGCATGATGTTGAGATCGAACACCTGCGAGGGGCGCCAGTAACGGCGCAATCCGCGCCACAACTGCTGCGTGCGCACGTACGGACGCATCCATTTGCGACGGCGTCGGTGTTCCTGTTTCAGGCCAAGCGCCGTCAGCGTGACCTCGCAGCCATTCCGCCGCAGCGCCTCGGCGAGCAGGCGGGAATCGCGGGACAGCCCGAAGCCGTTGTCCCAGAAAACCAGATTGACGGTAGTCATGCGCGTTGGTCCATGTGCGCGTGCATAGCAGCCTGTTCTCCCGGGCCTCCTCCTGCGATCCCGACCACCGTATCGGCCTTGGCCCAACTGAAACTGAATACTGGCCCTCGCGCAGACGACCTGCAATGGTCGGCCGCACGCGTGGGCCACCGTGCCGCCGGGATCGCTTGCGACGACCTTCGCCGATGCGTCGAATCCTGGTTGCAGTGACTTGGACCGAGGCTCTCGGTTACCCTCTGCCTGGCATCGTCGCCCTGGAGGCTGCGCGCGTCCCATGCCGCCCACCAACCCACCGCGGCTCTCCGCCTGCGTGATCACCCTGAACGAAGCCGACCGCATCGAGGCCTGCATCGATTCGCTGGCGTTCTGCGACGAAGTGGTGGTGGTCGATTCGGGCTCCAGCGACGCGACCCGCGAGATCGCGGCGGCACGCGGCGCGCGCGTGATCGAGCACGCCTTCGAGGGCTTTCGCGCGCAGAAGGATTTCGCGGTGGCGCAGGCCGCGCACGACTGGGTGCTGTGCCTGGACGCCGACGAACGGATCACGCCGACCCTGCGCGCGTCCATCCAAGCCGCGCGCAACGCGGGTTTCGCGGACGCCGCCGGTTATCGCTTCGCGCGCTGCACGGAATATTTCGGCGCATTCCTGCGCCACGGCAACGCCTATCCGGATCGCGTGCTGCGCCTGTTCGACCGCCGCCGCGGCGGCTGGCGCGCGGGCCGCGAGATCCACGAGCACGCGGTGGTCGATGGCGACGTCGCGTCACTCGCGGGCGACCTTGAACACGTCGCGTACCGTTCGCTGGACGACCAGCTTGCGCGCTACCGTCGCTACGCCGCGATGATGGCGACGCACATGCAGGACAGCGGGCGGCGCGCGCGCCTCGGCAATCTTGTCGTCAATCCCGCGTGGCGTTTCCTGCGCGGCTACGTGCTGCGCGCGGGCTTCCGGGACGGCTGGCGCGGCTTCCTGTTCGCCTGCATGGAAGCCGATTACGTGCGCGAGAAATTCGCGCGGCTGTGGCTGCTGCAGAAGACCGGACGCTGAGACGCTTCAGGTCCACGTGAGCGCCGTTTCGATCCCGTCGCGCAGGCGCGACGTGAACCCGGCATCGTTCTGTTCGAACCATGCGCGCGCAGCGCGGCCCAGCGCAGCGTGTTCCGCGTCGTCCATGGCGATGCAGCGTTGCACCGCCGCTTCCAGCGCGGCATCGGAAAAGTGGTAGGTGGTCGCCAGGTTCTGCGTCCCGGTTTCATCGTACGCCACCAGCACGCCACGTCCGGGCGTGACCAACTCGTTCATGGGCGGCGCATCGGTGGCCAGCACCACCGCGCCCACGCCCATCGCCTCGCCGATGTAATGGCCGAAGCCTTCGGTTTCCGAGCAGCAGACGTGGAACGCACTGGCATTCTGCAGCCGCTTCAATTCCGGATCGTCGATGTAGTCGATCCGGTGCGCGATGTTCGCGGCCGGTGCGCCCGGAATACCCGTGCGGGGACTCTGCACCACCGTCAGCAGCGGCCATTCGGGGTGCCTTCGCCACAACGCCATCAGGCGTTCCGTGCCCTTGTTGGTGCTTCGCCCGGCGAGATGGAAGAAAGTGCGCTCGCGCGGCACCGATGCGTCGAGGCGGTCGACGCTGGTAAAGCCGATGAATGCCGCACGGCAACCCCGTGCCTCGAAGATCGGGTTCGCATGGCGGGTCTTCACCAACACGCCGTCGATGCGCGGCAGCAATTCGACGTCCTTCGGCAGGCACCATTCCGGATTGGGAATGAGCAGGTTTCGGCGCGCGAACGGCAAGTCCTCGGACCGCACGTGCTCCAGCAGCAGGTTGGCGTCGTAGCAGTCGCCGCCGCGCAGGCGGTGCCACGCATAGCGCACGCGCAGCCGCAACGGGCGCGACCATTTGTGCAGCTTGCCGCGACGCAGCGTGCTGAAGTGCACCGCGTAACCGCCGGTGCGCAGGGCGTTGGCGAGCAGGCGCACGTCGGTGGACAGTCCGACCTTGTTGTCCCAGGCGATCAGGTTGATTCTGCGCGGCGTGGAGGTCATGACCGATCCGTCAATCGTCCATGCCGATTGTAGGGCCGGCTCAAGGCTTCGCGATCACCGCGTAGAACATGCCGTCCAGGCCGCCTTCGCCGGGCAGGATTTGGCGACCGGGTCCGGCCTCGTGGTCCACGGGCAGCTTGACGGCGACTGCACGCGCCTTCGCGTGCGCGGAGAGAAAACCATCCACGACGCGTTCGTTTTCTTCGCGCAGCAGCGAACAGGTGGCGTAGATCATCCGGCCGCCTTGCACCAGCAGCGGCCACAAGGCATCGAGCAGGCGTCGTTGTTGCACGGCAAGCTGCGCGATGTCGCCCGCGCGTCGGTGCAGCTTGATATCGGGGTGCCGCCGGATCACGCCGGTGGCGGAGCAGGGTGCGTCCAGCAGGATGCGGTCGAATGGCTTGCCGTCCCACCATTGCTCAGGGCCGCCCGCATCGCCCGTGCGCACGTCGCAGTGCAGGTCGAGTCGATCGAGGTTCGCGCGAATCGTGCCGGCACGCCGTCCATCGGCATCGAGCGCAACCAGTTGCACGTTGGCGCGTTCCAGCATGTGGCTGGCCTTGCCGCCCGGCGCGGCGCAGGCATCCAGCACGCGCAAGCCATCGCGCAAGTCCAGCAGATCCGCGGCGCATTGCGCGGCACCATCCTGCACGGAGAAATGGCCTTCGGCGAAACCCGGCAGGCGCGTCACGTCGATATTCGTGGCGAGCGTCACGGCATCTCGCAGGAAGGCATGCGGCTGCGCTTCGCAGCCCGCCTGCGCCAGCGCCGCGAGCATTTTGTCGCGCGTCGTGCGCCGCGCGTTGACGCGCAGCATGGGCGGCAAGGGTGCGTTGTTTGCGGCGAGTATCGCGTCTGCGTGTTCCGGCCAGTCGCGCGCCAGCGCATCGATCAGCCAGCGCGGATGCGCACTGCACATCGCGGCGTCGCGATCGAGCCGCGCATTGATCGAATCGCGTTCGCGCAACCAGCGCCGCAGCACCGCGTTCGCGAGTTTCGCGAAACCGCCGCGCCCCAGCGCACGCGTCGCTTCCACCGTGGCCGCGACCGCCGCGTGCGGCGGCACCCGCAGGATTTCCAGTTGCACGAGGCCCAGTACCAGCAGCGCGTGCAGCGCGGGTTCGCGCTTGCGCAGCGGCTGTTGCAGCAAGCCATCGAGTGCCTTGTCGAAGCGCAGCCACCAGCGCGCGCCTTCATTGCACAATGCGGTCAGGAATGCCCGGTCGCGCGCATCGGCAAGTTTCGCCTGCGCCGGCCGCAGCTGTTCGCGCAGGGAGGCACCGCGCAGCGCGACCACCGCGAGGACTTCCGCCGCCAACGCGCGGGCGTCGCTCATGCCTGGCGCAGCCCGGCACGCGCGTTCACGTAATCCGTCGCGTCGACCACGCGTCCGCCCGCGCGTTGCAATTTCAAAATGCGCAGCACGCCTTCGCCGCAGGCGATGTCGATGCCGAGTTTGGATGCGCTGACGATTGCGCCCGGGCTTTTGCCAGCGTGTTCCAGTGTGGCGGGCAATGCCGATGCGGCCCACACCCGCACGCGTTCGCCCGCCAGGACCGCTTCCGCCACCGGCCAAGGATCGAATGCGCGCACCTTGCGTTCGAGTTCGACCGCCGGTCGCGAAAAATCCAGCTCGGCTTCGGACTTCTCGAGCTTGTGCGCGTAGGTCGCGCCGGTTTCGGGCTGCGGCGTTGCGTGCAGGGTCCCGCCGGCGATCACCTGGCGCAATCCTGCCGCCAACACCTGTGCGCCCATTTCCGCAAGCCGGTCGTGCAGCGTGCCGCCAGTGTGGTCAGCGCGGATGGGCGTCGCTTCCGAAAGCAGCACGGGGCCGGTATCCAGACCGGGTTCCATCTGCATCAGGCACACACCGGTTTCCGCATCGCCGGCCAGGATCGCGCGCTGGATCGGTGCCGCGCCGCGCCAGCGCGGCAGCAGCGACGCGTGCACGTTCCAGCAGCCGAGGCGCGGAATCGTCAACACCTTGCGCGGCAGGATCAAGCCGTAGGCGATCACCACCATCAGGTCGGGTGCGTAATCGCGAAGACGTGCTTGCGCTTCCGATGTCTTCAACGATTCGGGTTGCTCGACCGGGATGCCCGCCGCGAGTGCCGCCTGCTTTGCCGGACTGGGCGCCAGCTTGCGCCCGCGCCCAGCGGGGCGATCGGGTTGCGTGTAGACCGCAACGACTTCGCCGGCCTCGATGCAGGCGCGCAATCCCGGTACTGCGAAATCGGGCGTGCCGGCGAATACCAGTTTCGGCGGTTGCACCGGCCGCTCAGCCTACGTGGCGCCGCTGCTTCTCCAGCTTGCGCAGCAGCAGCGAGCGTTTCAGCGGCGACAGGTAATCGACGAACACCTTGCCGATGAGGTGATCCATCTCGTGCTGGATGCACACGGCCAGCAGGCCATCGGTTTCGAGTTCAAAGGTCTCGCCGGTGACATCCTGGGCCCGAACGCGGATCCATTCCTTGCGTTCGACGTCGGCATACACGCCCGGGAACGACAGGCAGCCTTCCTGGCAAATCTCGGTGCCGCCGGTTTCAAGCAGTTCCGGATTCACGAACACGCGCGGATCGTCGTGGGTCTCGGACACATCCAGCACCAGCAGCCGCTTTTGCACATTCACCTGGGTCGCGGCCAAGCCGATGCCGGGCGCCGCATACATTGTTTCCAGCATGTCGTCGGCCAACCGCTTCAGATCGGCTTCGAACGTCTCGACCTTTTGCGCGGCAAGGCGCAGGCGCGGATCGGGGAATTCGAGGATGTCGAGTTTGGCCATGGCGGGGCGCGGTATCAGGGAGCAAGGGTCAAATGGAGGTGGCCGAGGCCGTTTTCAGCCTGCATAGCCTAACAGCGGTGTGATCTTCCCCGAGGTTTCGAACACCCCGTCACCAAATGTGAAGTTTTTGCTTGCCGATGCCGGCCTTTCGGGTACACTCGGCCAAACTCGTGGGGGATCGGGGGATTGCCGGTCATGTTTAAGAAACTGCTTGCGCTGAGCGCGGGTTTGTTGATCACGTTCGCAGCCTACGCCGCGGGTGCCCAGTTGCGTGCCGACCATCCTCACACCTACGTGGTGAAGAAGGGCGACACGCTGTGGGGCATTTCGGCGCGCTTCCTGCAGAAGCCGTGGTTGTGGCCCGAAATCTGGGACGTCAACCAGCAAGTCTACAATCCGCATCGCATCTATCCGGGCGACGTGCTGGACCTCGACGTGAATGGCCTGCACGTGGCCAAACGCGCCACGGTCGAAGCCAATCCGATCCCGACGGTTCCGCTGTCCGCGATCGAGCCGTTCCTCAAGGATTTCCGCGTGCTCACCGCGGCCGAATTGCAGCAGACGCCCTACGTCGTGGGGGTCGAGGAAAACGAACCGCGCGCCACCGAAGGCATGAACCTGTATGTGCGCAACCTGCCGGCGGCCGCCGCCGGCCAGCGTTTCGCAATCGTGCGCCCGACCCATGTGTTCCGCCAGTTCAATGACGGCGGTCGGATGGATGATGTGGGGCACCTGGTCAACAACAACGTGGATCTCGCGCCGGGTCCGTGGCAGGAAGATTTTCGCAACGACGGCCACTTCGGCCGCGGCACGGAAATCGGCACCGAGGTGCGCGTGATCGGCACCGCACAGGTGTTGAAGAACGGCGATCCGGCCACGCTGCTGCTCACCAATGCCCGCATGGAGATCCGCGCAGGCGACCGGGTGATGCCGGTGGACGACACGCCGTATGACTTCACCTATTACCCGCACCCGCCGCGCAATGCCCCGGCCGACGCCTACATCATGGCGCTGTCCAATGGCTACGATGGCAATTCGTTCCAGGGGCCGATGGATGTGGTGGCGCTGAACGTCGGCAGCGACGACGGCGTTGACAACGGCACCACCTTCGCGATTTACCAGCCGGGTGACACCGTGACCGACCTCGTCCAGGGCAACACCAACCGCCGCGAGTTCGGCCCGAAGGTCAAGCTGCCCAGCGAATTCGTGGGACACTTGATGGTGTTCCGCACCTTCGCGCACGTGAGCTACGGGCTCGTGATGGACGGCATCCGTCCGGTGAGGGTCGGCGACACGGTGCAAGCGCCGGAATAGCGCGACGGCGAGGGAAACCCTTACACGACGGCGCGGCTTCGACCGCGCCGTTTGTTTTTGCGGCCGCCCCTACACTTGCCGTCATGAGTGACAACGACGAGCTGCTTGCGTGGCTGACCCTGCTGCGCGCGCCAGGATTGGGCGGCGCAGGGCTGCGCGCCTTGCTGCAGCGGGCGGGGACGGCGCGGGCGATTTGCCGCGATGCGCGCGCATTGCGTACATCGGCCGGACTCGACCAAACCGCACTGGAATGGATTGCCCATCCCGACACCGCGCGGCTGGATGCGGACCTGGCATGGTTGGCGCAACACGGCCATCGGCTGTTGCGTTGCGACGAGGCCGATTTTCCGCCGCAACTGGAGACCATCCCGCAGCCGCCCGCGGCGTTGTTTGTCGCCGGCGATCCGGCTGTGCTGCTTGCCCCGCAGATCGCGATCGTCGGTGCCCGCAGCGCCACCACACAAGGCTTGGCCAACGCACGCGACTTCGCCCGCACCCTGAGCCGGGCCGGGCTCGTCGTCACCAGCGGCATGGCCGATGGCATGGATGGCGCGGCGCACGCCGCTGCGATCGAAGCCGGTGGCCAAACCGTGGCCGTGATCGGTACCGGCCCCGACTTGGTCTATCCGCGCAAGCACCACGATCTGGCGGCCCGGATCGTGGGGCAGGGCGCCATCGTCAGCGAATTTTCGCCGGGAACCGAAGCGCGCCCCGACCATTTCCCGCGCCGCAACCGCCTGATCGCCGGGCTTTCGCTCGGCACGCTCGTGGTGGAAGCGGGCTTGCAATCGGGCTCCCTCATCACCGCACGGCTGGCGGCGGAAGCGGGCCGCGAGGTGTTCGCGCTGCCCGGATCCATCCACAACCCGCTGGCGAAGGGCTGCCACCGCCTGATCCGTGATGGCGCGCGGCTGGTCGAGACCGCTGCCGAGGTGATCGAGGCGCTCGGGCCGGCCGCGCAGGCCCAAGGCGCCGGATTGCGCGCGAAGCTCGAGGCCGCCGACACCCCGGAGGCGTCGCAGTCATCGGGTGGGGGCGACCGAGGGCAAGACCCTGATTATGCTTCACTTCTCGCTGCGCTGGGGGATGCGCCGGCGTCGCTGGACGAACTGGCTGAACGCACCCGGCTGCCCCCTGCGGCGCTGTCCTCCATGCTGCTGTTGCTGGAGCTGGAGGGCGTGGTCGGCCCGGCTGTAAACGGGCGCTGGCAGCGCGTTTTCACCGGCAAAACTTGACACGGCTACCCTGCGCGTGTGTTCACTATATATAGGGGGCGGCTTGGGCCGCCCATGGATTGCGTCCAAACATGGCAAAAAACCTGCTCATCGTCGAGTCGCCCGCCAAGGCCAAGACGATCAACAAATACCTCGGCGACGACTTCAAGGTGCTGGCGTCGTACGGTCACGTCCGTGACCTCGTGCCCAAGGAAGGCGCGGTCGATCCCGACGACGACTTCCGGATGGACTACGCCCTGATCGACAAGAACGTCAAGCACGTCGATGACATCGCCAGGGCGGCCAAGGTCGCCGAGTCGATCTATCTGGCGACCGACCTGGATCGCGAAGGCGAGGCGATCAGTTGGCACATCAGCGAGATCCTGAAGCAGCGCGGCCTGCTGAAAGACAAGGAAACCCATCGCGTGGTGTTTTCCGAAATCACCCCGCGAGCGATCAAGGAAGCCGTGGCGCACCCGCGCAAACTTTCGCGCGACATGGTCGATGCCCAGCAGGCACGTCGCGCGCTGGATTACCTGGTCGGCTTCAATCTGTCGCCGGTACTTTGGCGGAAGGTGCAGCGCGGCCTGTCGGCCGGGCGCGTGCAGTCACCCGCGTTGCGCATGATTGTCGAGCGCGAGGAAGAGATCGAAGCCTTCAAGCCGCGCGAATACTGGACCGTCGAGGCCAAGCTCGCGCACAAGGACGGCGAGTTCACCGCGCGGCTGGTGAAGCTCAACGGCAAGAAGTTCGAGCAGTTCGACCTCACCAACGCGACGGACGCATACACCGCACGCGAGACGTTGTTGCGCGCCGCGGGCAGCGAACTCACCGTCGGCGACATCCAGTCGAAACAGCGCCAGCGCCGCCCGGCGGCGCCGTTCACCACCTCCACGCTGCAGCAGGAAGCCGCGCGCAAGCTCGGCATGGCTACCAGCCGCACCATGCGCATTGCGCAAGGACTGTACGAGGGTGTATCGCTGGGTGGCGAGAACGTCGGACTCATCACCTACATGCGTACCGATTCGACGCATCTTTCCGGCGAAGCGATCGGCGAGCTGCGCAAGACCATCGAGCGCGAGTTCGGCAAGCAGGGCTTGCCCGAGCATGTAATGGTCTACAAGACCAAATCGAAAAACGCGCAGGAAGCGCACGAGGCGATCCGCCCAACTTCCGCATTGCGCACGCCGAAGTCCGTCGCCGCTTTCCTCACGCCCGACCAGTTGAAGCTGTACGAGCTGGTCTGGAAGCGCGCGGTCGCGTGCCAGATGAAACCGGCGACGCTCAATACCGTTTCGGTGGAATTTCCGTGCGGCGCCGACGCCGGCTTTCGCGCCACCGGCACCACCGTGGTCGATCCGGGGTTCCTCGCCGTGTACGAGGAAGGCCGCGATCAAAAGTCCGCCGAGGATGAGGGATCCCGCAAGCTGCCCGCATTGTCGAAGGGCGAAGCGGTACCGCTTACCGACATCGCCACCGACCAGCACTTCACCGAGCCGCCGCCGCGTTATTCCGAAGCCTCGCTGGTCAAGACGCTGGAGGAATACGGCATCGGCCGGCCATCCACCTACGCCAGCATCATCCAGACGCTGCTGTCACGCGAATACGTGATCCTGGATTCACGCCGCTTCAAGCCCACCGACGTGGGGCGCGCGGTCGCGAAGTTCCTGACCGCGCACTTCACCCGGTACGTCGACTACGACTTCACCGCGAAACTCGAAGACGAACTTGATGCGGTCAGCCGCGGCGAAGAGGAATGGCGCCCGTTGATGGCGGGGTTCTGGAAACCGTTCAAGGCATTGATCGACGACAAGATGGAGTCGGTCGACCGCAGCGAAGCCACCGGCGCGCGCCTCTTGGGCGACGATCCCAAGACCGGCAAGCCGGTGTCGGTGCGGCTCGGCCGTTACGGGCCGTACGCCGCGCTGGGCGACAAGGACAAGGACGACGAGAAACTGAAATTCGCATCGCTCTTGCCCGGCCAGAGCATGCATACCATCACGCTGGAAGAAGCACTGGAATTGTTCAAGCTGCCACGCCATCTCGGCGCGGATGCCGATGGCGAGGAAATTTCCGCCGGCATGGGCCGTTTCGGCCCGTTTGTGAAAAAGGGCACGATGTATGCGTCCATCAAGGACGGTGACAGCGCGTACACGATCACGCTGGAACGCGCGCGCGAACTGATCCGCGAGAAGCAGGAGTTGATCGCCAACCGTGTCATCACCGATTTCGGCGATGGCATCCAGGTGTTGAACGGGCGCTACGGGCCGTATATCACCGACGGCGGGAAGAACGCGAAGATTCCGAAGGATCGCGAGCCGAAATCACTCACGCACGATGAGTGCAAGGCGCTGATCGAAGCGGCGCCGGTGCGACGTGGGCGCGGCGCGTTCAAGAAAACTGCGGCGAAAAAGGCCGCCGCGAAGAAGGCGCCGGCAAAGAAGGCGCCGGCCAGGAAAGCGGCTGTGAAGAAAACGGCCGGGAAGAAAATCGCGTCGAAAAAAACCGCTGCAAAGAAAACTGCGGCCAAAAAGACTACGGTAAAAAAAGCATCCACTCCGGCGGCCACGGAATCGCCGCCGTTTGATGTCTGAGTCATGCGCATTTTTGACATTGATGAAATCGGCGAAGCCGCCGCGCTGCTGCGCGCAGGAGGTGTCCTCGCTTACCCTACCGAAGGCGTGTACGGTCTCGGCTGCGATCCGGACAATCGCGAGGCGTTCGAAAAAGTCTTCGCGATGAAGCGCCGGCCTCCTGAGCAGGGCGTGCTGCTGATCGCCGCCGATTTCGAGCAGGTACGCAGCTGGATCGGCGATGCCTCCGAGGCTGCCGTGGATCGGGCGCGCGCGGTCTGGCCAGGGGCGCATACGTTCATCTTCCCACGCTCGCCGCGGGTCCCGAATTGGATTGCCGGCGGGCATGCCGGGGTTGCGTTGCGCGTCACCGCGCACCCGCCCTCCGCCGCGGTTTGCCGCGCTTTTGGCGGGCCAATCGTTTCCACCAGTGCCAACCGCCACGGCGAGCCGCCCGCGCGTAGCGCCACCGACATCCGCACGATTTTCGGCGACGAACCCGATGGCGTGCTGGACGCGCCGCTGGGCGGTCTGGACCGGCCAACGCCGATCACCGATGCCGCGAGCGGCGCTATCATTCGGGCCTGAAGGAACTGGGGAGTTTCGGGTGTCGAGCGTTCATCCATCAGCGCAAAGCCCCGTGGCAGGGGGTTGGCACGGGCTGCTTGCGGATGTATCGCCGCAACGCGCGATCGCGTGGCGCGGTCGCCGCGTAGTGACCGTCGGGCAATTTCTGGCCGATGTCAGCGCATTGGCTGCGCAACTTCCTGTGGCGCAGGCGGCGGTCAATCTTTGCGATGACCGATACGCGTTCCTGGTCGCTTTCGCCGCGTTGCTGGCGCGCGGGCAAACCAACCTGTTGCCGCCGTCGCGTGCCGCGCATGCCATCGACGAAACGCTGGCCGCGCATCCGGACAGCTACACGCTGGGTGACGCCGATCTCGATCCGGTACCGCCAGGCTATCTGCGTTTCTCGGTGAACGCGGAAGAAGCCTTGGCGGCCCCCGTAATGTTGATCGCCGAGACCGCGCTGGCAGCGATCGGGTATACCTCCGGTTCGACCGGCGTGCCACGCGCCAATCCCAAGCAGTGGGACAAACTAGCGATCTCGACCGGGCACAACGACGCACTGTTGCGCATGCTTGCCGGTGGCGACTACCACGTGGTGGCGACCGTGCCGCCGCAGCACATGTACGGGCTGGAATTCTCCGTGCTGCTGCCCTTGTTCGGCCACGCCTCGGTATGTGCGAGCAAGCCGTTCTTCGCGGCCGACATCGCGGCTTCGCTGCAGCAATTGCCTGAACCCCGCATCCTCGTGACCACGCCGGTTCACCTGCGCGCCCTGCTCGATTCCAGACACCCGCTGCCGCGGATCTCGGGCATCGTTTCCGCCACCGCGCCGCTTTCGCGCGAACTGGCGCTTGCCGCCGAGGCGCGTTACGGCGCGCCGGTGCAGGAAGTGTTCGGCTCCACCGAAACGTGCGTGATCGCGCATCGCCGCACCGCGCAGGAAGATGCCTGGACGCCTTACCCGGGCGTGATCCTGCATCCGCAGCCGGATGGCACCCGCATCGAGGCGCCACAATTGGCTCAGCCGGTGGTGCTGGCTGACATCGTGGAGCTGCTGGCCGACGGATGCTATCGCCTGCGTGGCCGCAACACCGATCTGCTGGAAATCGCGGGCAAGCGCGCATCGCTGGGTGACCTTACACACAAACTGCTGGCGGTGCCGGGCGTGCATGACGGCGTGGTGTTCCAGATGGACGACACCGATTCGATGGGCGTGCGCCGCATCGCCGCGCTGGTGGTTGCGCCGGATCTGGATACCGGTGCCATTCTCGATGCATTGCGGCATGACATCGATCCAGTGTTCCTGCCGCGTCCATTGAAGCTCGTCGATGCGCTGCCGCGCAGCGAAACGGGCAAATTGCCGCGCGCGGCCTTGCTTGCGGCGCTGGCCGGCTAAAATGCGCGGCTTGTCGGTTGAACGATCGCATCCATGAAGATTCTGGTCATCGGCTCTGGCGGGCGGGAACACGCGCTGGCCTGGAAGCTTGCACGATCGCCGCGCGTGGACGAAGTCATCGTCGCGCCCGGCAACGCCGGCACCGCGCGCGAACCACGCATGCGCAACGCGGATGTTTTCGCGACCGACGTGGACGGATTGCTGAACCTTGCGCAAGACGAGCACGTCGATTTCACCGTGGTGGGACCGGAAGCGCCGCTGGTGGCGGGCGTGGTGGACAAGTTTCGTGCCGCGGGCCTTCGTGTCTTCGGACCCACCGCGGCAGCGGCGCAGTTGGAAGGTTCCAAATCCTTCACCAAGGATTTTCTCGCACGCCATCGCATCCCGACCGCGCATTACGCGGTGTTCACCGAATTGCAACCCGCGCTCGAACACGTGCGCAAGCACGGTGCGCCGATCGTGATCAAGGCCGACGGCCTCGCGGCCGGCAAGGGCGTGGTGGTGGCGATGACGGTGGCAGAAGCCGAACACGCACTCACCGACATGCTGGGCGCGCACGCATTCGGCGATGCGTCGGCACGCGTGGTGATCGAGGAGTTTCTCGAAGGCGAGGAGGCCAGCTACATCGTCATGAGCGACGGCACGCATTACGTCCCGATGGCATCCAGCCAGGATCACAAGCGCATCGGTGACGGCGACACCGGCCCCAACACCGGCGGCATGGGTGCGTATTCGCCCGCGCCGGTGGTGACGCCGGAAGTCGAGCGGCGAATCCGTGAGGAAATCATCGAACCCACGCTGCGCGGCATGGCCATCGAACGCGCGCCGTTCACAGGGTTCCTCTACGCCGGTTTGATGATCGACGAATCTGGCGCGCCGAAAGTGATCGAGTTCAATGTGCGTTTCGGCGATCCGGAAACGCAACCGATCATGCAGCGCCTGCAATCGGACTTCGTTGCCTTGGTCGAAGCCGCGCTGGATGGACAACTCGATCACGTCGAAGCGAGGTGGGACCCACGCCCGTCGCTGGGCGTCGTGATCGCGGCTGACGGGTATCCCGGCAAGGTGAAAACGGGCGACCTGGTTTCAGGGCTGGATGCCGATTTCGGAGTGGACGCAAAGGTGTTCCAAGCCGGAACGAAACTCGATCACGATGGCAACGTGGTTACGGCTGGTGGCCGCGTGCTGTGCGTGTGTGCGCTGGGCGATGATCTCCCGCAGGCGCGCGATCGCGCGTACGCCGCAGTCGAGCACATCCACTTCGATGGCGCGTTCCATCGGCGCGATATCGGTCATCGCGCGCTGGCGCGCCGCTGACACGGCTTGTCATTGGAAGAAGGTCTCCCATGCCGTCATTCCGGCGCAGGCCGGAATCCACGTTGGTCCTGGCTGCGAAGGCAAATTGGATACCGGCTTGCACCGGAATGACGGTCGAAGCGTTGCGGAAGCCCATGCTCCCGGCGGCTTGCTCCCAACGCGCCGCAGGGGCTTGGTAGTCTTACGCCGCACGAGGGGAATCGCATGAGTCAATTCCGCCTGCTGGGCAAACGCCGCTTCGCACCGTTCTTCGCGGTGCAGTCGCTGGCCGCGTTCAACGACAACGCGTTCCGCAACGCGACGATCGTGCTGGTCGGGTTCCAGCTGGGATTGTCGACCAGCCAGATCGGGTTCTATTCGAACCTCGCGCCCGCATTGTTCATCCTGCCATTCTTCCTGTTCTCGGCGAGCGCGGGGCAGCTTGCAGAGAAATACGAGAAGCACACGCTGATCCGCTGGGTGAAGGTGTTCGAGATCGCGGCGATGTGCATTGCGGTGTGGGGTTTTTACGCACGCAGTCCGCTGCTGCTGTTCGTGGTGCTGTTCCTGATGGGGCTGCATTCGACGGTGTTCGGGCCAATCAAGTACGCGATCCTGCCGCAGGTGCTCGAACGCGGCGAACTGGTGGGCGGCAACGCGCTGGTCGAGACGGGCACCTCGATCGCGATCCTCGTCGGCATGATCGCGGGTGGCGCGGCGATGGCCTCGCACTTCGGCTGGGCGGCCGCCGCCGCGCTGGTGATCGGCGTCGCGGTGCTGGGACTCATCGCCAGCCTCGCGATTCCGCGCGTGCCAGCGGCGGCGCCGAATCTGAAGTTCAACTGGAACTTCGTTGTCGAAAGTGGGCGCGTGTTGAAGCTCGCGGCGAAACAGCGCGCGGTGTTCAACTCGATCCTCGGGATTTCGTGGTTCTGGTTCTTCGGCGGCGTGGTGACCGCGCAATTGCCGAACTACACGCGCCTGTATCTGGGCGGCGGCGCCAGCGTGGAAATCCTGGTGCTGGCGCTGTTCTCGATCGGCGTCGGCATCGGCTCGCTGCTTTGCGAAAAGCTCTCGGGACACAAGATCGAAATCGGGCTGGTGCCGCTGGGCGCATTCGGGATGACACTGTTCGGCATCCTGCTGTACTTCGCGCGTCATGATGCGCCGGGTTATGCAGGCATCGACTGGCTGACGTTCCTGCACACGTCCGGCAACGGCTGGATCGCGCTGGACCTGACCTTGCTGGGCCTGTTCGCGGGCTTCTTCATCGTGCCGCTGTTCGCGCTGGTACAAAGCCGCACGCCGCAAGGCGAACTGTCACGCGTGATCGCCGGCAACAACATCATCAACGCGGTGTTCCTGGTGGTGGCCGCGGTGTTCGCCTTCGGCATGCTGGCGGCTGGGTTGACGATTCCGCAGTTGTTCCTCGTCACGGCGTTGCTGAATGCCGCGGTGACGCTGTGGATCTTCCTGCTCGTGCCCGAGTTCCTGATGCGTTTCGTGGATTGGCTGCTGATCAGCGTTTTGTATCGCGTGCGAACCGATGGCCTGGAGCGCATTCCCGACGAAGGGCCGGCGCTGCTGGTCTGCAACCACGTCAGCTTCATGGACGCGCTGATCATCATGGGCAGCGTGCGGCGGCCGGTGCGCTTCGTGATGTACTACAAGATCTTCAAGGTGCCCGTGCTCAGTTTCGTGTTCCGTGCCGCCAAGGCCATTCCCATCGCGGGCGGCAAGGAAAATCCCAAACTGATGGCGCGCGCGTTCGACGCCATCGACGCCGCGCTGGCCGAAGGCGAACTCGTCTGCATCTTTCCCGAAGGCGGCCTGACGCTGGATGGCGAGATCGCGCCGTTCCGGCCGGGCGTCGAAAAGATCCTAGCGCGTCGGCTGGTGCTGGTGATTCCGATGGCGCTGCGCGGGTTGTGGCGCAGCATGTGGAGCCGGCGCGATTCGAAACTTGGCCGCGCCCGGTTGCCGCGGCGATTCCGCGCGCACGTCGAACTGTCGATTGGCGCGCCCATGGAGGGAACATCAAGCAACGTCGAGGCGATGGAAACGGCGGTGCGGGAACTGCGCGGCGCCGAGGCCTGACGGATCAGTCGCAACCGGTACCGCTTCCCAAAAAAACAGGCTGCGGCGAAAGCCGCAGCCTGCGGTACGGATCACTGGAAGGATTTACCGGCGGCTGATGGTGAACGCGCCGACATCGACGCCCAGGTCAATGCCTTCGCCATGGCCGGCCAGCGCCAGCGAAACAGTGCCCTTGGTCAGTACTTGCGCTTCGGCGGATTTGACCACGCCCGCATGCGCGCCGCCCTGTGCGTAACGGCCCAGCACGTCGTTGATGGAGTGCACGTCGGTGAACTTGCCCTTGCCGTGGTCGATATGCCACTTGCCGGCGGTCAGTCCGCCGCCCTTGACGCTGATTTTCACCGGTATCGATCGGCCGTTTTCGCAGGTCACGCGACCCACGCCATCGGCATGCTTGTAGATCAGCGACCAACCGGTCAGCGAGAAGGTCAGTTTGCAATCAAGATCGGGCGCGCCGCGTTCGCTGGCGCTTGACTGATGGGACAGCGGCGCCGGCGCCGCCATGCTCGTGGCGGCCATGGCAGCCAGCAGGCTGGCGGTAATCAGGGGAAGCTTCTTCATGGTGCTCTCCTTCCTCGTGGAAAACGTGCTCAGTTTCCGGGGTGAGACTGAACGCGCCTGAACAGCGCGCGGCAAGGTTCAGCAAGCTGCGTTGCAGCCCAACGAATGGCGCTGGTTCGATCGAAAAGGCCCGCAAAACGCAACCCGCCACGGCATTAGGCGATCGATGCGATACTTGCTCGATTGAATTTTGCAAACGTTCCGCACATGTCCCCTTTCTTGCTGCGCATCGCAACACGCAAAAGCCCGCTGGCCCTGTGGCAGGCCGAACACGTCGCGCGGCGCCTGCGCGATGCGCACCCGGATCTGACCGTGGAGTTGCTGCCGCTGTCCACGCGCGGCGACGAAGTGCTCGACCGTTCGCTGGCGGCGATCGGCGGCAAGGGAGTGTTCCTCAAGGAACTGGAAATCGCGATCGCCGAAGGTCGCGCCGATCTTGCCGTGCACTCGCTCAAGGACGTGCCCGCGCAACTCGATCCGCAATTCGAATTGGCCGCCATCCTCAAGCGCGCGGATGGCGCGGATGCGTTCGTCAGCAATGATTTTGCTTCACTCGATGCGTTGCCGGAAGGCGCGCGCGTCGGTACGTCTTCGCTTCGGCGCACGGCGCAATTGCGTGCGCGCCGTCCCGATCTCGAAATCGCGGACCTGCGCGGCAATGTAGGCACGCGCATTGCGAAGCTCGATCGTGGCGATTACGCGGCGATCATCCTTGCCGTTGCGGGTCTCGAACGCCTGGGGCTTGGCTCGCGTGTCCGGTCGCGGCTCGCGCCGCCCGAATGGTTGCCGGCACCGGGCCAAGCCGCGATCGCGGTGGAAACCCGTACGGGCGATGCGGCCGTGATCGCGCGCGTGAAGGTCCTGGATGATGCGCGTACCCGCCGCAACGTGGACGCGGAACGTGCACTTAACGCAGCGATGGGTGGCGACTGCACGATGCCGTTGGGCGCGTGGTGCGAAACATTGGCCGATGGCGCTTTACATTTGCACGGCTTGCTGGGCGACGCGCGCGACGGACGCCTCCTGCGCGCGGACGCTCGCGGCGATGATCCCGTCGCGCTGGGCAGCGAGGTTGCACGCCAGCTGCGCGAACTGGGAGCCGATTCGCTACTCGATTCCAAGGTATAACGCCTGCAAAGGTTGGAAGCGCCCCCGGCGTCTCATATCCGCCAAAGCGACCGAAGCGGCAGCTTCGATTTCCTGGCGCAGAACCCGGGCTGCCAGGATGACGGCACGATGAATCCACCACCCATGAGCCGAGCGATCGGCCTGCTCGCCTACGGCGACATGCAGGCGCTTGATCTCGCCGGTCCGCTGGACGTGTTCGGTGCGGCCAACGCGCTCGCCACCGGAAGACCGCCGTATGAGCTTCAAATCATCGGACTGAGCACGGGCGCAGTGCGCGCGGAGAATGGCCTCGCGATTCTGCCGGCGTACACCATCGAAGACGCGCCGACGCTCGATACGCTCGTGATCCCGGGCGGAGCCGGCAGTCGTATCGTCAATGCCGATGCGCGCTTGCTGGATTGGCTGCGCCGCCGTGCCAAGACTACGCGACGCGTGGTATCGGTGTGCACCGGCGCATATGTGCTCGCGGCGACCGGTCTTCTCGACGGGAGGCGCGTTACTACGCACTGGCAGTTTGCCGATGACCTCGCACGGCGGTTTCCGACCATCCGTGTCGAACCGGATCGCCTGTTCCTGCGCGACGACTGCTTCGCCACCTCAGGTGGCCTCACGGCTGGCATGGACCTCACGCTTGCGTTGGTCGAAGAGGATCTCGGCGCAGTCGCGGCGCTCGCAGTCGCGCGCTACCTCGTGATGTATGTGAAACGGCCAGGCAATCAGGCTCAGTTTTCGGCACCGCTGGCTGCCCAGACACAAGCCACCGGCCGCATGGGCGGCCTGGTGAACTGGCTGCTGGCGCATCTGAACGGGGACATCACCAGCGAGCGCATGGCCGAGCAGGTATCGATGAGCGTACGCCATTTCCGCCGCGTGTTCGCCGAAACCTTCGGAACCAGCCCCGCACGTTTTGTCGAACACCTGCGACTGGAACAGGCGTGTCTACGTCTGACGCAGAACAATAGCTCCATCGAGCGCATCGCGTCCGGCGTCGGCTTCCATAGCGCGGATGCGTTTCGGCGCGCGTTTCACGCGCGCTATGGCGCGACACCCGGCGAGTACCGGGAGCGTTTTGCCCGCTGAACGAATGACCGGAATCGTCGGAATCGTGTCCGCCCCGCGAGGTCGGCGGATGCGACCATGCGCGTTTCCAATCGTCGGGCACCCGCCGTGAAACACCTCATCTTTGCCGCCACCTTGGCGATGCTTCCGATCTTGGGTACAGCCGCGCCAAAACCGTCGCGTAACGGCATGATCAAAGTCGCGTTTGCGATCAGCAAGCACGTCAACGTGATGGATGTTGCCGGCGCTTGGGAAGTCTTCGCGGATACATCGCTGAAAGGCGCCCAAGGCAAGGACATCGCGCCGTACGAGCTCTACACCGTGGCGGCCAGCAAGACGCCGCTGCACAGCGCTGGCGCCAATCATCCCGGGCTGACGATCACGCCGGATTACGATTTCGCCAATGCGCCCACACCGGACATCGTGGTGGTGCCCGCACAACACGGCAGTCCGGAGCTGGAAGCGTGGCTGAAGAAAATCCACGTGCAGCACGTCATCATCATGTCGGTATGCACAGGCGCGTTCAAACTGGCGCAAGCCGGCCTGCTGAACGGCAAGCAGGCCACCACCCATCACTGGTACTTCGGCAACTTTGCGCACGATTTTCCGAACGTGAAGCTGGTGAAGGACGTGCGCTACGTGCAGGCCGACCCGGTCACCTTCACGGCCGGCGGCCTGACTTCGGGCGTGGACCTGGCGCTGCATCTGGTGGCGGAGCGCTTCGGTCAGGACACCGCGCAGCAAACCGCCAACTTCATGGAGTATCTCGGCACCGGCTGGAAAACCAATCACGGCATTTCGGCGCTGGACTTGCCGGTAACGCACGAGTACTGGACGGGCAAGCTCGCCAACAACGATGCGGTCGTGTTGCACGTGACCACTTACGGCGCGAGCCCCGTGTACACCGCTGATATCCCGTCGCAGCATGTCGAGGGCGTGCCGGTCAGTCCCAGCGGCAACGGTAACCACGCGTCTCTTGCAGTGGCCATTCCGGGCCATCCGGCTACCCTCGACGGCACCTTAAACGCCGAGGACACCGTGTTCACGGGCACCTTTAGCCAAGATGGAAAAACCTATCCGTTGACCTTGACACAGCAACACTCGCAGCAGTGAACCTGTCGCCACCAAATCAGTGGCAAGGTGGCCAGGCTCGACCAAGCATCTTTTCCACAAGAACAGAGTGACCCGTGAAATCCTTTCGCTACGTCCTGTTCGTGCTTCTGTTCACCGCCACTGCGGCCAACGCCATCATCATTCGGGGCGGCGTTCCGGATTCCAAATATCTGGTTCCGGAAAACGCCTTTCCGGCGCTGGCAGACTTGCCGTTCGAGGGCCACGGCACGCTGATAGCGAAGCAATGGGTACTTACCGCAGCGCATGCCGTGCAGATGATGCGCGAGATGCCGCAACACCGCTACGTGATCATCGCCGGCAAGCAGAGGCAGGTTGCGCGGATCGTCTTGTATTCCGATTACATGGCAAACGCGGCCAAGTTCAATCAGCTCTTCAAGGACCTTAAATCCGGGGATGCGGCAACATGGATGGCGCGTTACGCATCCATCCGCGCGGGGCTGCATGACATTGCACTACTCGAGTTGGCCAAGCCCGTCGACGACGTCAAGCCGGTGGAACTCTATCGAGGGTCCAGCGAGTCGGGGCGGATCGTGGAGATCGTTGGAAAGGGTGCGACCGGGAACAGTCTTGTGGGGACGGCCGAAGATGCACCACACCGGACCAAGCTGCGCCGTGCGTACAACCGGATTGTGGAAGCCAAGGACCAATGGATCTACTACACGTTTGACTGTGGAAGTCAGGCATTGCCCCTTGAGGGCGTCACTGGCGACGGCGACAGCGGCGGACCTGTCCTGATCAGCGACAAGGGCGTATGGAAGCTGGCCGGCCTTGCTCAAGGTCTGTACGGAAAGAAATCGGATCTTCTCGCAATGCGCGCCGGAACATTTCGCTTGGGCGTCTGCGGGCAGCAAATTTCAAGTTCCCGCGTTTCCTATTACGCGCGATGGATCGAAGACACCATCCGGAAGCCGTGATCAACGACCATGGAGATCAGCATGAAACGCTTTGCTTCGCTTGCCAGCACTGTACTTATGCTCGCTGGTCCCATTGCGGGCACCGCATCACCCCCCAAACCTGGCACCGGCAACACGCCCGCACCCGACGCATTGTTCGCGACGGTTTCCAAGCTGGACGCGGATCTTTTCAGTTCGTTCAATCACTGTGCCTCACCGGATCAGCTGCAGAAGCACGCCAGCTATTTCGCGCCCAACGTCGAGTTCTACCATGATATGGGAGGGGTCACGTGGTCGCGGCGCGACTACATGGCCAACACCAGGAAGAATGTTTGCGGCCAATTTCGCCGCGAACTCCTCCCCGGCAGCTTGCAAGTTTTTCCCATCAAGGACTTTGGCGCGATCGAACAAGGCAAGCAGAAGTTCTGCTGGCTGAAATCAGGAAAATGCTTTGGCGAAGCCCAGTTCCTGATCCTCTGGCACCACTTGGACAACCGTTGGGTGGTCACTCGTGTGTTCAGTTACGGACATCGCCCCATCGAGTGATAGTCACAAGTTGCTGGCGGGTTCAACCGGTGGATGCAATACACGGAAGACCGCCACTGGCAGCAGCCATTGCTGCGAGAAGCGTGGCGCCTCCAAAATTATGCCTTGGGCGTTTTCGCGATGGCCTCGATGCGTGCCTTGCGCACGGCTTCGCCGATGGCGGGGCCTTGCAGGCCTTGTTCGATGAAGGGTTGCGCGGTGACGGTTGCGGCGGCGTCGCGCGCGGCGCGCAGGAAATCCGCTTGCGGGTAGGCATCGTTTTCGTGGTGGAGGCGGCCGCGTTTGTCGGCGGCGCACGCAACGAGGAAGGGTTCGAGGCGTTGCGGGCGGCGGAACGCGTCGAAGGCTTCCAGCAGCGCCAGCACGGTGGCGGGTTTCAGTTCGAGCGCGCGATGCGCATCGAGATGATGGCGGCAGGTCAACGCGGCGAGCTGCGCGTGTTCGGCCGGTACCTTCAGGCGCTCGCACAGTGCGGCGAGCGGTTTGAGGCCGCGGTGTTCGTGGGCGATGTGCCGCGGCAGTTCGTCTTCGGGCGTCAGTGCCTTGCCGAGGTCGTGTGTGAATGCGCAGAAGCCGGCGAGGTCGTCGCCGGGCGCGAGTTGCGCCGCCTGATCCAGCACCAGTTCCAGATGCCGGCCGCAGTCGACTTCGGGATGATGTTCCGGCGATTGCGGTACGCCGTACAGCGCATCGACTTCGGAAAACAGGACGGCCAGCGCGCCGCATTCGCGCAAGCTTCGCACGAACGCCGAGGGCGCGGGTTCGGCCAGCGCCTTGCGCGTTTCCTGCCACACGCGTTCGGGAACGAGGTGTGCGGCTTCCCCGCTCTCGACCATCGTGTGCATCAGCGCCATGGTTTCGTCGGCGACGCGAAAGCCGAGCGGCGCGAAGCGCGCGAGGAAACGCGCGACGCGCAGGATGCGCACGGGGTCTTCGGCGAATGCGGGTGAGACATGTCGCAACATGCGTTCGTGAAGATCCTTCGCGCCGCCGTACGGGTCGACCAGTGCGCCCGATTCGTCGCGCGCCATTGCGTTGATGGTGAGATCGCGGCGGGCGAGATCGTCTTCCAATGTCACATCGGGTGAGGCATGGAAGCTGAAACCGTGGTAACCCGGCCCGGTCTTGCGCTCGGTGCGCGCGAGCGCGTATTCCTCGCCGGTGTCCGGGTGCAGGAACACGGGGAAATCCTTGCCGACTGGTTTGTAACCCAGCGCCAGCATGTCTTCCGGCGCTGCGCCGACCACCACGTAGTCGCGATCGAAGTGCGCGCGGCCCAGCAACTCGTCGCGTACCGCGCCGCCGACCAGGTACACGAGGTGATCGCGCTTCGGCATCGTGTCAGCCCTGCGTCAGGCGCGCCTGTTCGAACCGGCGTTCGCGCGAATACACGCCCAATGCCACCGGCAACATCGCCGCAAAACGCCGCGGCGTGATGCCGAGGTCCGCGAAGCCGTCGCGCGTGCCGACCGAATCGACGCCGAGCGAATGGAAGTTGTCGCGCGAGAATGGCTTTCCGGGAATCAGTTCGGCGACGATCGCCTGCAGGTGTCCGAGCAAGTTGGGCAACGGCAGCACCATGCGACGCAATCCCGCCGCGTCGCGGATCATCCGTACGATCGTGATCAGTTCCAGCGTGTCCGGACCGTACAATTCGCGGATCTTGCCGATGCTCGCGCGGTCACCCAGGCAGCGCCGGATCGCCTCAGCGACATCGCGCACGTAGGCCGGCTGGAATTTTGCGTGCGGCTGCGCCAGCGGCAAAACGGGACCCATGCGCAACAGTTTCAGGAAACGGGACACGAAGCTGTCGTCGTTGCCGTACACCACGCTGGCCCGGTAGATCGTCCAGTCCATGCCGGAATTGCGCACCTGCGCTTCGGCCTCGCCGCGCGTCTTCAGGTATTTCGACGCGCGGTTGCCGGCATTCAGCGAACTCATCAAATGGATGCGGCGCACACCCGCTTGCCGGCAGGCCGCGATCAATGTGGCGGTGAGATCGACGTGCGTATGCGTGAAGGTGGCGCCGCCGGTTTCGTTGAGGATGCCGACCAGGTTGATGACGGCATCGTGGCCGGCGACGTGTTTTTCGAGCGATGCGCGATCGTACACGTCGGTGCTGATCGTGCGCACGTTGGGCAGCACGTTGATCGCGCGCTTCTGTTCGCGGTTGCGGCTGAGCACCGTGATGCGATGCCCATCGCCGGCCAATGCGGCCAGCAGGTGGCTGCCGATGAATCCGGTGCCGCCGAGGACGACGTAGCGTTTGGGCGTCATGGCGAAGTTTTTCCTGTAATGGCAGCGGTCGCCGCGGGTGCGGGCGCCGGAGCGCGGCACACGACCTGTTTGCGCGCAGGGTCGGCGCTCGGATCATACGGCGTACCGATCGCCGGCAACCGCGAAGAGACGGACACCGGTTCGCCGTGCAGGCGCCAGCCATAGAGAGTGGCGAACGACATCACGCGCGTCACGTAGTCGCGGGTTTCGTTGTACGGGATCGTGAGGATGAAGGCTTCCGGATCGAGGTTGCCGCGCGCGTCCACCCAGCGCTGCGCGTTGCCGGGGCCCGCGTTGTACGCGGCCGACGCCAGCCACGGGCTGCCGTCGAAGCGCACCGCGAGGTTGGCAAGGTATTGCGTGCCGAGCGGAATGTTGATGGCGGGGTCGTATAGGCTGGCGTCGCCGTCATAAGGCAAGCCGCTGCGGCGCGCGACCAGGGTGGCCGTGCCCGGCAGCAACTGCATCAGGCCGCGCGCGTCGGCGCCGGAGTGCGCGTCGGTTTGCCAGGCGGTTTCTGCGCGGATGATCGCGAACGCCCACGCCGGATCGATGCCCGCGTTGCGCGCCGACGTGATCACGCGATCCTTGTCCGCCAGCGGGAAGCGCAGCGCGTAATACTGCAGGTCGCCCGATTTGCCGAACGCGAACACCGCGCGGTCGACCCAGCCGCGGCTGGATGCCAGCGACACCGCCTGCAATTGCTGCGCGGGCGCGAGGTTGGCGTAGGCGCGGTTCCATTCGCGGCGCGCGTTCGGCAGCATGTCGAGCGCGAAGAATTCGAAGGCGCGCGTCATCCCGGCGTCGGTTTCGACCTGCTGCAACGCGGCTGGATCGGCGCGCAGGGTTTGCGGGCAGATGGAATAGGGCAGGTTGGCCTGGTCGGCCGCGAGGAATCCGTAGAACGTCGCCTGCTGCGCGAGCGATGTGTAGCCGTCCAGCGCGGCTGACGTTTGCCCGAGTTTCTGCGCGATGCGCGCTTGCCAGTAGCGCCATTCGTCGTGCTGCATTTCATCCGGCGTCAATGCCTGGAGCGCCGCTTCGGCGGCTTTCCAGTCGCCCTGCGCCACCGCCGCGCGCACCCGCCATTCGCGCGTGGCGTCGGTTTGCGCCGACGGCGGCAGGCCGGCCAGTTGCGTTATGGCGTCGGGCCCGAAATCCACCGCGTTGTACAGGGCGAGCGCGGCGAGCACGCGGTCGCGTTGGTCCCGATCGAACTTGAATTGTTTGGACAGGGTGCCCCAATACGTTTGCGCCTGCGCGCTGTCGCGTCGCGCCATGCGGATCAGCGCGCGACTCACCGCTTCGCGGTTGCGCGGCGTGTCGGAGAACGTGGCGGCTTTTTTCAATAGCGCCGTCGGCGAGCGCAAGGCGTCGGCAATGCGTTGCGCCTCGGCCGCATCGGTGCCGGACAACCACTGCGCGGATTGTTCGATCGTCGAGGCCTTGCCGGCGTCAGCCGCACGTTCGATGCGATCCCACACGCGTTGCGGCGCCAGCAATCCCTGCGCCGCGGCGGCGGAGAACACCGGCGTACACGCGGACGGCACGCTGGTTTGCTTCCACAGCGCCGCAAGATCGCGATCGAAATCGAGCGGCTTGCCCTGCGCAAGGTTGGCCTGCAACGCGTCACAGGTGAGCATGTCGCCCAGGCCCGGTTGGTAGAAGTGCTGGAAATTCGCCCAGTCTTTCTGCTGCGCCAGCCAACCCAGTTCGGCCTTGCGCAGGTCGTCTGCCGGGATCATGCCGGCGTATCGCTGCAGGTAGGCGTCGATCTGTGCAGGGTTGGCGGTCTTGATGTCGTGCTGCAGTGCGGCCGCTTCGAGGTACGGATACAGCGGATAGTTCTGGAGGCCTTGCGCCAAAGCGCGCCAGTCTTGCCCATTTTGGGCAGCGGTGTAGGCCGCGCGGAATGCATCGCGCTGCTGTGCAGGAGTTGGCGCGGCGGGTTGGGCGAAAAGGAAAGGCGCCGCGCCGAGCAGTACGGTGACGGCAGCGAGGCGAAGATGAAAGCGCAGCGCGGAGCGCGGCAGAAGCAATCCATTCATGCCCGCGATTCTAGACGATGCAGTGAATCGGGGTTCTTGTGCTTGCTGCAGGTTGCCGCGCAAAAGCAAGGCCGCTGTCGCGGCTTTTCACGAAAGATTGTTTCCCGCAAGCTTCAGTTCCGCACGGGCGGATTGTGCCTGGCGCGATGGGTGCGGCGGTTGTCGCGGTTGTCTGTGCGTTGCACCTTGCCGCCGGTCTGACGGGGTATCGCGGCGCGCCAAATGGTTCTACGCCGCGGCTTTCCACACGGTCACCGGCACCCGTATCTCGGCCGCCAACGGCAGGTGATCCGAGAACGCCGCAGGCAACGTCCACATGCGTTCGACGGTGGTTCCCGCGCTGACCAGGATATGGTCGATCGCGCGCTGCGGACGCCAGCTCGGGAACGTCGGCGCGGGATTCATGGGTGGCGCCAGGGTCGTGCGCGCGAACAGGTTGCGCAACTCGGGGCTGTCGGGCGGGCAGTTGAAATCGCCCATCAGGACCACGTTGCCGTGGCCCTGCAGCAGTTCCGCGATGAAGTCGATCTGGCGTGCACGCGACTGGGTACCCAGCGACAGGTGCGCGACCGCCACGGTCAGTGTGTCGCGGCCTTCGCCGTAGCGTGCCAACAGCACGCCGCGACCCCGCAATCGTCCCGGCAGCGGATAGTCGAGCACTTCGCTGGGTGCGTTGCGGCTGATCAGGCCGTTGGCGGTATGTGAAACACTGGAGAGCCTGCGGTTGGGCTGGTGGCTCCAATACGGCAGTCCCGACGTTTCCGCGAGGTAGCGCGTCTGGTTGAGGAAACCCGAGCGGATGCTGCCCGCGTCGGCTTCCTGCAGGCCGATCACGTCGAACTCGGCAATGCAGCGCGCCAGGCTGTCGAGGTTGCCGAGCTTGTACTTGCCCGGAAGCACCGCGCCCCAACTGCGCGTGAAGTATTCGTGATAACGCTTGACGCTGGCGCCGGCGAGGATGTTGCAGCTCAGCACGCGCAGCACACCGGTTCCGGGAACGGTGGAAATATCGGCGCTCATTGGATTGAGGTTACCACTTCGTGATGCAGACTTCCGTGTGCCGGAATGCACGGGTGGCGGAGGTTCAGTGCTTCCCGGCGTGCTGCACCATCCACAGGCCGACTTGCTGCAACTGCGCGTAGCTGGTGATTTCGGCGCTGCGCATCATCGCGACGAAAGGCGCGTCCTTCGCATCGCTGGCACGACGACCTACCACCAATGTCGGCGTGGCATCGATGCCCCAGCCCATTTCGGCGTGCTGGTCGGCCGCCATCTGCCTGGTGGTTTCCGCGTTGGTCGCAGCGGCGAGGAATTTTTGCTGATCCACGCCGTGGCGGCCGTACCACGCCGCCAGGTCCTGCAGTGAATTGAGCGGGTAGTGCTCCAGCATGGCCTTGAAAAGCGCGTCATGCGTCTGTTCAAAGACGCCCAGTTGGCGCGCCGCGTAGTACGCCTGCGCGTACGGCACCCATGAAGCGTTGAACACGGCCGGCATGTAGCTCACCTGCGTGCCCTTCGGCAGCTCGGCGCGCAGCTTGTCCATGTACGGCGCGAACTCGGCGCAGTGCGGGCAGCCGTAGGAAAACACCTCAACCACTTCCAGTGCACCGGTCGGGGCCGCTTGGCCCTTGGGGGGTGCCAGCTTGACGTATTCCTTGCCTTCGGTGAACGCGGTGGTGACGGCGGGCGCCGGCGTTGCTGCCGCGGAAGGTTTTGCCGCAGTGTCGGCGTCGTTGTGCGCCGAGCACGCGGCCGTCAATACCAATCCGCAAACCAGCAAGGACACGCGGATCAGGCGCGATGTGGTCATGTCACTTGGCCTTCTTCGCGGCGAGTTCCTTGTTGATCAGGAACAGTGTCAGGTCAACCATGTTCTGGGCGCCCTTGGCGGAGGACGGATCCAGTCGCCACTTGCCGTCGATGACGATGGTCGGCGTGCTGTTGACGCCCCACGCCAGGATCTGCTGGTCGGCGCGCTTCATCTGCAGGTTGACCGCGAATGAATTCGCGGTGGCGACGAACTGATCGGGCTTCGCACCGTACTTCGCGTAGAACTTCGCGATGTCCTCGATCTTCGGCATTTTGTCCATCGCCTTCGGGCGTTGGGTGGCCGGGTCGTAGGTTGCGAGTTCGCCGTTCGGTCCCCAGATCGCCTTGAACATTGCATCGTGCGACGCTGGCGTATCCACGCCCAGCGCCTTTGCGGTGAAGTAGGCGCGCTGGAGGACCGGCCAGTCTTCGGTCGGAACGAACGACGCGGGCAGGAACTCCAGCACCGAACCGCTGGGAAGTTCTGCGCGCAACTTGTCGAGGTAGGGTTCGAACTGGTTGCACGCCGGGCAGCCGAACGAGAACACTTCCGTCACTATCACCTTGTCGGGCTGGTCGGTGGGCTGCGGGTTCTGGATCGCGAAATAATCCTTGCCTTCGGTCCATTGCTGCGGCGCTTGCGCGAACGCCAGTGCGGCGGTTGCGGCGAGCAGCAGGAACACAACGGTGCGTCTGATCATGATCGGAACCCTGTCTGAATCACGGAAGATGGCCGGCAGTCTGTCGACCCGACCCTGAACCGACCGCGCGCAACGCGGCGGGTTCAATCGATGGCGTCGGACTTGGCGGAGGCTTTCGGCGCGGGCGCGGGATGCAGGCCCTCGACGTAACTCGAAACCGCCGAGATGTCCTGCTCGGTCAGGTGCTGGGCGATTGCCGGCATGATCATGGCGTGCGTGTCGTTGCCCCACGTGGTGCCGTCGTGCCAGGCCTTCAGCTGCGCCTGGATGTAATCGGCGTGCTGGCCGCCAATGTTCGGTACGCGCCAGCCCGGGTTGCCCGCACCATCCGGACCGTGGCAGGCCATGCACGCCGGGATGCCGCGGTTGGAATCGCCTTCGCGGTACAGCTTCTCGCCATCGCTGGCGAGCTTGGCATCGGCCACGCCCGGCAGACGTTTCTGCTGCGAGAAGTACGCGCCGATGTCATGCATGTCCTGCGGCGCCAGCGCCGCGGCCATGCCCTGCATGATCGCGTTCTGACGAGTGCCGCTCTTGAAGCGCATCAACTGGGTGACGATGTACTGCTCGCTCTGGCCGGCCAGCTTGGGATATTGCGCATCGCTGGAATTGCCATCCATGCCGTGGCAGGCGCCGCAGGCGGCGGCCTTGCTCTGGCCGGCGGTGGCGTCGCCCGGTTTGGTCGCGACGGCTTCGAGCTTGGCGAATTCGGCTTCCGCGGCCTTGGCGGCGGCGCCCGTGCTCGCGGCGCTGGCTGGCGCGGCGGCACTTGATGCACTGGCGGCCGCGCTCGCGGCGGGGGCGGACGCCGCGGGTTTCGACTCGGCCTTCGCGCGCCTGGCCGGCGGGGCCGACAGCGCCACCGCGATCGGCGCCGTGGCGACGAGCATGACAAGGACAGCAGCTGAGCGCCGGAAACCCATAGAATCCTCTCTTTCCCGTAAGGCGTGAGCACCGGCGCAACGAGCCGGCGCGAACCGCGGGATTATCGCCGCGGGGGTAAACATGCGTCAAACACGTCATCCCGGCCAGGGAATGGCCGGGGCCCAGGCACAGGGACGTAATAACACAGCGGACAATCCATTGCGCGGTGCGGCCTTCGTGCTGGCGGCGCATCGCCTCGACCAGCTTCCAGCGGACACGGGCGCCGAAGTCGCCTTCGCCGGGCGCTCGAACGCGGGCAAGTCCAGCGCGATCAACGCGCTCGCCGACCAGAGTGGACTGGCCCGCACCAGCAAGACGCCGGGGCGTACGCAGCAACTTGTCGTGTTCGCGCTGCCGGACGGACGCCGGCTGGTGGACCTGCCCGGTTACGGTTACGCCGAGGTGCCGCCGGCCCTGCGCCAGCACTGGAAACAGGAAATCGATGCTTACCTGCGCAAGCGCCAGTCGCTGCGGGGACTCGTGCTGATTGCGGACATCCGCCACGCGCCGGCGGCGTTCGACCGGCAGATGCTGGCCTTTTGTGCGGCGATCGAACTGCCGTGCCTGATGTTGCTCAGCAAGGCCGACAAGCTGTCGCGCGCGCAGGTGCGTACCCGCCAGCGCGAAATCGAGGGTGAAATCGCGAAAGACGGCGCGCGTGCGCAGATGATCGCGTTCTCGGCACCGGCTGGTACCGGCGTGCAGGAAGCCCGCGCGGCCGTGGCGGCGTTGCTGGGTTGAGGCGAGTGCGAACATCCCCCCGCGCCTTCGGCGCGACCCCCTTCGCAAGCGAAGGGGGTGACTGCGCGTGTGGCTTCGCGCTTTCCCTCCCCCTTCGCTTGCGAAGGGCGGAGCGAAGCGAACGCGCGCGCAGCGCGGGAGGGGGATGGCTCTGCCTCTTGCGTTGCGCGTCACGCCGCCCCATCTTGATCGTCTTGCCCCACCCAAAGGCGTGCGCATGTCCGGTCCCAGCCACGTTGCCGAACAACCGATCGAGCGGCGCGCGCAACTCGTCGATTACCTCGCCGCTGGCGGCCGTCCAGCGGAGCAGTGGAAGATCGGCACCGAGCACGAAAAGTTCGTGTTCCGCACCGATGATTTGCGTCCGCCGCCGTATGAGGGTGAACGCGGCATCGGCGCCTTGCTGCGCGGCATCGCCGGTTGCGGCTGGGAGCCGGTGGCAGAGGATGGCAATGTCATCGCGCTCACGCGCGGCATGGCGTCGGTGACGCTGGAACCCGCCGGGCAACTCGAACTCTCCGGCGCGCCGCTGGAAACCATCCACCAGACCTGTTGCGAGGTGCAGGAACACCTCGATTGCGTGCGCCGTGCCGCCGAGCCCTTGCGACTCGGCATTCTTGGCATGGGCTTCCAGCCGAAATGGAAGCGCGACGAGATGCCGTGGATGCCCAAGGGCCGCTACGCGATCATGCGACGCTACATGCCGACGGTCGGCTCGCTCGGCCTCGACATGATGACCCGCACCTGCACCGTGCAGGTCAACCTCGACTTCGCCGACGAAGCCGACATGGTGAAGAAATTCCGGGTGTCGCTGGCGCTGCAGCCGATCGCGACCGCGCTGTTCGCCGATTCGCCTTTCACAGAAGGCAAGCCGAACGGTTTCCAGAGCTATCGCTCGCACATCTGGGCCGACACTGATGCCGATCGCACCGGCATGCTGGATTTCGTGTTCGACGACGGCTTCGGTTTCGAGCGTTACACCGATTACCTGCTCGACGTGCCGATGTATTTCGTGCATCGCGGTGATCGTTACATCGACTGTGCCGGGCAGTCCTTCCGCGATTTCCTTGCCGGCAAATTGCCGGCGTTGCCGGGCGAAAAACCGACGTTGCGCGACTGGTCCGACCACATGACCACCGCGTTCCCGGAAGTGCGCCTCAAGCAGTATCTGGAAATGCGTGGTGCCGATGGCGGTCCGTGGAACCGTTTGTGCGCGCTACCCGCGTTCTGGGTCGGCTTGTTGTACGACGTGGAGTCGCTGGATGCCGCGTGGGATCTGGTGAAAGATTTCACGATGTCCGAACGCCACGCGTTGCGCGACGGCGTGCCGAAGCACGCATTGAAACTTCCGTTCCGCGGCGAAACCGTGCGCGAGTTTTCCTTGCGCGCGCTGGAGATCGCGGGCAACGGCCTGAAACGGCGCGCGCGGCTCAACCGCAACGGCGTCGATGAAACCATGTTCCTGCAGCCGCTGATCGAGCTCGCCGAAGCTAACCAGACGCCGGCCGAACGCAAGCTCGAACTGTTCCACACGGAATGGAACGGCAGCGTCGACCCGGTGTTCCGCGAATTCGCGTATTGACGATGAGTGCATCCGCGCACGCGCTTGCTCGGCCTGCCTGGGAAAGCCTCGCCACTCGCCATGCATCGTTGTCGCTCGGCGGCGCGTTGGCGAAGCGCTACCAGCGCGATGTGAACGTGTTTGCGTCGTCGCGCGACGGCAGTCCGGCAGCGTTGGATGCTTTGGCGGCATTGGTGGAACCCGGCGAACACGTATACGTGCTGCAGGTGCCGGAGATCGCGATACCTCCGACGTTGCATGCAACGAAAACCGCGCTCGGCGTGCAGATGCTGGCGACACGCCCCGTCGATGCGGCGCCTGCCGATGACGTCATCCTGCTTGGCGATGCGGATGCGCCCGAGATGCTGGCACTGGCGCAACTCACGCAGCCCGGGCCATTCCTGGCGCGCACGCACGTGATGGGCGTGTTCCGCGGCATCCGCATCGATGGTCGTCTGGCGGCGATGGCGGGCGAACGCATGCGTATGCCCGGCTATACCGAAGTCAGCGGCGTGTGCACGCACCCCGATTTTCGCGGACGTGGACTCGCGCGGCGCTTGTCGGCGATCGTGGCGAATGCCATCCAGGCGCGCGATGAAACGCCGTTCCTGCACGCGTGGAAAGACAACCGACCGGCGATCGCGCTCTACGAAAAGCTCGGCTTCCGGCTGCGGGCCGAAGTGAATGTCGCAGTGCTGGAGCGCGCGCGCTGAATCGCTGGACCGGCGCGCGTGCGAAAATGCCGAGTTTCCGGACGCTGCGGCGGCACACATGGAGGCCGCGATGGCGCACTACGAATTGTTGAACGATGACATCGTCTGCATCGACACCGCGCAGCATCGTCCGCGCATGGCGGCCTGCTACCTGATTGGCAGCGGCGACCATTACGCGTTCGTCGAAAGCGGCACCAGCTTGTCGGTGCCTTTATTGCTTGACACCTTGGTGGAGCTTGGTGTGCCGCGCGACGCGGTGGATTACGTGATGCCGACGCATGTGCATCTCGACCATGCGGGCGGCGCGGGCGCGCTGATGCGCGAGTTGCCGAACGCGCGGCTGGTGATCCATCCGCGCGGTGCGCGCCACATGATCGATCCATCGGTGCTGATTGCCGGGGCGACGGCCGTGTATGGCGAAGACGCGATGCGCGCGACCTACGGCGAAATCCTGCCGGTGCCGGAATCACGCGTGATCGTTGCAGACGTCGGCGACGATCGTGATTTCGGATTGCAGCTGGGCAATCGGCGACTGCTGTTCATCGACGCGCCCGGTCATGCCAAGCACCATTATGCGATCCGGGATGAAACGAGCCGCGGCTGGTTCAGCGGTGACGTGTTCGGGTTGTCGTATCGCGAGTTCGATCATGCTGGCCGGAATTACCTGATGCCGACCACCAGCCCGGTGCAGTTCGATCCCGTCGCGTGGGAGACGACGCTTGCGCGCATCCTTGCGTCGCATCCCGAACACATTTACCTGACGCACTACAGCCGTGTCGATGCGGTGGCCGAGCTGGCGGCTGATTTGCGCGCCGGGCTCGCGGCTTACCAGCGCATCGCGCATGCGAATGCGCGTGCGCAGGATCGCCACGCCCGGTTGTATGCGGACCTGATGGATTTCCACCTTGGTCAGTTGCGCGAACGCGGCAACCGGCTTGCCGAGGCGCGTGCCCGCGAACTGCTCGACATCGATGTCGAAATCAACGCGCAAGGCCTGGAAGTCTGGCTGGACCGCGAAGTCGGGACTGCGCACCACTGATTGCCTGACACACGCTTTGGTGCGTCAGAAGATTTCACCCACGCAGCAGCGCAGGCTGCCTCCGGCCTTCTCGATCTCGTCCAGTTCCACCGCGCTGACGACGAAACCCCATTCCGCCAACGTGGTGCGTTGCGCGCTGTCGAGGGATGCCTCGGCGCGGCCGCTCATCCACACCCGGTCGGGCGACAGCGTGATCGCGTTGGCGGCGTAGGCGCGCTTTTGTTCGGGCGACAACCACAGTGCGCGACCGTCGAATGCATCGGCAATCGCGCGCGGAACGGCGGGATCGGCGAACCCGTCGGGCGCGAGGATCACTGCGCGGCCCGCGAGTGACGCCATCACCACGTTGGTGTGATACTCGCCGGCCGCCAATTCGAAACAGAACATCAGTCGCAATCCAAACGCATCGTGCATCGCGCATGCGCCGTCCATGTCGCAGCGTTCGGACAGCCCGCAGTAGCCGATGCCGCGCGCGTGGTCGATCACCAGCGAGCCGGTGAGTTCCGCCACGCCGCGATTGCCGCGCGACAGGTCGACTTCTTCGTACTGCAGAACGTCGCGGAAGAATGCCCGGATGTCGCCGCGCTCCGCTTCGCGCTGGCGGACGGCGTGCCGCATTCGCGCGACGATGAAGCGCCCAGGTGCGGTCGCGAACACGTTGTTGGGAAACATGGCGTCGGGCGTCGCCGGATCACCGGGAAGCGTGACGACTGGAATGTCGGTACGCAACGCCTGTGCCAGCGCCGCGTGCTGCGCCAACGCACGCGTGGCGTCGAAACCCGCATCCATGCGCATGTAGCGGTTGTCGCGCGCGGATTCCACAGCGAGCGTGCCGGCGGCGGGCGCGACCAGGAACGCCGCGCGTGCGGTCGTGCGGGGGTCGCGCAGCGGCGGCAAGTTTGCGAAGGCGCTCAGGAACGCCGAGGGCGTGGTGATGATCACGATGGCCTGGAACGGAATGGAACGTAACGCGGACGATGCTAACCGCGCAGTGCCTCGACGCGGGCGCGCACTTCTGCCGCGTCGGTTTGCCAGTCGCCGCCACCCATCCCGCCGATGCCGGCGTGCTGCATGCGGTCCGCGACCCGCACCTTGGCGGACGCGTGGAATTCATGCGCGCCGGTGACTTGCGCGATCGCCGCGATGTTGCGCGCGTCGATGCCGCCGCCCGGCATGATCGTGATGCGTCCGCGCGCCTGTTCGATCAGTTTGCGGATCAGCGGCGCGCCCGCGAGCGTGTCGGCTGCCTGGCCCGACGTCAGCAGCCGATCGCAGCCGAGTGCAATGATTGTTTCGAGCGCGCGTTCGGGGTCGCGCAAGAAATCAAAGGCACGGTGGAATGTCACCGACATGCCTCGCGCGGCCTCCATCAAGCCGCGACAACGCGGCAAGTCCACGTCGCCGCCTGCATTCAGCGCGCCGATGACCACGCCCGCGCAACCCAGCGCCTTGCACGTCTCGATGTCGCGCTGCATGACTTCGCATTCGAGATCGCCGAACACGAAATCGCCGGCGCGCGGCCGGATCAATACGTGGACCGGAATATGCAAGCGTTCCATCGCGACCGCGATGGCGGCGTGCGACGGTGTGAGTCCGCCGACGTCCAGTGCCGAACACAATTCCACGCGCGCCGCGCCGCCCGCTTCGGCCGCGAGCGCCGAGGTGACGGAATTCGCGGCGACTTCGAGAATCGGTGCGCTCACGCGGGAAAGACGCTGGCGGAAGGAATCAGCGCGCTCTGGTTTTTCGCATCACACACGGCGTAGCTGAAACCGTGCTGGATCGCGTACCCGCCCACGTCGCCATCCTTGTTCATCGCCAGGAACGCGACCTGGGTCTTGCGCGCGGTCGACGGGTGCTTGTGCAGCACGCGCAGCACCGCTTCCTTGCAGGCTTCGGCGGGGCTGCGGCCCTGGCGCATCAATTCCACCACCAGGAACGAACCCGCGTTGCGGATCACTTCCTCGCCCATGCCAGTGGACGTCGCTGCCCCGACTTCGCCATCGACGTACAAACCTGCGCCGATGATGGGTGAATCGCCCACACGGCCCCGCATCTTCCACGCCGCGCCGCTGGTCGTGCAGGCGCCGGCGAGCTTGCCGTGCGCGTCCAGCGCGAGAATGCCGATGGTGTCGTGGTTGTCCTTGCTTATGGGCACGCCCGCGCCGTAGTCGCGCACTTCGCTGTTGATCTCCGGCTTGTAGTGCGACGTCTTCAGCCATTCGTGCCACGCCTTGTCCGCGGCGGGCGTCAGCAGGTTCTGTTTCTTGAATCCCTGCGCCAGCGCGAATTGCAGCGCGCCGTCGCCGACCAGCAACACGTGCGGTGTGCGTTCCATCACCCGGCGCGCGACCGAGACTGCGTGCTCGATGTCTTCGAGGCAGGCCACGCCGCCGCAATTGGCCTCGGCATCCATGATGCTTGAGTCCAGCGTGACATGACCGTCGCGATCGGGATAACCGCCCAGTCCGACGCTGTGGTTCCTGATATCGGCCTCGGGGATGCGCGCGCCGGCTTCCACCGCGTCCAGTGAGTGCCCGCCCTTGGAAAGAATCGGCCACGCCGCGTGGTTGGCGGCGATGCCGAAGTCCCACGTCGACACGACGCGAACAGTACCCGCGGTGGTCGTGGTCTTCGCGGCAGGATTGCCGGCCTCGGCCATCGGCGACAAGGCTGCGGCGGCGGCACCGAGCGCGGTGGCTTTCAAAAAACGGCGACGATCGTTCATGGGAATGTCCGTGGTCAAGGGTGGCGCGATGATGCCATGTTCGTGGTCGCCGATGGCGCTCGCGTGTTGCGTATATGGAGTTATAATCCACCCATGAAACGTGGAGGTTTGACCACCAGCCAGCCGGGGATTGCCGCGATGGCGATTGATGCGGTTCGCAGCGCGCCCGGGTTCGGGTCCCGTGTGGACGTGGCCGCGCGGGTTCGCATCGCGGGCCTCGGGTTCGGCACCGCCCCGATCGGCAATTTGTATGCGGAAGTCGGCGAAGATGAAGCGCGGGATGCGCTGGAGCGCGCGCTCCGGCTGGGCGTGCGCTACTTCGATACGGCGCCCTTTTACGGCCACGGCTTGGCCGAACGCCGCCTGGGACGGGCACTGGTGGGCTCGCGGCGCGACGGCTTCGCGGTGTCGACCAAGGTCGGCCGCCGAATCGAATCCGATCCCGCGCAAGATGCGGGCGTGACCGATGGGTTTGCGGTGCGCGGCAGCCGCGCGGTATTCGATTACAGCCATGATGGGGTGTTGCGCTCGTTCGAGGCCAGCCTCGAACGGCTGGGGCTGGATCGCGTTGATCTCCTGTTCCTGCACGACGTCGGGCGCCTGACCCATGGCGACAATCATCCGGAAATGCTGCGCCAGGCGCTGGACGAGGCGTTGCCGGCCATGGCCGGGTTGCGCGACCAGGGCGTGGTCGATGCCATCGGCATCGGCGTCAACGAAGTCGAGGTGTGCCGCGAATTGATGCCGCGCTTCGACCTCGACTGCATCATGCTGGCCGGGCGCTACACGCTGTTCGAGCAGGCGTCGGCGCTGCCGATGCTGGACGACGCGCAGCGGCGCGGCGTGAAGGTCATCGTCGCGGGTCCGTACAACTCCGGCCTGCTCGGTGACCCGCACGGTCCGGGCTCGACCTACAACTATTTGCCCGCGGATCGCGACACACTCGAGCGCGCGCGCACCATTTACGCGATTTGCGCCGAGGAGGGTGTGGACGTGGGCGCAGCAGCGCTCCAGTTTCCTTCCGCGCATCCTGGGGTTTGCGCGGTGGTCGCGGGTATCCGCAACGTGATGGAAGTCGAAAGCGCGCTTGCGCGCAGCAGCCAGCGGCTGCCCACGCGAATCTGGCCGAGACTGCGCGGAGCCGGGATCATCGCCGCCGTCGCGCCGGTACCCGGTGCGCCCGCGTGAGCGCGCGGCTCGACGGCGAGCGATGCCTTCTCACCGCGGCAGGTGCGGGTATCGGCCGTGCGACCGCGCTGGCGTTCGCGCGCGCAGGCGCGCAGGTGCTGGCCACCGACATCGATGCGACGGCGTTGCAATCGTTGCACGCGGAAAACGGCGCGATCCGCACCGCGACGCTCGACGTCACAGATCCGGCGCAAATTGTGGCGCTGGTTGACGCGCATCCCGTGATCGACGTGCTGTTCAATTGCGCGGGTTATGTGCACGCGGGAACCATCCTCGACACGGACGAGGACGCGTGGAAGCGCTCGTTCTCGATCAACGTCGATTCGATGTTTCGCCTGTGCAAAGCGGTGCTGCCCGGAATGCTGGCGCGCGGGAAAGGCAGCATCGTCAACATGGCGTCGGCCGCGTCCAGCGTGAAGGGCGTGCCCAATCGTTTCACCTACGGCACGACCAAGGCCGCGGTGATCGGACTCACCAAAGCCATCGCCGCCGATTACGTGGCGCGCGGCGTGCGCTGCAACGCGATCTGTCCCGGCACCGTGAAATCGCCGTCGCTGGAACAGCGCGTCGCCGCGCTGGGCGGTGACCAGGACGCGGCGTGGAAAAGTTTCATCGACCGCCAGCCGATGGGCAGGTTGGGAGCGCCGGAAGAAATCGCCGCACTCGCGGTGTACCTCGCGTCGGACGAGTCGGCGTTCACCACCGGCGCGATCCACGTGATCGACGGCGGCTGGACGGGATGACGCGATGAAACTGGTGCGCTGGGGAAACGCGGGTCGCGAAAAGCCGGGCATGCTGGATGGGCAAGGCGTATTGCGCGACCTCTCGCACGTCGTGGACGACATCGCGGGCGATGCGTTGACGTCGGCAGGCATCGCGAAACTGCGCGCGCTCGATTCCGAAGCGTTGCCGAAAGTTGCGGGCGATCCGCGCCTCGGCGCACCGGTCGGACGCGTCGGCAAGATCATCTGCGTGGGCCTGAACTACGCCGATCACGCCGCGGAATCGGGGCAGCCGGTGCCCGAGCAACCGGTGATCTTCATGAAGGCCACCAGCGCGATCGTCGGTGCGTTCGACGACGTGGTGATTCCGCCGGGCTCGGAGAAAACCGACTGGGAAGTCGAACTCGGCGTCGTGATTGGCGACGCTGCGCGCAACGTGTCGCGCGAGGCCGCGCTCGATCACGTCACGGGGTATCTGATCATCAACGACGTTTCCGAGCGCGCGTTCCAGTTCGAACACGGCGGTCAGTGGGTGAAGGGCAAGGGTTGCGACACCTTCGCGCCGCTCGGTCCGTGGCTGGTGACGCGCGACGCGATTCCGGATTCGCAGGATCTCGCGATGCATCTGAGCGTGAACGGCCACCGTTACCAGGACGGCAACACGCGCACGATGATTTTCGACGTGGCGACGCTGGTCAGCCATATCAGCCGTTACATGGCCCTGTTGCCGGGCGACGTGATTTCGACCGGCACGCCACCGGGCGTCGGACTTGGACAGAAACCGCCGGTGTACCTGAAGCCCGGTGACGTGATGGAACTCGGCATCGACGGGCTGGGCGCGCAGCGCCAGCGGGTCGTTGCGGCAACCTGATCGAAGGAGCGTCGCATGGCACGAATCATCGCCCTGGAGGCCGAAGACGTTCGCTTTCCGACCTCGCGCGGGTTGATCGGCTCGGACGCGATGAACCACGACCCCGATTATTCGGCGGTGTACGTCACCTTGCACAGTGATGATCCGTCCGGTCTCGCGGGTCACGCGCTGGTGTTCACGATCGGCCGCGGGAACGAGGTGCAAACCACGGCGGTGCGCACGTTGTCGGACTTGGTGGTGGGGCGCGATATGGGGGCCGTGCTGGACGATCTCGGCGCGTTCGCGCGCGATCTGACCGGCGATTCGCACCTGCGCTGGCTGGGCCCCGAAAAAGGCGTGATGCACATGGCCATCGGCGGCGTGGTGAACGCCGCATGGGACTTGGCCGCGCGCCGCGCGGGGCTGCCGCTATGGCGATTCGTCGCGGAGATGTCTCCCGAACAAATCGTCGCGGCGGTCGACTTCCGTTACCTCACCGACGCATTGACGCGGGACGAAGCGCTCGAAATCCTGCGCCGCGCGCAGCCGCATCGCGAAGCACGGGCCGCCGAATTGCTGCGACGCGGCTATCCCGCGTACACCACTTCGCCCGGCTGGCTCGGCTATTCCGACGACAAGCTGGAAGCGCTGGCGCGGCAGGCGATCGCGGACGGCTTCCGCACGATCAAGCTGAAGGTCGGCGAGGACCTCGCCGACGACATCCGCCGCGTCGGCATCGCGCGTGCGGTGGTGGGCGAAGACGTCGCGATCGCGATCGACGCCAACCAGCGCTGGGATGTCGGACCCGCGATCGAGTGGATTCGCGCACTCGCGCCGTTTCGTCCCGCGTGGGTCGAGGAACCGACCAGTCCCGACGACGTGCTCGGCCACGCCGCGATCCGGATGGCGGTGGCGCCGGTGCCGGTTTCGACGGGCGAGCACACCCACAACCGGGTGATGTTCAAGCAGTTGCTGCAGGCGCGCGCCGTCGATCTGCTGCACATCGACGCCACGCGCGTGGGCGGCGTCAACGACAACCTCGCGATCCTGCTGCTGGCCGCGAAGTTCGGCGTGCGCGTGTTCCCGCACGCGGGCGGCGTCGGCCTGTGCGAGATGGTGCAACACCTCGCGATGGCGGATTTCGTCGCGATCAGCGGGTCGATGGAAGATCGCGCGATCGAATACGTCGATCACCTGCACGAGCATTTCGCCGATCCGGTGCGGATTCGCGGCGGACGCTATCTGGCGCCGACGGCGCCAGGGTTCTCGACCGGGATGCGCGAGGCGTCGTTGCGTGAATACGCGTATCCCGATGGCGCTGCCTGGCGCAGACAATCGGTTCAGGTGTCGTCATCCTGAGCCTTGGCCTCGCGCAGCGAAAACATTCTTGCCATCGGCACCCATTTCTCGCCGGCTTTCGCGAACGGCAGCGGCTGCTGGAATCGCCACATCAGCGTTTCCCACGCCTGCACGCGTGAATTCGCGGCATCGGCCGCGGCCTTGGCGGTGGGCGAGAAATCCTCGTCAACCTCCATCACCATGAGAAGCCGGTTGCCCGCGCGGAATATTTCCATGTCGCGGATGCCGGCGGCGCGGATCGAATCGACGACTTCGGGCGGGATGTTTCCAGGTTCGTGCCAGCGTTCGTACTCGGCAATCAGCGCCGGGTCGTCCTTGAGGTCGAGCGCGTAGTACAGGCGCACGGCGTTCACGCGGGCTGCGACCGAGCGCGTTGCATCGCGAACAGGAACACCACCGCGAAACAGCCCAACGGAACCAGCATCGCGCGCGCGATACCCGCCGCGTCGGAGACCGCCCCCATCGCCGCGGTCAACACCGCGCCGCCGATGATCGCCATCACCAGCAATGACGCGCCCAGCTTGCGCTCGCTGTCGCCGAAACCGTCCACGCCCAGTGCGAAGATCGTCGGGTACATCACCGACATGAAGAAGCTCGCGAGTACCAACGCATACAGCCCCGGGTGTCCGGGCAGTGCCACGCCCAGCGCGCACAGCACCACGTTGACCGCGGCAAACAGCGCCAACAATCTGCGTGGCGCGACGATCCGCATGAGCGCAGTGCCGGCGAAGCGTCCCAGCGTGAACAGCACCAGCGAAGCCATCAGGTAATCGGCGGCACGCCGCTCCGGCGTGCCGGGCAGCGTGCCTTGGGTGTAGCGGATCAGATAACTCCAGACGCCGACCTGCGCTCCGACGTAGAAGAACTGCGCGGCGACCGCGGACAGGAACTGCCGGTTGCGCAGCAGCCGTCCGAGGTGCCGTGTGCCGCTGGTGTGGTGGTCCGCATGCTCACCGTGCGCCGGGAAACGCACCAGCGCGATCATCAACGCGAAGGCGATCACCACGCACGCGATCACGAGATAAGGCGTCTGCACGGTCAGCGACTGGCTGACGAAATACGCGTGTCGCGCCGAAGGCGTCATCGCGGCGAGCTGCTGCGGGGTGTGTTCGATACCGTTGAAGATGAATTCGCGCCCGATCAGGATGCCCGCGATCGAACCCAAGGGATTGAAGGATTGCGCGAAGTTCAGGCGGCGCGCGCCGCCCTGGGGCGGCCCCAGCACCGTGACCAGTGGATTCGCCGAGGTTTCGAGGAACGACAACCCGCTTGCGATCACGAACAGGCCGGCGAGGAATATCCCGTAGGTTTGCGTAGCGGCGGCGGGCCAGAACAGGAGTGCGCCCAACGCATACAGGATCAACCCGACCAGGATCGCGCTCTTGAAGCCGAAGCGGCGCATGCACATGCCGGCCGGGATCGCCAGCAGGAAGTAACCGAGGTAGAACGCGCTCTGTACCAGCCCGGCCTGGAAATCGCTGAGCGTGAAGGCGTTCTTGAACTGCTTGATCAGGATGTCATTGAGGTTGTTGGCGACGCCCCACAGGAAGAACAGCCCGACGATCAGCGCGAACGCCAGCAGCGAAGCGCGCGCGGGCGACGTGGTTGCGGTGTCGTACGGTGTGGCGGCGCCGTCGGCGGGTTTCATATCGGCTCTCGTTCCGGCCCCACCCGGCAAGGCTTGCCCGTTGGAAGCTCGCGCCCGATACTAGCTTGTGATTTGCTGCGTTGTAAATATAAAATCCAGCTTCGCTGGTGCAAGACGGCGCGATCGCCCTCCACCGGCCATCAATGCGAGCGGTGAAGATCATGACCCGACAACCCGCCAAGTATCGCGCGCCTGCCCTCGACAAGGGGCTGGACATCCTTGAACTGCTGGCGCGCGCGCACGCCCCGCTTTCGATGACCGGGGTCGCCGCGGCGATCGGTTATTCCAAGGGTGAGATCTTCCGCATGTTGCAGGTGCTGGAAGAGCGTGGCTACATCGCGCGCGAGAACGACTCGGGCTACGCGCTGACCAATCGCCTGTTCCTGCTCGGGATGGAACGGCCGCGGGTGAAGTCGCTGGTGGAAGCCGCGCTGCCTGTGATGCACCGGCTGGCGCGCGAGGTGCTGCAACCGTGCCACCTCGCGGTTGCCTCGGGCGACCAGATGGTGGTGATCGCCCGCATCGAGCCGCCGGACGACCTTGGTTTCGTGGTGCGCGTGGGGCACCGGCTGCCCTTGTCGCGTTCCACTTCGGGCGCGGTCCTGTTTGCATTCCAGAGCGACGAGGTACGCGAGCACTGGCTTGCGCTCATGGGCGCCGCAGGCACCCTGCAAAAACGCAAGCGTTTCGTCACCCAGGCCGATGCCATCCGCGCGCAAGGCTATGCGATGTTGCCGAGCGGCGATGTCGACGCGGTCACCGATCTTTCCGCGCCGATCCTTCGTCATGGCTCCGCCGCCGGTGCGTTGACGATTCCCTACGTCGAACGCCGCCCGGTCAAGGTGCCGATCAAGACCGCGCTGGAGCGGCTGCGCGCCGCGGTCGAGGGGATTTCGAAGGAGCTGACGGCATGAGCACGACATGAAGAAAATCCTGGTCGGCGCGTTGGCGTGCGCGTTGTTGGGCCTCGCCACTCCGGTATTCGCTGCCGAGACAACGACGGTCGCGGGCGACACCGGGGCCCAGGCGGCCAAGGCCGCGCGCATGCAATGGTTCGCCGACGCCAAGTTCGGCATCTTCATCCATTGGGGCATCTACTCGGTGGACGGCATCACCGAATCGTGGTCGTTCTTCGACGGTTACGTTTCGTATCCCGACTACATGAAGCAGGCGAAGGGTTTTACCGCGAGCCACTACGATCCGCAGGCGTGGGCGGACCTGATCAAGGCCAGCGGCGCCAGGTACGCGGTGCTGACTTCCAAGCACCACGACGGCATGGCGTTATGGGATACGAAGCAAGGCCTCAACGTGGTGAAGGACACGCCCGCGCGCCGCGACCTGGTCGCGCCATTCGTGAAGGCGCTGCGCAAGGACGACCTGAAAGTCGGACTGTATTTCTCGCTGATCGACTGGTCGTCGCCGCTTTATCCCGCTTTCACGCACGACCAGACGCGCTACCAGATCAAGGACGACCCGGCGCGCTGGGACCGCTTCGTCACGTATTACCAGGACCAGGTCCACGACCTGACCCGGCGTTTCCATCCCGACCTTTACTGGTTCGACGGCGATTGGGAGCACAGCGCTGCCGAGTGGCATTCGAAAACCCTGCACGACTGGATCATGGCGCACAATCCCGGCGCCATCATCAACGGACGCCTGCCTGGCTTCGGCGATTACGGCACGCCCGAGCAGGGCGTGCCGATCACGCGGCCGCCCGACAAGTATTGGGAGCTCTGCCTGACCATGAACAACTCGTGGGGCTGGCAGCCGAACGACGATCATTTCAAGACGCCCTACGAGATCATCCGGATCCTTTCCGACACGCTCGACATGGGCGGCAACCTGCTGCTGGACATCGGCCCGCGCCCAGACGGCACGATCCCGAAGATCGAAGCCGACACGTTGAAACAGGTCGGGCGCTGGGTGCACAAAAACGGGGAAGCCATCTACGCCAGCGATGCCGGCATTCCGCACGATTACTACCTCGGCGACAGCACGCTTTCGAAGGACCACAAGACGCTGTACCTGTTCATCGACGGCAAGCCGAACGGCGCCATCCTGCTGAAGGGTTTGACCAATCGCGTGCTGCGCGCGCGCGTGGTCGGCAACGGCACCATCCTGAATCCGCAGCGGCTGGGTGCGACGCTGGGCGGCGCGCCTTCGATGCTCGCCATCGACGTTCCCGATTACACGCTCGATCCCGATGTCACGGTGATCGCGCTGGAATTGGATGGGTCGATCAAGTTGTTCGATCCCGAAAAGAAAACCGGAAGCTAGGACGTTTCTCCACACCCGAATGCCCACACGTCGAGAAATCCTGCAGGGCGCCGCCGCGCTGGCGTTGCTGGCGCGCCTCGACACGCGTCCGGCATTGGCCGCGGCGCCGGCGAAAATGAAAGGCGACGCCTACATTCCGGAAACCGATCCGCTGGTCGTCAAGAAACTTGCGCAGTGGTCGGACTGGAAATTCGGCCTGATCCTGCACTGGGGCATTTACAGCCAGCTCGGCATCGTCGAGTCGTGGTCGCTTTGTTCCGAAGACGAGCCGTGGTGCAAGCGTCCGGACGGCGTCGGTTACGTCGAATGGAAGCGGCGTTACGAACAACTGCCGAAGACGTTCAATCCGGTGAAGTTCGATCCGGCGCGATGGGCGGATGCCGCGCACGCGGCGGGAATGCGCTACGTGGTGTTCACCACCAAGCACCACGACGGCTTCTGCATGTTCGATACCGCGACGACGGATTACCGCATCACCGCGCCGGACGTGCCGTTCCACACGAACCCGAAGGCGAACATCGCGAAGGCGTTGTTCGATGCGTTCCGCGCGCGCGATTTCGGCATCGGCGCGTATTTCTCCAAGGCCGACTGGCACACGCCGGATTACTGGTCGCCGCGCTGGGCCACGCCGACACGCAACAACAATTACGACGTGCGCAAGTATCCGGAGACGTGGAAGCGTTTCGTCGAGTTCACGCACAAGCAGATCGACGAAATCACCTCGCGGTACGGCCGCATCGACCTGATGTGGCTGGATGCCGGCTGGGTCAATGCGCAGGACCATCCCGATGCCAAGGCCTACGGCATGGAAGTGCCGTGGGCGCAGGACATCGACATGCCGCGCCTTGCCGCGACAGCGCGCCGCAACCAGCCCGGCATCATCCTGGTCAATCGCGCCGACGGCGGGCCTTACGAGGATTACCGCACGCCGGAACAAACCGTGCCCAAACACCCGCTGCCGTATCCGTGGGAAACCTGCATGACCATGGGCAAGTCGTGGTCGTGGGATCCGCACGACATTTACAAGTCGCCGCGCGAATTGGTGCATACGCTGGTCGAAATCGTCGCCAAGGGCGGCAACCTGCTGCTGGGCGTCGGCCCACAGGGCGATGGCGAACTGCCCGCCACGGCGCTGGAGCGGTTGAGGGCAATAGGTGCATGGATGCAGATCAACGGCTCCGCAATCCACGGTACGCGTCCGCTGGCGCCGTACGCCGAAGGTCGGTTCCGCTTCACGCAGCTCAAGGACGGCAGCGTCAATGCAATTTATCTCGCGGATGCCGGTGAGCTTGAACCGTCAGCAGCGATCGAATTGCACGGCTTGCAGCCCGCGCCCCATGCGGACGTGCGAGTGCTCGGATCACCGGAACCGCTTGCGTGGCAGCCACGCGGCAGCGGGTTCCGTGTCGAATTGCCGCCGTCCGTACGCCACCGCTTGGCGGGGACGCCGGCCTGGACTTTGCGTATTTCCGCCTCGCGGGGTTGACTCCATCCTTCGCTGCGCTGCAGCAGTTTTCGGTCTGCGTGGGGACTTCCCATTGCAACGCGGAGGTTTTACCATCCTGCCACGAGTTTCATGGGTGCACCACGTTTGCAAAACTGAACCAAGGCTGCGGCCGATCAGGGAGAGTCGTCATGCAACATGTCACGTATCGGCGCAATGTTCTTGCGCTCGCGCTTTCTTCCGCGTTGCTGCTGCCGTTGGGCGCGTTTGCGCAGGCTGCCGGGGGGCAGGATGCGAACCAGACATCGCCTCAGTCGACGCCTGAATCATCCGCGCCGCAGAAGACCCTCAAGGAAGTCGTAGTGCTCGGGTCGCGCATCCCGCGCACCGAGATCGAAGGCGCCAAACCGGTGATGACCGTCACCGGTGTGCAGATGAAGAAGGAAGGTTTCACGACACTCTGGGAGTTCATGAATTCGCTGCCGCAGGTCGGCCGTGCGCAGACGCCGCCGAGTTGGGGATCCTCCTCGGTGAATGCCCGCCAGCTCAATTTGCGCAACATGGGGGCCCAATTCACCCAGCTGATGATCGATGGTTACCGTGTCGTCGATTATCCGCAATCCAACAATGGCCAGACCAACTTCCAGAACTACAACAATATCCCCACGGGGATGATCGATCGCGTGGAGATTCTTGCATCCGGGGCATCGTCGATCTACGGCGCAGACGCCGTGGCCGGCGTGGTCAACGTGATCCTGAAGAAGCAATACCAGGGCGACGACCTGCAGCTCACGGCCGGTGGTGCGACGCGTGGTGCCCGCCAGTACGGCGATTTGAGCTGGACGGGTGGCCGATCGGGAAACCACTGGCACATCATCTACAACCTGGAGCACACCAATCGCACGCCGTTGTGGGCGAAGGACCGTCCCTGGACCGATTCCGAGGCGGACGCCGGCTACGGCGCGTGGAATCCCAGCGCACGGATGTTCGGCTACCAGACCTACGACGCCCTGTCGCTGTATGACGTCAACGGCAACTACATCACTCCGCCGCCGGGCTCGTGCGAGTCGTTCCAGAACTTCTCGCGGCGCGAGAAGAAGACCATCGCGACCAATGGCGACCAGGTCACCGGGCCGGTCACGGACAACGGCCAGTACTGCACGCAACACGACCTGTTCCGAAACTGGGTGCTGACGCCGGGGTTGCAAAGCAACGACGCCGCCATTTCGGGCGAGTACGATCTGAACGACAACCTGCAGGCCTATGGCTCGGTCGCGCTATGGGAGACGCATGGCGTCTCGCAGACCCAACGGCCCTTCGCGTACCCGATGGGCGGGTTGCCGGTGCCGTTCTACGACCAGGGCACGGGCCAGGTCGTCACCAGTTACCTGCGCCAGTTGACGTATGCCGAGATGGGCACCCAGGGCAACACCTACGACAACGAACAGTATTGGAACGTCCACGCCGGCTTGCGCGGCGCGATCTTCGATGGCCGGTTCAATTGGGATTTGAATCTCGGCTACCAGAAGTACATCGTGCACGAGAACTACACCGGCCTCAGCGAGCAGGGCATGTTCGATTTCTTCTTCGGCCCGCAGCTCGGCACCACGACGATCGGCGGCACCACGTATCCGGTGTACGACGTCAACCAGCAGCGTTACTGGTATCCGATCACGCCGGCGCAATACTCCACGTTCGGCGTGGCCGGTGAGAACACCGCGTGGTCCTGGATGCAGAACGCCACCTTGAACGTCAACGGAAACCTGTTCAACGTTCCATGGGACGACAAGCCGATTGGCTGGGCCGCGGTGCTGGAGGCGTACCACAATGGTTACCAGCTCGCGCCGGACCCGCGCGGCAACGATCTCGACTTCGGCGACCCGTTCCAGGACCACAACACCGGCGGCGGCAGTCGCAACCGTTATTCGTTCGCGACCGAGTTCCGGATACCGATCCTTCCGACCCTGGACCTCGACATTTCAGGTCGCGCCGACAAATACGTCGATGCCAGCATCGCCGACATCGCCAAAACCTGGGGTTTCAGCCTCGAGTGGCGCCCGGTCAAGAGCCTGCTGCTGCGTGGCAGCTACGGCACCAACTTCAAGGCGCCGGACATGCAGGCGATCTACCAGACGCAATCGGCGTCGACGGTGGGCATTTACCGTGACGACCTGCAGTGCATCCAGGCCAAGAACTTCAACTGCCAGGCGACCCAGCATTCCACCTACTTCACGCAGTACCAGGGCGGCAGCCCCAACCTGCTCCCGGAGACCGGCCATGGCTGGACCTATGGTCTGGTATGGGATGTGCCTTGGGTCGATGGACTGTCGTTCTCCGCCGACTACTGGCATACCGGTGTCGGCAACGCCATCGCGTACATCGACGCGGGCACCCTGCTGGCGGACGAAGCGGGTTGCATCACCGGCCTTACGTATACCGGTGCGCCGTACATCACCCACGCACAAGGGTCGCAGTATTGCCAACTGGCGATCAAGAACGTCATCCGGGACGCGGATGGCAACATCACCGCCATCCATACCGGCCCGATCAACGAATCGTCGCTGTATGTCAGCGGCATCGATGCCTCGCTCGCCTACAACTGGACGACCAACAACTGGGGCAATTTCAACCTGTCGATCAACTACACCGACAATTTGTCGTTCAAGGAGCGCACGCTTCCCACCGACCCGCTGCTCAACACGCGCTACCAGAACGTGGCCAGCAGGGTGACCGGCATCATCAACTGGAACCGCGGTCCGTGGGATGCATCGATCTCCGGCCTGCGCTATGGCTCCCTGCGTTCCAACAACTTCGGTGGTTGCGAGACGTTGTCCAACGGAATCATGCCATCGCAGGGAGATCCGGCCTGCACCCCTTACTACGGCATGATCAGGCCGTGGATCACCTGGAGCGGCTCGGTCGGCTACCAGTTCGACAAGCGGGTCAAGATGACGCTCATCGTGCACAACATCTTCGATCGGGTGGGCGAGATTCCCTATTACGCGGGCGGCTTCGAGTTCATCCCGACCCAGCAGGGTGATACCTACGATGGGCGCGAGGTCTTCCTGCAGATCAACTACAAACTTGATTGACCGGTTTGATTGAGAAGCTCCAGCGTCGAGTGCTTGCCCCGGCTGCGGCCGGGGCTCTTCTCGACGAGCGGGGGCGTGGTGCGCGCATGCGAGAAAGCGGCGGATCCTGTGCAGGTGCAAGTGGTCCGTCGTGATGGTGATTGATGCGCATGTCCACTTCTGGCGCATCGATTGCAGTGATTGCACGTGGCCGCCTCCGGAGCTGACCGCGATCCATCGCGATTTCCTTCCGAAGGACTGGCGGCGCGAAGCGGATGACGCGGGTATCGACGCCGCGATCGCGGTGCAGTCGCAGCCGAGCGGCCGCGATACCGACTGGCTGTTGGAACTGGCGCGCGAAGACGCGCGCATCGCAGGCGTGGTGGGGTGGGTCGACCTGGCTGCGCGCGAGGCGCCGGAGCGCGTCGCCGCGCTGGCGTCGAATCCGAAACTGCGCGGCCTGCGGCCGATGCTGCAGGACCTGCCTGAAGACGACTGGATTCTGCAACCCGCGGTGACGCTGGCCATCGAGGCGATGATCGCGCACGATCTGTGCTTCGATGCACTGGTCCTGCCGCGGCATCTGCCGCATCTGCTGCGGTTCGCGGAACGTCATCCGGATTTGCAGATCGTGATCGACCATGCCGCGAAACCCGAAATCGCGCGTGGCGGGCTCGATCCGTGGCGCGCGCAGATCGCCGCGCTTGCCGAATTCCCGAACGTGAGCTGCAAACTTTCGGGGTTGGTGACCGAGGCCGGCGACGCGTGGCGTGCCAACGCACTGCGGCCGTATGTGGAGCATCTGCTTGCGACGTTCGGCCCACGCCGCCTGTTGTGGGGCAGCGACTGGCCGGTGGTCAACCTCGTGGCCGATTATTCGCGTTGGTTGAACCTGGCGGACAGACTCACCGGCTTGGCGGGTGACGATCGTGCGGCATTGTTTGGCGACAATGCGGTTCGGGTTTACGGTATCCATGGTTGAGGGGAGACGAGACATGCCACGTGCAATCACCGGCGTCCTGTTTTGCATCGCGATGGCGTCGTACGTGCCTGCGGCGCGGGCGCAATTCAACATCCTGCCGAAGCCCCGGCATCTGACGCAGGGGCAGGGCGCGTTCGAATTGCAGGATGACGAAGCGATTGCCGCGCCCGCCGATGCGCGTGCGCAGTGGATCGCGGGATTCCTGCGCGACGCGATCCAGGCGCAGACGGGCGTCAAGCTGCGGACGGTCGCGGCGCCCGAGCGCGGCCGCATCACCCTGCGCATCGATCCATCCGTGCGCGGTGACGAGGCGTACCGTCTGGAGGTGAAGCGCAAGCGGGTCACCATCGAAGCGGCCGACAACCGCGGCCTGTTCTGGGGTGTGCAAACCTTCCGGCAGTTGTTGCCGTTGCAGCACGAAGTGCCGCCCGCGATCCCGGAGGTAAGCATCAAGGATGCGCCGCGCTATCCATGGCGAGGCGTGATGCTGGACACCGCACGGCATTTTTATCCCGTGGACTTCATCAAACAGCAGATCGACCTGATGTCGTACTACAAGTTCGACGTGTTCCATTGGCATTTGACCGATGACCAGGGCTGGCGCATCCAGATCAAGCGTTACCCGAAACTGACCAGCGTCGGCGCGTGGCGCACCGAAGCCGACGGCAGCCGCTACGGCGGCTTCTATACGCAGGACCAGATTCGCGATGTGGTGGCGTACGCGCGCGAGCGCAACGTGATGGTGGTGCCCGAGATCGAGATGCCGGGCCACACCAGCGCCGCGATCGCGGCGTATCCCGAACTGTCGTGCAGCGGCAAGCCGATCACGGTGCCGACCACGTGGGGCGTGTTCCGCGACGTGGATTGCGTGGGCAAGGATTCGACGTTCGCCTTCCTTCAGAACGTGCTGGACGAGGTGATCCCGCTGTTTCCGTCGCCGTACGTGCACATCGGCGGCGATGAAGTGCCGGAAGGCGTGTGGGCCGATTGCGCGTCGTGCCAGCAACTGGCCAGGACGAACGATTTGCAAGGCGAGGCGGGCCTGCACAGCTATTTCGTGCGCCGCATCCAGACGTATCTTGCAGGCAAGGGCAAGACGCTGATCGGCTGGGACGAGATCATGGAGGGCGGCATGGACGCCAATGCCGTCGTCGAGGTGTGGCGCGGACCCGACGAAGCGAAGCAGGCGCTGGCCAACGGCAATCGCGTCATCATCGCCAGTCCGTTCTACCTCGACACGGCGATCGACCGCATGACGTTGCAGGACTTGTACCGCACCGATCCCTTCGACAACCCGCTGTTCGCGAAGTATCCGGGCAAGGTACTCGGCGGCGAGGCGCCACTGTGGAGCGAACGCGCGACATCGTTGAATGGCGCGGCACGCCTGTACCCGCGGCTGCTGGCCATCGGGGAACACATGTGGAACCCGGACGCGGACGACTGGCAGGATTTCCTGTTGCGCGCCCGCGCGCAGGAAGGGTGGCTTGCGTCGCAACACGTCGCCTACGGTCCCGAGGACAAGGACATCGTCGATGCAAGCGTGAGTTTCAACCCGACCTACAAGCGCTGGCGCATCCGCGCCGCGCGTGGCTTCGATGATATTCGAATGCGCTACACCACCGACGGCAGCCAGCCGACCGCGGCGTCGCCTTCGTTCGGCGACGTGCTGGATTTGTACGCGCCGACGACGATTGCGGTGGCGCCGTTTCGCGGCGATGTGCAGTACCAAGCCAGCCGGACATTCCAGATGGTGCAGAACCTCGCGCTGGGCGACGCCGTCACCTTCGCGACGCCGCCCTCCGGGCGCTATTCGGCCGGCCTGACCGATGGCATCGTGGGCAGCCAGTACGACGACGACGCGTGGTCCGGCTGGCAGGGCGTGGACATGGATGCCACGATCGACCTTGGCCAACCGACCCAACTGCACACCATCGACGCGCGCTTCCTGCAGCAAGCGGAGGCGTTGATCCTGTTGCCGCGCAGCGTGACTTTCGAGACCTCGAGCGACGGCAAGACCTGGACGACGCTGCAGACGACCCCGATCACGGTCGATCCCGACAACATGCGCACGTCGACCCGCGACATTGCCTGGAGCGCACAGGCGCCCGTCACGGCGCGTTACCTCCGCGTGGTGGCGACGCACTACGGCCAGCAGATCAACGGCATCGAGCCTTGGATCTTCTCCGACGAGATCATCGTGAAATGATCAATCTGGAAATCCCTCTCCCTTTGGGAGAAGGTGCACGAAGGGCGGATGAGGGTTCGGCAATGCTGCGGCCTCCGCTCATTTGCGAACCCTCACCCCCGCCCCTCTCCCGGAGGGAGAGGAGTTCCAGGGCTTGGCGTGCGGTCCGGGCATGGCTGCTGATCGCGCTCGTGTACCTGCCATCGATTGCATCCGCCTTGACGACGCAACCGCTGGATGCGGATTGGCAATTCCGGATTGCGCCGGATGACGCGCACGCCCGCGAACATCCGCGTGCAAAGCAATGGCTGCCCGCGACGGTGCCGGGTTCGGTGCAAACCGACCTGATGGCGCTGAAGCTGATCCCCGATCCGTACTGGCGCGACGACGAAGCGAAGGTCCAGTGGGTGGGCTTGTCGAATTGGCAATACCGGAAAAGCTTCGATGTCGATGCGGCGACACTCTCACGCGCCCACGTCGACCTGGTGTTCGATGGCCTCGATACCTTCGCCGACGTCTATTTGAATGGCCGCAAGGTCCTTGCCGCCGACAACATGTTCCGGCGCTGGCGCGTGCCGGTGAAGCCATTGCTGCACACGGGAACGAACACGCTGGAAGTGCGTTTGTATTCGCCGATCGAGCGCCTGCAACCATGGCTGCTGAAGCAGCCGCACGCGCTGCCGGGCGAATTCGATTCGGCATTTGGCGACGAACCCAAAGGCAAGCAGACCGCGAACTACGTGCGCAAGGCCGCGTACCAATACGGCTGGGACTGGGGCCCGCGGATCGTTACCGAAGGCATCTGGCAGGGTGTCAAGCTGGAAAGCTGGGACGCATTGCGGCTGGCGGATTTCCATGTCGCGCAGCCCCAGGTGACGGCGGTTGTTGCGAAGCTGGATGCACAACTGGACATCAAGTCCGACACGGCAGCGACCGCGCACGTCGAATTACGCTGGCGAGCGCCGAACGGCTCCATGCAATCACTGCAACACGATGTCGCGTTGAAAACCGGTGATAACCGCGTCGCGATTCCCCTCCAGATCGCGCATCCGCAACGCTGGTGGCCGGTCGGCTACGGCAAGCCGAACCTGTACGACTTCCATGTCGATGTTGCGACAGGCGGCAAGGTATTGGCCAGCGCTGATCGGGCAACGGGTCTGCGCAGCATCAAGTTGCGCCGCCAAAAGGATCAATGGGGCAAGAGCTTCGAGTTCGTGGTCAACGGCGTGCCAATTTTCGCCAAGGGCGCCAATTTCATTCCGCCCGATATTTTCCCCACGCGCGTCACGCCCGCGCGGTTCCGGCAACTGCTCGAATCCGCGCGCGACGCCAACATGAACATGCTGCGCGTATGGGGCGGCGGCTATTACCTGCCGGACGATTTCTACGCGACGGCCGACAAGCTGGGCCTGATGGTGTGGCAGGATTTCATGTTTGGCGGCGCGATCCCGCCCGCCGACCAGGCATTCCGCGACAACGCGCGCGCCGAGGCGATCCAGCAGGTCGAGCGCTTGCGCGGTCATCCCAGCCTCGTGCTGTGGTGCGGCAACAACGAAGTCGAGACGGGTTGGGAATCCTGGGACGACCGCAAGGCATTCAAGAAGTCGATTACGCTGGCGCAACGCAAGCACATCGAGCAAGGCATGCGCGAATTGTTCGACCATGCGCTGCGCGACGTCGTCGCAAGCTACGAGCCGAACACGCCGTACTGGCCGAGTACGCCCGGCACTGATTACGACGGTCCCGTGAATGTCACCCACGATGGCGATTACCACTACTGGAACGTGTGGTCGGGCGACGCGCTGCCGGCCATCGCGTATCTCGATGTGACGCCGCGCTTCATGTCCGAATACGGTCTGCAGTCGATGCCGGTGATGCAAACCATCGACGCTTTTACCGAGCCGTCCGATCGCTCGATCGATTCGAAGGTGATGCGCGCGCACCAGAAATTCGACAAGGGCAACGGCAACCAGCGCTTGCTGAAATACGTCGAACGCGAATTCGGCAAACCGAAGAACCTCGCTTCGTTCGCCTATTTGAGCCAGGTGATGCAGGCCGAAGGCATCCAGTTGGCGGCAGAACACCTGCGCGTGTCGCGACCCCGGAGCATGGGCTCGCTGTACTGGCAGCTCGACGACACGTGGCCCGGCATTACCTGGTCCAGCATTGATTACTACGGTCGCTGGAAGGCGTTGCAATTCCATGCGCGGCATTTCTACGCGCCGTTGCTGATCGCGGCATTGCGCAACCATGGTGTCACGAGCGTGTCGCTGGTTTCCGATCGCACCACGCCCATCGTTGCGCAGTGGCGTTTGCACGTGTTGGATTTTTCCGGGAAGGTGATCGGGCAGAAGCGGGCAGCCGTCACGCTGGCGCCGCTGTCGTCGACCCGCGTCGGCACATTCAGCGACGCGCAGTTGCTGCACGGCGCGAATCCGCGCACGACCTTCGCGGTCTTCGAATTGTTCGTGGACGGCAAGCGCGTATCGCGCAACCTGGTGTTCTTCGATGCGGCGAAAAATCTGGCCTTGCCCGTGCCGCGTATCCGCACGCGACTCGCGCGAATGAATGATGGCTACACGCTGACGCTCGAAAGCGACAAGCTGGCGCGCGAGGTGTGGGTCTCGTTCGGCGATATCGATGCCGAAATTTCGGACAATGCGTTCGACATCCTGCCCGGCCAACACGTGACGCTGACGATCCACAGCAATACCCGTCTCGATGCTCTGCGCAAGGCGCTCAAGGTTCAGGACGTGGCCGACGCGATGCAGGGCGGTGCGCAATGAAAGGGGCACTTCCGGCATGCGCGGTGATCGGGATGATTCTGCTTGCAGCGGGCGCGAGCGCCGCACCTGATGACGCGACGGTGCGCGCGCAGGTATTGGTTCAAAAGCTGACGCTCAAGGAGAAGGTCGCGCAACTGCGAGACAATGCGCCCGCGATTCCGCGCCTCGGCGTGCCCGCGTACACGTGGTGGAACGAAGGCCTGCACGGCCTCGCGCGCGGCGGCTTCGCGACGGTGTTCCCGCAGGCGATCGGCTTGGCAGCGACTTGGGATCCCGCGTTGCTGCAACAGGTTGGCACCGTGGTCTCGACCGAGGCCCGCGCAAGATTCAACGCGGTCGGAATGAACAACGCACATGGGCGCTATCAGGGGCTCACCATCTGGTCGCCCAACATCAACATCGATCGCGATCCACGCTGGGGACGCGGTCAGGAAACCTACGGCGAAGATCCTTACCTGACCGGCCAAATGGCCATCGCGTTCGTGCGCGGCATCCAGGGTGATGATCCCGCACATCCGCGCGCGATCGCGACGCCCAAGCATTTCGTGGTGCACAGCGGCCCCGAATTCGGCCGCCACGGTTTCGACGTCGACGTGTCGCCGCACGATCTGGAGGCGACGTACCTGCCGGCGTTTCGCGCGGCCGTGACTGAAGCCCATGCGGGCTCGGTGATGTGCGCGTACAACGCGCTGCACGGCACGCCGGTGTGCGCGGACAAGAACTTGCTCACCACGACCTTGCGCGACGATTGGGGCTTCACGGGTTATGTGGTGTCCGATTGCGATGCCATCGACGACATGACCCAGTTCCATCACTACAAACCCGATGATGCGCAATCATCGGCCGCCGCGATCGCGGCCGGAACCGATCTCGATTGCGGCAGCGCCTATGCTTCCTTGGGCGAAGCGGTGCGCAAGGGTTACGTGAAAGAATCCGTGCTGGACAACGCGCTGGTGCGCCTGTTCGCGGCGCGCTACCGGCTCGGCATCATGGGCGGCAACGATGGCGGGGCATATGCGCGCATCAGCATCGATCAGATCGACAGCGCCGTGCATCGCAAGCTGGCGCTGCAAGCGGCGCGGGAATCGATCGTGCTGCTGAAGAACGCGCATGCCGCGTTGCCGTTGCGAGCGGGCATCAAACTCGCCGTCATCGGCCCCGATGCGGACACCGTGGAAACACTCGAAGCCAACTATCACGGCACCGCGCGTGATCCGGTCACGCCGTTGGACGGCTTGCGCGAACGGTTCGGCACGGATCACGTGGCGTATGCGCAAGGCGCACCCGTGGCAGCGGGCGTGCCGATCCCGATCCCGGAAACCGCGTTGCGCGCCAACGGGCAGCCTGGTCTGAAGGGCGAGTATTTCGACAACACCGATTTCAGCGGCAAGCCACGCCTCACGCGCGTCGATCGCACCATCGACTTCGACTGGGATCATGTCGCACCGGATCGCACGCTCGACCCGAACCATTACGCGGTGCGCTGGGCCGGCGAGCTGGTTCCGCCGGGCGCCGGCGATTACACGCTGGTCGTGCACGTCGATCGTTGCTTCGATTGTCGTGGGCATGACCCGGTGCGATTGTATGTGGACGGAAGGAAGCTTATCGGCAACCCCGGCAACGGCAAGTCCATGCAAGCCACCGTGCATTTCTCGGACACGTCGCCGCACGCGATCAAGCTGGAAATGGTGCACGGCGGCCAGGACCAGGGCATCCGCCTGCAATGGCTGGCGCCGCCGACGGCACAGCTTGCCGAAGCCGAGGCTGCGGCTCGGCGTGCAGATGTGGTGGTCGCGTTCGTCGGGTTGTCGCCGGACGTGGAGGGCGAGGAGTCGCCGCTGGACGTGGCGGGCTTCGACCATGGCGATCGCACCGACGTCGCGCTACCGGCGGTGCAGCGCGCACTGCTCGAACGCGTGGCCGCGACAGGCAAACCGCTGGTCGTGGTGCTGATGTCGGGCAGCGCAGTGGCCATCGACTGGGCGCAGCAGCACGCCGATGCGATCCTCGACGCGTGGTATCCCGGCGAGTCCGGCGGCGCCGCGATCGCGCAGGTGCTGGCCGGCGATGATGATCCGGCGGGTCGCCTGCCGGTGACGTTCTATCGCTCGACGCGTGACCTGCCGCCGTACGTCAGTTACGACATGCAGGGCCGCACCTATCGTTACTTCACGGGCACGCCGCTATATCCGTTCGGGTATGGCTTGAGCTACACCACCTTTGCCTATGCCGACCCCGCGTTGTCGACGACGTCTGTGAAGGCGGGTGAGACATTGGAGGTGAGCGCGACGGTGCGCAACGACGGCACGCGCGCCGGTGATGAAGTGGTCGAGGTCTATCTGGATGCGCCGGATCTTCCAATGGCGCCGCGCCACGCGCTGGTCGGGTTCGAGCGCGTGCATTTGAAACCGGGCGAAAGCCGTCGCGTCGAATTCGCGTTGTCGCCGCGTCAGTTGAGTACGGTCGATGCCGCCGGCAATCGTGCCGTGGTCGCGGGGCGGTACCGCGTTTTCATCGGTGGCGGCCAACCGGGCTACGCTACGGGGCAAAGCGCGGCCTTCACGATAACCGGTCATGACGTCTTGCCGCGCTGAACATTCGGACAGAGCCATGAACGACCGCCGCGATTTCCTGAAGCTGGTTGGAACCGCTACCGCCGGTGCTTTCGCAGCATCCGCGCTGCCGGGCGCGGCAGCCACCCCCGTGTCGCCGCGCTTCGCAAGCAAGCGCCCGCCGCCTTCGCAACGCAAGTTCACCAGTCCTGCGGTGGAACGCGAACTCGCGCGGATCAAGGCGCAAATCGGCGATCCGAAACTCGCATGGCTGTTCGGGAACTGCTATCCGAACACGCTCGATACCACCGTGCACATCGGCACGCTCGGCGGCAAGCCTGACACCTTCATCGTCACCGGCGACATCGACGCAATGTGGCTGCGTGATTCCTCGGCGCAGGTATGGCCGTACCTGCCGCTGGCTGCGCACGACGGGGCGTTGCGGCGGTTGTATCGGGGTTTGATCCATCGGCACGCGCGCTGCATCGCGATCGACCCTTACGCCAACGCCTTCATGGCGGACCCGCAGGCCAAGACGAACCTGCCTTGGGCGCAACACGACGACACCGACATGAAACCCGGCGTCGCCGAGCGCAAGTGGGAAATCGATTCGCCGTGCTGGACGATCCGGCTCGCGCATGGTTACTGGAAAGCGACGGGTGACCGCGCGCCGTTCGACGACGACTGGCGCGCGGCGGTGCGACTGGTGCTGGAAACGTTTCGCATGCAGCAACGCAAGCACGGGCCAGGGCCGTACCATTTCCAGCGTGCGGCCGCGGCGCCCACCGACACGCTGGCACTGGGTGGCTACGGATGGCCGGCGAGGTCCGTCGGTTTGATCTTTTCGATGTTCCGCCCCTCCGACGATGCCTGCAAATATCCGCTGTTCGTGCCGGGCAACTGGTTTGCCGTGGTGTCGCTGCGGCAGTTGGCGGCGATGGTGCGCGAGCTGTTTGCCGACGAGGCTTTCGCGCGCGACTGCGAGGCGTTGGCGGGCGAAGTGGAAACGGCATTGCAGCAGTACGGACTGATGCATGATGCGCAAGGCCACACGTTCTGGGCCTACGAAGTGGACGGCTACGGCAACCGGTTGTTCATGGACGACGCCAACGTGCCCAGCCTCTTGAGTCTCCCGTACCTGGGTTGCTGTCAACGCGACGATGCGCGTTGTCGCGCGGCACGCGTGCTGGCATGGAGCGGGCGCAATCCGTATTTCTTTTCCGGCAAGGCTGCCGAAGGGATCGGCGGTCCGCATGAGGGCTTGCGGATGATCTGGCCGATGTCGATCATGGTCCGCGCGCTGACCAGCGATGATGCCAGCGAAATTCGCCGGTGCTTGCAGTGGCTCAAAACCACCGACGCCGGCACCGGCTTCATGCACGAAGCGTTCGACCAGGACGATCCCGCGCATTTCACGCGTGCCTGGTTTGCTTGGGCCGATTCGCTGTTTGGTGAGATGATCGTCGATCTGGCCGCCCGGCATCCGGCATTGTTGCGAGGGCATACGGGATTGTAGGTTGGGGTGAGCCGGGCTGCACCCGGCGAACCCCAGCACGATGTGCGTTGTGTTGGGGTTCGCATGAAGCTGCTCACCCCAACCTACGGTTGACAAATTCATTGCTGATTCGAGGAGCACGACCATGGTGACACGCAGACGTTTTCTGCAAGGCGCGATGACGCTGGCGTTGCTGGAGCGCATCGACCCGCCTGTGGCCTGGGCTTCGGTGGGTGATGCTGGCGCGCATGCCGCGAAGCCGAATGCGGTCGCCGGCGTTGCGCGCTACGTGGACGTATTCGTCGGAACCGGCGGCCACGGCCACACGTTTCCCGGTGCGACGGTGCCTTGGGGCATGGTGCAGCTTTCGCCCGACACCCACACGCACGGCTGGGACGCGTGTTCGGGCTACCACGAGGGCGATGGTTCGATCATGGGGTTTTCGCATACGCATCTTTCCGGTACCGGCGGCGCCGACATGCTGGACGTGCTGGTGATGCCCGCGCAGGGGCAGGTTTTGCTCGACCCTGGCGCGCGCGGGTTGCCCGACGAGCTTTATTTCTCGCGCTATGACGCCGCAGCGCGCGGAAAGCATCTTGCGGCAGACGTTGTGGCGCACCCCGGCAAGGGCTATCGCTCGCGTTTCGACAAGGCGTCCGAGCATGGCGCGCCCGGCTACTACACGGTGCACCTGACCGATCACGACATCCTTGCCGAGCTGACGGCGACCGCACGCGCCGGCCTGCATCGCTACACGTTCAACAAGCATGGCGCGGGGCACGTCCTGGTCGACCTCGCGCACGGTTACCGGGATGGCGTGGACAAACCCTGCCAGGTCTCCGATGCCGAACTGAAAGTGGTGGGCCAGGACACATTGGTCGGTGGCCGCCGCGTGCACGAATGGGCGGACGGTCGCTACATCTTCTTTGCAATGAAGCTGTCGCGTCCGTTCGTGCGCGCCGAGTTGTATTCGGATGACAAGTCGCTCGCTTCCGCGAAGAACGCGCAAGGCAAAAACCTCAAGGCCGCGCTGCATTTCGACGGCGCATCCAAAACACCGCTGCTGGTGAAGATCGGCATTTCGGGCGTGGACATCGACGGGGCGCTGCGCAACCTCGAAACGGAATTGCCGGACTGGGATTTCGAACACGCGCAACGCGCGGCCGCCGAACAATGGGAACGCGAACTCTCGCGCATCCGCATCGATGCGCCGGACGAGGTCAGGCGGACGTTCTACAGCGGGCTGTACCACGCGATGCTGGCACCGACGCTGTTCAGCGACGTCGACGGCCGCTACCGCGGCATGGATCTCAAGGTGCACACGTTGCCGAAGGGTCAGAACAATTACAGCACCTATTCGTTGTGGGACACCTATCGCGCGCTGCATCCGCTGTACACGTTGTTCCAGCCGGACAAGGTGCCTGACCTGGTGCAGGGACTGGTGCGACAGGCCAACGAAAGCCCGCACGGACCGACGGTCTGGCCGCTTCAAGGCGTCGAGACTGGCACCATGATCGGCTACCACTCCGTCGTGGTGATCGCCGAGGCGCAAGCGAAAGGCTTCACCGGCATCGACTACGCCGCGGCGTGGCCGGTGTATCGCGACCGCGCGCTGCATTCCGACTGGCTTGGCCTGGGCTGGTATCGCAAGCTGGGTTATCTTCCCAGCGATGCGGAGTCGGAGGCGGTCAGCAAGACGCTCGAATACGCGTACGACGACTGGGCGTTGTCGCATCTGGCCGCGGGCGTGGGCGAACACGCGGATGCGAAGAGCTTGCGCGAGCGCTCGCGCAACTACCACAACGTGTTCGACCGCAAGCTCACCTTCATGCGCCCGCGCGGCGCCGACGGAAAATGGCTGGAACCGTTCGATCCGATCGAGATGGGCCACTCGGACCAATGGCGCGATTACACCGAATCGAATCCATGGGTGGCGACGTTCCTAAACCAGCACGATCTTTACCAGTACATGCAAATGTTCGGCGGCAACGCCGCATTCGAGCGCAAGCTGGACGAACTGTTCACCACCGCGTCCACGCTGCCGCCCAAAGCGCCGCCGGACATCGCGGGAATGGTTGGCCAGTACGCGCACGGCAATGAACCGAGCCATCACATCGCGTACCTGTACGCGTACACGGGCTCGCACTGGAAGACCCAGGCGCGTGTGCGCATGTTGCTGGAAACGATGTACCGCCCTGCGCCGGATGGTTTGGCGGGCAACGAAGACTGCGGACAGATGAGCGCGTGGTATGTGCTGGGCGCGCTGGGCCTGTACCCGGTTGATCCGGTCAGCACGAACTGGGTGTTCGGCAGTCCGCTGGTCGACCACGCGGAAATCGACGTCGGCGGCGGCAGGAAACTGATCGTGGAAGTACGCGGCAGCGGCAAGGGCAGGCCGTACATCCAGTCGGTGACCTGGAATGGCAAGCCATGGACCCGAAGCTGGATTGCGCACGCCGACCTCGCGAAGGGCGGCACGCTGGTGTTCGAGATGGGTGACGCACCGAACAAGCAATTCGGTGCTGCGTTGGAGGATCGCCCGCCGTCATTTGGGCAAGCCGCAAAGAACAGCGATTAGCGCGAGTTCAGACCTGCCGTCCGTCATTCCGGGGGCCGCGCCGGGATCATGGCGCGGCAACCCGGAATCCATTTGGCTTGTTCGAAGAGCAACATGGATGTGGTCGCGTCGCCCCTGACGCTCACCCCGCGGGTCGCCTCGCGTTCGCGTTTGCAGTCCCGCGAACGCAGTCCGGTTCCTCCCGCAGACAACGCGGGCGGGCCGGGAATGACGACGAGGAACACTGGATTCAATCGGTACGTGCGGCAGCCTCGATCTCGATCGCCGCGGCTCCGAACACACCCAGTTGCCCGTGTTCGATCAGCCGCACCGGTACCGCCGTCAGGAATCCTCGCATCACGCCCTTGTTGAGGAAGCGCGCGCGGAATTGGCTCGCCAGCAGGAAGTCGCGGATGAACGGCAGGATGCCGCCGGCGAGGTAGACGCCGCCGCCCGCCTTGAACATCACCGCGAGGTCGCCCGCGAAACTGCCGAGCATTGCGCAGAACATCGACAGCGCTTCGCGCGCGAGTGGGTCGTCGCCCGCCATCGCAGCCGCGCTGATCGCCGCCGGCTCCGCATGGATGACATCGACGCCTTCGATGTCCGCCATCACGCGATACAGGTTGACTAGCCCGGGGCCGGAAAGCACGTGGCCCGTGTGCACGTATGCGCGATCGCGGCCGAGCCGGCGCAGGACCTCGATTTCGCGTTCATCGCCGGGCGCAAGCGCGACGTGGCCAGCTTCGCTCGGCATCACCAGTGGCGCATCGCCATTCGGCAACAACACCGCGCAGCCCAGCCCGGTGCCGGGCCCGACCACCACGGTGGGTCCGGTCGTGCCCGGTGCCTCGATGACCGCGATGCTGTCGCTTGCGGAAAGGAACCGCGTGCCGCAGGCCAGTGCCTCGAAGTCGTTGACAATGTCGAGTCGATCCAGTCGCAGGCGCTCGCGCAACTCGGAAATTCGCACCGGCCAGCGCAGGTTTTCCGATACCAGTTCATCGTCGCGGAGGTAACCCGCCACCGCCAGCGCGCAGCGCGCAATGTCGCCGCGACCGTTCGGGTGATGCGCAAGGAAATCCTGCAGGATTTCGCCGAGTCCCGGCCACTTCGCGCATTCGTAGACATGCCCCGCGAGCATTTCGAGCGGCGGGTGCGCGCCCGCGCGTGCCCGCAGCAAACCGATGCGCGCGTGCGTGCCGCCCACGTCGGCCGCAAGCACGAGGGACCCTGCTTCGACCAAATCACCGTGCAATGGATATGGTTGAGTCATCGCGGGAGATTCTTCACCGCCAATGGCGATCTTGTTCTCTGATTTCATCCGTAAATTGTATATGCATATACGAACATTGGATAATGGCAGCCTGGCAATCGAAGCAGCGTATCGGCATGGGTGACGAAAAGCGTGATGGCGTTCCGCACGTAGCCGATAATGGCATGCGGCGCCGGGACTTCCTGCGCCTGAGCGTGCTGGCGCCATTGTCTGCCTTCGCCGCGTGCGCGGAGATGACGCGACCTGCGCCGCGTGCGCCCGTGGATATTTTGCCTGATGGGCGTCCGCATCGCTTCCAGCTTGTCGGGCAGCACTTCATGCTGGACGGCAAACCGTTCACGATCCACAGCGGCGAAATGCACCCGATCCGGATTCCGCGCGAATACTGGCGGCAGCGCATTCGGATGGCCAGGGCGATGGGGCTCAACACCATTTCCCTGTACGTGATGTGGAATGCGCTGGAGTCCGAACCCGGCGTGTTCGACCTCGTCAGCGGTCGCCGTGACTTCGCGCGTTTCATCGGCATTTGCGCTGAAGAGGGCATGTGGGTTTATTTCCGGCCCGGTCCGTACATCTGCGGCGAATGGGATTTCGGCGGACTGCCGCCGTACCTGCTGCGGTATCCGCATATCCGGGTGCGCGACAAGGACGATGCCGATTACATGGCGGCGGTGCGCCGCTACATTGCGGCGATCGCACCGCGAGTGCAACCGCTGATGGCGGTGAACGGCGGCCCGATCCTGATGCTGCAGATCGAGAACGAGTACGCGTCGTTCGGACATGACCTCGCTTATCTCGAAATATTGCGCGCGCTGTGGCAGCAACATGGCATCGATGGGCCGTTCTCGATTTCAGACGGCCTGGATCAGGTGCGCAAGGCGCACACGTATCTTCCCGGCGCGGCGCTCGGGCTTGATGGTGATATCGATTTTGCGGCGGCGCAGGACATTGCAGGCGAGATGCCGGTGTGGATGGGCGAAGGTTATCCCGGTTGGTTGACGCACTGGGGCGACAAGGATTTCGCGCGCGGCGATTTCGCGGCGACGCTGCGCAAACTGCTCGACGAAAACCGCTCGTTCAACCTGTACGTCGTGCACGGCGGCACCAATTTCGGTTTCGGCGCGGGCGCCAATGCGCACGACGACACTTCGCGCTTCCAGCCGGTGATCACCAGCTACGACTACGGTGCGCCGATCGACGAACGCGGTGCCGCGACGCCCGACTATCACACGTTTCGGGCGGTGCTTGCCGCGCACGTGAAGCGGCCGCTGCCCGCGATCCCCGAACCGCCTCCAGCGATTCGCTTCGCGCCCATTACGCCGGCACCGTTCGCGTTGCTGTGGGACAACCTGCCGCAGGCGAAGCGCGTGGAGCGTCCCCGAGGCAACGAACTGCTGTTCGGCCAGGATCACGGCATGGTGCTGTATCGCCGCCGCATCCGCGGGGGCGGCACGCTCGTGGTCGACGGCGTGCGCGACTACGTGCTGGTGTTCAAGGGCGGACGCTTCGTCGATTACGTGTCGCGCGTCGAACATCCGTCGCTGCACTCGAATCCCGTAATAACTTTGCCCGGCAACGCTGGCGAAACCGAAACGCTCGAAATATTGGTCGACAGTTTCGGCCACGTCGGGTACGGCCGCGCAATGACCGATCGCAAAGGCATCGTGGGCGAGGTGCTGCTCGACAGCGAACCCCTGCGGGGTTGGGAAGTTTTCAGCCTGCCGCTGGATGATGCCTGGCTCGCGGATCTCAAACCTTTGCGCACCACGCCGACGCGGCCTGGCGTGTTCTTCCGTGCCGTATTGCAGCTTGCGCGCCCCGGCGACTGCTATCTCGACATGTCCGCATGGAACAAAGGCTACCTGTGGGTCAACGGGCGGCTGCTCGGCCGCTACTGGCACATCGGCCCGCAGCAGCGCCTGTTCTGTCCGGGCGTGTGGTTGCGGGAAGGCGACAACGACGTGCTGGTGCTGGACCTGCATCGCGTCGAGCCGGCGCCGATTGGAAGTGCGTCGACGCTTGCCGATACGCACTGACGAAAAGGCCCGCCGAAGCGGACCTTTCCTCTGAACTACCAGTTGAGCTGCAAGTCGCCTGCGAACCAGGCGGCTTGCACAGGACATCGCTCTACTTCTTTTCCGGCTCCAGCCCGCGATCCTTCTTCATCGCGTCGATGTTGGGCGCGCGGCCGCGCCACTCGGCGTACATCTTCGCGAGGTCTTCGGTGTTGCCGCGCGACAGCACCATCTGGCGGAAGCGATCGCCGTTGGCACGGGTCAGGCCGCCGTGTTCCTGGAACCAGCCGAACGCATCGTCGGCCAGCATCTGCGTCCACAGGTAGGCGTAATAGCCGGCCGAATAGCCGCTGCCCCAGATGTGCGAGAAGTAGCTGGAGCGATAGCGTGGCGGCACGTAGCTCAGGTCGACGTGGTTGTCCTTGAGGGCCTTGGCCTCGAACGCATCCACGTCGGTCACCTTGGGCGCACTGGGCGACTGGGTGTGCCAGGACATGTCGAGCAGCGCGGCGGAGATCAGCTCGGTCATGTCGTAGCCCTTGTTGAAGAGCTGCGAGTTCTTGAGCTTGTCGACCAGTTCCTTCGGCATTGGCTCGCCGGTCTTGTAGTTCTTAGCGTAGTGCGCGAACACGGTCGGGTACAGCGCCCAGTGCTCGTTGAACTGCGAGGGAAACTCCACGAAGTCGCGCTGCGGCACGGTGCCCGACAGGCTGGGATATTCCTGGGCCGCGAACATGCCGTTCAAGGCGTGGCCGAACTCGTGGAACATCGTGGTCACGTCGTCGAACGCCAGCAGCGCGGGCTGGCCCGGCGCGGGCTTGGTGAAGTTGGCGACGTTGTAGATCACCGGCTTCTCGTTCAGCAGTTTCGACTGCGTGACGAGGTTGCTCATCCACGCGCCGCCGCTCTTGTTGTCGCGTTTGAAGTAATCGCAATAGAACAGCGCCAGCGGCTTGCCGTTCGAGTCATACACTTCGAACACGCGCACGCCAGGCTCCCACACGGGGATGTCCTTGCGTTCCTTGAAGGTCAGGCCGTAGAGCTGGTTGGCGGCATAGAACACGCCGTTTTCCAGCACGTCGTTCAACTCGAAGTACGGCTTGACCTGCGATTCGTCGATGTCGTACTTGGCCTTGCGCACCTGCTCGCCGTAGTACTGCCAGTCCCATGGTTCCAGCTTGAAATCGGACTTGCCGGCTTGCTTCTGGTCCTTGTCGATCATGGCCTGGCGATCCTTGCCCTCGGCCTCGGCGCGCGCCACCGCGGGCGGCGCCAACTGGTCGAGGAAGTTCATCACCGCGGAAGGCGTCTTCGCCATCTGGTTTTCCAGCTTCCACGCCGCGTAGGTGTCGAAGCCGAGCAGCTTGGCCTTCTGCGCACGCAGGTACGCCATTTGCTCGATGGTGGCGCGGGTGTCGTTGGCGTCGCTTTTCTCGGCACGGGTCCACGAATGCTCGAACAGCTCATGGCGCACGTCGCGATTGCTCAGCGATCCCAACGCCGGCTGCTGGGTGGTGTTCTGCAGTGGGATCACCCACTTGCCTTTCAGGCCGCGCGCCTTGGCAGCTTGCGCCGTGGCGTCGATCTCGCCGGGTGACAGGCCCGCGAGTCGGGTCTTGTCGTCCACCACCAGCGCGCCGGCCTTGTCGGCCGCCAGCAGCTTGTTCTGGAACTGCGCCGACAGCGTCGAGATTTGCTCGTTGTAGCGCTTCAGCTTGGCCTTGTCGGCGCCGGAAAGCTTGGCGCCGTTGTGCACGAATTCGTTGTAGTCATATTCCAGCAGGCGCGCGGACTCCGGATCGAGTTTCAGCGTGGCGCGCTGGTCGTGGAGTTTCTGGATACGGGCGAACAATTTCGGGTTCAGGTAGATCGCGTCCTGGTGTGCGGCCAGCCTGGGCGCTTCGACTTCCTGCACCTTTTGCAGCGTGGGATTGGTGTCGGCGCCGGCCAGCAGGCTGAACACCGCCATCACGCGGTTCAACATCGCGCCGGTTTTTTCCATCGCGACAATGGTGTTCTCGAATGTCGGCGCTGCCGGATCGTTTGCGATCTTTTCCATCTCGGCGCGTTGCAGCTTCATGCCCTCCTCGATGGCGGGCTGGAAATCGGCATTCTTGATCTTGCTGAAATCGGGCGCTTCGAACGGCAGCGTCGAGGCCTTGTAGAACGGACTGGCGGCGATGTTGCTGGCCGCTGCAGCGCGCGGGGTGGCGCCCACGGGACTGGCCTGCGCGCTCACGCCCACCGTCCCGGCAAGCAGGGCACAGCATGCGGCGAGGACTCGGGTCTTGAAACCTTGCATGGGGTAACTCCTTCCACGGGTTCGGGGGTTATCGGGCAGCCGCGACGTCGTGCAACTGCCAATGCGGTCCGATCAGGATGAAAAGACGATGACGCAGCACGGAATGGGTCAGCGTGGTGACCACTTCAACGTCGGTGTGCAGGTCCTTCAACTCGGCGGCAACCGTGGCGTTCGGATCGTCCGGCGCCAGCGAGGCATCGACGTTGTCGGGGTCCGGCTGCTTGGCCTTCCAGCGGTCGAACAGGATCGGCTTGCGCAGCGCTTCCTGCAGCGCGTCGGCGAAAGCCTGCGGCGACGATCCCTGGAACGACAGGTCGGCGTCGGGGCCGCGCGCGGTGGCGAGATTGGCGATCGTCAGGTAGTACCGCTGGGCTTGGCTCAAGGGAAACTCCGCAAGCGAGTGGGGTCTGGGCGCCGGTCCCGCGCAGGGTGGGCCGGGGACTGGCCCACCATGATGCCGGGAATGCCATGAAGGTTCCATCCATGACGCAAGTCATGGGTGTGCGCCGGCCAACGTCCGCGTGCCTGCCGAACGGGACTGGCGACGGCGGGAAAAACCGCGTATAGCTGCCGGTTCGTGCCGTCATGCGAGGGGCATTCCATGTCTCCCACAATTCGCAAGTCCGTCCTGGCCGGTTGCGCGCTGCTGGCTGGCGCGGGATTGGTCGCCTGTTCGCAATCCTCTTCGCCGTCCGCCACATCGGGTGAGGCGTCGGCGCCATCGTCCGCGAGCGCCACGCCGGTCACGGCACCGACGGGAACGTCCGCCCCGGCAACCGCCGCCGCGAATGTCGAGGGCACGCGCCTGTTGCGCTTCCCCGACGTGTGCGGCGATCGCGTGGTATTCACCTACGCGGGCGACTTGTGGACCGCCTCGACGCAAGGCGGTACCGCGACGCGCCTGACCGCAGGACCCGGCCTGGAAATGGCCGCACGTTTCTCGCCGGACTGCAAGCAGATCGCCTTCACCGGCCAGTACGGTGGCGACAGTCAGGTGTACGTGGTGCCCGCGGCGGGCGGCGAGCCGAAGCAATTGACGTTCTATCCCGCGATGGGGCCATTGCCACAGCGCTGGGGTTTCGACAACCAGGTGTACGGCTGGACGCCGGACGGGAAATCCGTGCTGTTCCGTTCGTGGCGCGATTCGCGCAATATCTCCGATCCGCGCGTGTTCACCGTCGCCGTCACGGGCGGGCTGCCGGGCGTACTGCCGATGCCGCAATCGGGCACAGCGCGGGTTTCGCCCGACGGCAAGCAGATGGTGTATTCGCCCAAGTTCCGCGACTTCCGTGACTGGGACCGCTACAAGGGTGGCTGGGCGCAGGATCTTTTCATTTACGACTTCGCTTCGAAGTCGGCGAAGAACATCACCAACGATCCCAATACCGACCGTGACCCGGTGTGGATCGGCAAGGACATCTATTTCCTGTCCGACCGCGGTCCACATTTGAATCTCTATCGTTACGACACCAGCGGCGGCAAGACCACACAACTGACGAACTACCAGCACGATGATGCACGCTGGGCCAGCGGCGATGCGGCCGGGCAGATCGTGTACGAGGTGACCGGCGCGCTGCACATCTACGACACCCGCAACAACACCGATCGCGCGTTGACGATCCACGTTCCGAGCGATCTGGTAATGGCGCGGCCGTCCGAGCGCAGCGTCAAGAAATACATCGAGGATTACGCGCTCAGCCCCAACGGCAAGCGTGCGGCGTTCACCGCGCGCGGCGACGTCTTCAGCGTGCCGCTGGAACACGGCATCACGCTCGATCTCACCCACACGCCGGGCGCGCACGAGCGCGAGGTGTCGTGGTCGCCCGACGGCAAGCGCGTCGCCTACATCTCCGACGAGAGCGGCGAGGAAGAGGTATGGGTACGCGATGCCGACGGCACCAACCCCGAGATGCTGACCAAGGGCGTGATCGGGCGCCTGTACAACACACAGTGGTCGCCGGATGGCAAGCACCTCGCTTTCGTGGATTCCGGCAATCGCATCCATGTGATCGGCACCTCGGCCGGCGCGAACGACCAGGTGGTCGCGCAGGATCCAGGCGTGTCCAGACGCGACTACGCGTGGTCGCCGGGTGGGCATTACCTCGCGTATTCGCTGACCGACAAGGGCACGCAGTTGTCGCGGCTGTACGTGTACGACCTCGGTTCCGGCAAGGCCGTGGAACTCGGGCGCGATTACGCCGATGCGTTGTCGCCGGCATTCTCGCCCGACGGCAAATACCTGTACTTCCTTGGCGATCGCGAATGGTCGCCGCAGTTCTCGAGCGTGGAACTGGATTACGCGACCAACCGCACGACGCAGATTTTGGCGTACGCGCTGCGGAAGGACGTCAAGAACCCATTCGCGCCGCGCAACGACAGCGCGACGGGCGACGACAACGCGCCGGATTCCTCCGCACCCGCGAACGAGGGCGACGGCGAACACGGCAAGCAGGGCAAGTCGAAGCCCGCGTCGCAGGTCAATGACAAGATCGACTTCGACGGCATCGACCAGCGCCTGGTGCGGGCGCCGATCGATCCGGACAACGTCCAGTGGCTGGCAGTCACGCCGAAGGCGATCCTCTACGCGACCGCTGGCGCGCCGTTCCTCGGCCGCGAAAGTGCGCTGCCGTTGAAGGTGCACGCGTGGTCGTTCAAGGATCGCAAGGACAGCGACGTCTACACGTACAAGCCGCAAGGCGGTGCGGGCGGTGAAGGCGGCGGTGGCGCGGCGCCGCTGTCCTTGTCGGCCGACGGCTCGACGCTGCTGGTGCACGACGGCGAGGATTACAAGCGGATCGACCTCGATGCACCCAAACCGAAACCGGAAGACGTGAAGCTGGACGGCCTGTTCATGCGGGTCGATCCGAAGGCCGAGTACGCGGAAATCTTCAATGACGTGTGGCGGCGCTATCGCGATTACTTCTACGTCACCAACATGAATGGCTACGACTGGAACGCGCTGCGCGCGAAGTACCAGCCGCTGCTGAAGTACGTCGGCGACCGCACCGACCTCAACTACGTGCTGGGCGAGATGGTCGCCGAGATCTCGAACTCGCACACCTACGTCGCGGGCGGCGACCTCGGCCTGCCGGACAAGCCGCACGTCGGATTGCTGGGCGCCGACTTCAAGCTGGATGCCGCGAGCGGCCGTTACCAGGTCGCCGACGTGTTCCCCGGCGAGAACGACGAGCCACGCTACCGTTCGCCGCTCACCGAAGTCGGCGTGGACGTGAAGCCGGGCGATTACATCCTCGCGATCAACGGCACGCCGCTGACGAAGGATGAAAATCCGTACCGGTTGCTAAGGATCGCGCCGGGACAGATGGTGCAGTTGCTCGTCAACTCGCGTCCGACGGCGGACGGCGCGCGCACGGTGCTGGTGAAGCCGATCGCGAGCGAGATGGACCTGCACTATTTCGACTGGGTGCAGGCCAATCGTGAATACGTGGCAAAGGCCAGCGACGGGAAGATCGGCTACCTGCACATTCCCGACATGGGCGTTGACGGCGCGCGCGAATTCATCAAGTGGTACTACCCGCAGTTGCGCAAGCCGGGCCTGATC